>R24__coassemble_364_pt1 | contig 32019 bp, 23 predicted proteins | sample R24__metabat2_low_PE_011 | metagenome-assembled genome bin R24 | reverse complement strand
AAATCAAGACAACTTGAGCTGTTTGAACTCTAATCTTATCCCGAACTGGCGTATTCAAATGATTCGGGTCGCCTTCCCTCATACGGATGGCGGCCTGTTTCGTGTTTCGGCCGATATGCGGAAAAATCGTTTTATAAAGATGACTTCCGTTTCTGAAAAAATAATTATTTTTGATGCCGTCAAAAAACTTTGTTAAAACAAAATTAAGACTTATGACGTTAGAAGAAGCAATCAGAGACAGACATTCTGTTAGAAAATACATCGACAAACCTCTTTCTCCTGAACAGATTGATATTCTGCAAAATAAAATTGCCGAGGTAAACAACGAGAGCGGACTTCATGTTCAACTTGTAGTGAATGAGCCGAAGGCGTTCTGCGGAAGGATGGCTTACGGCAATTTCAGGGGTGTTTCTAACTATTTTGCGATGATTGGCAACAAGTCCGACGACACTAAGGAACTCATCGGATATTACGGCGAGCATCTTGTTCTGCTGGCTCAGACGCTTGGGCTGAACACTTGCTGGGTTGCGCTTACATACAACAAGGTGAGCGGCGCGTATGATGTTGCCGACGGCGAGAAGGTTTACTGCCTCATAGCCCTTGGCTATGGCGATGAGCCGGGACGCAAACTGAAGCGCAAGAGCGTTTCGCAGGTTAGCAATGCGGACGATTCTACTCCCGAATGGTTCAGGCGTGGGGTAGAGGCGGCGTTGCTTGCTCCAACGGCGGTGAATCAGCAGAAGTTCAGATTCGACTATGTTGCGCCCGGAACAGACGGCATTCATCATGTTAGGGCAAGCCGCGGCTTCTCGCTTATAGGATATACAAAAATTGACCTCGGCATTGCCAAATGTAATTTCGAGATTGGAGCAGGAAAAGAGAACTTTGAATGGGTATAACTATGGATGTTGAGCAAGTACGAGAATATACTCTGTCTATATTTGGAGTAACGGAAGACCAGCCTTTTGGTGATGACATCATAACCTATCGAATAGGAGGTAAGATATTTCTTTGCCTCTGGCTTGGTGGAGGTAAGCATGACATGATAGATTCGGAACCAAGGTTTGCCTTGAAACTGACACCTGAAAGGAATGAAGAACTCCGGGAACAATACTCATCTGTAACCCCTGCGTGGCATTGGAACAAGAAGCATTGGAGCGATGTGTATTACGAGCACTTAGAAGAGAGTTTCGTGAAAACATTGATAAAAGAGTCATACAACCTCGTTGTTTCCAAGTTACCAAAGTCAGTTAGACTAAACTATGTGTAAATGAAAATATTAGGTAATATAATTTGGTGGATTTTTGGCGGACTGGAGTCTGCCATCGGATATTTTATGGGAAGTCTGTTTTTGTGCTTTACCATCATAGGCATTCCTGTTGCGTTGCAGACATTCAAGATTGGGCTGATGTGCCTATGGCCTTTCGGCTCTGAAATTCGCAGTTCGGGCAGTTCTGTTGGCTGTCTGTACTTTCCGCTCAACCTTTTGTGGCTGGTGTGCGGCGGATTCTGGGCGTTTTTATGTCATGTGTTTTTCGGCTTTCTGTTGTGTCTTACAATCGTCGGAATTCCTTTCGCAAAGCAGCATTTCAAACTCGCAAGAATATCGCTTGCTCCATTTGGAAAAGAAGTTGTACTGAATATTTAGTGAAATAGAGAATTCAAAATTATAGAAAAAGTAGGATTTTTTGTCTTTTGGTATATACAAAATAGTGGGAAGGTACGTCCAAGATACGTCCAAGGTACGTTCAAGGTATAGGCAGAATAGGTTGAGAGTTAAAAACAAAAAACTTGAAAGTTGAGAGTTGAAAGTTGAAAACTGTACCAAGCGTCTCGAACGAATCCCGAAGGCATCCCGAACCTGAAAATTGAAAAAACTCGCAAAAAGAAAGTGCTGCCTCACCAATATCGAGACAGCACTTTCATTATAAAATCATTTTTGTAGAGAGATTATTTCAGGTTGATGTCGCCGCGCCATAGAATGTTGGCATCGTCTTTTATTGCTTCCCACCAACTCTGTGGAGCGTGAACGTCGGTGCTATACCAAGGCATGAACCAAGCCCATTTTGCACCTGCGCCAATCTGCTCGTTTATGGTTGGAATGATGCCTGCCGGCTCGTACTCGCTGTAACCACATTCGCTAAGGGTAACAATCTTGTTGCTGTGAGCCGTGCGCACCTTCTGATATTTCTCAACCGCGTTGGCTGTTGTTCCGCCGTAGATGTCTACGCCGATAACATCAACATATCCGTCGCCCGGATACCAGTCGTCATCGTCAACCTGCGATGTCCAAACCCATATAAGGTTGTTTATGCCCTCAGTCTTGAAGTAGTCGAACATCATAATCCACAGTTTCTTGTAGTCTTCTGGAGTGCCCATGCCCCACCAGAACCATTTGCCCGATGCCTCGTGCAGTGGACGCCACAAAACAGGTATTCCAGCCTCCTGAACCTTCTTGAGGTAGCCGGCAGCGTTGGCAAGGTCGTACTTAACGAAGGCGTTCTCCCAAGTTCCTTCGGTAACAGCGTTGTGTATTGAGAAATCCTTTGTGTTGTAACTGAAATCCTTGCCTGGGTCGAGAGAGGCTATGCTTACGGCTGCGCGTGTGCGTTTCTTGGCATTTGCTGCCGTCTGTATTATGCTTACTTTCTTAACCGTGATGCCGTATCCCATAATAATTAAGCCTGTTTCTGAGATTGATTTTGCATCAGCCTCGTTTAGGGCAAACTGGGTTTCGGTTGCGCTGCCAAGGTCGATAGTTCCCCATTCGTTTGCAAGGTCCTTGTGGCTTGTAATTTCACTCCAACTGCCATCGACAGGCTTTATTTGCCAGTAGGTTGCATCGCTGTTGTGGTCGGCATAAATCTTTATTATTGTGCCGGCCGTGATGCCTGCAAACTTGTCGTTTGCAATAGTAACGTTCTTTGCCCAGTCGTTGCCGACATTCTCTGAGCCTTCCCAAACCGTGGTCTCGGTTGTTGTTGGCTGCTCGGCAGAAGGTTTTTCGGTTGTAACCTCGACAGACGGAACGCACCAGTGCCAGCCAATGGTTACGATGCCGCCGTTGTCGCTCCATTCCTTCAGCGGAGTGATGTCGTTGTAGTTAATCCAGTTTGCTCCGGCAACGCTTGCTGGAATGTGTATGTAGTCATATCCGTTTATAGCCGGATATTTTCCGATGTAGCCGTTCACCTTTTCAGCCTCCTTGTTGTTCCAACTAACGTCTGCCATCATTCCAGATATTGTCTTGCTTTCGAAGTTGTCGCTCAGGAAGGCGTACAGTTTCTTTGCCTCATCGGATGTGGCAGAGGCAGGATTCTTGTCGAGCGGAGCAGGTGCTTTGATGTTGAACGAGTATGTAACCGCTCCGGCTTCCATTTTGTTAGGACCAGTTACCAAGCCCTGCGGAATGGTGACGCTGCATTGTGCGCCCGGCTTTAGATCCTTCACGTTTATTGTCAGCACGCTGTCTGTGCCGTAAACGATAGCCTTGCTTATTGTGCCGCCAGAGAACTGAATCTTGTTGTATGTGCTCGATGCAAAGAACACTCGCTTGTTGTACTTTACTGTGAGTGTAAGTTCGCCTTTATCGCTTGCGCTTACCGTTTCGCCCGAAGCCGGATAGGTGCTTACGAGTGCAGGTGCATCGACCTGCGGAATGTTGTATTGGGCATCGGTATCCATACAGGCAGCAAGCCCGAAGGCTGCTGCGAGTATGAGTGGTGTTGAAAATATAAGTTTTTTCATTGTTCAGTTGTTTTTTATTCGATTGTAACCTTCTTCATTGTGCAGTTTGAGCCTTGTATTATGACTGCTACGTCTTGTGCGTTCTCTGCACCGCAGTCCTGACGGCTTGCCAGAAGTTGGGCAATGATTTCGCTTGTCAGTTCAACCTCGGTAACGCCGTCGGTTATGGCATCTGTACCCGAATATGTTGAAGGAACATCAATCTGGTTCTTTTCGTAACCTGGGAATACCAAATTTGCCCATTTGCCGTCGAAGAACTGCATACAGCCCCAAGCGTTTGTGTTGAATGTATAGTAGAAGCGCACTTTTTGCTTGGCCTTGGCTGTCTCGAAGGCAGATGCTGGCAGACATACTCTGTTGCCGTCGCCCCAGTCCAGAGCCTTCTCGCCCTTCCAGATTGTAGTCTCGAGGCTGATGTGCTCGGTCATTGTAACCTTGTTCAGAATTATGTCCTGACCTTGGAAGATGAGTGCGTTTCCGTAAGCGGCATTTGCTCTGATGTTGTCGAGAACCTCCTTTGTAAGGGTGATGTCGACGCATGTTGCGCTTGCATCGTTTATGTTGCTTGTTGTAATATATCCCATAGCCCCGTTGTTTGTCCACTCGGCTGTCGGAATCTGGCTCCAGCTACCGTTGTTAAGCTGAATCTGTCCCCAGTTCTCGGTCTGAGTGATGTACAGATGCAGAACTGTACCTTCGGCAATGTCGTTGAAATAACTGTCTGAGATGTAAATCTGACCTTGTGCGTCCCATGTAAGCATTACCGGACCTTTGTTCCAGATTACCGTTGTGCGCTCGGTGTTAGGAATTACGGCAATGTTGTAAGAAATCTCACCGTTCGAAGAAATCAGCTTCATTGTAGACTGTGCCGATGCATTCTCAGGAATACCGATGATAATCTGGTCTTTAGAAACAACGTACTGGCATTTTTCGCCGTTAATCTCGATAGATGTCAGTTTGTCGATGTTCTTGGCCTTTATCGTGAGCGTCTCGCCAGCCTTATTCTCGGCATCCTCGCCCGGAAGTTCGGTAGCGTAGCAGAATACAGCCTCAACGATGCTGATGCTTGGACATTCAACGGTTGTTCCGTTTACAAGGGTTAATGTTGGTGCTCCAGTCTGCGAATCCATAGGAACAGTAAGGTTGATGACTGTTCCGTTATTCTCGGCTGTTACATCAACAGGATTCTCGCTGCCGTTGAACGTAACCTTCTTTACAAGGTCGAGGTTTGTACCGTTGATAGAGAGTGCGCCTCCTGCGCTCACGCTGTTTGTGCTGTACGATGTTACGGCAGGCTTAACCAGAGTGAACGGAACGGCAACGCTGTTTCCGTTAGCCATGTGTAGAGTCAAATTGCCCTCTACGGCTTTCTCAGGAACAGGGCTGATGACAATCTTTCCGTTTTCGTACTTGAAGGTAGCCTCAACAGGTTCGTTGCTTATGTTAAGCATACTTACTGCGCTTACAACATCAAGGTCTTTACCGCTTATTGTGAGCGTTTCGCCAGCCTTGACTGGAGCAGGAGAGGCAACACACTCCGTAGGGATGATGGTTACAACCTTACCCACAGGAACAAGCACGCCAGATGTGCAGACAATGCTGAAATCACCGTCGGGAGCGGTGGCTGGGAGAGTGAACGAAATAGTCTTGCTGTCGTCGCTGAGCGAGTAATCCTCGACAAATACTTCGTTGCCGTCGCCCTTCTCGCCGAACTTGAAGCTCGAAACAAGGTTCAGATAATCACCGCTTACGGTAATCGTCTCGTTCATCTTGGCTGTAACTGTGCCGAGAGCATCGACAGCACCGCTTCTGGTAGTTGAAATCTTGCCTACAACAGGAGTTCCGACGATGAGGGCGTCTTCGCTCTTGATGATGTTGTAAGAAACATCAGCATTGCTGTCTTCCTGCTTTGTGATGTCCTTGTCGTAAAGCGAGATTTTGCCTGTGCGGGCAGCCTCTGGCACGACAACCTTAATTTCGTATCTGTCGTGCTTCGTAAACTCGTCTTCCGAAACGTAGACATTCTCGGCAAATTCAACCATGTGAACGTTGTTCAGATAGTCGCCGCTGATGGTTATCTCTTCGCCCGGCATGGCTGTTGCAGGTGCAAACTTCTCGAACTCGATGTTTTCGGTGTATTCGAGTTTCGTTTTAGTTGTGTACTTGGCATCGGTATTGTCTGTAAGGGTTACGAAGCCGATTTCAGGACCGTCCTTAGGCACGGTTACGCGAATCTCGCTCTCTGTACCTTTCTTTACAACCTCGATGTTGGTTATTGGGCTTACTCCCGGAATCTCGACCTTTGTGATGCGGTCGAGGTTGCTACCCACAAAGCGGAGTTGTCCGCCGCGGATAACTGGGTTAGGGCCGTATGCGTTTAGTCTAACGATGCCTGCGTCGTACTGATATGTGCAGTAGTCATCGTTGTTACATGACTGCAAGCCCGTGAATGTAAGGGTAAGCAGCATGAATGATGCTATTTTAAATATCTTGTTCATAATCAGCATGTCTTAGTTATTTGATAGGAACAACACGGATGTTGTCGACTTTAATTATAGGGCTACATTCTGTACCCGTTATGCCGCCGCCCATTACAAACATTGTAAAGCTTGCAAAGTCTGTTTCCTTGCTTGGCGTGTTATTTGTATCTGTAACAGCTCCGGTGCGGTCGTAGATGAGGCTTGTTAGAGGGATTGTAACTGTAATCCACTTGTCGCCAGTGTCGAATTTTCCGGTTTCAGTCCAAGGGCGGTACATTCCGCGTCCCCATTTGCCTTTAGCCCAGTCGCCGCCAGTTCCTTCGCCGTTGAATACGTACATGTTGGCTGCTGCTACATTGTCGTAGCCTTCTATGGCATTGCCCGAGATTGTAACCTGTTCAAGTGGCTGGAAGCAGATTTGCATTGCACCAGCCTGCCATGGATTGCTGCTTGGAATGTACATCTCGAACTTCAGAGCCTTGTTCTGGCTGTCCTTGAAGTCGGCAAGATTGAACAGGGCAATACCGTCGCCCGATGTGATGTTCTGTGGAGTGTCCCATGAGCCTGCCCAGTACTCGAACGAGAAGTTGGCGTCGTCCCAGCCAGCATCTTCCGACAGAGTTGCGTCATTCTCGCCAAGTTGCAGGAAGTTGCCGCAGAGCGATGTCTCATCGGATTTGATTGTACGGCTGTGCCATCCGTGGTTGCCAAGACCTGTCTTTCCGTCGAAGTCGAACAACATGCCACGCGAATCCATGTAGTTGAATACAGTCTTAGATTCACCGTAAATAGATGAAACATAGATTGGACCTTCGGCTGCCTCTTCTGGAATAACAAAGTCTATAGAAGTGTAGTCTTCTGCTATTTTCTTTATCTCAGCTTTTATGAGACTTCCGTTTTCGCTTGTAAACTTAACGGTAAGAGGATAGCTTGGGTCATCAATCATATATTTACCTGTGATTGTGGCAACAGAGCCTCGCTCGGCATACTCGCATGTCATGCCGTCAATGTTCATTGTAGGAGCAGGGATGATAACGTGGAAGTCGTACTTTACGGTATCGTTGCTCTTTGTTACAAGATAGATTTTGTCTGTTACTCTTGTTGGAATTTGCTCAGGCACGGTAAGGATGAGTGTCTTGTCCTCCATGTAACTGGTGTTGAGCGTTACCTCGCAGTCGTTGAAGAAAGCCTTGTAAACGCTCTTCAGGTTGTTTCCGACAAGGCAGAGAACTTCGTTTGGAGAAGCCTTTTCGACCAATTCGCCAAAGGTGTAGTGCTTGTCTTCTGGGTCTTTGTTTGGGTTCTGTGTCTCGCCAGAAAGACTTCTGATATAGTTAACAGAAGGTATTCCCGATGTATTCTCGAACTTGTCGGGCTGGTCTTCGCACGAAGTGAATGCAAATCCGGCAGCAGCAATGGCGGCAAGCAAGAGTATATTGTTTGTTTTTTTCATCTTCTTTACGTTTTTAGACTGTTAATAGCTGTAAGTGTTTCGTACATCAACGTGTATGCCGTCAACATTCGAACCGAGGTTAGGGTTAAACACAACGTCGTCTGTTGGCATAGGCATAAAGAAGTATCTCTTTCCCGAATCAGGGTCTTTCTTCATCATTGATGCAACGCTTGGCGCAGATGTTACGTTGTCGTACATTGTTGAACTTGTAACATTCCAAGAGCCGCTCTCTTTGTATCCCTTATAAAGTTCGTCAAGTCCCCAGAACTGATTTCTCTTCTGGTTCTGCAACTCGTTTACGCAGAAATCTGGGTCGTAGTACGAAACTCGTACATAGTCGTACCAGCGGTCGCCCTCCATTGCAAGTTCAAGACGGCGTTCTTTCCAAATGTCGTCCCATGAAACTGAACTTGGTCTTTCGGCATTCTTTATTGCACGGTGTCTTACGGCATAGAATGCGTCTATTGCGCTCGCGTCGGTTGTGCTTCCGCGGCTTGCGCCAATCTTAGCCTCGGCATATACAAGATAAACGTCGGCAAGACGAAGAATGAATGTCGGAACGCTGCTTGCCATGCGGGCATCAGAGCAGCCAGCACCAGCTTTGTGGTCGGCTGTGTTGCCGTAGATGTGTTTTACGGTGTTTGCTCCTGTTGCCGATTCAAGTTTTCTTGATACGCTGTAATCGTATATGAACTTGATGTAGTCGAATCCGCCTTTATCCTGCCAGAATTGGCTGTAAACGAATCCCGGAAGCATCATTGTACCCTTTATGCGACTATCTACGGCATTCTTCCAAGCATTTGGAGTCTGCTCCAGCAGTTTTACGCCGAAAGCCTCCTGAAGGTCAACGCTAAGACCGTTCCATCCGCCCCAAGTTGCTCCCCAGTCGTCAATACCGTTCATTGCAAGGTCGCTCTGGAGTGAGTTCTGTCGAGTCCAGTTTGTACCTGCTGCTGTCCATCTCCAAACGATAAGACCTTCTTTTGTATATCTGTTTGCAAGTTTAAAGATGTCTTCGTAGTTGTCCTCGAGCTTACGGCCTGAGTTGTCTATAACATCCTTTGCATACATTGCAGCCTTGTCAAGGTCGCTCTGGTTCAGCGAGCCTGAAACTCCTGCTTTTGTAAGGTAAACCTTAGCAAGAAGACCTTCGGCAGAGTAGTAGTCGAGGCGACCTGAATCGGCAGACTTCGGCAGAAGTTTCATAGCCTCTTCAAGAGTCATGATGATGTATTCGTAAACATCAGCCTTCTTAACTTTGTGAGCCTGATTGTATTCCTTCTTCTCCAATTCTTCTGAAGTGCTGTGAATGATTGGCACTTCGCCGAACGAGCGTACAAGGAAGAAGTAAGAGAGAGCCTTCCAAGTAAGACATTCGCCCTTGGTTGCATTCTTGGCAGCCTCAGAAGGACCAGAAGACGCGCTGATGTTCTTGTAAACCTCGTTTGAGTGACCGATTACAGTCCAAAGAGATTTAGACATGTTTACAAGGTCCTCGTCAGTACCGTTTACCGTAAATGTAAGGTAAGGGCTTGAACCCCAGTAGTAGTTGCCCGAAAGCACCTCGCCAACCTTTATGAAACCTCTCTGAAAATCGTACCAAGGCGAACTATACAGATAGTTTGCACCTCCATAACATTGCGCGTCGTTTTGATAATAGTTGCTTGCGTTATATATATCTTCTGCCGGGCGGTCAAGAAAGTCCTCGCAAGAAACCGTAGAAAGTCCTATTGCAATGGCTGCGGCATATAGCTTTATATTTGATAATTTCATTTTGTATCTTTTTAAGAGTTCAACATCAGAATGTAATATTCAATCCGAAAGAATAGGTTGTTGGAGAAGGGTATCGACCATTATCCAGTCCAATTACGTAATTGCTTGCCGTACTTGTTCCAACCTCAGGGTCATAACCTGTATAATTGGTGATAGTCAGCAGATTCTGAATGTTTGTGTACAAACGTAATGTTTCAATACCAAGCTTAGAAACCATTTTCTTAGGGAATGTATATCCGAGAGAAACATTCTTCAAGCGAATGTATGAACCGTCCTCGATATAGCGGTCGCTGAAGACATCGTTGTCATTAGGATCGCCGATAGAAACACGTGGAGTTTTTGTATTAGGGTTTGCCACTTTGACATTTGTGATATCATCATACCAGAAAAAGACTTGTGTACCATCGCTGCGGAATACGTTAGAGTAATCTTTGTCTGGATCAATTGGAACAAGAATAGCATGCTCTTTAACTGACGTCAGCTGATTATCCCACAGATACTGCATGTGAGTCAGTCTTCTTGACAAATAGTTTGCAACCTTGTTTCCGTAAGAACCGTTAATAAATACGGTGAGGTCGAAGTTCTTGTAATAGAACGTATTAGTGAATCCAAATGTAAACTTAGGCATAGGAGAGCCTATGTTCGTTCTGTCTCTTTCGTCAATGATTCCGTCGTTGTTTATGTCTTTGAATTTAATATCTCCAACCCAGATGTCTGAGTTTTTGTGGAAAGCTCCATTGGTTGGATATTTTACAGGCTTTGGTGATGTTTCTATATCTTCGAGTGATGTATAGATTCCGTCAGTAACAAAGCCGTAAAAACTGTATAGAGATTCGCCAACCATTGATACTGCAGCAATGTCTGTCCACTGTCCATATCCGGGAATGATTGAGTTGCCAGAACCGTCATTAAGGTTTAGTAATTTGTTCTTGTTAAATGAGATTTGGAACTCTGAATCCCATCTGAACGCACCTTTAAACGGATGGGCGGCAACTGTGATTTCAAGACCTGTGTTACGAATTTCACCAAAGTTTCCCCAAGGTGATTCAAGACGAGATGAACTATTGCCCAATGTTCCCATGTAAGAAGGTAGCTGCAAAGGCATAAGCATGTCCTTGGACTCTTTGCGATACCAATCTGCTGTAATAGTGATGGCATCGTTGAAGAAACCAAGGTCGAGACCAATATTAATCTGCTCTTGGGTTTCCCACTTAATGATTGGATTTGCTACTTGTTTTGGTCGATAGCTTATACCAAAGTCTGATTCCATCATAATAAGAGGAGACCCCCATTTGTATCCGCCGATAGAAGAGTTACCAGTCTGTCCCCAACCTACGCGAATCTTACCGTTGTTAATAATGTCGTTCAAAGACTCCATAAACTTCTCGTTGCTAAAACGCCATGAACCAGCCATAGAATGGAAGTTTGCCCAACGCTTGTTAGGACCGAAGTTAGAGCTACCATCGCGACGTAATGTGTAGGTAAGGTTGTAGCGGCTGTCGAAACTGTAAGTCAGACGTGTGAAGAACGATGACATTGCGCTGCTTCCGAAGCCGTAGTCTATAGAAGCTGTACCATTACCAAGTTTTGGGTTGTGTACCTCGTCTGATGGTAAGTCGGAATTTGAAATCATTTCGTAGTCATTGCGGCTTTCCCAACATTCCTGACCAAGCATAGCTGTTACATCGTGCTTGTCGAATTTATGTGCGTAGGTGACATAATTCTTCAACTGCCAGTAAGTATTGTTGTTCTTTTGTATATGGCTATCGTTTTTTTGACGTGCCCAATGTCCAAAACTAAGCACTGGCTCGTATGTCTCACCTTTGCTGTAACCTATGTCGTAGCCCAGTTCGGCATGCCAAGTAATATCTTTGAATGGTTTAATTTCCAAGAATACATTACCTGTCAGTTTCTGTCGTTTAAGGGTAATTTCATCCTCCAACGCAAGAGCGATAGGGTTAGGATTTGTGTAGCCGTTTTCTGAAATAGAAGAATATGTACCGTCTACGTTATAAATAGGTATGGCTGGCGATGAGGTAAGAGAGTAGCCAATAAGACCCTCGTCGCTGTCGGCAAGCTTGAGGTCATCCTTAGTGTTAGAGTAGGTGATGCTAAGTCCCAGCTTCAGCCATTTCTTCAGGTCGGCATCGAGATTCGTTCGGAACGACAGACGTTCGAAGTTAGAGCCGATGATTGTACCTTCCTGATTCATGTACGAACCAGAAACGTAGTATTTCACCTTCTCGCTACCGCCTTGTGCGCTAATCTGGTGAGAGTGTTGCAAGGCAGTCTGGAAAATGGCATCCTGCCAGTTTGTTCCCTTGCCCAAAAGCGATGTGTCTATATAGTTAGGGGTGTTGTCTGCCTCTCCAACATCAACAAAACTCTTGTAGAATTCTGCAAATTCTCTAAGGTTCATCATGTCAAGACGTTTTGTCTGTCTTGCAGCTGCCACCATACCGTTGTACGAGAATTTAGCCTCACCGGTCTTTCCGTGTTTGGTTGTGATGAGGACTACACCGTTTGCACCCTGAGCACCGTAGATGGCAGTAGCCGATGCATCCTTCAGGATTTCCATGCTTACAATGTCGGCAGGGTCGATAGTAGAAAGAGGTGAGATGGTTGATGTTGAGCCGTTGCCGAGGGCATCGCCCAGACCGTAGCTTGCTCCCGATGTTCCGCCAGTCTGCACAATCACACCGTCGATAACGTAAAGAGGCTCTGCTCCGGCATTGATGGTGGCAGTACCGCGCACGCGGATTGCCGATGAAGTTCCCGGTGCACCTGATGTTGAAACAGATGTTACACCGGCGGCACGTCCTTGAAGCGACTGGTCAAGCGATGTGATGATAGAGCCCTTAATCTTGTCCTCGCTCATAGATACTGATGCGCCAGACAAGTCACTCTTCTTCATCGTTCCGTAACCAACTACAACGACTTCGTCGATAGTCTTCGAGTCATCTTTCAGTACAATTCTCATTTTAGATGCGGTAGCCTTTACAACTTGTGTCTCGTAGCCTACGAAAGAGATTTCGAGGGTTGCGCCAACGTTTGTCATAATGGTAAAGTTACCAGACAAGTCGGTTATTGTACCATTGCCAGTACCTTTCACAACAATGTTCGCGCCTATAATAGGCTCTCCGTCGTTGTCTACTACAGTACCTACAATTTTCCTGCCCTGTTCAGCCTGCGCGCTGCTAATCCTTGCTTCGGGATTAAACGCAAATGCTGAAGGTGCACTTCCAAGCAGGAATGCTATGCATGCGCCTGCAAGTAATGCTTTTCTTCTGGTGTTTGGATTCATGTTTTTTTTACTGTATTAAATTATTACTAGTGTTTTAATTTTCTGTAAATAAGCTCTTGTCTATTTTTAATAGTTTCGCTCGCTAAGTTAAATAAAATTTTTGTATAAAGAATATTTTATTGTCAAATAAATTGCAATTTTTATTACAGTGTAAAGAATGGTTAAAATAATATCATTTTGGCTTTCTCGTACAGAGTTGTCTGGCGCATGACTGATGTAGGATAACCATGCCGCAGAAAATTTTGGGCAGCGTTGTAACTCTTTTGTCTGCAATTTTTTGAAGAAGAAAAAACTGTTGTCATTATCGTGTGCGTACAACATAATTTGTGCAGGTGAGATAAATCAAGAAAACGCGAGTTTGACGTTGTTTTTTTCTCGAATTTCTTTTGTTTTAAGATATTTGTTTCTATATTTGCAATAGAAAAAATATGGTTGTGTAGCTTTTCGGGACAAACAAGAGAAGCACACAAAAGAAATGGAAAGAATATATGTTTTAGTGTAGTTAGTAAGTTTCATGGTTAGGTATGGCTCGTGATGAGTCGTACCTTTTTATTTTTTTTAACTGTTATCGTACACTATTACACAATGCGGAATTTTGGTAAAAAAAGTATTTGTTTTTTGTACATATCTTGCATACTTTTGCCCAACAAATCTTTTAAGAACCCATACAATATCATCAAAAACCAAAACGTTTACTTATATTAAAATTAAATCATGAGCTGTTTCAATGAGAAAGTAGCAAAGCTGCTTGCAGAACACGAAAAGTTTCTGAGCGCGAAGAACGAGCCTGTAGAAGAAGGTAACGGAATCTTTACAAGATACAAGAATCCTGTGCTCACAAACAAGCATACACCGGTCTTCTGGCGATACGATCTTGACGAGAATACTAATCCATATCTTATGGAGCGCATAATGATGAACGCCACGCTCAACTCGGGAGCGATAAAGTGGAACGGTAAATATCTGCTAGTTGTGCGCGTTGAGGGCGCAGACCGCAAGAGCTTCTTTGCCGTGGCAGAGAGCCCTAACGGAATAGATAATTTCCGCTTCTGGGATTATCCTATTACGATGCCCGATGATGTTGTTCCGGCAACGAACATATACGACATGCGTCTCACGGCTCACGAGGACGGATGGATTTACGGCGTTTTCTGTGCCGAAAGACACGACGACAGCCAGCCCGGCGATCTCTCGGCTGCCACAGCCACAGCCGGAATTGCACGCACAAAGGACCTGAAGACATGGTACAGACTGCCCGACCTCAAGAGCAAGAGCCAGCAGCGCAACGTGGTGCTTCATCCCGAGTTTGTAGACGGCAAGTATGCCTTCTATACACGTCCGCAAGACGGATTCATAGACACAGGCTCGGGCGGAGGTATTGGCTGGGCTCTTGTTGACGACATAACAAATGCGGTGGTTACCGACGAGAAGATTATCGACGTGCGCCACTATCATACTATAAAAGAGGTGAAGAACGGCGAAGGACCTCACCCTATAAAGACTCCAAAGGGGTGGCTGCATCTGGCTCACGGAGTAAGAGCATGTGCCGCCGGGCTGAGATACGTTCTGTATCTGTACATGACAGCCCTCGATGACCCTACGCGACAGATTGCAACTCCGGGAGGCTTCTTCATGGTGCCGGAAGGCGAGGAGAGAGTGGGCGATGTGAGCAACGTGCTCTTTGCCAACGGATGGATTGCCGACGAGGACGGAACGGTTAAGATTTACTACGCATCGTCAGACACCAGAATGCACGTTGCGGTATCCACCATCGACAAACTCGTTGACTATTGCATGGGTACTCCGGTCGACGGACTTACCACAAGCGCATCTGTCGAGACTCTGAAAAAACAGATTGCGAAGAATCTTGAGATAATGAAACATCTTTGATATTAGAATTTAAATAATAATTGTTTTTGTGTAGTTAGTAAGTTTCATGGTGCGGAATGGGCACTTGTGAAAGCGCCCATTTCCTGAATCCATGAAAGGATTGCACGGCAATAATCTGATATCAGAAAACAATAGAAACAAATTTAACCATTATACAAATAATACTTAAAGACCTATGAAATTTAATAATCTGTCTGAAAAAATCGGATATGCACTTGGCGATGCCGCTGCCGGCGGCGTAACATGGAAGATTATGTCCATTGCATTCCCGCTGTTCTTTACCAATGTGTTCGGACTTACCTTTGCCGATGCCGCTGCGCTGATGCTCATAGCCCGAATGTTCGATGTTGTTACCGACCCTATCATGGGCTCGCTTGCCGACCGCACGCAGACACGATGGGGTACTTACCGCCCTTGGCTCATCTTCGGAGCAATTCCTTACGGACTGGTGTTCGCGCTGCTGCTCTTTACGCCCGACTTGGGCATAACGGCAAAGCGCGTATGGGCATACGGGTTCTACATTCTGATGATGGCTATGTACACACTCGTAAACGTGCCTTACGGCTCTCTCCTCGGTGTTATGACCGACGATGACAACGAGCGCAACCAGTTCTCGTCGTTCCGCATGGTGGGAGCATACGCTATGGGATTCATCACGCTGTTCATCTTCCCTTATCTTCAGAAACTGGTGGGCGGTAGCGAGCAGCATCAGTATGCCGTGCTTGGAGCAGCCTTTGGATTTGTAGCATGCCTTATGACGATGGGCTGCGGTCTGCTTACAAAAGAGCGCATAAAGCCAAAGCGTGCCGAGAGTTTCTCGTTCAGTCAGTTTGGCAATCTGTTCAAGAACAAACCTTGGTGCTATATAACTCTTGTTGCCGTATTCACCAACTTCTTCAACGGTTTCCGCTATGCCGTGGCAGGATATATGTTTACATACTGTCTTGGCGGCGACATAACGATGGGCAGCCTCATCATCAACTTTACCGTGTTTATGGGCATTGGCGAGGCCACCTGTATGATTTTCGGAGGCTTGTCGCCTGCGTTTACAAGATGGATTGGCTCAAAGCGCATGGCGTTTGTGTGGGCATCGGTAATATGCTTTGCAACGTCTCTTCTCTACTTCTTCATACCAATGGACAAGTCGTACATCTGGGTGCTGATAGCCGTTTCTGTCCTCACATCGGTAGGCGCAGGACTCTATTCGCCTCTGTTGTGGTCAATGTATGCTGATGTTGCCGACTTTGCAACAGAGAAATTCGGCTCTTCTTCAACCGGACTTATCTTCTCGTCAGGAACGATGGCGCAGAAGTTTGGCGGTGCAATCTCAGGCTCGCTCATTGCGATGCTCCTCGGAATGGCCGGACTTGTCTCAACCACTAACGAGACAACGGGCGAGACAATAGTAACCATCACCAACGAAGAGTCTGTAAAGACAATGGTGTGGGCACTCTTCTCAATCTTCCCTGCAATAATGGCGGCTCTGATGGGCTTGCTTGCATATAAGTTCCCTCTAAAGAAATAAATATATGGCTGATATACAGAAAATGAAGGCAGAAATGCTCGATGTTGTGCAGAACAACATCCTGAATTTCTGGCTGAAGATGGAAGACAACGAAAACGGCGGCTTCTACGGACAGATGACGGGCGATGGCACGCTTGTGCCGACAGCCAACAAGGGCGGAATACTTAACGCCCGCATCTTGTGGAGTTTCTCGGCTGCATATCGCGTGCTGAAGAAACCCGAATATCTCGAGGCGGCAACCCGTGCAAAAGACTATATTGTTGAGCATTTTGTTGACAATGTGTATGGCGGAACATACTGGGAACTCGACTGTAAAGGCAATCCGGTTGACACAAAGAAACAATTCTATGCCATAGGATTCATGATTTACGGTCTGAGCGAGTATGCGCGAGCAACGGGCGACAAGCAGTCGCTTGACCTTGCCATAGAACTGTATAAGGTGATAGAAGAGCACTCGCTCGATGAGGTTTACAACGGCTACATCGAGGCATGCACGCGTGAGTGGGGCGAGATTGCCGACATGCGACTGTCTGAACTCGATGCCAACTATCCTAAGTCGCAGAACACGCATCTGCACATCATCGAACCGTATGCCAACCTTTATCGCATCTGGAAGGACGAGCGTCTGGAGAAATCGCTCCGCAACCTCATTAACATCTTTACCGACAAGATTCTGAACCCCGATACGCACCATCTCGACCTCTTCTTTGACAAGGATTGGACGCGAGGTGCTGGCGCACTCGAGAGTTACGGACACGACATAGAGTGTTCTTGGTTGATGCACGAGGCGGCTCTGGTGCTTGGCGACAAGCAACTTCTTGCAAAGGTAGAGGATGTTGTAAAGATGGTTGCCAAAGCCAGCGAGAAAGGCTTGAACGCCGACGGAAGCATGGTTCACGAGGCTAACCTCGACACCGGCTATATCGACGTAGACCGCCACTGGTGGGTTCAGGCCGAGACGGTGGTTGGCTTTGCTAACCTCTATCAGCATTTCGGTGACAGGGAAGCCCTCGAAAAGGCCGACAGATGCTGGACTTACATTAAAGAAAACCTGATAGACAACGACGGCGGCGAGTGGTTCTGGAGTCGCGACCCCGAAGGCAACATAAACCGAAAGGACGACAAGGCGGGCTTCTGGAAATGTCCTTATCACAACAGCCGTATGTGTCTGGAAATAATTGAAAGATTCTGAAAAAAATGAAAAGACTATTATATACCTTAACGGCAGCGGCAATGCTTACCAGCGCATCGGCAAAGGTAAGGCTGCCACAGATTTTCGGTAACGACATGATGCTTCAGCAGAATGCCAATGCCAACATTTGGGGATGGGCGGAAAAAGGCGCAAAAGTAACCATCACCACATCGTGGGACAAGAAACAGAAGGTTGTTGTTACAGCCGACAGCAAGTCGGGCAGATGGAAGGCGCAGATTGCCACTCCACAGGGCAGTTTCGAGCCTCAGCAGATAACCATTTCCGACGGACAGCCCGTAACGCTCGGCAACGTGCTGATAGGCGAGGTGTGGTTTGGCAGCGGACAGAGTAACATGGAGATGCCTCTGAACGGCTTCTGGAACTGCCCCGTAGAGAACGGCAACGCCGAGATTCTGGGCAGCGCGAAGTACAAAGGAAAACTCCGCATGGCAACAATACCGAAGGTTGAGGCTTACGAACCTCAGGACACCGTGGCTGGCGAGTGGAAGGAGTGCGACCCTTTCAACGCTCCGTGGTTCAGCGCAACGGGATATTTCTTCATACGCAATCTGCAAGAGGTGCTAAACGTGCCTGTTGGATTGATAAATTGCAGTTGGGGCGGCTCGAAGGTAGAGGGCTGGACTCCGAAGCATATCCTTGAGCAGTATCCCGACGTGGCTACAACCGAGGAGGAGATAAAGAAGGAATCTCAGCAGTATCTCCGCCCTATGATTATGTACAACGGAATGCTTCATCCTCTGCTGGGCTATACCGTAAGGGGCTTCATCTGGTATCAGGGATGCAGCAACGTAGGCAAGCACGACACTTATACCGACCGCTTCGCCACCATGATAACCAACTTCCGCAAGGAGTTCGGACAAGGCGATTTGCCGTTCTATTATGTTGAGGTTGCGCCATACAACTACGGCGGAAGGGACGAGGGTGCACTAATTCGCGAGGCGCAGTATTTTACTCAGAAAAAAGTGCCAAACTGCGGAATGATAAGTACCAACGACCTTGCTTACGAGTATGAGCTCAATCAGATTCATCCTTGCCAGAAACAGAAGGTGGGGCAGCGACTCGCTTTCATGGCTCTGAACAAGACTTACGGATATACGACGATAGAGTGCTACGGTCCTGAATACAAGTCGATGGAGAAGAAGGACGATAAGATTATTCTCTCGTTCGATTATGCTCACGACGGATTCAACCGGCTTACAGACATCAAGGGGTTCGAGATTTCGGAGAACGGAAAGGACTTTGTAAAGGCCGACGTTGAGGTTGAGCAGAACAAGCGTCAGTTAATCGTAAGTGCAAACGGAATAAAGAACCCAACGGCGGTGCGATATTGCTTCCACGACTTCTGCGTGGGTAACATGGCAAACACTCGCGGCCTGCCGATGGTGCCTTTCAGAACCGACCGAAAATAGTGTGTTAAAAAATATAGTGTTAAGAAAGATGGAAAATAGTATATCAAATTGCTATAAATTCGTAGGTTGGTAGTATTAGTATTAAGATGTGGCGACAGGAATGTTGTGAGACTGTGAATGTCGTTATTTATTGATTTTACTAAGAAAGCCTCTACTCCGTGAGGAGTGAGGCTTTTTCCGTTGTATTATAGTCTGATTGCTGCAAAATGTCAAAAAAATATCTTGTATGTAAGATAAAAACGACCTGAAAGTATCTTGTATGCAAGATAAAAACAGCACGAAAGTATCTTGTATGTAAGAAACTTTTGTATATTTGCAAAAATAAACATTGGTATGGATAAGGAGTTAATTCGGAATATAATAGTTGAAAATCAGCAACTTGTACAGTCAGTTGAGTTGGTTGAACGCCCTTTTGAGTTTGAGGACAACGGAAACTATGTGTTTGTGGGTGTTCGTCAAGCGGGAAAATCGTATATGCTTTATCAAAGGGCAAAACAATTGTTAAAAGCCGGTTACGACATAGACCAAATTGTCTATATCAGTTTCGACGACGAGCGTATCAACGAAATCAAGTCAAACGAACTTGATATAATTTTGCAGGCACATCGGCTTTTAACCGACCTGAAACCTGTATTGTTTCTCGATGAAATTCAGAATATAGACGGATGGGAACATTTTGCCCGTCGCCTTGCCAACGAAAAATATACTGTATATATCACAGGCAGCAATGCAAAAATGCTGAGCCGCGACATACAAACTACCTTGGGCGGAAGATATTGGGACGTAGCGGTTTATCCGTTTTCATTTGCAGAGTTTCTGAAAGCAAAGAATGTTAAATTGGAAAAGAATTGGCAGTTTTCAAAAACACAGGGAACGGTGGCTCGGGTGTTTGAGGAGTATTTTTATTTCGGCGGATTCCCTGAATTGTTGCACATCAAAGCGCAAAGACTGTGGCTTACAAATATTTATAACAAAATATTTTTCAGCGATATTGTGGTGCGCAATGGAGTAAGAAGTGAGGATGCTCTTCGAATAACGGTAAAACGCCTTGCCGCTTGTGTAATGCAGCCAACATCTTACAACCGACTTACAAATCTTATTAAGGCGACCGGGATAAATATCAATGCTACAACTGTCACCAATTTTGTACAGTATTTAAAAGATGCATGTATTTTATTTTCTATAGAGAATTATGCTGATAAGTTTGTTGAAAAACAGACTACTAAGAAACATTATTTTGTTGACAATGGACTTTTAAACTTGTTTTTAACCAACCCCGAAACGGCTCTTTTGGAGAATATTTGTGCAATATTTTTATATAAGAATTTCGGCAGCGGATTGTATTATTACAACAAAAACATCGAGGTTGATTTTTTTGTTCCTGACGAAAAAATCGGCGTTCAAGTGTCCTACAGCGTCGATGACAGCGAAACAAGGGAACGTGAATTAAAAGCGTTGGCATCCCTCAACAAATTTATTCCTCTAAACCGGGCTTTGGTTATCACCAAAAATACGGAGGAAATTGTGGAATACCAAGGACTTAAAATCGAGATAATACCAATTTGGAAATGGATATTGTTGTAAAAGTCTGATTCCTTTGCAAAAAGTGTGTGTGTTCGATGCAACAAAGAAGCCATTTCCCAACTCGAATGTGAGATTTAGAAATGGCTTTTTTTTAATCTGTGAATTTATTCATGCCCTACAATCCTTGTTTATTCATTCTTCCAAGGAAATCATTCCGTTAGCGAATGTCATTTTCGATATAACAGGAATGATTTTGCCATTGTCATCGTATTTTGGAGTTTGAAGAACGAAGGTTGTCTTGTCGCCCTCTTCCTTTATTTCGTTGACGTCTATGGCGTAATTCAGATAAACAAGTTGGGCTTTTCCTTTGTAAAGAACGAAAATCGTCAAGCCCGGTCCGTCTATTGAATCGCGCTGCCCACGCAATGCTATGGCGTAACAGTCTTTCGACAACTTAATCTTTTTGCAAATATCTTTTGCAAATCTATTGTCGTAGTTCGTGTTTGCGGTGTATGCTCCAAAACCAAAATAGTTGAACTGAAACCACAAGTTATCGTTGTAGAATACAAAAGGCTCAACGTCTGTCTTGTATGTTACCTTGCCGTTGTTTTCTCTGATTGGAACTTTGCAGTCTATATTTAATCGTGTGAAAATCTTTCCGCCTTCAAATAATTCAACATCTTCATCTTCATTCTTGTGCTGGAAAAACTTTACCTCGTACAAATAACAATCATCTGTAATGATGTTTGTTGAGTCAATCATTTTGTAGTCTGCAGAATTGTGAGTAATCTCCTTATCTATCCAGAACGGATATTTCACGGCTGGATGCTGTATAGCCTCATCAATCTTGCCGTAAACCGATTCTGCGGCGTACATGTACAATTGTTCGGATGGCTGAATGTTGCCGTTTTTGTATTCGAACAGATTTTTCTGTGCGCTTATGCTTACAGATTCGCAGAGTACTGTAAGTATCAGAAATAATTTTTTCATTTTTCAGTAGCAGTTAAACTTGAATAATTTATTTGTGTATTTGATGTTTTTAAAATTATTTGCAAATATATTGTTTTTTTGTATGTTATTATAAAAAATCAAAAAAAAATTGTAATGCAGATTTCTGTCTTGGTTCAGCCGAATGTGAAAAATGTAGGGAGCAAATCCCGAAGGCATCCCGAAGGAAACCCGAATACTTCTGTCAAAAACTTTCGGCAGACAGAAGATGTTGCTATTTTATTACAGCAAACAACGAATCGTTCTTTTCTTGTTCATAACGTAGTCCGTCGCTTAGTCTGTAAAAGTTGGTGTCGTGGCAGATGCTATTTCCTTCGAAGGGGATATAATCCATTTCTTCTTTTATCAAGTCCGAGTCCTTGTATATGGAATATTCGGCTTTTATAATTTGAGCAAATCCTGTAGTGCGCAAATAATACATTTTTCTGTCTATAAGACCATCTTTTTTGTAAAGTGTCAGCAGGTCGGGGTCGATATTTATGATTCCTCTGGATTTATCATAAACGACATATTCTTCGTTCGCCCATATTTTTTTATCGCGCGATATTGCTGCGAAGTAACAAAATACCAAACAAATTGTTACACATGATGCACAAATAACCCAAGTTATGGACAGTATGGCATATTTCAGCCAAACAGGAACACTGTTTGGGATGTTTTTCAGCTTTGCATAATGTTTTGTGAATATTATAAAAATAACGGCAATAAACAACAAGGCAAATATCCACGCCAAGTTACTTAACTGCCATGCTAATCTTTCGTTATTCTCAAGAAATCGATTTGGAACTATGGCTATTGCCAGAAGCAAAATGGCTATTGGTGGTAGAATTTTTTTCATAAAATCAGTTTTATTCCACAAAAATACGAAAAATAGGAAAGTCGGCAACCTTTTCCCCGAAAATAAAAACTGGGGGCGGAGGCTATTATCGCATACAGTTTAAATATTATTCAATTCTTTTGTTGTATCTTTGCAACAATTTTTAATTGCATTACGATGGATAAAACTATTATTACTGTTGTCGGTAAAGATACCGTTGGTATCATTGCTAAGGTATGTACTTATCTTGCTGAAAATAAGGTTAATATTTTAGATATTTCACAGACTATCGTGCAAGGCTATTTCAACATGATGATGATTGTAGACATGCAGAAGTCTGAAAAGGTTCACGACGAGATTTCTACCGACCTCAACAAGATTGGCGAGGAACTCGGTGTAATCATCAAGTGCCAGCGCGAGGAGATTTTCAACAAGATGCACCGCATCTGATAATTGCTCAAAAAAAACAGCGAAAATATGATAAATATATACGAAGTTGCAGAAACCAACGCGATGATTGAGCACGAGAATCTCGATGTCCGAACCATCACCATGGGAATCAGTCTGCTTGACTGCTGCGACACCAATCTCGAAAAACTCTGCCGTAACATCAGAGCCAAGATAACATCGCTTGCCAAAGACCTTGTGGCAACAGGCGAGGCTATATCGCGCGAGTACGGCATTCCTATTGTAAACAAGCGAATCTCCATCACACCTATTGCCATTGTTGGTGCAAGCGCATGCCATTCTCCCGAGGACTATGTGCAGATTGCCGTAACGCTCGACGAGGTGGCTAAGGACATGGGCGTTAACTTCCTTGGCGGATATTCGGCTATCGTGGCAAAGGGAATGACCAAGAGCGACGAACTGTTTATGCGCTCCATTCCCGAGGCTATGGCACGTACCGAGCGCATCTGCTGCTCTGTAAACGTAGGCTCAACAAAGACAGGCATAAACATGGATGCCGTAAAGATAATGGGCGAGATTGTGAAGGCTACAGCCGAGCGCACCAAGGAGAACGACTCGCTGGGATGCGCCAAGCTGGTTGTTCTGTGCAACGCGCCCGACGATAATCCGTTTATGGCAGGAGCATTCCACGGAGTGTCTGAGGCTGAGGCTATTATCAACGTGGGCGTTAGCGGTCCGGGAGTTGTTAAGTACGCTCTGGAGCAGATAAAGGATGCCAACTTCGAGGTGCTTTGCGAGACAATCAAGAAGACAGCCTTCAAGATTACGCGCGTGGGTCAGCTCGTGGCTCAGGAGGCATCGCGCCGATTGGGCGTTCCGTTCGGCATCATCGACCTCTCGCTTGCGCCAACTCCGGCGGTGGGCGACAGCGTTGCCGATATCCTCAAAGCCATCGGTCTTGAACATGCCGGCGCGCCGGGTACAACGGCAGCCCTCGCCCTGCTCAACGACCAGGTAAAGAAGGGCGGTGTGATGGCATCGTCGTATGTTGGCGGACTGAGCGGCGCGTTCATCCCTGTGAGCGAAGACCAAGGCATGATTGATGCCGTTGAGGCTGGCGCGCTTACCATCGAGAAACTCGAGGCCATGACGTGCGTATGCTCGGTAGGACTCGACATGATAGCCATTCCGGGCGACACGCCAGCCACAACAATTAGCGGAATCATTGCCGACGAGGCTGCCATCGGTATGATTAACCAGAAGACAACGGCAGTACGTATAATTCCTGTGATAGGCAAGGGCGTTGGCGAGGAGGTAGACTTTGGCGGTCTGCTCGGACACGCGCCGATAATGCCGGTAAACCGTTTCGACTGCTCGGTATTCGTAAACCGCGGCGGACGAATCCCTGCACCTATCCATAGTTTCAAAAACTGATGATTGAAGAGAAAACAAAGCATATTCAGATTGCGGAATACAACTATCCGTTGCCAGACGAGAGGATAGCCAAGTTTCCGCTTGCCGAGCGCGACCACTCCAAGTTGCTCGTCTACAACAAGGGAGCGGTTAGCCACGACATATTTTACAACCTTCCAAACTATCTGCCAAAAGGCGCGCTGATGGTGTACAACAACACGAAGGTTATTCAGGCACGACTGCACTTTAACAAAGAGACGGGCGCGCTCATCGAGGTGTTCTGCCTCGAACCGATACAGCCCAACGACTATGTGCTGAATTTTCAGCAGACAAAGCATTGTGCATGGCTCTGCCTTGTTGGAAATCTGAAGAAGTGGAAGGAGGGCTCTCTGCGCAAGGAGATTGACGTGAAGGGCAAGAAAATTGTGCTGAAAGCCACGCGAGGCGAGATGCACGGCACAAGTCATTGGATTGACTTCGACTGGAACGACGACAGCATAACCTTTGCCGACATTCTCGAAGGCGTGGGCGAACTGCCTATTCCGCCGTATCTTAACCGAAAGACCGAGGAGAGCGACAAGAAGACTTATCAGACCGTCTACTCAAAGATAAAGGGAAGCGTGGCTGCCCCAACAGCCGGACTGCACTTTACCGACAAGGTTCTGAAAGATATAGATGCCCACGGCATTGAGCGCGAGGAAGTTACGTTGCACGTTGGCGCAGGTACGTTCAAGCCCGTTAAGAGCGAGGAGATTGAAGGACATGAGATGCACTCCGAATACATCTTCGTTACAAAGCACACCATAGAGCGACTTCTTGCACACGATGCCAGCGCCATTGCCGTTGGAACGACAAGCGTGCGCACCCTCGAAAGCCTCTACTATATAGGCGTAACGCTACAGAGCAACCCCGATGCGTCGGAAAACGATCTGCACGTGCGCCAGTGGATGCCATACGAGTATGCCGACAGCGAGCCGAACCCAATATCGGCAAAGCAGGCGTTGCAGAACATCAAGGACTATCTTGACCGCAACGCGCTCGATGCGCTGCACACAAGCACGCAGATTATCATTGCTCCCGGCTACGACTACAAGATAGTAAAGATGCTCGTAACAAACTTCCATCAGCCGCAGAGCACGCTGCTTCTGCTCGTCTCGGCATTCGTAAAGGGCGACTGGCATAAGATTTACGACTATGCCCTTGCCAACGACTTCCGTTTCCTGAGCTATGGCGACAGCTCTCTGCTGATTCCTTAAAAAAACAGCGGCTTGGAGCAGACATCTTTGCGCTGCTCCGAGCCGTATATTTCAATAAACTGCAATAATTTTAATCTTAATAAAAAATGTACAAGACAAAAAGTGTTATCTTTTTAATTCTGCTAAGTCTTTGCACTACCTTAAAAGCCGATGAACTTAGCAAACGGTATTGTTACAACCTTGCTTGCATGGTAACCCGATTATATGACATCGATGTTGACGACATCAGTTCGGTTAAACTGATAAAAGGCGGAAAGGTTGAGAGCAACATTACCGACACCAAGCAGATTTATGAAATCTATCTGCTCGACCCAACCTACGAGAATGATGCCGAGGGCAAGCCCGAGTATCTGCCAAACAGCTACACATACATCCTTACTTATCGCGAGAACGGTGACACCGAGGGCAAGGAGAAGAGCGAGGGCATTAACAACGGCTACATCTATGTTAATGTTGAGGAGGATGACGGCTTGAATGAGGTAATTCCATGCAAAAAGATAACGCTCATGAATCCGCCTACAACTTTCGAGAGAATGGCGGAGCCGGATGATAATAAGGTAGCGCGCTCGTTTTCGTTCTGCATTCCTGTATTTCAGTATGATGACGATGGCATAATGGCAAGAATGACTGAATTCAAGGAACTGCTGAATCAAAAAGGAGAGGACGGAAAACCTTTGATTGATAAAGGTTTGCGCGATGATTTGCTTACTTTGGAAAATGATGCTTTTGATGATTTTTGTACGGCATTGTTCTTCGGTAAGAAATTCCCTTATTTGCCATTGGCTATATTCGGTAATATAGCCTATAATATTGATGATATGTTATTTAAGGGACAGATTGGTTACGATACGTCCAAAAGATTTCTGAATATCGTTATTCCAAGTCTAATTGAGGCAAGAAATCATTTTGCCTTGTCTGCCACTTATTATGCATCACTTAACAAGATATTCTACGAAAAAGATAGTGATTTTAAGACTTGCGATATGCTGTATAGTCTGAATCTTGCGAAAACATCAGATATAGAGATGTTTACAGACCTTGAGGAAAACTATAAAAAGTTTGTTCTTGACAATACGAAAGTCGAAACAAAGGAGGATGTTGCTGGTGTTGTGTATTATTCTCTGTTAAAATGGCGAATTCATTCAACAAGAGGGGAAGAAGACAAGGCTAAGGAAGTTATTGATGTTGCAAAGAAGAAACTTCCGGCCGAAGAAGGAAAAATCTTCGATTTACTTATACAACAGAAGGAGAATATCTCTGGCGAATTGGAAAAACTATTAGAAGAGGAAAAATGAAAAAACTGATATTTGTATTCATATATTTGGTGTGCGTGCTAAACATTGCGAACGCACAAGAAGATAGCCGCAGAAATCGCGAGGAGTGGCTTATTATGGAACTTGAATCTAATAGTGAAATAAGATGCTGTAAGGATTCAGTTCGTACATTAGGTTGGTTAATTGATGCCGTTTTGGGTAATGATGAGTCTGAAAAGGTTCGTCTTTCAAACTTGCGTGTTCTGAAACGCGACGAACTTACGGTTATCGACGATGGGAAAAAGATTAATGACTACGACATACTTGCTCCTGTAAAGCAGCCAAAGCGCAAGGAGGACAAGGATATCCGCTTCGACAAGCGTCCGTATTCGATGCTCGTGAAGTGCAACGGACACGACGTGATAATTCATGCCGACAAAGCCGTTGGAACTTACGGAAAAAGTTATTGCCGTAATTTTACAATCGATTATCCTCAGTCTTTAATTGTCGATTCGCTTGAGCAAAATGTGATTTTACATGTTTTGGTTACATACGATTATATAAAACCTGAGAAGATTAACGATGAGATAACGGCAATTGTTGATTCTGTAAACAAGAAAATCAATGCCAAGGCAGACAGCACATTTACCGATGATGAACGTTGTGTTTACCTGTATAGCTACGACGACCCCGAGGCAATGTACAATGAGGCTGTTGAACTTTGTAAAAAAGATCAAAGACTCGATGCTAACGTGTTGCTGAAGAATGCCGACAATATCATTACAAGTAAAATGCTGTCGGGTAAATATGACATGAGTGAGGATAATTTTTTCTTTGCATCAGAAATTAAATATCTTATCGGCTACAATTTGATGGAAACAAAAGTGGGTGGTGCTTTTAAGTATCTCAATTCAGCAAGTAAAATTATTGAACCTCAGTATTTAATAAAGGTCGAAATGGAACTTATAAACTATTTGGTTAATTCAGAAAGTTTCTTGGCATGGAATTTTATTAATTATCATTTGGGGAACTTTGGCGAAAATCCAAAGAAATTCGATGACGACAGCGACAAGGACTTCTACCTCTTCCTTCTCCGCCGAAAGGGCTATTGCCTTATCGAGCGACAGAACTATAAGGAGGCAAAGGCTATGTTCAACAAAGTGCTGTCGTACAACAAAGACGACCAGATGGCAAAGAGCGAACTGAAGTACATCGACGAGTGCGAAAAGAAGATAAAGGAAGATAAAAAGAAGAAATAGAAAACGCTATATTGCTTATTTCTTGATGATTATGCCGGCTGAATGTCAGAAAAAGACATCAGTCGGCATAGTCTTTTTTAACGAAATATTTGTCAAATAAAAGAAAAGTTGTTTACAAATTGTATCGTTTTTCGGGAAAAACTTTGTAATTTTGTTGCCGAAAAAATCGCTACACAAACAAGAATTGCTTGGAATTAAACGTATGAATCTGATTCATAGTCTTTTAAAACAGGAAATACTTAAACACTTTTTTTCTGAACTTGACAGATATTTGAAAACAAGTTGCAATGCCTGAAGCATTTAGAAGGTGGAAAAACTTAAAACTTTTGAAAACAAGAATATATATTCTTAACATTGTAATGCTGCTTTTTGCAGCTGTCTGTTCTTCTTGTTCGAGCGATGAAAATGAGGATGTTGATTTGGAAGAAAAAGCATGTATAGTTAACTACAATATCTATTGCGACGACCCGGAACAGGACATTTTTGTAGAGGGCTGCACCGAAGATGGCTTTGCACGCAAGGCACACGGCTGCTGGAAACGAGTTGAGTGTGTAAGCGAGCCGGAACGTGTGATTGAGGTTTATTACGCTACCAAGAACAATGGCAAAAAAATGCCCGACATAACCATCGAAGTGCACGTAAACGACAGACAGGCTTACTACAACAAGGTTAACGAGCATTTCAAGACAACACTCAATCTGCGAAAGATAAAGCAGGCCCTGTCTACCGTAAAGTAACGATTTTTTTGCATCTACATTTATAAGCAATTCTTCAGAAATCCTTATCGCCCCAAAAAGCGGTGAGGATTTTTTGTCTGCTAAAACGTTCGGTTTTTCTGCCACAATTTTATACATTTGCCACCAGAAACAAACATGCACTAAAAAATATGAACATCAAACTACAATTGCTGTTGCTTGTCCTGATGCCATTTGCACCGCTCAAAGCACAGTTTGCCTCGGCACCTGCATTTCCGGGAGCCGAAGGATACGGACGATACATCACCGGCGGACGCGGCGGAAAGGTTTATCACGTTACCACCCTCGAGGACTATTGCACCGACCCTCGGTTCAGCAAGGAACACAAGACCGAAGAGCCGATAAAGGGCTCGCTGCGCTATGCTCTGCGCAAGAACGGGGTGCGTACCATCGTCTTCGACGTAGACGGAACTATCGAACTGAAATGTCCGCTGCGCATAACAAAGCCTAACGTTAGTGTGCTGGGGCAGACGGCTCCGGGCGATGGCATCTGCCTGAAAAACTACACCCTTCATATTGATGCGGGCAACGTTATTGTGCGCTTCATAAGATGCCGAATGGGCGACGAAGGCATGGTTTACTTCAACAAGAAGGGAGAACCGGCGGTTGAGCATTTCGAGAACGATGCCATGAACGCCTGCAGTATGCGGAAAAGCAACAATAACATCATCATAGACCATTGCTCAATGTCGTGGAGCACCGACGAGTGCGGCTCGTTCTACGGAAACCGTTTCTTTACGCTGCAATGGTGCATCTTGTCCGAGTCTCTGCGCAATTCGAGCCACAAGAAAGGTCGTCACGGCTTCGGAGGCATCTGGGGCGGCGATTGTGCATCGTTCCACCACAATCTTATAGCGCATCACGACTCGCGCAACCCTCGGTTCGATCACGGTTTTGTATCTACTCTTGCCGGTCCGGTAGACTGCGTCAACAACGTCGTTTACAACTGGGGAGGCATGAGCGCGTATGGCGGAGAGAACCGCAAGGGCTTCGGCGTCAAAACGTTCAATATGATTAACAACTATTACAAGCCCGGCACGTTCACGCGCGATTCAACCCGTCATTCGGGCATCATGCTCAGTCCTACAACCCAGTGCAGCAACTGCAACCACCAAGATGCCAACGACATCGTTCCGGGACGCTTCTATCTTAGCGGAAACATGATTGACGGTGCGGTGGCAAAGGTCGATGGCAATCTGGTACGCCCCGACAAAAACTGTACGTTCGGCGAGTTCGCATCGAAGTATATGATAAAGAAACGCCTCGTTTCCGATACGCTCGACTTCCGGAAATTCAACTTCATAACCCTTCATTCTGCTTCTGTGGCTCTCGACCGTGTGGCGGCTACGGCAGGCGCATCAAAGAGCCGCGATGCCGTTGATGCTCGCGTGTGCGGCGATGTGCTTAACGGAACAGTCTCGGGCTACGGACACAAATACCACACTCCGGGGCTAATTGACTCGCAGAACGATGTAGGCGGATGGCCTGTGCTGAAGCATGGCGCATCGCAGCCCGATTCCGACGGCGATGGCATTCCCGACGAGTGGGAGCAGCGCAACGGTCTGAAGGTGGGCGAGGACAACTCAAAGACCTACACGCTCGACAAAAAGCGTTTCTACACCGATTTGGAAGTCTATGCCAACAGTATTGTAGAGCACATAGTAAAGTCCGAGCGCGCCGGCACAAAGACCACCTTCAAGGAGTATTTTCCAGAGTATAAATAGAAAAAGCCTTCGTTAAGAAGGCTTTTTTGTTGGCGAAGAAGTATTTTATAGATTTTTGTTTGCCTTTATTTGCAAAAATATTTAATTTTGCGCATTGCGTCTTGGCTTAAAAACAGACGCATAATGTTACTAATTAAAAATTGTTTTAAGAAACAGAAATAAATTTATAACTAACATATTATTAATCATAGCGTTTGCTATTTATTCGGTATTGCTTCGAAACCTAGGAAATTTTGAAATGCAACAATTGCGAATAAGTCTGCGAACGTCTGCGCATAGCGTGGACGTAGACTTATCAATTGTTGCGGGCAATTCCTAGGGCCTCGAAGCGTGGATAAGATTATTGTCCGCGCTTATTTTGTGCCCTTTCGTGAGTTGTCCGCAAGCCTGAAGATAAGCAATCGCAGAAATGTAAATGTCAGATGGCAAATTATGATTTTCAAGAATCTTTACTTGAAAATTACACATTGCGTGAAGCTGTTGTACAATATGGTGATTGTATAATTCCACAGTGGCGAAGTGTAATATATAGCAAACCGTTTAAACTGGAGAGTCGCAGGTATATTGGTTGTAAAGCAAAATTAGTCGATTGGATTTTCGACCATATTCAAGAAGAAACACATGAAGTTCATACTTTTTGTGATATTTTTGCAGGAACAGGCTCGATTTCTAATAAGGCTGTTGGATTATATGATTCTGTAATAATAAACGATTTCCTTTATTCCAACAATGTGCTTTATACGGCTTTTTTCGATGATGCAAAGTGGAATAAGGATAAAATAATCAGTTATTTAGATGCGTTTAACAACATTAATCCAAATGTTATTAAACACAATTATTTTTCTGAAAATTACGGAGATAGATATTTTGATATGACCTCAGCTAAAATTATTGGTCATATTCGTGAAATAATAGAAGATATAAAGTCTACACTGACCTATAAGGAGTATTGTATCTTATTAGCATCACTAATTTATAGTATTGATCGTATCTCCAATACTATTGGACATTATGAAGCATATATAAAGAAAGCAATTACTCCTAAGAAGTTGATATTGCGTCCTATTGAAGCGCAAGCGTATTCTGGTGTTGAGATAAAAAGAGATGATGCAAATCATCTTGCTCGTAAAATAAAGACGGATGTGGTTTATCTGGATCCGCCTTATAATTCTCGTCAATATAGCCGTTTTTATCATTTGTATGAGGTCTTGGTAAAATGGGATAAGCCCCAATTGATAGGTGAGGCTCGTAAACCCAAAGAAGAAAATATGAGTGATTATTGTCGAGTAAAGGCTTTGGAGAAATTTACTGATTTGGTTGCAAATATTGACACTCGTTATATTGTTGTGTCATATAACAATACATATAAATCAAAAAGTACGTCTTCTGAAAATAAAATCAAATTAGAGCAAATAGAGAAAGTTCTTGCCTTATGTGGTAAGACTAAGGTCTTTTCACATTCACATAGTCCATTCAATGCAGGAAAGACAGAGTTTGATGATCATAAAGAATATTTGTTTATAACCGAAGTTGACAATGAAAAACGGAATAGTGCGTTCGCCTCTCTTCTATGTAGGTGATAAATATAAATTGATGGAAGAGATCGGAAAGTATATTCCCAAACAAATATCTCGTTTCATCGAACCTTTTGTAGGTGGCGGTTCTGTGTTTATGAACGTTGAAGCGAATGAATTTATGCTCAATGATATTGATGCTAATATTATAGCAATACACAAGATGCTTTGCGGGTATGCATTGGACACAGAAGTTTTTTACGAACAGGTTGATACAATCGTTGAACGGTATGG
>R24__coassemble_359_pt1 | contig 32280 bp, 24 predicted proteins | sample R24__metabat2_low_PE_011 | metagenome-assembled genome bin R24 | reverse complement strand
AAATCAGGACTTTCTCTGCCGAACATCTTCTATCGTCTGGATTTCTGACATTTCTTTAAAACAAGAGTCCACTCTAAAAAGTCCTGGTCTGGCTTCGCCCTTTCACATTTTGTAACTATTCAGCGAATAGCTTTTGTATGCCTTTTAAGGGCTAATTCATTGCAAAAATCAGTGCAGATTGAATTTGATAAAGAAAGAACAATCTGAAATTTGTTTTCGCAAAGAAATCGCTCAAAAAAACTACACTTGCAGATTCGCTGAATAGTTACCACATTTTGTTATCTCAAGAAAAGATTCCCACTCATGGAGAACGAGTTCTATCAGCATGTAACCCCGAAGATCAACGAAGAGACATTCCGTCCACCATTAAACCCAAAACGGTCATTAGAAAAAATAAGTAGCAAAATGTAAGTTGGTTTAATTATTCAGAGTCAATCATTAGCACTTTTTGCTTATATTTTTATAGGCTCCGGATACTTATCTGAACATTATGTAAGGCAAAATTTCTAATGACCGATTTGGGTTAAAAGCACTGGTAATATAGAAAGTTATTCAGATTTTTACATTCTCCAGTTTGACACGATTTAAATCGTGTCAAACTGATGAACCTGATATAATAAAGGATTTTAACTTGACACAGTTCTGCTTACAATCCCCATGTTATTGTCTCTCCGCACCTTCTCCGTTGCTTCCCCCTTGCTTTCCCCTTACTACCCCCTTACTATCGGCTTACTTCAATATAGTTTGAATTACCATGAATCTATCAACCGTTTTGCTTCCATATACGCATAATCAATTATCTTTGTCATTTGTCCGAGCAAATAATTAAATGCTTAAGATTTTCAACTTTCTCTCAAAAAACATTGTCATCAGCCCATTAAAAAGTTTCAACTTCTCAATTTTCAACTTTCAACTCTCAACTCCCCACTTCCACCCTCATATATTTTAAGTTTTTTAACAATAAATGTTTGGTTCGGTAAATGCTATTTCATATTTTTGCTAACGCAAATCAACTGATAAATCTCTTTTTTCAATAAACGAATACAATTTTAATAACCAAAGATATAAAATCAATGAACAAAATCTTTACACTATTGGCATTTGCCGCTTCGTGTACGGGAGCGTTCGCCGCAAGCACAGACGTAAATCCCGACAAGACTGGCATGACCATGAACGCACAGGAATGGTGCAAGAACGTATCTGCCGGATGGAATCTGGGCAACTCGCTCGAGAGCGCAGGCGGAACATGGGACAACACGACATGGACATTCTATAATATCTATCAGACTGATGCCAATACATGGGAAACGGCTTGGGGAAACCCTAAGGTAACAGAAGACCAGATAAAGGCTGTGAAAGAAGCAGGTTTTAATGCCATCAGAATCCCTGTAAGATGGATTGGACACATCACTAATCAGGAGACAATGACCGTAGACCCTACTTGGATGGCTCGCGTAAAGCAGGTGGTTGACTGGTGCATCAGCAACGATTTGTATGTCATCATCAACACACATCACGATTATTACCTCGAAAGCAATCCGCTATATACAAAGCAGGCACAGATAAAGAAGATGGAAAAGGCTCTGTGGACAAACATAGCCACAACCTTCCGCGACTACGACGAACATCTGGCCTTTGCCGGAACAAACGAGGTTACAATGGAATGGAAAGCTCCGACAGAAGAGAACCTGAGCGTGCAGAACGGCTACAATCAGGATTTTGTCGATGCCGTGAGAGCAACCGGCGGAAAGAACTACTACCGCAACCTCATCGTACAGACATACGCCTGCGACCCTAACTACGGTCTGGGCGGCAAGCTGGTTATCCCGACGGATGTTGTGGACGACCGTCTGAGCGTTGAGTTCCACTACTATCAGCCATACACCTATTGCAGCGGAAATTCTGAAGGAACAATGTATTACTATTGGGGCGATGCCTACAAGAGCAAAGGAAGCGTTCCGGCAGATAACGAAAAGACAATGACCGACCTTTTCGCACGGGTAAGCACCACTTGGTGGGAGAAAGGCTACGGAGTTGTTATCGGCGAGTACGGAGTGTCCGACCACTACACAGGCTCGGCAACAGAAATCAGCAACATTCACGCCAACATGACGTACTACATCAAGACTCTCGTTTCAGAGGCTCGCAAGCGCGGTTTTGCAGCCTTCATCTGGGATAACAACGCATTCGGCAACGGCAGCGATAAGTTCGGACTCTTCGACCGAAACAACAACATGGCTGTTAAATGCCAGTATTTCCTCGATGGAGTAAAGTCTGGCGCAACCACTCCTTACGGCTATGACAAAACCGAGGTTGCCGAGGTTGAGACAAACAAGGTTAGCACTACCCCAAGCGGTGGAACAACGCTATTCAACGGCTCGAAAGTACTTGGATGGGGCAACGGTACATCACTCAGCGCAGACCAGCTGAAAAACGTTAAGGCTGGCGACAAACTGGTGATTGTTACTACTCCAAACACCAACAGCACTACGCATTGCATGCAGATGTTCGACGGCGGCTGGGCTAATCAGCTTATTCCGCAGGTTGACATAACCAGCACTTCGGGCATCTATGTAACAACCGTCACTCTCACAGAGGAGCTTGCCAACACTATGAAGCAGAAAGGTATCGTTATCCAAGGCATCGGACTCACTCTGAAGAAGATTATGCTGGTTTCGGCAACTGGTATTCAGCAGATATGCGACGACAACGCTGACGAATCTGTCTACTCTCTCTCAGGAACAAGGGTAAAGAATCCCACACAGCACGGAATCTACATAATCAACGGAAAGAAGGTTTTTAAATAACTTCATAAATTCATTTTTCTGAAAGCGCATCAATCAACACATCGTTTTTTTGATGCGCTTTTTCTGTTGCCTTTCCTGTGGAAGAAAAATATCTTCGGCACGGATTTTCTTGCCCGATTCGTTTTTGTTTGCTAACTTTGTACAATCTGTTTTTCTTGTATTTTTTTATGAAGATTATAGCAACAAGCGACTGGCACTTGGGCAACCTCTTCCACGGAAACGACCGACTGCCGGAGCACAAGCACTTTATGAACTGGCTTCTGGCTCAGATTGATGAGCAAAAGCCTGATGCCCTTCTGATTGCCGGCGACATTTTCGACAACGGCAACCCGTCGGCAAACGCGCAATCGTCATTCTACGACTTTCTTGCCGATGCCACTCAGCAATACCCCGATATGCAGATTGTAATAACCGCCGGAAACCACGATTCGGCCAACCGTCTCGAAGCACCGCGCGCACTCCTCACGCGCCACAAGGTCGAGATAAGAGGAAACATACGCATAGACTGGGAGAACGGCGACGATGGCGAAAGAAGGCGCATAGTAAACTACGACGACCTTATAATTCCGATAAGGAACAAGGAGGGCGAAGAGATTATAGTGCTTGCCGTGCCCTACCTCAGAAGCGACATTGTGCAAAGCCAAAACTACTCGGAAGGTGTGAACGGCTTTATCCGCGAACTTACTCAACGGGCACGCGAGTTGTACCCCGACGGCATTCTGCTGATGATGGCGCACATGTATGCCACAGGAGCCGACATCGCCAAGAACGATGCAAGCGAGAAAATAGTAATAGGCGGTCAGGAAGAAGTGAATATGGACGGCTGGAGCAATCATCCCGACTATCTCACATGCGGACACATACACAAGCGGCAGCGCATCTGGAACACCGACTGGGCACGATATTCGGGCAGCATTCTGCCAATGTCGTTCGCCGAGAAGGACTATACTCACGGCGTAGACCTCGTTACGTTCGAAGGCAGAAAAGCAAGCGTAAACCAACTCGTCTACACTCCTCAGCACCGCCTGCGCATCCTGCCCGAGGGTGACGAAGAACTGTCTCCGAAGAAACTTGAGAAACTGATTGAGACTGAACTGCAAGACCGCACCGACGGCAAACTCGACGAGCATTTCGACTACGTTGTACTGAAAGTGAAGATGGACAGCGTGAGCAATGACGAAATAAGCACTCTCGAGGAACTCGTGAACAGGAAGAACGCGGTTCTCTGCAAGATTCAGAAGGTTATGCCGCTGTCTGACTTGCCGACAACAGCCGACAACACACAACTGCAAAGCATCGACGACATTCTGAACCGCGACCCGATGGACACGCTCAGAGAAGCGTTCTACATCATCAACAAAACAGATATGAACGAAGAACAAGAATCGATGCTGAAAGAACTACTCGCAAGCATCAAGAACGAAGAAAACGACTGAACAACATGGAGATAATAAAACTCGAAATACTCAACCTCGCCTCACTCGACAAGTCGGACGGCGAAGTAATAAACTTCAAGGAAGGCGCATTGGGCAACAGCAACATCTTCTGCATCGTCGGACCAACAGGCAGCGGTAAATCAACGCTGCTCGATGCCATCTGCCTTGCCCTCTACAACCGCGCGCCGCGCTACCCAAGAAAGAACGGCGAGAAGCAGAGCATAAAGATATATAGCGACAAAAACGATGCCGAGAAAAACAGACTCGCCCCTACCGACTGCCGCAACATTCTCACCCGGGGCAAGAAGCACGGCTACAGCAAACTTACATTCTTGGCAAACAACGGTGTGCTTTACAGAGCCGAATGGCACGTCTCGTTCAAGATAAAGAACTACGACAAGGTTCAGACTTCACTCTACAAGATTTCGGTTTCTGCCGACGGAAAACAGACCGAAGAACAAGCCGAGTGGGAAGACCTTCCGCAGATTATCGGACTCGACTACGAGCAGTTCCTGAGCACCGTTCTGATAGCACAGGGTAAGTTTGCAAACTTCCTCACAACCAGCGAAAACGAGCGTTACGAACTGCTCGAAAAACTTGTTGGCTGCGAAGAAACATACTCGCGCATCGCCAACGAAATTAAGGCTAAGAAAGATTCTGCCGTAGAGGGTTACAACAAGATTTCGGCATCGGTAGAGAGCGCGAAAGTAAACAGACTCTCGGACGAAGAGCTTGGCAAACTGAACGAAAGCATCAACCTGCTCGAAAAAGAAGAAAAAGAGCGCGCCGACAAAATAAAATCCATAGAAAAAGCCCTTCTTTGGTATACCGAAAACGAAAAGAAACAGAAAGAAATCGACGACTGCAAAAAGGCGAACGAGCAAGCCGACAGAAATCTCGAAGAGATAAAGGATTCTGTCAAGAAACTGAATCTTTACGACAGACTGCATCCTGCCGTAGAAATCCTGCGCGAAATTAAAAATTCGGCAAAAGAGATAAACAAACGCGAAAATGAGATTGAGACTAATCAGGAAACTATAAGCCGTCTCGAAAAGGAAATCAAGGCAGAAAACATCTGTCTCGAAACGCTGAAGAAGAAAGCCGAGACTGCACAAAAACAGATTGACGAGAAAGCTCCGCACATAATCAAGGCGCGCGAACTGAAAACGAATATAGTCAACGCACGGAATGCGCAGCGCGAGAAAAACGAGGCTCTTGAAACAGCAAAAAAGGATTTGCAGAAAGCCGAAGAAGCCCTGAAAGCCAACATAAAGGAGAAAGAAGAAGCCGAGAAGCGTTTGGAGAAAGCCAACGCTGACTTTCAGAAAACTAATGAGGAAATCAGCAAAAAGAAAAGCCTTATTGCCAATGAAGTGAAACAGAAATCCGAGGCTCTCGACGCTGAAAAAAAGAAAATCGAAGGACTCGACATCGAAAAACTGAACAGTACAAAGTCTGAAATCGACAACAAACTGAAGAGCATCGAGAAAGCAAAGGAAACCATCAGCAATATCGAAAAGAAAACGGAAGACGAAAGAAAAATAACTGCTAGCCGTCAACAACTTGAAAGCCGAAACAAGGAAATTTCAGAGCAGCTTGACAAGCTGAATATCAACAGTTTGAAAAAAGAAGTAGAAGTCCTGCAAAACAACTTTACGCTGATGAACAGCGAAAACTGGAATCTGCATCGCACAAGTCTCAAACAAGGCGAGGCTTGTCCGCTTTGCGGCGCAAAAGAGCATCCATACGCCGACAAGAAGCTGTTAGACGAAGCTATTTCGGGTTTGCAAACCCTTCTGAACGAGAAAAAAACGGCTCTGAACCAGCAAACCGAAACGGAGAAAAAACTGTCTGGCGAACGAGAGAAAAACAACGGCGAAATTAAGGCTATCGCGCAGCAAATCGAGACTCTGAGATCAGAAATCAACGAGTACGACAAGGCTCTTAATGTTCTGCACGAAAGCTACCCGAAGATGCCTCTCAAAATCGATGAACTCACACAAATCGCGCCTCGCTTTAAAGAAGAACAGGAAAAAACGGAGCAGAAAATTGTCTTCTACAACGAGACCCAAAAGACTATAAATCTGCTGAACAAAGATAAAGAAAACGCGGCAAAGAAACAGCTCAACTTCGAAAGAGAGGCTAACGAGAACATTCAGAAGGCAATGAAAAATGTGTCCGATTGTGAGAAAAAACTTTCGGAGGCAAAGGCGCAACGCCCTACTCTCGCCGAGAATTTAGAAAGTAAGACGAAAGCATTGTCTGCTGTCGAAGAGGCTCAGAAACAATCGCTCATCACTCTGCAAAAACTGGAAACCGAGTACAAGAACGAACTTGGCGGAGTCGACCCCGACGCACTTGAGAATCAGCTAAAAAAGGCAAAAGAACAAGCCGACAAAGACGTAACGGCGAAGAACGAAGACATTGCTAACAAAAAAGCCAGTCTGGGAAGTCACAACGGCAAGCAACAAACTCTCTGCGACCAGCAGAAGAAACAGCGTCAAAACATCAGCCTAAAGTCCAGCGAACTTGACGATTGGCTTCGCAATCACAACGAAACAAAAGAGAATGTTGCTATAATACTGAACTCTACCGATAATTGGGAGCAGATAAGAAAAGAAAAAGACATCCGAACAAATGCCAAGGCGAAGGCAGAGGCCTTGCTCGATAGCCATAAGAAAAGCTACGAGGAGCACCAACTGACCAAGCCAGAGAAGGAAAAAGACGCATTAACGGCAGAACTCTCAGACTTGCAGAAAAACAGCAAGAACGAGGGGCTCATTGAACTGAAGGCAAGGAAAAGCAATCACGACCAAGCCGTAAGGGATTTAGGCAGCAAAGCCGACGAACTGGCGGCAAGCGAAAGACTGAAGAACAACTGGACGGCAATAAACGAAGCCATTGGCGGCGACGGAAAAACGCTGCGTAAGATTGCACAATGCTACACTCTCAGCTTCCTTGTAAAGCACGCAAATGCCGAAATCCGCAAGTTTAACCGGCGCTACGAGCTAATGCACGTCGAGAATTCGCTTGGCATCAGAGTTATAGACCACGACCGCGCCGACGACATTCGCGATACCACGTCGCTGTCGGGTGGCGAAACATTCATCATTAGTCTTGGACTTGCCCTCGGATTGTCGTCACTATCGTCGCGCAATATCTCGTTCAATAATCTTTTTATCGACGAGGGCTTCGGAACGCTCGACCAAGACACACTCGCCACCGTCATCGACTCTCTCTCCATGCTTCAGTCGTCGCAAGGCAAGAAGGTCGGCGTGATAAGCCATACCGACACGATGAGCGAGCGCATAAATACGCAGATTCGCATCATCAAAAGCGGAAATTCGGGCAGCAGCTGGATAGAAATATATCCGTAGAATACAAGTCTGCCATACAGTTATTTTTCTTTTCTTGGCGTATAGAGCAATATCAGGTTTCCATCTGCAAAATTGCCCTATACGCCTTTTCTTTTTGGATATCAATACTTTACGATAATCTTGCAAATATCACATACTATTGGTATTATTCCACCACTACATGGTTATGCGGTGGGCATTTTTCATACCTAACTTTTGTTTTCAATATACCGCACGGGGGGGATTTTACGATATACGAAATCCCCATAATTTTGCACCAAACAAAAACAAAATCTTAGAATTTACGAATATTAACCATTAAAAAGCACAGAACATGACAGAGGTAAAAAGGAATAAGCAAATTCTTCGATATCTGCTGATTGCGGTGTCGCTGATTGTTGGAAGCATCACTACTCTTGCCCAGAGTCTAAAAGGCAAAGTGGTGGACTCACGCACTCAGGAACCGATTATCGGAGCACACGTCAGCATTAAGGGAGACAAAAATACTACAGCAGGCACAACGACCGACATAGACGGTAAGTTCAACATCAACGTAAAGCATTATCCTACCGCCATCGTTGTAAGTTATACGGGCTACAACAATGAGGAAATTGATGTCTACGAGGTCACAAACGATGAGATTGAGATAAGCCTCAACGAGAATTTCAATGCCATCGAGAACGTTGTTGTCATAGGCTACGGCAAACAAAAGAAGGCCGACCTTACCGGAGCAGTTTCAGCTGTTAGCATAGACAACATAAAGAATGTATCCACTTCTTCGTTCAACTCTGCCCTTTCGGGAACGATTCCCGGACTACAGGTTACACCTACAAGCGGTCAGCCCGGCGGCGGAGTAAGCATACGAGTACGTGGCGGAAGTTCTGTTCAGGGCGGTAACGAGCCTTTGTATGTCATCGACGGATTCCCTATCTACAGCGACAACACATCGGCAGGAGCAACGAGCGGCTCTGCAACCAATCCGCTTGCATCAATAAATCCGGGCGACATAGCCTCTATCACGGTACTGAAAGACGCTTCGGCCACAGCCATATATGGTTCTCGCGGCGCAAACGGAGTTGTCATCGTAACAACCAAGAAGGGAACGTTCAACCAAAAGACCAAGGTTTCGTACGAAGGAACCGTGGGCTGGCAGTCGCTCAGAAAGAAGTACGACGTCATCAACGCTCACGACTTTGCCATTCTGCGAAACGAAGTGCTGGCCGTAACATATCCTAACCTTGGAGAATACCAGTACAAGAGTCAGGCTGAAATCGATGCACTCGGCAATGGCACGGACTGGCAGGACGAGGCTTTCCGCAACGCCTTCCAGACCAATCATCAGTTGTCGATATCAGGAGGCTCTGACAAAATAAGTTATGCTCTCTCGGGGGGATACTACAATCAGGATGGTATCATCATCAACACAGACTACGAGCGTCTTAGCGGCCGCGCAAACATCTTTGCCAAGGTGTCAAAATCGATAGACGTGGGCGTAAATGTCTCGCTTTCACGCTCAAAGGCCAATGTTGCCCCAAGCAGCGTTGTCAGCAGCATCATACTTATGCCATCGACAGCCACGATTTACGAGGCCGACGGCAGTTACACGCTGCGAAATCCGTTCGAAATGGAGTTTTCCAACCCTATTGCATCGCTCAAGGAGCAGACAAACAAAAACATAAAAAGCAACATTCTGGCAACGGCGTTCTCGGAATGGGAGATTATAAAGAACCTGAAGTTAAAGGTTCAGTTTGGCGTGAACTCCGAAAATACAAAGGAGAACAGTTATGTTCCGTCTTACATCTACGAGGGTAGCGCCTCCGACGGTATTGCCAAACTTGGTTTCATTAACCGATATTCGTGGCTTAACGAGAATACGCTGACATACAACTTCGGCATTAAGGATAATCATTTTGACGTTCTGCTCGGCTTTACACAACAGCAAGACCATGTTGAGATTGCCAAGACAGGCTCTTCGAACTTCGTGACCGACAAACTGAAGAGTAGCAGTCTGGAGAGCGGTTCTATAACTCTTACACCAAGTTCATCGGAAAGCGAGAATTCGCTGATTTCATATCTCGGCCGCATCAACTACAACTTCAAGGAGAAGTACTTCATTTCGGCCAGTCTGCGTGCCGACGGCTCTTCACGTTTCGGAAAAGACAACAAGTGGGGCGTGTTCCCATCTGTAGGCGGTTCGTGGGCTGTGAGCAAGGAGGAGTTCTTCGCACCTGTAGCAAGAACCATCAGCAACCTCAAGTTGCGTGCAAGTTACGGCGTTACCGGCAATCAGGAAATCGGAAACTACCAGTCGCTTGCCACCCTCGCCAGTTCGTCGTACTTTTTCGGTCAGAAGGTTACTTGTTTCAGTCCTACGCGCATCTCAAACAGCAAACTGGGATGGGAAAGCACTGCACAATTCGACCTCGGAATTGACTCTGATTTTCTGAACGGCCGCCTGCAAATTAGTGCCGACTATTACTACAAGAAGACACACGACCTGCTGCTGAGCGTGGAGATTCCATGGACATCGGGCTTCAGTTCGTCACTCCAAAACTTCGGTTCGGTATCTAACCAAGGTTTCGAATTTGCCGTGACAAGCCACAACTTCACTCGTAAGTTCAAATGGGACACGTCGTTCAACATCTCGCTAAACCGCAACAAGGTGCTCAGTCTTGGCAACGGTGCCACATCGTACACAAGCGGAAACTACATTGTTGAGGTCGGCAAGCCTCTGGGCACATTCTACGGCTCGGTAACAGACGGAATTCTGCAAGCCGACGAGATTGAGACAAAGGGGACATACACCGGTCTGGCCGAGCCTGTTGCCGGCGACCAGCTGTACAAAGACATCAACGACGACGGAACATATACCACATCTGGCGACCGTACTGACATTGGCAACGCACAGCCCGACTTCATCTTTGGTCTGAACAACAACTTCGAATACAAAGGATTCGACCTTAACATTCAGATTACCGGTCAGGTGGGAAACAAACTCTTCAACCAGAACGCGCAGTATCTGGCACTTTATACGGGCCAGCAGAATGCAGCAGCCGAGGCTGTTAACCGCTACACAACCTCTAATCCAAGCACTACCCTGCCAAGGGCAAAACTCGATCCGGCTCCTATATTCTCCGACCGCTTTGTCGAGGACGGCTCGTTCGTGAGAGTCAAGAACCTGACATTAGGATACAACTTCAACAAAAAGATTGCGAGATCTATAGGTCTGTCGGCCCTGCGCCTCTACGTATCGGCAACCAATCTCATAACTCTTACCAAGTATTCGGGCTTCGACCCAGAGGTTACTTCTGGCGACAACACCGTATCGCAAGGTACCGACTACGGAATATATCCTGTAGCACGCTCTTATAACTTCGGTATATTGTTAAATTTTTAATGAAAGATGACTAATATGAAAAATATCGGATATTTATTTCTTGCCGGCACAATAGCCCTATCGCTTTCATCATGCGTCAGTCTTGATGAGGAGCCGTCTTCAAGCCTTGTTGCCGAAAACTTCTATACAAAAGAGGCCGATGCCATCTCGGCCGTGAACGCAGTATATGAGACACTGCACTACGATGCCGGACAATCGCTCTACAACGGTCTGATACAAATCGGAGTGGAGATGGCCACCGACGACTATGAGGCCGGTCCGAGAGCCCGAAACTCGCACGTGCGCGCAATCTCAAACCTTACCCACGATGTGTCGAACAACCGCATGGAAGAACTTTGGCTTGAAAGTTACAAAGCCATAAACCGTGCAAACATCGCCATCGACAAGATTTCAGCCATTTCACCGAACAACATATCAGCCGACGTGCAGAAACGACTCGTAAACGAGGCAAAATTTCTGAGGGCACTTCACTATTTCAACCTCATTAGATGGTTCAAATACATACCTCTCGTGCTTCACGAAACCACAACTCTATCTACCGAGAGCCTGAACATAAAGCAGGCTACCGAGGATGAGGTGTACGAGCAGATTATCAGTGACCTCAAAGACGCAGAACAGTTGCCTGCCCCCGACGGCTATTCATCAAGCGATGTGGGACGCGCTACTGCCGGCTCGGCCAAGGCTCTTCTGTCAAAGGTATATCTTACCCGTCAGCAATGGCAATTGGCAGCCGACAAGGCCAAGGAAGTTATCGACACCGGCTGGTATGATTTGTTCGACGACTTTGCCGATGCTTTCAATCCTGCAACAAAGAACGGCAAGGAGCATATATTCTCGGTACAATACCAAGGCTACTCAAATTATGTAGGCAATTATCTTGCATGCCGTTCGGCAACAAACGAAGTTCCCGGAATTAGTGGTGAAAATGCAGACGCATATCATCAGGAAAGCGACCTCTACAATAGTTTCGAGTCAACAGATAAGCGTCGCGATGTCTCGTTCGTAACAGATGTTGTAAGCCCGACAGATGGCAAAACATATCATTTGCGAGTTCCTCTTCTGAATAAATATCACGATGAGAATGCAATCAGCAGTCCAAAAGAGTCGTCTGTCAACTTTCCTTATTTCAGATACTCCGAGATTCTGCTCATCTATGCCGAGGCTCTGAATGAACTGAGCGGTCCAACGGATGAGGCCTACAAGGCTGTAGACAAAGTACGCTCGCGCGCAGGAAGTTCAAAGCTTCAGGATATTGCCCCATCGCTGTCGCAAGACAATTTCCGCGATTCTGTATTTCAGGAACGCAGAAAGGAGTTCATATACGAGCACCAGAGATGGTTCGACCTCTCGCGCCGAGGAGCAGAATATTACGTCAAGATGCTCAAGGCTGCCGGAAAGACTCAGGCACAGCCTAAGCACATACATTTCCCTGTTCCTCAAAGAGAGATTGACTTAAACCCTAATTTAAAACAAAACCCAGACTGGGAATAATACCACAGAAGACTTATGAAAAATTTTGTAACAATGAATTCGGTGGGCATCGCTACAGGAATTGCAGCATCCCTAATGCCGGCTATGGCCAGCGCACAGAAGAACGAACAGCGTCCAAACATCATACTCATCTTGGTTGATGACCTCGGCTTCTCGGACATAGGTTCCTACGGAGCATCTGAAATACACACTCCAAACCTCGACCGTCTGGCAAGCGAGGGTATACGCTTCCGCCAGTTCTACAACAACTCTATCAGTGCCCCTACACGGGCATCGCTCATAACCGGACAGTTCTCGCACAAAGCAGGAGTAGGATACTTTAATGTTGACCTCGGACTGCCTCCTTATCAGGGTTACCTGAACCAAGAGTCGCTCACATTTGGCGAAGTGCTTCAGCAGGCCGGATACACAACTCTGATGTCGGGCAAATGGCACGTAGGCGACAAGCTGGGACAACTGCCAAACCAACGTGGATTCGACCATTTCTTCGGTTTTGGCGGAGGCGGCCACGACTACTATGCACGTCCCGAAGGACAGTCTGACAATCCGGGCAACCACTTCAACTTCAACGACTCGCTCTATCTCGACAACAGCCGTCTTGCCTTGAAGAAAGGCGAATATCTGACCGAGAGCATCACCACACATGCCATCGACTTTATAGACGAAGCGTCAAAGAAGGAAAATCCTTTCTTCCTATACCTTGCCTTCAACGCTCCGCATTGGCCTTTGCAGTCTAAGCCTGAGGACATAGAGAAATACAAGGGCGTGTACAGCGAAGGATGGGACGTGCTGCGCCAAAGAAGATTTGAAAATGCCAAGAAACTTGGCGTGATTGACAAGAACACGACGCTGGCAAAACACGACGACCGTGTGAGGGAATGGGCTTCTCTTCCTGATGACGAAAAGAAGTTCTACGAACGCAGACAGGAGGTATTCGCTTCGATGATAGACCGTGTTGACCAAGAAATCGGCCGAATAAGCAAAAAACTGAAAGAGGTGGGCCGATACGACAATACGCTCATCATATTCCTGTCGGACAACGGTGCACAGGGCGGCAGCGATGCACGCACTCTTGAGCAGAACAAATCGGGCGAAGTGGGAACACCCGGCTCATGGCACACACAGAACAGCAACTGGTCGCAGGCTGGCAACTCGCCTTGGCGCGAGTACAAGAATGCTCCTTACGAGGGCGGAATAAGCGCGCCTTTCATAGCATGGTATCCGGGACACATCCCGGCAGGAAAGATTGTCGACGGCATAGGACACATCATCGACCTTGCCCCAACATTCTACGATCTGGCCAAGACAGAATATCCAAAGACATATAAGGGACACTCAACCAATGCTCTTCCGGGCAAGAGCCTTACTCCTGTTCTGTTTGGCAAGGCTGAGCAAGTAAAGCGCACATCGCCTCTGTTCTGGGAGCGTGCCGGCAACAGCGCGGTAAGAGACGGTGACTGGAAACTCGTATACAATTACCGCACAAAGACAACCGAACTGTACAACATCAAGGAAGACCGAAGCGAGAACAACGACCTCGCAGCGTCTCACAAGGATATTGTTGAGCGCCTACAGAAACAGTACAACAAGTGGACGAAAGAAAACGGCGTGGTTGACTTCGACTATTTCAAGGATTTCTTCAATAAGCGCAATGCTCCGGGAAATGCCAGAAAATAAAGAAAAATACGATTATTAACCGTTTAAAAAGTTGATAAAATGAAAATTCTTAGCACAAGTTTATTACTATTGACACTCAGCCTGTCTGTCTATGCACAGAAGTTGCAGCAGACTGCTACAACAAAAGAACTGTACGAAAAAATCGTTGCAGCCAAAAAGGTTCAGATTCTCGATGCCCGCGGAGCCGACGAATTTGCAGTAAACCATCTTCGCGGAGCCGTTCAGGCACCAGTACGCGACAGCGTTGCACTAAACAAAGTTATCAGTACGCTCGACCCTAACGCTCTAACCATCACCTATTCCATCGGGCCAGGCCGAAGCGTATCGCTGGCAAAGAAACTAAAGGAGAAGGGATTCGCCCAAGTATATTATCTGCCCGAAGGCATCTCTGGATGGGTTGGCGCCGGATATCCCGTCTATTCAAAGGCGCAAAAGGGCGAATTCACTCCGGAATACTTTGAGAAACTGCTGAAAAACAACGAAGTGGTGTTTGTCGATTTTGCCTCACGCCATTGCCCAGGATGTCTCAAACTTCAGCCTACAATCGAGGAACTGAAGAATGAGTTTGACGGCAAAGTTAAGGTGGTAAGCATTGAACTTGACGAGAACCTCGACGTAATCAAGACACAGAATATCAAGACTCTCCCAACCCTTCGCATCTACAAACACGGTCAGATAGCATGGGAGCATCGCGGAAGGACCACCAAGGAGCAACTCGAAACTGAAATAAAGAACAATCTGTAAAAAAAGAATCTTATGAGCAAAGCAAATAAAATCAATCTGTCGGAAGACTGGATAGCAACCATCATCGGACTGCTTGTCATTGTGATAGCCGTAACAGCGTTCGTCTCGGTCGGATGGGCGGCAACACCCGTAAAATATGCTTGGAACGGATTATCTGAACTTGGTAATGTATTTGCCAACCAGAATCTTGCAGGCATCATAACATTCGGCATCATCAGTTATGTGGCTGTTGCCGTAATATTCCTGCTACAGGGCAAGAATATAAAAAACACTATAGGCTTTCTGCCGCTGTTTGCCATAGCCGTTGCGGCTCTCACCATCGGCGGAAACTCGGCCGTAAACAATCTCGGACTCGAGGCGGTAATTTTCTCGCTCATCATCGGCCTCTTAATCAACAACATCTGGGGCACTCCGGCTTGGATAAGAAAGGCTCTGGCATCCGAACTGTACGTAAAAATCGGACTCATTCTGTTAGGCACTACCATCTTTTTCCAAGACCTGCTCAAGAGCGGTGCTCTCGGACTCATTCAGGCCGTCATCGTTGTGTTTACCGTGTGGAACTTTGCCTTCTGGCTGTTCCGCCGTCTGAAAATTGACAAGGAACTCGCGCTGATGATGTCGAGCGGCGTATCAATCTGTGGCGTGGCCGCAGCCATAGCCAGTGCCGGAGTAATCAAGGGCGATTCAAAGAAACTCTCGTTTGTGGTCTCACTGGTACTCGTCATCGCCGTTCCGATGATTGTACTCATGCCTTTCCTCGCCCATCTCATAGGACTGAACGACACTCTTGCCGGGGCATGGATAGGCGGTACTATCGACACCACTGGAGCCGTAGTTGCCACAGGCACTATCTACGGCGACGAGGCTGTTAAAATTGCCACCATTGTTAAATTCTCGCAGAATGTGCTTCTGGGCGTTGCAGCCTTTGCCATTGCCATCTACTGGGCAGCAACCAGCCAAAACAAGACAGGTCTTGACGGCCAGAAGCCTTCAGCCCACCTACTGTGGGACCGCTTCCCTAAGTTTGTCATCGGCTTTGTGCTGGCTTCGCTGGTATTCTCGCTGTTCTTTGCCGGTGAGGGCTATGCTCCACTCAGTAAAAGTCTGAAGGCACTACAGACGTTGTTCTTCACTCTTGGCTTTGTGTCAATCGGACTTGAAACCGATTTCCGCGCCCTCATCAACAAGGAGAACAAAAAAGCCACATTGGCCTTCGTGGGTGCCCAGACGTTCAATGTGCTCTTCACCCTTGCCGTAGCATTGGCAATATTCGGTATTCATTGGAGTTAATCTTTTATTTCACATATAACCTTCAGGGGGGGGCTGCGCCAATTTGCGTACAGTCCCTCTTTTTTGCGTTCAAGAGCCTGACTTTTCTAAAATATTGCTATCCGGTAAACTTTTAGAGTTAAGATAAAATTAGGGCTGACACATATAATGATGTATCAGCCCTTTTGGTTACCTTTGCTTTTGACATTATAAACCCAAATCGGTTATTAGGATGGCTATTTTCGTGGTTGTTTTCATAACCGTTTGATAACAAACACTTTACAAATTTAATTTTCTAATGACCGCCATTAGAAAAACGACTTTACAAGTGGCTTACTTTCAAGGCTTTACAAACCTAACCACGGATTTATGAACTTCTAACGACCGATTTGGGATAAATTATGTAACCATGGGCAAAGATAGTCATTTTACCGGACAGCAATATTTCTAAAACAGCCAGTATGGGCGATGTCTTTTATTGGCTAGATATGAATTTCATTCCCAAAATATATCAGACTTCAATATCAGGTCCGACCAAGTCTGGCACTAACTCAGTTTACTGGCATCTACCGAAAAAAAGTGCCGCATGTAATCCAACATGCAGCACTTCCTTTTTTTTTCAGTTATCTTGTTACTTAATAGCAGCAACAGCGGCAACCTTGCCGGCCTTAACTGTTGCTCTAAACTTCTTAGCCTTGTAAGTGTAGATGCCGTTAGCCTTGCTGTCTGGCTGTCCCCACTTCAAAACAAGCAATTCTTCTGGCTCACCTACATAAGGACCGCCGTTAAGAGCCTTGTCGAAATCTGTCGGATACTTCTCTGTAAGTTCGATGAACTGAGCCTTAGAGATGAATACCTTCTGCAAATTCTGCAAAGAAATTGTAGAAACCTGACCCTGGTCGCTCTCAATCTTATACACGAATCCGGCACAAGTAACAGGATTCAATACGAAGTCTGTAACTGTCCACATTGAAGGGATTGCAGCACCAAAAGTCTCTGTTGAACCGTACTTTCTGAAAGCGAACTTCTTAACAAGGCAGTAAGAGTTGCCAACCATGCCCTCTTTTGATGCAGCAACGTAAGCATCAGAGATAAGCTGATAGCTTGCCTCCTTGTCAGGATACTTATAATATACTGTATCATCGGCATTTGTCATAACCAGATAGTAGACCTTTGTAGCGTCGAGAGTCTGCCATGCTCCTACCTTCTCGCCGTTGGCAGCATCAGCCTCACGAGAGAACACGTCAACAACGTGGAACAAGCGTCCGCGAAGTGCTGCATATTCGGTATTACCCTGCTCGTTTGGTGAATAAACCTCGCCACCGGCAAACTTCGGAACCTTAAAGAAGCTTCCGTAACCAACAGCCTGCTTGTCGGCTGGTTTAGCACGAACTCTTACTGTCTGTCCGATATAAGCCTGCAAGTTCTCACCCTGATAATTCTTACTTGCATCGAAACCCTGTGCATTTGCCCCCAAAGCAAAGAGAGAGCAAATCAATATTGATACGATTTTCTTCATTATAGTTTTGTTTTAAAGTTTTACAATAATTTCTTCAATTCGATAGTCACAAAGATAACTATTTTTAACAAAAAAGCAAAAAAATAACGGTTTATTTTATTTTTTACCGGCTTTTTCGAGCGATTTTGCCTCATTCCACAAGGCATCGAGTTCCGAAAGAGTCATATCCTTCATGTTCTTTCCCTGCGCTATTGTCTGCTGCTCAACGTAGCCGAATCTCCTGATAAACTTGGCGTTTGTACGCTCAAGCGCCGTGTCGGGATTGATATGATAGAGTCGTGCTGCATTTACGAGGCTGAACAGGAAATCTCCGAACTCAGCCGTTGAGTTTTCCTTGTCGCCCTTCTCCAGCTCGGCTTTCAGTTCATCAACCTCCTCGTGAACCTTGTCCCACACATCGGCAGGCTGTTCCCAGTCGAAGCCTACGTTATGAGCCTTATCCTGAACGCGGTATGCCTTTATTAGCGAAGGCAATGCCGACGGAACTCCCGAAAGCACGGTTTTGTTGCCATCCTTCTCCTTTACCTTTAACTGTTCCCAGTTTTCGCACACTTCCTTTGCGTTGTTTGCCACCGTGTCGCCATACACATGCGGATGGCGGTAGATTAACTTGTCGCACAGTTTGTTGCAAACGTCGGCAATGTCGAAATCGCCCGTCTCGCTGCCAATCTTTGCGTAGAAGACAATGTGTAGCAGAACATCGCCAAGTTCCTTGCTAATCTCAAACTTGTCTTCTCTCAGCAGAGCATCGCACAGCTCGTATGTTTCCTCGATTGTGTTTGGGCGCAGCGACTGAAATGTCTGTTTCTTGTCCCACGGACACTTTTCGCGCAAAGTGTCCATCACATCCAGCAGTCTGCCGAATGCCTGAAGTTTCTCTTCTCTTGTATGCATCTATGTTTTTACTTGTTTTTAGGATATTCGCTTTTCTGAACGCCGTCCATTATGGCTTGCAGAACGTTGCTGTCGAAGATTGTAAAGTCCTGACGGCGTATCATGCACATATTGTTGTCGATCTTCTGCCCATCGTCCCAGATGAAAGGCACAATACCGTTGTTGCGCGCCGTCTTGGTATATTCGAACATATACAGATACCGTGAATTTTCATGCGCCTTCTGAAGTTTTGCATTTGGCAGCGAACGATGGATAACTCCACACTCTCCAATCACTACCGGAATACCTTTCTGTACGAATTTTCTGCCAATTCGCGAGAAGTAGTCGCCCATATAATTTTCCTCGCTCCATCCGGGCGAGTTACGGTCTACTCCATCAACCTTCTTCTGGCGGTTTTTCTCGCCCCAGAACCATGAGTAATTACCCCACGACTCGTCGGTCTTCAGTCCGCAGAAATTCCAAGGTGTGTAATATGCCACCTCAACGCCCAAATAGCCTTCGTTATAGTCTGATGGCAAATGCATGTACTTCACGGTTTCAGCCATGTCAAGATTAGGACCTTGGATGAGCAGCGTGCGATACATGTTTTTACCGCCCGTCTGGCGCACCGCATCGATGAAGTTCTGCTGAAGAAGGATGAACTTGTCGAGATACGAGATGTCACTCACGCTGAGTCGCGAAGCAAAGGCAAAAATCAGATGCTCGTCGTACGCTGCCATCTGCATGGCTATCTGCTCCCAGATGTTACGGATGGCGACAATCTGCTTAAGGTCGTAGTCCTTTCCGCCGTCGAATTTAATCCAGCCCTCGGTATAACTGCACGAGAGTATGACGTACATCGAATCCTTTATGCAATAGTCAACAACCTGAGCCACTCGCTTGAGCCATGCCTTTGAGATGTTGTTGTTCTTGTCGGTATGTGCATTTACGGCTATCGGTATGCGTATTGCGTTGAAGCCGAGCGACTTTACAAAGTCAATGAGTTTCTGGCTGGTTCGCGGATTGCCCCACGATGTCTCTTCGGGAATAGCCTCGAAGGTGTTTCCCAAGTTCCAGCCAACCCTTATATTTTGAAGCACATTTATTGATTTAGGTAACATATCAGATTCGCTAAATTCAATAGACAGCCCCCCTTTTATCTCTTGTGATTTCGCTTCCATTGCGAACACAGGCAATAGAATAATCGCTATAAAAATAAAAAAACTCTTATCTATTTTTAAATTAAATACAAAATTATCGTAATTATTTCTAAAAAAATGTAAAAAGATGAGGAGTTTTCTTAATTTTGCGCTCGAAAAACCTAACAAATACCATAATATATGACAACAAAAGTAAAAATGGCCCTGTTTTTTTTCTGCTCAATGGCTGTGCAGACTAACGCAGGCGCACAGGAACGGAGCGAGTGGAAGACTCCTGAGGTTAATCAGGCTAACCGCTTGCCTATGCACACATCATTCTTCTCGTACGAATCGGAAAAGGCCATGAACAGCGGAATACAGAACTCACGCTTCTTCATGCCCATAAACGGGAACTGGAAGTTCAAGGGCGTGATGAATGCAGACGAGCGCATTTCCGACTTCTACAAAAAGAATTACAACGACGGCGACTGGGGCACGATGCCTGTTCCGGGAAACTGGGAACTTAACGGCTTCGGCGACCCGATATACACCAATATGCAGTATCCGTGGTGGCCTTGGAGCAAGGGCAGCACGGCAGACCCTATGGTTATTCCGGTTAAGGACAACCACGTTGGTATGTACCGCCACGAGATAGTAATCCCGAAGCACTGGAGCGGCAAGCAGATTATTGCACATTTTGGCGCGGCAAGTTCAAACATGTACCTGTGGATAAACGGCCGATACGTCGGATACAGCGAGGACAACCGTCTGTCTGCCGAATTCGACATCACACCTTACATCAGCGCAGGAAAGAAGAATCTGATTGCCGTAGAATGTTTCAGATGGAGCGACGGCTCGTATCTCGAAGACCAAGACTGCTTCAGATTCTCTGGAATAACAAGAGACTGCTTTCTGTTTGCGCGCGACAAGAAGAACATTCAGGACGTAAGAATTAAGGCAGGGCTCGACCAGAACTACACAAACGGAATCCTCTCTGCCGAGATTAAGACTAACAGTCCTAAGCAGATTTTCATCGACCTTGTTTCGCCAGACGGCAAGACCGTTGTTTCGCAGAAGGCAAGCGCTGCAAAGAACGGCGTTTCGCTTACCGAGATAAAGATAGACAATCCGCAGAAATGGACTGCCGAGACACCAAACCTTTACAAGGTGCTGGTCTACACCAAGGACGGCAAAGGCGAAAAGACCGACATCATTCCGGTGAATACGGGCTTCAGAACCATCGAGATTAAAGACCAGAACCTTCTGGTAAACGGCAAGCCTGTACTCATTAAGGGAACGAACCGCCACGAACTCGACCCAAACAACGGCTCGGTGGTTAGCCACGACCGCATGTATCAGGATATCCAGATAATGAAGAAGCTGAATATCAACGCCGTACGAACAAGCCACTATCCTAACGACCCTTACTGGTACGACCTTTGCGACCGTTATGGCATCTACGTTGTCTGCGAGGCTAACGTAGAGTCGCACGGAATGGGCTACGGCAAGGAGACTCTTGCGCGCAACGAGCACTACAAACTGGCCCACATGGAGCGCAACCAGCGCAACGTGCAATGCAACTTCAACCACCCTTCAATCATCATCTGGAGCATGGGCAACGAGGCCGGATACGGTCCTAACTTTGAGCAGTGCTACGACTGGATTAAGGCTGAAGACACAACTCGCCCTGTTCAGTACGAACAGGCTGGAATGGACGGCAAGACCGATATCTTCTGCCCTATGTACTTCGGGTATGCCGACTGCATAAGATATTCCGAAGGGAACAATCCACGTCCGCTCATCCAGTGCGAATATGCTCACGCCATGGGCAACTCGCTCGGCGGATTCAAGGAGTATTGGGACATCATACGCTCGAAGAAGAAATATCAGGGCGGATTCATCTGGGACTTTGCCGACCAGAACATTCTATGGAAGAATAAGGACGGCAAGGATTTCTACGCCTACGGTGGCGACTTCAACAGCACCGACCCGAGCGACAACAACTTCTGCGACAACGGTTTCGTAAAGGCTAACAGAACGCTTCATCCTACGGCATACGAGGTTCAGCACTTCTACCAGAATGTATGGGCATCGGCCGTTGATTTGAACAAGGGCGAAATAAAACTGTTCAACGAGAATTTCTTTACCAATCTGAGCGACTATTATCTTGAGTGGCAGTTGGTTAACTACGGAACTATTGAGCAGACAGGCATAGTGGACAACCTCAACATTGAGCCGCAGCAAAGCAAGACGCTGAAACTTAAATACGACCTTGGCGACCTGAAGGATTCGGAAAATATCCACCTGAATATCCTTATCAAGAACAAGCATCGCAACTCGCTTCTGCCTGCCGGATATACCGTTGCACGCAACCAACTCACAATAAAGGAGACGTTCGACAAACACATCACCTTGCGAAGCAATCCGCGAACAGCGAAGGCTAAGTTCACCGAGCAGGACGACTCAATCATCGTTAGCGGAACGGATTTCAGCATTGCCATCAGCAAAAAGAACGGTCTGATTGGCAAATACAACTATCATCACATCTCGTACATCGGTCAGGGCTGCACGCTTCAACCTAACTTCTGGCGCGCTCCAACAGACAACGACTTCGGCGCAGGACTTCAGAAGAAATATGCGGTCTGGAAGAATCCGAAGATGGAACTGAAAAACGTCGAGGCACAGCAGGCCGAGCAAGGCGTAAAGGTGGTTTCGACCATCAATATTCCTGAGGTTGAGGCAACACTCACACTCACTTACGAGATTAGCAACATTGGCGAGGTGATGGTTTCGCAGAAGATGACGGCTGGCGCGAAGAAGGACGTTCCTAACCTCTTCCGATTCGGCATGAGAATGCAGATGCCCGACAACTTCCAGAAGATTGTCTTCCTTGGCAGAGGTCCGCACGAGAACTACTGCGACCGCAAGAGTTCTGCCTTCATGGGACTATATCAGCAGAACGTGGACAAGCAGTACAACCTCTACCCTCGTCCGCAGGAGAGCGGCACACACACCGACATGCAGTTCATCGAGATTTGCAGCAACCGCAACAATGCCCTAACGGTGTGCAGCAACGAGGCTTTCTCGGCTTCGGTTCTGCCATACAAGGTTGAGACGCTCGACGAAGGCACCGACAAGCATCAGCGACACAGCGAACTGCTCGAAAAGGACAAGCTTGTTGAGGTCTGCATAGACAAGAAGCAGATGGGAATGGGCTGCGTAAACAGTTGGGGAGCAATCCCCGAGAAGGATTATCTGCTGCCTTATCAGGACTACGAGATGTCGTTCTTCCTGACTCCTACTTTGCAGAGCATCTGGACTGAATAAATGTTTATATGACTAAAAAAAGACGACTCAAAAAGGAATTTAAATGGGGACTGGCACTCGTTGCCAGTCTTCTTGTTGTTTGTATCGCATTCTGCATCTTCGGCTCTAACGACGACAGCGTGGACAGGGGCGAGGTGGTAGACGGCATTGATGTATCTCACTATCAGGGCAAGATAAACTGGGAGAAGGTAAGAGACAAGCACCCTAACATTCAGTTTGTGTACATAAAGGCGATAGAGGGCTCATCGCGCCCCGATGAGAACTATAGAAGGAACTTCGAAGAGGCTAAGAAGGCTGGATTCATGGTGGGAAGCTACATCTTCTACCACACCATGACAAGTCCCGAAAGGCATTTCGAGGAGTTCAAGAAGCTTGCGCCGAAATCAGAGCAAGACCTTATCCCGGTTGTCGACGTGGAGACGCTCGACCATAAGTCGCCCGAACTGGTGTGCAAGCGTCTCATCCGTCTTCTCGACCTCATGGAGCAGTATTACGGCAAGAAGCCGATAATATACACGCACGACTGGTTCTACAACAAATATCTGAAATGTAAGCGGATAGACAAGCACAAGCTGATGATTGCCAACTACAACGGCAAAGAGCCGAGCTGCGACTACTGTATCTGGCAGTTTACCGAGACTGGCAGACTGAAAGGCATAAAAAGCCATCACGTTGATTTGAGTCGTTTTAACAAAAATTACACTATTGCTGACATTTTATTAGTTAATGACTGATTTTTCAGCAATAACATAATTTTTAGGGCATTTTTTTTGTTTATTGATAAATTTGCTCTATATTTGCACCGCATTCGCGAGTTCTTTTGACACTTGCGAATCCCGTTCAATTTGGCTTCGTGTCTGTGAAGACACGCCATTTCTTTTTCATAACGTTGCATAACTATTAAATAGTTGATAAAAACTATTAAAGAATAGCCTCTTTGAGAAAAGAGGCTATTCCTATTTTTTATGCTATGCAAAAGTCTTATTTTTTCTTCTCCAAGTAGTCTGATATATCTATCGTACCTACCTCGTCTTCTACGCCAAGAGAAGGAACAGATTCTACAATTCTTGTTTTGCCGTTTGACTTCTCAACGTAAAAATTCACAAGCGCACCCGTATAACTGCGAAACACCACCTTGAACTCTGTGTCCGTCCCTTCTTCCATTTTTACATACATTATGGAAGGGTTTTCCTTTGCCACGCTCCAATCGTATTCGCTATGGCAATAGTTGTTCACTCCCTCGTATGCCATTTCTGCCGTAATACCATCAGATTGCTGCAAATCGACATTGGTCTGCTCTGCGGCATTTTCTTTTTTCGATGTGCATGAGGCAAGACTAACCGCCCCGCAAATTACAAGGACTGCCACTATCGCATACGACCTAAACAGTTTCATATTCTTCGTTTTTTTGATGAGCCAGTATTTTACTGAATTCCAACCATTTTGTGAGTCTGCAACGAAAGTCGCCATTCGGGATGAGCCTGAATGTATTCGATGCAGCCTCTCGTTATGCTTCGGTTGCGCTCGGCATCGCCCACATCGCACGGCTGAAGGCAGAAATAATCGGCATCGATGCCGAAGGTCTCAACTTGATGCTCGCCGTCGAAGAGGAGTTTCAGTTCGTTGCACTTCTTAACCACAGGCGTGCCTGCATTGCCCACAAAGGCTGCCTTTGGCGAAACGGTAATCCAGTCGATGCCTGCCGGAACAGGGCGTGTGCCGTTGGTCTCGATAGCTATCCAATAGCCGTTATTGTGCAGAAAATCAACAAATTGCTCATCGAACGAGAGCGTAGGCTCTCCGCCGGTGATGACAACGCGCTGGCACGGAAACGACTTCAGCGCGGCAAGAATCTCGTCGAAACTCATCTCCACGAAATCCCAATGCTCGGTGTCGCAGAAACTGCACTTCAGATTGCATCCGCTCAGACGGATGAAAATCATAGGCACACCGCTGTTAACGCCTTCACCCTGAAGCGAATAAAAAATCTCGTTTACCCTCATCTTTTTACCTTCAATAATCAGTCTTCGTCCTTCTCGAAAATTGCCGTATTGTTTTCCGACTCCTTAACCTCTACCTTGTAGCACGAAGGAATCTGGTCGCAAATCCATTTTGCGATATTCTCGGCAGTAGGATTAAACGGCAGTATATCGTTCAGATTGGCATGGTCGAGACGCGCGTGAACCGCCTTCTTTATCTCCGAGAAGTCGATAACCATTCCGTTTTCGTTAAGAGTCTTCGATTTGCACCAAACCGTTATTATCCAGTTATGTCCGTGGAGATTGGAACATTTGCTCTCGTAGTTCAGCCTCAGGCTATGCGATGCTGAAATCTCCAGTCTTTTTGAAACATAATACATAGTCGTAATCCTTTGAAATTATACTTTAACACTCAATAGTCATGCCATCGTAGGCAAACTCGCAGTTGGCTGGCAGACCGTCGTTTACGTTGGCGTGAAGCCCCACCTCGTGCGTCATGTGTATGAAAACAGCCTTTTCGGGCTTTACCTTTTCGACAAACGCGAGGGCTTCGGGAAGCAACTGATGGCTGTGATGCTCGCGCTGCATCCTTAGCACGTTCACAACGAGCGTCTTGGCTCCGAGCACATACTGCAAATCCTCGTCGGCTATCGTCTTCATATCTGTTATGAAAGCCAAATCGTTTATCCTGAAACCCAGAATAGGCATCTTGCCGTGCATCACCGTGAAGGGCATCACGCTCACATCGGCAACATCGAAGGGTTTGTGAGGCTCTACGTCGCACAGGTTAAGCAGCGGAACGCCCGGATAGCGCTTGTCCTTGTCGACAAAGCAATACGGAATGCGGCTCTTCAGGTTCACGGCGAAGTTATGCTGCGTGTACACGTTCATCTCGTTTGCGAAGCTGAACGGACGCACATCGTCGAGTCCACCAACATGGTCGTAATGCTCGTGGGTTATGAGTATTGCGTCGAGTTTGTCGAAATGGTTCTGAAGCATCTGCTCGCGGAAGTCGGGACTGCAATCAATCAGTATGTGCGCTCCGCCATCAGTCTGTAACATTGCCGACACGCGGTAACGATGGTCGCGTGGGTCGGCAGACTGGCACACCTTGCATTTGCATCCTATCACCGGCACTCCTGTACTCGTGCCGCTTCCCATAATCGTCAACTTCATACCCAACAGACTAAAAAATTCTTTTTTTATATAAAATTAACCTCTGGTCTTATCTCAATGCCAAATTTTTCTTTCACGCTCTGGCAGACGGAATTGCTCAGTGCAACGATATCCTCGCCTGTTGCTCCTCCGTTGTTTACAAGCACAAGCGCCTGCTTTTCGTACACTCCGGCTTTGCCGAGGCTCTTGCCCTTCCATCCGCACTTGTCTATCATCCATCCGGCAGGAATCTTAACCTTGCCGTTGGGCTGTGCGTACGACGGGATGTCGGGATATTGCGCCTTCAGATTCTCGAAGACATCGCGCTCCACAACCGGATTCATAAAGAAACTGCCTGCATTTCCCATCACTGACGGGTCGGGCAGTTTGTTCTTTCTTATGTCGATGATGGCACGGCGCAGTCGTATTGCCGTCAGTTCTCTGCCGTCATCGGGAATGGCTGATGCAATGTTGCCGTATTCGAGATTAGGGACGAACGTCTGTTTTAGTCTGTAGACGACCGAAACGACGGCGTACTTACCCTTCCACTCATGCTTGAACTTGCTGTCGCGATAGCCGTAACAGCAGTCGGAGTTGGAGAAGGTGTGATAACTGCCGTCTTCGAGCGAGACAACGTTCACCTCTTCGATAATATCCTTGGCCTCAACACCATACGCTCCGATGTTCTGAACCGCACTCGCTCCCACCTCGCCGGGAATGAGCGACAGGTTCTCGGCTCCATACCAGCCCTCGCCCACGGCGTGAGCCACGAAATCGTCGAACACGATGCCCGAGCCTACCCTCACCAGAATTCTCGACGGAGAATCTTCGAGTATATCGTAGCCGAACATTTTTGAGTGCAGCACTATTCCGTCGAAGTCCTTCAGAAACAACAGGTTGCTGCCGCCGCCAATGTGCAGGAGTCTTTCCTTGCGTCCGTTGGCGTTATATTCGCGTATAAATTCCTGCAACTCGGCAACCGTGCGGTATTCAAAGAACCGCGAGCATTTGACATCGATGCCAAACGTGTTGTGAGCAAGCAGCGAATAGTCTAAAATATCTTTCATCAACTTAATTTACAAATGATACGAGTTTCCAATCTCCGCCAATCTTCTTGAACTTGAACGAGAGCATCATACCGTTAGCCAAGCCTCTCATAAACAGAATCTTCTGGTTAGGATTCTTGTATTGCTGACCGTAAATAACGTTCGATATTCTGCCGTTCGGCATTTCGGGCTGAAGGTCGAACCACTGGTCGGCCGTAAGCGTGCCCTTTATGTCCTCGCCCGTCTCCTCGTCAACGCTGATGAACTCGAGCGGAGTTTCGAGATGCGCGCGCATGAAAGCCGAGTCGGTGGCAAATTTCTGGTAGAACGACAGGAAGTCGGTGTTCACGTTCTTCGACATTCGTTCGTATATTATCTTCGTGAGTTTCCACTCGCCGTTCTTTCCTCTGTTGAAGTCGTACTTCTTCACTCTGTTCTCGTTGAGGTAAATCCACTCAACCACAGCATGATATATAGATGTATCCTTTTCTACGGAGCAGTCGTTTACCTTGTCGTAGAGCACGGTGTAGAACTCCTGATTCTTGTACAGCCGGTCAATCTTCCATTCACTCTCCTCTATGGTCTTGGTCTTGCCATACTCATCCACCTCGAGCGGGAAGGCGATGCGCTGCCTCTGCATCTTCTTGCTCGACATGAATCCATAGATGAAGTCGTCGAAAAGTTCATCAGCACTTTTAGGTACGGTCTGCTCTTCGATAATTCCGGCTATGCTATCTTTAAAGTTAACGACAGAATCAGAGTCTGAATCTTCAAAATTACTATTTGTCTCTCCTTTTTTAGTGTTGCAGGCACAAAGCGACAATGCCAGCAAAAAGGAATACACTAATTTATTCATCTGCTTAATAAAAAATCGTACAAAATTACTGCTTTTATTTTGAATTGATGCGATTTTTAGAAAGAAATAACTATCTTTGCACTTGTTTTTTGAAAATAATTTATTCTAAGCAGTATATGTTAGACAAAATAGCACAGCTTCTGGCAGAAGTTGACACTCTAAAAGCAAAGAGCGCAGAAGAGGTTGAAGCCCTTCGAATCAAATACCTTAGCAAGAAGGGAGAGATTACTTCGTTGATGAATCAGTTCCGCGACGTACCAGCCGAGCAGAAAAAGGAGGTTGGTATGAAGGTTAACCAGCTTAAGCAGAAGGTTACCGACAAAATCAACGAACTGAAGGAACAGCTCGACAGCGTTGAGACTGGCGACAACAGCCTCGACCTTACTCGTACGGCTTATCCTATCGCCATAGGTACACGCCACCCTCTAACCATCGTCAAGAACGAAATCATCGATATCTTCTCACGCCTTGGCTTTACAATGGCAGAAGGTCCTGAGGTTGAGGACGACTGGCACGTTTACTCTTCAATGAACTTCGCCGAGGATCATCCGGCACGCGATATGCAGGATACTTTCTTCGTTGAGAGCAAGCCAGATATCATCCTCCGTTCACACACTTCATCTGTTCAGGCTCGCGTAATGGAGAGCACACAGCCTCCTATTCGCGTTATCTGCCCGGGACGTGTTTACCGTAACGAGGCAATCTCGGCACGTGCTCATTGCTTCTTCCATCAGGTTGAGGGTCTGTATGTTGATGAGAACGTAAGTTTCACCGACCTCAAGCAAGTTCTTCTTACATTTGCGCGCGAGATGTTCGGTGCTGACACCAAGATTCGTCTTCGCCCTTCATACTTCCCATTCACTGAGCCATCTGCCGAGATGGATATCAGTTGTAACATCTGCGGCGGCGAGGGATGCTCGTTCTGCAAGCATACAGGCTGGGTTGAGATTCTTGGCTGCGGTATGGTAGACCCAGCCGTTCTCGAGGCTAACGGTATTGACAGCAAGAAGTACAAGGGCTATGCCTTTGGTATGGGTATCGAGCGTATCACTAACCTCAAGTACCAGATTAAGGACTTGCGTATGTTCTCAGAGAACGATGTACGCTTCCTCAAGGAGTTTGAATCAGCAAACTAATTTATCTTCAGATAAAAAGGAAAGCCACTCTTTTTCGGAGTGGCTTTTTTTGTTAATCTTTCTTTTCTTCTTTATTTATCACGAAATCTTCCGCTACAAAGAAATTATTATAATCATCATAAGTTTCCATTCGTTTAATATAGGCTGGTAGCTCTTCGCCTATTTTCTCAAACTGTTTCTGAAGATTTTCAACATACGGGCGGATAGATTTTTGTTTTTTCTCTGTCGAATTACCTGGTAAATTAGAATACGAATCCGTTACATCACGCATAAACTTCCTCAACAAAAGCCTCTTAGCACAATCCATATTACCCATAATAACGTAATCCCTTAACGTTGAACGAAAAAAATCATTGAAATTTCCAACATAATGATTCTTCAACTCTCTGACATCATTTGTCATTCCCCAAACTTTAAAAAACAAAATTAATCCCAATATTCCGAAAAGAATAGTCAAGAGCCCCATAAAAATATCCCAATCAGACGGTTCACTACTATATGAACCATAGGCAAAGCAATTGGAAACTGCCACCATTGCCACGAATAACAAAGCAAATCTTTTCATTGCATTAAAAAATAATTAAACATATAGATACAAAAAAAGCGCAGACTTTCGCCATACGCTGCACGGTTCACCACAAACCACAAATGTATATGGGAAATCTGCGCCCATTCGGGTGCAGCTCCAATAACATTTGTTTAGTTTGTACGTTAGCTCTCAGACTATACGGTGGTGATTGTGCAGCTATCGAGCTTTATGTCTTCGCGTAACCTTATTTAGATTACAATCGCAAAGATACAACTTTTAGATGAATTACCGCACTAAAATTTTGTACTTTTTCCCATGTTAAGCCGAATTTCCGAATTCGGCTTTGTATAAAAGAGGGATTTTGTCGCTCGAACTCCGTTCATTTACTACTGAAGGGACTTAGAGACAAGGATTTTATCTTGGCTTAAAAATTTCAACTTTCCCATCTTCAACTTCACCATAACCTACCCATCACCTATCCTCTTGCCCCCCCCCTACTATCGACTTACTTCAATTCCACCTAATCTGGCTATACCTTGCATATATCTTACATATACACAACATATAGCTTACATATACACAACATATAGCCTACATATACCTTGCATATACCTTGCATATACCTTCCCTCTATCTTCCTTGGACGTTCCTACGACGTTCCTACGACGTTCCTACGACGTTCCTACGACGTTCCTACGACGTTCGAACAATTTCTGACGAAATTGTTCGTTACGACTCCTAAGCTGTCAATCGTGAATTGTCTCAAAAAAAACAGAAGACAAGAATCAGTTCTTATCCTCTGCCATTTTATCATGAAAAAAAGAAGTTCTTATTTCACATAAATCTTTTTGCCATTGCGAATGTAGATGCCGCGCAGCGTTGGCTCTGCGCTTAGACGCTTGCCGTCGAGTGTGTACCATGCCTCGCTTTCAACCTCTGAAGAAACCAGATTTACGGCTGTTGTTTTCTGTGCCGGCTTCCATATCTTGAAACTTCCGCACAAGTGAAGCATAGACAAGTAATGAACAAGACCGTCGTAATAGCGGTACTGACCTCTCATTGGAACTGCGTCCCATGCCATCTTCAGGTTCTTCTTGACACTCTCCTTGTAATCCGGGTTGTTCAGCAGACAATAGCAAGCCACGGCATTACAGCCAGCCTCGCCAATTGTATAATTTTCTTTCGGATTTGAACCGTCCCAGTTGAATCGGGCATGCTTGTAACCATCTTTCTCGAAGAAATCTATGAGTCTTCGTGCCATCAGTTCCTGACGTTCAGCATCCTTACCGAAAAGATAGTAGTCCATACCAAAGTTCATGGCACAACGCATGGCATCGTACATGTATTTATCGGCATTACTGTTGTAATCCGTAGGATGTGGCGTTCCGTCGTAATTGCTGTAATCGGAGAACAAGCCAGACTTAGAGTGCGACGACTTGTAGAGATGGTCGCGAGTAGCCTTGGCAGCCTTAGCCCACTTATCTGTGTTTGTTGTAGACCAATGAGCAAAGAGGTCGACAAATGCAGGAAGGTCGTAAGACGGATCGGAGAAGTTGTTCTCGTTGCCCTGTGGCTGGAAGGTGATGACATAATGCTGCTGATTGAACAGTTTATGATTGTAGTTCTCCCACATTTTCTTCAAGATATACTGTGCATCTTCCATGTACTGACTGTCGCCCCAGCGGTTGGCAGCAAAGAGAAGAGACGTCATAAAGTACATCTCACCGTCGGGAGCGCAATTATCATCGCCACCAGAGCCACTTTCATTACGCTGCCAAGCAAAATAGCCGTCCCAGTTACCACTCTTGTGCCACATGTGGTTCTTTGCCCATTTCCAGAGTTTGTCGAACTCAGTCTTGTGGTTGGTCTGTACGGCAATCATCATTCCGTAGCTCATGCCCTCTGAACGCACATCGTTGTTGTTGATGTCCTTGACGAAGGCCTCGTCGCCCCTGTCGAAATAAACCTTGCAGTTGTTGTCACCCTTAAAATAATGATTCCACAACTGGTCGAGCTTTGCCTGAATTTCAGCGTCGGTCTTTCCAAGAACAGTCTTGAACGGACTTGTGTATTTGCCCGTATAATACGCACCGCTATAATTCTCAACCTCTGTTGTAGGACCAGTATATCCCTGTGCTTTCGCCAGCAAAGGACTAACCATCATACAGCCTACCAATGCCAATGCTTTGGTATTAACAAATTTTCTCATGCTTTTTTCTTTAGTTATATTTTTTTCGGCGACAAAGATACATATTTTCTATTCAAAAAGCCGATACAGTCTTGCAAAAAAATACAAGACTGTATCGGCTTTGTAAAAATCAGGTTTTCAGATGATATTATCAGAAAACGACCTCCTCGCCCTTGCCATCCTCGGTGAGATAGAAGAGCGGATTTGGACAAGTCTGCTTCTGCTCGTAATAGTGCAGACCGCTGTCGTTTGTGCGCGGATGCCATTTGTCGAGAAGTCGAATCATCTCGGCAGCCGCCCACAGCGTAGGACCGTAGCCATGAGCCGCAGCCGCGCTTACCGGACGATAGTAGTAG
>R24__coassemble_354_pt1 | contig 32585 bp, 21 predicted proteins | sample R24__metabat2_low_PE_011 | metagenome-assembled genome bin R24 | reverse complement strand
GAGGAACTAACAAAGACGCTTGATGTATAGGGGCTAAAATACGAGATTCTTTAATTAATCATAAAAGTCTGAAACACATTTGTATTTAGCCAAATTATTTATTTGGACATTTTTTATTTCATCAAAAACCACCCAGCCGTCTTTCTCTCTGACAGGTATAATCCAATGAGGCCTGTTTTCCTCGTCAACACAATATACAAAAATACTATCTTTATTGTAATAGTAACTTTTTATTGAGTCTATATCAAATGTTGAATTAGGGGAATCAATAGGGATAGGCGTGCCTGGACCAAAGAATTCTGAATGATCCGTAATTAAATAGAATCTCTCTATCGGTACACTTTTGCCATTCTCTAAGACGTAATCCTTGTAATATTCAGGAGTTAATCCATAAGGAAGCAGATGGTAATTTATAAAACTTTTACCATAAAAATAGTTATGATAATCACGTAATAGCATAAAACCGAGTGTCACAACTATGGTTGCTGATGTTATTATTGCTTTCTTCATTTCTGCTTTAATTGCGTTTATTTGTGGGGAGTACAAATCCCCACAAGCAAGAACTAATTTGGATATACTTTAATTCTTTTCAAGCCGTTTTTCTTGTCGCATATAATGTCTGATGTGTACATTTCGACATTGCACGATAACATTATGTACAAGTAGAAAGCTGGCAAACTTTCACCAACTTGTTTTTGTGTGCGTGAAGAAAAATACTTATATGCTTCATTAGTCGCGAGGAATTCTGACCTTACTGCAACTCTTATATTTCATTATGTAATAGTTCGTTAAAAATTCACGTATTGTCTTAAGCAACTTTACGTTGCCAGCCAAAGATTTTTTGCAAATATACGTTTTTTTCTGAATACACCAATTGAATAAAATGTAAAGATGCATCTCATATATTTTTTACTTTTGTTCTGTTTGATAGTCCTTTTTTGGGGCTTAAATTCCCGAAGGTGGCAAGACTTGTCCGAGTATAAAAACATTGTACAAAGACCTGCATTTCCAAAAGTTGCATGTTCTATTGAATAACGAGAATCTGGGCTAATTTTATTCTCTGACAAATGTTTTTAAATCATCGCTTTCATTGTAGTCGCAAATAATATCATCGTAAAATGTATCTGTTGGGCAAAATACACAAAAAGTTTGTACAACACCATTTTCGTATGAATCATCTGGCATATAAAAAATTTTCATATAAATCGTATCGTCTATTTGCAGGATAAAGTCAAAATCCTCAGTTTCCTTTATATTATTTATTACATGTGTCTTTTCGTGAGACTTTATGTTATATGTGCTATAACAAGCGTTGTGTACATCACCAGACATACTGAAATTGCCTCCGTTAAAAAACAACTTTGTTTCTTCTGTACTATCGAATAATATATTGACATTCCCATCTTGAAGATGCCAATACCTTATGGTGCTAAATTTGATATTCATACTTCTAACTTATCTTTTTTTCCCGATAGGGAATCATTTGATTATATCTTAATCCTGAATTCTGAACCTGATTGTGCTCATTACTTGACTATAATACAAAGTTCCCGAACCTAAGAGGAGAGGTCTTGTTGCCGTCCTTGTCGGTTGTTCGGGATTCGTTCGGGATGCCTTCGGGTTTTGGCATACTGATATGCCCTGCTTACAATCCCCACCTTCCTTTCCAAACAATGGCTTGCCTGTACGTAACTGCTCGGCTGCCAACTTGTAATCTATTTCTTCCTTTGATATCATTAAATAAACGTGTTAATTTCTTTTTGTTGTAGCATGACACAGTTTATTTTACACCCTCAAAAATTGTAGAAAAGATGCCTGCATCTTTTCTGCAATTGGACGTACCTTGGACGTACCTTGGACGTACCTTGGACGTACCTTCCCACTATCTTGTATTTACTAAAAGGATATTTCTTGTTATAATTATCCTGTATAAGTCCTTAACTGCTTTGAGGATTCTCAAAATTCTCTCTAAGGCAAAAAAAGGCTTCGCTATCCGAAAAAAATAGCGAAGCCTTATGTCTGTAAAAAACTGATGTCTTACTTGCTCTCCTTGCTGTCTTTGAACAGAAGTGCGAACAAAACGCTTACGGCAAGTGCGTATGCAGCAAAGATGAACCATACGGTAGACCATTCGCCAACCTGATAGTTGCCCTCGTTTGTTGTGTAACTATTAACAACCAACTGCGCGGCAATCATTCCAAGACCTGCGCCCAGACCGTTTGTCATGAGCATGAACAAGCCCTGAGCACTTGAACGGATGTCGTGAGCCGTCTCGCGGTCGACGAACAACGAACCGCTGATGTTGAAGAAGTCGAACGCCACGCCGTAGACAATCATAGAGATGATGAGTAATCCAACGCCCGACATAGAAGGATTTCCGACGGCAAAGAAGCCGAAGCGGCAAACCCATGCAAGCATGGCAATGAGCATGATAGTCTTGATGCCGTAACGCTTCATGAAGAACGGAATGAGCAGGATGCAGAACGTCTCGCTCATCTGCGAAAGCGAGATAAGCAGGTTGGCATGTTCAACAAAGTAGCATCCGGCATAGTTGGCGTCGGCTGCAAAACTCTGAATGAACGGCGATGCGTATCCGTTGGTAATCTGCAGGCAAACGCCCAGCAGCATAGAGAAGATGAAGAACATAGCCATGCGTGGCTGCTTGAACAGGAAGAAAGCATCCAGTCCGAGAGCCTCCTTCAGACTCTTGTTCTCGCCGGCAGGCTTTGTTGGACACTTAGGCATGGTGAGTGAGTAGACCGCCATCAGCAGTCCCCAAGCCGCGCTTATGAAAAACTGCCAGTATGATGTTGAAAGGTGAGTGAAATCGACAATCCACATGGAAACGATGAAGCCGATGGTTCCAAAGATTCGGATGCTCGGAAACTCGGCAACCGTGTCGAGCCCCGACTTTTCGAGCGCGTTGTACGAAACAGAGTTGCTCAGGGCGAGGGTAGGCATGTAGAATGCAATTCCAACCGTGTAGACAGGGAAGAGTTGCCCGAAGGTTACGTTCTCGCCGTAGGTCATGCCCATATAGCCAACCGTGAGCATGCACAACGTAGACACAAGGTGGCAGAAACTAAGCATCTTCTGTGCCTGAACCCATCTGTCGGCAGCAATACCGATGATAGCCGGCATAAATATTGATACAAAACCTTGTGCCGAGTAAAACCAGCCTATGTTTGCGCCGATTCCGACACTTGCCAGATAACCTCCCATTGATGTGAGGTACGCTCCCCAGATTGCAAACTGGAGAAAACTCAGGATAATAAGTCTTATTTTCATGTTAAAATTACGTTTCGATTTGGTGTAATAAGACGCAAAGTTATAAAAATATGTTTGTAGACGAAATATAAATACATTTTTTATTCTAAATAAATGTGTCAAAACGATTATTTTTATAATTTTGCCGATATAATATAATCGTAAGAATGAAGAAAGTATTTCTAATCTGTACACTTGTTGTGTTGCAGTTGGTGTTGCCAATTAGTGCATTGGCGCAGAACACGGGGAAAAAGTATGCCGTATATTGCGTGGCATTCTATAATCAGGAGAACTTGTTCGATACAATCCACGACGCTCATAAAAATGACTATGAGTTCTTGCCAAATGGTGGCTATCATTGGACAGGACTGAAGTATAAGAACAAACTGAAGAACATGGCTACGGTACTTGCCGACTTCAAGGACAAAATGGCTCCGGCAGGTCCTGCCTTCATCGGATTGTCTGAGGTTGAGAACCGCCGTGTGCTCGAGGATCTGCGCAATCAGGAGCAACTGAAGCCTTTCGGCTATGAAATAATACACGAAGAAGGAGAGGACAAGCGCGGCGTTGACTGTGCAGCCTTCTACAACCCACAACTGTTCAAGTACAAGAGCCACAAACTTGTTCCTTTTATATACGAGGATGGCGACACCGTTCACCGTACCCGCGGATTCTTGGTGTGCCGTGGCGAGATTGCCGGCGAGGACGTTGCCGTAATCGTGAACCACTGGCCTTCGAGAGGCGCGAAGAGCGACCGCCGCGAGATAGCAGGCCGTCAGGTAAAGCGTATAAAAGACTCGCTCCTTGTCGAGAATCCTGATGTGAAAGTTATTATTATGGGCGACCTCAACGACGACCCTATGAACATAAGCATAAAGGAGGCTCTGGGAGCAAAGCGCAAGCCTGAGCAATGCAAGGCTGCTGCCGACCTCTACAATCCATGGTGGGACATTCTGGCGGGCGGAAACGGAACGCTAAAGTTCCGCGACCAATGGAACTTGTTCGACCAGATTATCTTTACCGGAAACCTTTTGGGCACAGACCGCTCAACCCTCAAGTTCTACAAGGCCGAAATCTTCAGTCGCGACTATCTCTTTGAGCACGAGGGCAAGTTCAAGGGATATCCAAAGCGTACTCACGGAAGCGGCATCTGGCTGAATGGATACAGCGACCATCTGCCAACCCGCATCTTCCTGATAAAGGAGGTTAAGTAACACACACAATATCGTATTATCAGAATCTGGTACGCTAATCTAATAGTCGGAGTTTTTTTAAGTAAGACACACGTTGTTAGATTGGCGTATCTGTTTTGGTTAGGCGAATATTACAAAGAATTTGTAAATTAATAACTAATACAGTAATAAAAAAATGAACAAAAAGATGGTATTGGTGGCAATGCTGTTTGGTTCGGCAACACTCGTCCTTGCGCAGCAGACGAAAGAAACCGACTCACTTGGCATCTACCGCATCGACAATGCTTCGTTCATCTTCTCCGAGGACCAACTCAGCGATGATGACGACGCGGCAAAGTCCATCTCGCTTGTTACAGGAACCAAAGACTTGTACTTGCAGAATGTTGGCTATCTGTTCAGCCCTATGCGATTTAAGTATAGAGCCTACGACAGCCAGTATTCCGACAACTACTTCAATGGCGTGAAACTGAACAACGTAGAGAGCGGACGATTCAGTTTCTCGGGAATGACAGGCGGCCTGAACGATGCCACACGCAACAGCGAGGGCTCGGCGTTCCTTGACGTGAACAACTACGGCTTCCTGAGTTTCGGAGGCGGTACTAACGTAAACCTTCGTGCCGGACAGTATGCGGCTGGACACAAGTTCGGCCTTGCCGCTACAAACAGAAACTACATTCTGCGCGGCAACTACACATACGCTTCGGGCGTGAAGAGCGATGGATGGGCTTACATGTTCTCGGCTGCATACCGATGGGCAAACGAGGGTGCGATAGAAGGCACGTTCTACAACTCGTTCAGTTATATGTTCGGTGTTGAGAAGTACATCAACGACAAGCACCACGTCTCGTTCAACACATGGGGCGCGCCAACCGAGCGCGGACAGCAGGGAGCATCAACCGAAGAGGCTTACTGGCTTGCCAACAGCCATTATTACAACCCATATTGGGGATACTATAACGGCAAGAAGCGCAACTCGCGCGTAGTAACCGAGTATTCGCCATCGGCTCTGCTCACTTGGGACTATTATATAAGCAACAAGACAAAGCTCGTAACAACCGCAGCATTCAGTTATGTGCAGTATGCAAGTACGGCGGTTAGTTACAACAACGCATACAATCCTCGTCCCGACTACTACAAGAACATGCCAAGCAGCGTGTTCAACGTGTACGACCGCGAGAACTTCAACAACGGTACATTCCTCGGCGACAATCCGGGAATCCTTGAGCAGTATAATCTGCTATACGACCGCTGGACTGGCGCAAAGGCCGACCGTCAGATGAACTGGGACATGATGTATGCCCAGAATCAGGCTAACAACGGAGTAGGCAAGAGCGCACTCTACTATCTCGAAAAACGTCATAACGACCAGTTGGCCTTCAACCTTTCATCTGTAATCGACGGAACTCTGAAGAACAACTTCGGACGCTACGCCTTGGGCGCACATCTTTCGCACACTCACGGTATGCACTACAAGACGCTTGCAGACCTTCTGGGTGCCGACCGACTTATTGATGTTGACAGTTACTCATTGTCTAAGTATGCGAGCGACTCGAAAGAGATTCAGAACGATGCCGACCGTCCTAACCGCGTGGTTAGAGAGGGCAGCCGATTTGGCTACGACTACGACATCAACGTAACAAAGGCTCGCGGCTGGGGACAGTATTCGTTCGTTGTTGGCGACTTCAGCGCGTTGTTTGGCGGAAACATCGAGGGCACATGGATTGAACGCTTCGGAAAAATGCGCAACGGCCGTGCTCTCGAATACTCAAAGGGAAGCAGCGGCACAGCCGATTTCCTTAGCGGCGGCGGAAAGGCACGCTTTGCTTATAAGATTCCGACAGGAACAGTCTATGCCGGAGGAAGCGTAGAGAGCCGTGCTCCGCTTGCATACAATGCCTTTGTTGCTCCACGCGTTCAGAACAACTTCGTGAACAACCTGCGTACCGAACTCGACTACAGCGCAGAAGCCGGATATATGTTCAGCATCGGAGCATTCAGCGGTAAGGTTAGCGGCTACTATACTGAGATGAGAAATCTTACTCAGCAGATTTCGTTCTACAACGATGATGCCGGCTATCTTACATACCTCAGCATGACTGGCCTGAAGAAGCAGTTCTACGGCGTTGAGGCTGCCATCGACGTTAAACTGATGAGCAATCTTACCCTGAAGCTGTTGGGAACAGTAAGCGAGGCTAAGTATGCCAACAACCCAGAGGCAAGTCTGGCATACGAAGGTTCGGACGGCGAGACATACGCTAACCTGAACACTTGGAAGAATCCTGTAACTGGCGAGAGCCAGCAGATGCGCGTGTTCATGGACGGACTTCATGTCGGAAGCACTCCGCTCACAGCTCTCAGCGTAGGACTCGACTACAACATCAAGGGCTGGTACTTGAGTGCTAACCTCAACTATTACGACCGCGTTTATATCGATGCTTCTGTCTACAACCGCATCGGTAGCGTAATGGATAACATCGGCTATCAGACTGTAAAGATGAGCGATTTGAACGCATCTACATCTGTAAACACAAATACAGGTCAGCTTACCGATGCCTTCGACGTGGCAAAGAAAGAAGGACAGAATGTATATGATGCCGAGACAGGTGAACTTCTGGCAAGCTATACCGATGCCCAGACTAAGTGCAAGGGCGGATTCATGCTCGATGCATCTGTAGGCCATCAGTTCCGTTTGCCTCACGGAAAGCGTCTTAGCGTAAACTTGCAGGTAAACAATCTGCTGAACAACACTAACCTGAAGACCGGCGGATATGAGCAGAACCGTGCAAACAAGAGCACATTCGTGTTCTCGAAGAACCCATACTGCTGGTATGCAAATTCGTTGAACGCATTTCTTAACCTTGGTCTTCGTTTTTAATCTTTTTTGAGTATGAAGAAATATTTTATAATATTGCTTGCAGGATTGCTCAGCACGGCTTGTATGAACGATTTCGAAGATGAGCCAGTTTCTGTCGACAAGTTTACGGCAGAAAACGTGGGCACTCCGAACACCACCATCAGCAAGGTGCGCAGCAAGTACAGCAGCATAATTTCCAATTCGGGTCATACGCTGATTAACGAGGACTTGGTTGTAGAGGGCATCGTTACAAGTAGCGACATCACCGGAAATCTCTATCAGGTAATGGTTATTCAGGAGATGAACGAGGACGGAACTGTTAATACAACCGTTCCGGGTATCAACATCGGAATAAAGGGTGTCAGCAACCTCTACACCATCTTCCCGGTGGGACAGGTTGTCCGCATCAGCCTGAAAGGTCTTTACATCGGCGGATATGGCCAATGCCCAAAGATTGGCGAGCCATACATCACCGCCAGCGCAACACCTACCCAGCGCATCGGACCAATGTGCCTGCCGTCAATGACAAAGCACATTCAGAAGGTGGGCAAGGCTGATGCCAAAAACGTAAAGGCTCGCGAACTTACAGCCGACGATGTGAAGAATGGCGACCTTTCAAAACTTTCGCCAATGCTCGTTAGTTTGAAAACCGTTAAGATTAAGGAGGCTGACGGATTCACGATGTATGCGCACAAGGAAAGCGCAACAACATATTCGGTCGAGAACAACATCTTGTTCAGCGATAAGAGTACAAAGATTCTGCTCTATACAAGTTCGAGTGCGACATTTGCCAACAATCTGCTGCCCGAAGGATGGCTCAATATGCAGGGAATCCTTTCGCGCTACAACAGTAGCTGGCAGTTCCAGCTTATTTCTGAAGACGATATAGAGAAAATAAAATAACATTAAACTGAAGATTTATGAAACTTTATTCAAAAATACTTACAATGGTTGGCTTGGCTGCTACTGTTGCTTCATGCAGCGATGTTCCAGCGCCATACGAGTTGAACTTCGACCCAACCGCTGCTTATACGATGCCTTACAAAAACGCTTCGTTGCAGAATAACTTCAATACCATTACGGTAAATGGTATTGCGTGGTCGCTGGGCTCAACATACGCAAAGGCTTCGGGCTACAATGCCGACGACAAGTCGTACACAGCAACCGAGGCTTGGCTTGTTTCTCCTGCCATTAACACAACTACAACCGAGAATGCCGCTTATCTTAGCGTAGACTATGTTGTACGCTACGGTTCAAAAGAAGAGGCTGACTTGAAGGCTAATCACAGAATTCTTGCAAGTACCGACTATGCTGGCGATGTAACCAAGGCTACTTGGACAGACCTCGGCTTTACTCCGGAGCAGGCAAGCGACTGGACTTTCAAGACAAAGGAGATTGCCCTTCCTGAAGGCTTGGTAAACAAGGAGAGAGTCGTTTTCGCATTTGTTTACAAGAGCGGAGACAAGCAGGCTGAATGTTCAACTTGGGAACTCGAGAACTTCCTTGTAAAGGCAGGTGTTCCTGTTGCCGACGAGCCAACTCCAACGCCAGACCCAACTCCAACTGTTGAGCCTGCCGGCGAGGGTACTCTTGCAAGTCCTTACAACGTGGCAAAGGCTCTTGCAATAATCAATGCAGGCACTTATACTACAGACGAGGTTTATGTTTCTGGTATCATCTCTCAGATTGACGAAATTGATACAGAAAAGTATGGAAACTCAACTTACTACATCTCTGATGATGGCAAGACTTCAACTCAACTTGAGGTTTACCGTGGTTTGAGCGTTAACGGCGAGAAGTTCAAGTCTGCCGACGAGATTAAGGTTGGCGACAAAGTTGTTGTCCTTGGTAAGCTTACTCTCTACAAGGAGACTCCTGAGTTCGCTCAGGGCAGCAAGATAGTTTCTCTAAACGGAAACGGCGGAACAGTTGAGCCTACTCCAGAGCCAACACCAGACCCTGTAGGCGAGAATCTGCTTTCAAACGGCGGTTTCGAGACATGGGCTGACGGACTTCCAACAGGCTGGAAGAGCACATCAACAGCAAGCAGCGCAACTCTGTCTCAGAGCACAACAGCCAAGTCTGGCAATTACTCAGTCTTGGTCGAGGGTGCAACTGGAAACAAGCGTCTTGCATCTGCCGAGATGACTCTTGCAGCTGGAACATATAAGTTCACAGTATTCTACAAGTCGGCAGAGGCTGGCGTTAATGGTTCTATCAGACTTGGCTACGTTTCTGTTGATGCCGACGGAAAAGCAGGCGAGTATAAATACGTTGGAGATTATGTTAATTCTTCGGATGAGTGGCAGGAAAATGGCGTTACTTTCACTCTCGATGCCGAGACTAAACTTTGCCTTGTTGTAATGAACTCAAAGCAGCCAGGTAAGAGTGTTCTTATCGACGATGCAAGCCTCTACGCTGTTAAGGCAGCATCTGCAAAGAAAAGATAATCTCAAAAACAGAAAAGATAAGTTATGAAAGCTAAATATCTGCTCCTCCCGCTCGCATTCCTTGCCGTGGCGATGGTGTCGTGTGGAGATGATGACGATGTGAGGAAGACGAGCATCGAGAAGTCAGATGTTAATGTAAATGCCAACAAGAGTGCCGACCCTTCTGCCCGCAGATGGGAGATTCCGGCACTCAACAATGGCAACGACTACATAACTCATTACACGGGCGACGGCGAGCTGAACTACGCTCTTGAGTGGAACAAGTCTGCCAACCATTCGCAGTGGGTGGCATATCGATACGACAACTATCTCAACAAGCAGAAGGTTGGTCGTTCAGACGAGTGGGGCGCAGACCCTTACTACAACAGTCAGCCGCAGTATCAGATTGATATTCAGACTTTCAAGGGATACAACCGCGGCCATCTTGTGGGCTCGGCAGAGCGACTCTACTCGCGTGAGGCAAACGTACAGACGTTCTACATGACCAATATGTCGCCAATGAACGGCAACTTCAACAGCGAATATTGGGGCGAGATTGAAGACCGCGTTCGCGACTGGGGACGCAGTTGTAGTGCTGGCGACACGCTCTATGTGGTTAAGGGCGGCACTATCGACGACCGCATCAATGGCTCGGTATCGCTTCGCACCACAAACGGAAGCCGCATCGACATGGTTGTGCCAAAGTATTACTACATAGCGGTTTTGTCGCTATCGGCAGACGGCACGGCAAAGGCTATCGGCTTCTGGATGGAGCACAAGGACTATGCCAACACAAGCAGTTCGTTTCTGAAGGAGTTGCGTCGCAGTTCGGTATGTTCTGTCGACGAACTCGAGGAACGTACTGGCATCGATTTCTTCTGCAACGTTCCCGACTGGATTGAGAATTTTGTGGAGAAGGCATATACATTGAGCGATTGGAACGGAATGTAATACGTACAAAAAGGCGTTGGATTCGAAAAAAATCCAACGCTTTTTTGTTTGATATGTATATAAGTAATATCTTTGTAGCGAATAAAGATACTATAAAAGTAACGTAAACAAATTAAGGTAAAAATGAAAAGATTTCTGTCGTTTTTGGGCGTAATGCTTTTTTGCGTTGTAAGTGCGGTGGCACAGGTTACAACTTCGGGCATTACCGGAAAAGTTACAACTGAAGGAGAGGCTGTTATTGGCGCAACCATTCAGGCTGTACACGTTCCTTCTGGAACACATTACGGTACGACAACCAACCTGAACGGTCGTTTCGACATTCAGGGTATGCGTGCCGGTGGTCCATACAAGGTGGAGATTTCGTATGTTGGTTACGAAACCAAGGTGTACAACGAACTCTACTTGCAGTTGGGAGAGGCTTTGACTCTGAAGGTCAACCTGAAGGAAGACTCTAAGGAGCTTAACGAGATTGTTGTTGTTGGTCGTTCTGGACTCGATGCTAACAAGACTGGTGCTGCAATGAGCATCAACGCAAAGCAGATTCAGAACATGCCTTCTATCAGCCACAGTATTGCCGACATCACACGTCTGAACCCTCAGATTAACGTGAGCCAGAGCGGTGCCATGACTTTTGCTGGTGCAAGCAACCGCTACAACAGTTTCCAGGTTGACGGTGCAATGAATAACGATGTGTTCGGTCTTACATCAAACGGTCAGAACGGTGGTCAGGCAGGTTCTCAGCCTATCTCACTTGAGACGATCGACCAGATTCAGGTTAATGTTGCTCCGTTCGATGTGCGTCAGTCTGGTTTCACCGGAGGTTCTATCAACGCTATCACCAAGTCGGGTACAAACGAGTTCCACGGCTCTCTCTACGGCGACTGGAATAATCAGAACCTCATCGGCAGCAAGTACAAGATGATGAACGGCAAGAACAGCGAGAAGTACGAGGAACAGCAAGAGTATCATTTCGGTGCTACTATCGGCGGTCCTATCATTAAGGACAAATTGTTCTTCTTCGCAAATTTCGAGAAGGCTAACAAGACTTATCCTAATAAGTACGGATACCGTTCAAGCGCATCTAAACTTACTCCATCTGGTGCTAATGGCGTTGATGGTTGGGAAGTGGTTGACCAGATAATTAACTTTATTACAGAGTCATCAAGCAAACAGGGATATACTTATATTCCATCGCTTGCAAATCCTGATATCTATCAGAAGTCAACAAAGGCAGGCTTGAAGCTCGACTGGAACATCAACGACAAGCACAAGGCTATGGTTAGCTGGCGCTTGAACGATGCAAAGCAGCTTAACGGCGGTAGCAACGCTTCTACATTCAAGGCTGCTGACCAGCAGTACGACTTCGTTTCAAACACAAATACGTTTACTGCCGAGTTGCAGAGCCGCTTCAGCCAGAGCGTGGCAAACGAGTTGCGCGTGTCATACGTTCGCGTTCGCGACCATCGCGACCCAATCGCAGCTGCTCCGATGATTCAGATTTCGGGTGTTGGTAATGGAACCTTCGCTGCAGGTACTGAGTATTCATCAGCAGCTAACGCGCTCGATCAGGATACTTACACATTTACCGATAACTTTACACTTTACAAGGGAAATCACACATTCACCTTCGGTACTCACAACGAGTTTTACAATTTCAAGAACCTGTTTATTCAGAATTACTACGGATGCTACTACTTCAACAGTCCTGATGATTTCTACGGATTTGCTAACGGCGACTACACTAAGTTGAAGCAGTACTACTATACTAGTGCAAACGAAGCTGTAACTGGCGACCCTCATTGGGCTGCTGAGTTTGGTGCAGGTCAGCTTGGTTTCTATGTTCAGGACAAGTGGGATGTAACAGACAACTTCCAGCTTACTTACGGATTGCGTGCTGACGTTCCATTGTGCTTCGACACTCCAACAGAAAACCCAACATTCAACAACTATGCAAAGTCAATGTACGATAAGTACGGCGAAATTGCAGCAAACTACAGCAATTTGGCTGCTCAGGCTTATAACGCAGGCGACATCGAGGCTGCAAATACTTACGACCGTCAGTGGTACGAGACTGACCAGATTAGACAGCGTTGGGATTGCAAGACAAACCAGAAGATGAGCAGCGCACCTATGTGGAGCCCTCGTATTGGTTTCCGTTGGAAGCTTGACGATGCAAGCAAATATGTTCTTCGTGGTGGTGCTGGTGTCTTCACCGGTCGTATTCCATTCGTTTGGTTGAGCAACAATATCTCTAACACAGGTATTCAGCTTAACAGCTACAGCACAAATGCTGGTGTTAATGGCATGACTCTTATCTGGAATCCAAATGCTCAGAAGCCAAACACAGAGGTTTTGAAGGCATCAGGTTCACAGCTTATTAATGTATTTGACAAGAACTTCCGTTTCTCACAGAATGCACGTTTTAGCCTCGGTTTCGATTTCCGTGCTGCTGGCATCGACTGGACGTTCGACGGAATCTACTCAAAGACTCTTAACGATGTTGTTTACCGCAATCTTGCATACGATTTGGACGGAAAGACAGTGGCTGAGACTTATCCTTCATTGTCATTCGACAATCGTCCGACGTTTGCTCGCCAGACAACAAAGGCTCTTGCTGGTGCTGAGGCTGCTAACATTACAAACATCTATCACCTTGGCAATACTTCACAGGGATATTCATACAGTTTGTCTCTGAAGGCAGCAAAGAGCTTCGCATTCGGTCTTGACTTGAGTACTGCTTATACTTACACTCAGTCTAAGTCTGTAAACAGCGGTACAAACTCTGTTGCTCAGTCTAACTTCCGTTACAACTATACTCACGGAAATTCTAATGAGCCAGAGCTTGGCTACAGCGCATACAACATTCCTCACAAGATTGTAATCTCTGCATTCTATACAAAGGAATATGCAAAGCACTTTAGTACAACTGTTGGTCTTATCTATACTGGTTCAACTGGTGCTCCATACTCAGTTTACTACTATGGCGATCTCAACGGCGATGGTGCTGACGGCAACGACTTGATGTTCATCCCAACAGATGCTCAGATTGACCAGATGCAGTTTAAGTCAAATGCAAAATTTGATAATAACGGGAAAAAAATCAGTGGTTATACAGCTGAAGAACAGGCAACAAACATGAAGCAGTGGCTTGCAAGCGACGACTATTTGAGCAAGCATCGTGGCGAGTACTTTGAGCGTTATGCTGCAAACGATCCGTTCGAGCATCACTTCGACTTCCACTTCGCTCAGGGCTTCAAGTTCAATACTGGCAAGTACGTTCACAAGTTCGAACTTACATTCGATGTGCTTAACATCGGTAACATGTTCAACAAGGAGTGGGGACGCTATTCTTCAGCAGCAGGTAGTGCTTCATACTACAGCCCTGTTACTTATGCTAAGAACGGTCAGTTCCAGTTCTTGCACGACGGCGACTACAACATGCATTCATATTCTGACTACTACTCTCGCTGGAGAGGTCAGATTGGTTTGAAGTATACATTCTAATCAAGAATACATATACGCTAATACAAAGGCTACTTCGCATAGAGGTAGCCTTTTTGTGTTTTGTAGTAATTTTTGTTTTATTAGACTTTATTGTTGGGATATTTGATTTTTTGGTGTAGTTTTTCCATTTTTTATGGTTATCTTTGCACTCGCTTTGTGATAGCTATTTTCCGATGAATATTTTGAAAGTGATACTTCTTGCCTGCTCTTTCCTTGTAAGTGCAGGGGTAAATGCTCAACAAATGGTTGGGCTTTCAAGCGTACCGCGAAAACTGAACTACCTTCCCGACGGAGAAAGCTTTGTAAGCATAAACGGTAAAAACCGATACACGCGTCCTTTGTATGGCTCGCACGACTCATGGCGACTTGAGACTTCTGATTTCCCGGTTTTTGCAATATATTCTAAAAACGTACAGCGAAACATTCAGTTTTATCTGCGCAAGCATAGCGGCGGAGTGGTGTATCTTGACTCGGTTGACTACTGCGAGTCGCGTTTCACTCCAGGAAAGCGTTCGTATCATCTGAAGGACAGAAACTGGAACGGCGGAACAATCGACATAAATGTAATTGCTAATTACAAGTCGGAAGAAGCTGTAATGAAGATTGAGTTCAAGAACATTCCATCGGATATCCTTCTGTATGCCTACGTTCGCGAGATTCGAGGTAAGGAATTGCAGCACAACGGCGATTTGGGCGGAGAGAAGCCCGATGTCTTCGAACCCGACTTGAAATCGCCTCCAATCCAGCATCAGCAAATATATCTGCAAAGCGGAAAAGTATATCTTCTTCTTCGCAACTATCAGATTGTGGTTCCGCGCGACAACGAGGCTGTCTTGGCTTATGAAAAAGCCGAGGAGGAACGGCACAAACTTGTTTCGCAGTTCGAGATAAAGACTCCCGATGTGTTCATAAACAATCTTGGCGGCGTGCTGATGGCGGCAGGCGAGGCTTTGTGGACAGGCTCGGTATGGCGACACACGCCGATGGACTGGTGTATTCAGCACCCAGGAATGAGAACGGCTTATGTTGGCGATATGCTTGGATGGCACGAGCGTTCAAGAATTCATTACAGCAACTACGCATCGAGTCAGGTGGTAGATGTAAAACAGAAACTTTTCCATCCAACGCAAGACCCCGAAAGAGGCATGAGTTCGAGTCGAATGGAGTGGGGATTGCCAATTTATAGCAACGGATACATTTGTAGCGTTCCGCGCCGAAGAGACGACATGCGAATATACAACAACAACGAGTCGTTTATCGATGGTCTGATCTCGCATATCAGATGGACAGGCGACAAGGAGATGGCGAAAAAAATGTGGCCTGTAATAGAAAGCCATCTGAAATGGGAAAAAAGCAATTTCGACCCCGATTTCGACGGCTTGTACGATTCGTACGCAACGATGAATTCCAGTCCCGGAATTTATTACAATGGAGGAGCAGTTACATACTCGTCGGCTAACAACTACAAGGCTTTCCTTTTTGCTTCGGAACTTGCAAAGATGCTCGGAAAGGATGGTACGGCATACCGTCAGGAGGCTGAACTGATAAAGCGTGCAATGCACAACCGCCTCTGGGTTTCAGATTGCGGACATTGGGCAGAGTACGAAGATTTGATGGGGCACCGAATGTTGCACAAAAGTGCAGGATTGTGGAGCATATATCAGCCTATCGACTGCGGACTGAACACAACATTCCAGTCTTATCAGTCAACACGATATATCGATTCTGAAATTCCGCACATTCCTGTACAATCGGTTGGCAACACTCCGATGGACGCCGAGGTGAATCGCGGAGATTATGCCGATGTGTCGACAACAAATTGGATGCCTTACGCGTGGAGCGTAAACAACGTGATGACAGCCGAAAGCATGAATGCTGCGCTGGCTTATTTCCAGTCGGGCAGAGCAAACGAGGGCTTCAAACTCTTCAAGTCGGCAATCATAGATATTATGTATCTTGGCAGATGCCCGGGAAACGTTGGTTACATCAGTTATCTCGACCAGGCGCGCGGCGAGTTTGCGCGCGATTATGGCGATGCTGTGGCAACAACGGCTCGCACGGTGGTCGAGGGCTTATATGGAATTGCGCCTGATGCGTTGAAGAGATGCCTGCACATGAAGCCGCAGATTCCAACCGACTGGCAATTCGCAAGCCTCAAAACTCCCGACATCACGTTCGACTATCGTCGCGACGGAAGCGTGGAACGATACTCAATAATGCACAACATAATGGCTGTCGATACCGTAGAGTGGCGTCTGCCGCTGAAGTATTCGGCTGTCGAGATAAAGGTGAACGGAAAGGTTCAGAAAGACTGCTATGTTGACCCAAACAGCGTTCAGAAGCCTTACATGGTCTTCAAGGTTGTTCTGAAACCCGGAAAGAAATGTAATGTTGAACTCAGAGGACAGGAAGGCGAGGAACTTTTTGCCAATATGCTTTCGCTCGGATTGCAGAACCCCGGCTCGTTCGCAACGCTCAAAAATCCTTCTGAACTGCACGTCGATTGGCTAAGATGCTACGACCCGGAACAGATTTTCGGCGGTTCGGAACGACTGACTCGAAGTAGTTTCAAAGGCGAGATAGAGCAGAATGTTCCCGAAGGTCATCACACGTTCTTCATTCAGGCTCAGCAAGGCTATCAAAACTGGTGGATTCCGGTTGATGTCGAAGTCCGACAGAAGGTAACGCGAATGGTCAAGCCCGAGGCTTTCGACGAGATGAACGTCGCAACTCTCGAACCTGTTGATATGTCTGGCTGTTTCAACGCTAATGTTACAGATATTTTCAAGAACAAGTATCTTAAACCGCGTCCGCCATACACAACGCTTCAGATTCCGATAAGTGGTTTGGGCGATTGGCGACATCCCGACAGAAAATTCGATGTTGACGACAGCGGATTGCGCGCGATGTCGAAAAACGGATTGTTCGTAACCGACAAGGGCTGGAAGTGGCTCACGCCATCAAGCGGAAAGAATATTCTGTACACAACGCTCTTCGACAACTATCCTGATAAGGGACGGGTGCAACTCTCAGGCTTTGCCGAACACGCCTATCTGATGATGGCAGGAAGTACCAATCCAATGCAGAGCCGCATCGAAAACGGAGTGGTAACCGTTGTCTACAAAGATGGCTCAAAGCAGAGAATGTATTTGGTAAATCCAACAAACTGGCCTTCAATCGACCAGGCTTATTTCGAAGACGGAAAAGCGTTCGACCGAAATGCCCCAACACTCTATCGCCTTTGTCTGAAGACTGGATATGTAACTAATCATCTGGCGCGAGACATCAACTCAACAGTCTTGCTCGTAGAGGGCGGTGCGGCGGTATTGCTCGATATGCCTCTTGATATGTCAAAAGAACTTGATTATCTCGAAGTCGAGACTCTTGCAAACGATGTTGTAATCGGTCTGATGGGTGTTACTCTACAGAGATAAAGAAAAATCTCCACAAATGCGAATTGCTTTTGTGGAGATTTTTTCATTCTTATTTTCTCTTTGTATAGAGGTCTTTAATTTCCTTAACCATCTTTCCGATGTCGTCCTTGCCGATTGGCTTCCATTCGCCGCCCATGTTTTCCGAACGGTGAATTACGTTGTCGTTGTCGGCATGGAAGAAATTGTGAATGTACATGTATCTGTCCTTAGACATATCGATGGTAATTTGAATGTTGCCTTTCTGGAACTTGCATGTGTATTCTGTGAAGTTCTTGTAGAAAGGCGATGTGCTGTACCATTGAGTGTTTACTACGAGAAACAGACCGTCGGTCTTTTCCCATTGCAGGTCGTCGTTGATGAAGTACACGCTTTTCTTTGCTTCTGTTTCGACCGTGAATTGTGGAAATCTGTAGTGGTCTCCGATAATTCCTTCTATTTGCTTGTGGATGGTTCCGACTCTCTTCTGTGTTGTCTGTCCAAACACGTTGAGGCTGCCCATCAAAAGTAATGCTAATATAAAGACTTTCATGTTCATAGCGCGTGGATTTTCTATATTATGTAATACTGCAAAGATAGTCTTTTTTAATTTTATGGCAATATTTTTATATGCTTTTATTGCGTTGTCGTCTATAATTGTTGCAGTTTGGTGCCGTAATATGCTTCAGTTTCGGCAAAAAACAGATTTGATATCTATGTTTACCGAATGAAATGTGTTTGTGTTCTGAAGAGTTGGATTTTCGTCTGCCTTTTTCATCCAGAACAAAACCGTCTCAGGCTGTGTTATGGTGTGGCTGTCTTCGAAAATGCACTTTTCGGGCTTGATTTCTTCCCATTTGCGTGATGTATGGCGAAGGGTTCGCATATTGTCAAGTTTGATGCTTTCGTCCACATCGCCGTACAGATTGTCTCTATTCATGAACATCTCTGCCATGCAGTCGGCTTGCAACTCAAAACGTTCTTCGAGAAGTGCTTTTCTTTCCTCGTCCATTCTCGTGCCCAGTTCGTTTATGTAACTGCTTATTCCAAGAATATTCTGAACGTGATGACTTACACAATGTGCCACAAGATAGGTGGTTATGAAATCTTGCCTTATGCCGCTTTGCTTATGCAGAAATTCAAGATATGCCATGTCGAAGTATATTGTGCTGTCGGCTGCCGAGTAGAAGATTCCGGTATGCGTCTCTCCCTTTGACGATTTGCGGCATTCCACCTCGCCCTTATATATAATAAGATTAGGCTCTCTGTATTTCGGAAAGCTATCAGAAAGCACGTACAACCAGAAGTCGGTCGTACGTGCGATATTGTCTTTTATGAACCTTACGGTCTTGTCCTCTTCTTTTGTCGTCTCGAATCTTATCTTTTCTTCCGATTCTGAATTCTGCTTTTCCCATCGGCTTTTGGCATAGAAGCATCCGCCGATGATTATTGCTGCAACCAAGAAGTAGTAGTATTTTCTTTTCATTTGTTCATGTCTTTGTCGGCAGTTGTTGCGTACATTCCGATGTATGCGCCCGTAAATCCGCCTGCAACCTTTGTGCTAAGAACTGTTGCGTCCTGCTCGCTGAATTTCATTTCTACCTTGTTTTCTGCCTTTGCTTCCTGAAAGTAGTAGCTGAATTGCATCTTGTCGCCAACCTGCTTTACCTTCAGTATAAGTTCAGAAAGCTTTTTCTTGTTCGGAATCAGTTGTTCTTCTGAAAAAGTCTTGTCCTGGTTGCGTCCGCTCAGTCTGATAACCATCTTTCCCTTGCTGTTAACCGTCTTTCCGAGAATGTAGAAATGCTCGTCGTTATAGAAGCAAGCCATTCCTGCAAATTCGCCTTCTTTCAGAGGCAGATAGTCGAGGTGGACGGTGGCTGTATATTCCTTGCTTATTACGCGCTCGCCAATGAACGACGGATTTCCGTAGCTGTCGAGTGCAACAGGGCGTGGCGTTATTCTCAGCTTTCCGCCGCCAACCTGATACCAACTGTTTGCCGGCTCTTGCGGAGTTCTGATAAAGTTCCACTGATTAGAGAGTTTGTTTGCCATGAAGTCGTCGCAGTTGCCGGTAAGATCGCGGTTTTCCGGGCGCAACATTCCCTTTTTCAGTTTCAGCGGAACGCTTTCGCCTTCTTTTAGGATTATCGGCTGCTCGTCGTTCCATGTTACAGGCAGCAGGAATGTCTCTCTTCCGGTATTGTAGAAGTCGTCTTTGTACGGGCGGCATCCGAGGAATACTGAAAACCAGTTGCCGTTTATGTCTTGAATAAGGTCGGCATGACCTGTGCATGTTACAGCATCTTTTCTTCCTGCCGGCAGATTTCTTTGGGTTAATATCGGGTTGATAGGGCATTGCTTGTAAGGTCCCATCACGCTGTCTGCCGAGAAAATAACTTCAGAGTGAGCCTCTGCTGTTCCTCCTTCGGCTGCCATCAGATAGTATTTGTTGTTTACTCTGTAAAGATGCGGTCCTTCAATCCAGATTGGTTTCTTCTCCGGATTCGTTCCTTTGTCTATGATTACCTTGCTTGTGCCTTTCACAACCTTGCCGGTCTTTACGTCAAACTCGTGAATCCATATTGCGCGATGACCGTCGTACTCGGCAGGGTAGGAAGGTGCGTCGTTGTTCACGATATACGCCTTTCCGTCAATGTCGAAGAAGAACGAAGGGTCGATGCCGCCAACCTCAGGCAGCGGAATAGGGTCGCTCCAATGATTGTACTTCGGATTTGTGGTCTTGACATAGAAGTTTCCGCCCATATCGACGGTTGTATAAACAACGTAGAACGTATTGTTGTGCTCGTTGAACTGAATATCGGGAGCATATACGGCGCGCGACATTCTCAAGTCCTTGATGTTGAGTTGCGACTTTCTGTTCAGGACATATCCGAGTTGCTTCCAGTTTACGAGGTCGGTGCTGTGCCATATCGGAATTCCCGGATAATATGCAAACGAAGAGTTTACAAGATAGAAGTCTTCGCCTCTTCTGCAAACGCTCGGATCGGGATAGAATCCTCTGATTACCGGATTCAGATATTCCTCGTTTGGGTCGTACTCTATTGTTTTGTCATCGTTGTGGTAGAAAAAGTTAGAGAAAACGGCTTTTTCCTGCGAAAAGCAATGACCATAGGCAAAAAGTAGTGAACAAAATGCTGCAACTCTTATGAATTTCATGATTTTTAATATATTTATTATGATGAAAACTCCTTAAATACTTGGTAAATATAATATAAGGTATTTAGAAATAGCATATAAAATATTTTACTGCAAATATATACTTTTCCAAGAGATAAATTTGTATTTAAAAAAGGTTTTTTATATTTTTGTCCCCAAAAGCATGTTCTATGCTCGTAAAAATTATGAGCTGTAGTTCTTAAAATTAATATTTCGGTATGAAATACACCATGATGTTAAAGCCTTTTGGGCTATTGTTTTTACTCTGCATGTTGCCTTTGTGGGCAGCTGCGCAGACTATTACAGTGCGTGGTACCGTTAAGGATAATGCCGGTGAAGCTATTATTGGTGCTAACGTCGTACAGACTGGTACGACAAATGGTACTATCACCGACTTTAACGGTAATTATACTTTGAAGGTGCCAGCTAACGCCAGTTTGAAAATTTCGTTCGTCGGATACGAGCCTCGACTCGTGTCTGTTGCCGGCCGTCATAACATCAACATTGTGTTGCGTGATGACTCTAAGGTCTTGAACGAAGTCGTTGTCGTTGGTTACGGACAGATGAAACGAAGTGACCTTACCGGTTCCGTTGTGTCTGTATCTAACGAGGCTATTAAGAAATCTGTGGCAACATCTATCGATCAGGTACTTCAGGGTAGAGCTGCTGGTGTGCAGGTACAGATGAATAGCGGTTCTCCGGGTGCAGGTTCTGCAATTCGTATCCGAGGAATCAACTCTCTGAATGCAACATGTCAGCCAATCTTTGTTATTGATGGTGTCGTTGTTGATGGCTCAACCGAAGGTGTTAATGATAACCCTTTGTCAACCATCAACCCAAGCGATATTGTCTCTATGGACGTGCTGAAGGATGCTTCTGCTACAGCTATCTATGGTTCACGAGCTGCAAATGGTGTAATTCTTGTCTCTACTCGCCGTGGTACAAAGGGTGATGCACATATCACTTACGATGGTTACGGCGGTGTTCAGCAGATGCCAAAGAAGTTGGATTTGCTGAACTTGCAGGAGTATGCTGCTCACCAGAATACTTTGGTCAAGTTGGGTCTTACAAGCTTCGATGATAACTTTGTAAGCGCAAAGGATCTTGGCGATGGTACAAACTGGCAGGATGCTTTGTTTCAGAATGCGCTTATAACATCGCATAATATTGGTGCTACCGGTGGTACTGAGCGTTCTAACTTCGCGCTTGGTGCTGGTTTCCTTGATCAGGAAGGTATTGCACGCGGTTCTGCATTTACGCGTTTCTCACTTCGTTCAAATGTCGACTGTTTGGTTAAGGACTGGGCTAAGGTAGGTATGAACTTCGCCGTAAGTGATGCCCGCCAGAAGGTTGGTTGCGATAATGACGTAATCCTTACTTCTTTGCGTCAGACTCCAAACGTATCAATCTTTAAGGCTGACGGTACTTACGATGGCCCTCATACATCATTGAGTAACAAGGATGTACAGAGTAACCCGATTGGTCTGGCAAGTCTTACTGAAAACAAGAAGAAAATTGCTGACTTGAGAGGTGATGTGTATGTCGACCTTTCTCTTGTAAAGGATCGTCTTTCATTCAAGACTGAGTTCTCATTCGACTACTCTGTAGCAAGTACATATTATTATCTTCCTTCTTACGAGTTTGGTACGGTTACAAACGACCAGCGTACATCTACTCGTTCAAAGGCAACTTCTGAGTACTATTGCTGGAGAAACGTTGCAACTTATCAGAACCTTATTGATAAAGTTCACTCAATTAACATCATGGTTGGTCATGAGATGAGTAATACCAACTACGAGTATTTGGGCGGTACACGAAGCGGATTCCTTTCAAACATTGCGCATGACCTCGATGCTGGTAATGCTACAACTGCTTTGAACAGCAACCATTCATACGACAACTCTATCCTTTCTTTCTTCGGACGTGCGTTCTATTCTTACGACGACCGTTACTTGCTTACTGCTACAATACGTGAGGATGGATCTTCACAGTTTGCAAAGGGTCACCAGTGGGGTATGTTCCCTTCAGGTGCGTTTGGATGGAAGGTTTCTAACGAGAAGTTCATGAAGGATTTCAAGTTTATCAACAGCTTGAAACTTCGTCTTGGTTATGGTGCTGTAGGTAACCAGAATGTTGAGCAATGGGCTTTCGCTTCAACGATGAAGGCTATTACTAACAACTGGGGTGGTGGTTTGAATTATATGAACATGGGTAACGAAGACCTTACTTGGGAGACAACATATGCTGCCAATGCCGGTTTCGACTTGAATATGTTCAAGAACCGAGTAGAACTTGTATTTGATGTTTACTATAAGAAGACAAAGAACCTGTTGCTTGAGTTGGCTTTGCCTGCTTATATGGGTACAACAGGTAGTGGCTCTATGGAGGCTCCTTGGGCAAACGTAGGTTCCCTTATAAATAAGGGTATTGAGGCAACTATCAATACCATCAACTACGATAAGAAGGGCTTCTCTTGGAAGAGTAATATCGTCTTCTCAATGAACAAGAATGAGGTTAGCGAGTTGAATATCCAGAGCGGTGTTGTAGACCGTACCATGACAGACCCTAACGGTGTGTCAACAGTTGTAACTCGTACTGTTGTTGGTCAGCCTATCGGTCAGTTCTATGGATACAAGGTTATCGGTCGTTTCAACAACATGACAGACTTCTATTATAAGGATGCTTCTGGCAAGATTAAGGAGGTGCCACGTCCAGAGGGTACAGCAATTAGCGAAAATAGTGTTTGGTTGGGCGACTACATCTTCGAGGATGTTAATGGCGATGGTGTAATCAACGCAAACGACCAGACATTCATCGGTGATCCAAACCCATTATTTACATTCGGTTTCGGAAATACGTTTGCTTATAAGAACTGGGATTTCACAATCTATTTGAACGGCTCTTATGGAAACGATGTGCTTAACTATGTTCGTCGCTGGAGCGAGGAGCCTTCTCAGACTACAAATTTGTTCAAGTCTGCTCTCGACTATCCTGTAGTTAAGGGTACAGGTAGTGAGGCAACACTTTCTGGTGGTGATGAGCACATGTATCGTTTGAGCGCAACAAACGCTAATACAAACAATCGTATGAGTAACAGATATATCGAAGACGGTTCTTATATCCGTATTCAGAATATATCATTTGGTTATACTTTCCCTCGAAAGATTACTCGTAAGTTCAGTGCCGAGGCAGCCCGAGTTTACGTCAATCTTCAGAATGTTTACACATTCACAAAGTATAAGGGATATGATCCAGAGGTAGGTTGCTACGGTTCAGATGCCTTGTTGCAGGGAGTTGATTACGGTCGATATCCATCGGCTCGTGTATTCACTGCAGGTCTTAGTCTAACATTCTAAAAGTTTGATTGTATGAAATTTAAGTATATACCTGTATTTTTCGCATTGTTTGCCGTTTCGTTTGCAAGCTGCGATTTCCTCGAGAAAGAGCCTTCTGATCGTCTGGTCGATGAAGAGTTCTACAAGGACGAGGCGGACTTGGCTGCGCTTACCGGAGGTTTGTATAATACGGCTTGGTTCGATTTTAACAGACATTTCTATCACGCTGTCGGAGATGGTTTCGCAAACAACTTGTGGGGACCATACGATAAATATCTTGCTCCGTTCAATAACATTTCTGATATTTCAAGTAGTGGTGCTATTGACGAAGGCTGGAACTCATTGTACAATGTCGTTAATCAGTCAAGTATGATGATTAAGAAGATAGATGAGTATTCGGCAAGCACTATTCCAAGTGAAGTAAAGCAAAGATATATTGCTGAAGCAAGATTTATGCGTGGTTTGGCATATTGGTATCTTGCATCATGTTGGGGTGATGTGCCGATTATCGAGGATAATGCTGCAATCATCATGACTCCTTTGATTCAGAAGGTTAAGCAGGAGGATGTATTTAAATATGCCCTTGCAGATATGGAATTTGCGGCATGCCATTTGCCAAGAACCCAGAATAATGCCGGTCGTGTAACTCGCTATTCTGCTCTTGGTATGTTGTCACGTTTCTTCTTGGTATATGCAGGATATAAGGCAGCTCATGATTATGCTAATCCTGCAACATATAACCAGAAGTTCCGCGATGCAACCTATTTGGAATATGCAAAGTTTGCTGCTTTTGCTGTAATCAAGATTAGTGGTTTGTCGCTTCAGCAGAACTACAAGGATCTGTTCACTACAGATAATAATAACAATAGTGAGAGTTTGTTCGCTTTGCAGTGGGTTCCGGGTGTGTATGCTTACGGAACATCAAATACTCATCAGAATTGGTTGGGCTATTCTACCGCTATCGTTGCTGGTCAGGTTGCCGAGGGTAGTGATATTTACGCATCTGCTGATATGATAAGGTCATATTCAAATGATGACCTTCGCTTACATTCAACATGGTTCAGCTATAAGGATACATATTCTGAAATATGCAAGATATATGGTGGCTTGACTTTTGATAGAACTCAGAACTTGAGCGATATGATATATCGTGCAAATGCAAAGAAGGGTATCGTTGGTTCTTACGAGGATAATGGTGTGAGTTACGAGAACAACTCAGGTCTTAACACATATATGCTTCGTTTGGCTGAGGTATATCTGAACTATGCAGAAGCATCTATTACAAGTACAACAGACGTTCTTACAAGTAGAACACAGGGCGTTAGCGATACTAAGATTAAGAAGACTCCTCTTGACTTCTTTAATGATGTTTATTCTCGTGCCCATAATGGTGAGAAACTGACATCTGTAGATATGACAACCTTGCTGAGAGAGCGCAGACTTGAGTTCGCTTTGGAGGGAAGATATTGGTACGATTTGCTTGCATGGTCATACTACGATCGTTCAAATACAATCAACTACATTTTGGGTGATCAGAACCGTACATATCAGTACTACTATCGTACACAGGAGTTGAGATATGAGATTGACAAGACAAAGACAATCGGTGTTGTTGGTGTAACAGCTGATAACTTCAACTTCCTCTTGCCTTATCCAGAGTCTGAGGTAACTCAGAATCCATACTTGAGCGGTGATGCAATATCGTACCCTGAAATCAAGTCATTGGAGAAGGAAATTGCTTCTTATGAGGCTCTGCTGATGTCTGCTTATCAGAGTACTGTTTTAGGTAGTGGTAACTAAATGAAGTTTAATATTCTAAATATATTAACAATGAAATCAAAGTTTTTCTTGATCGCATTGTCTGCGTCGATTATACTTACATCTTGTAACAAAGATTTGTTTAAGTATGAGAACGGAGATTCTACTATAAGCATCAGCCAGATACATTATTTGCATGCTTCTGCTAATGGTACGACGGATGTGTCTACTGATTATGCGCGTTTGGGTGAGACAATACGCCTTACCGGTACTGGTTTTGTTGGTGTAAAGCATGTATATGTAAACGGTTATGATACATATTTCAATTTGCAGTATCTGACAAACAACTCTATGCTTGTTACAATTGACGAGAATACTCCAATTGAACAGGTGAATGACCAAGTGAATAACAAGAATTGGATTGTTCTTGTTAAGGAAAATGAAGCAATAAAGGCAAAAAAGGCGTTGAAGATTCGTCGTGCTGCCCCTGTCGTGCATGATATTTCAAACAGTATGCCACAGCCAAATGAGTGGATTACTATTTATGGCGAAAATCTGCAGAACGTTGCTTATGTACAATTTCCGGGTGCAGATATAAGTACCGTATATGCTGATGGTGGGGATAATTTGTATAGTGATGATGAGAAAGGTACGTATGTAAGGGTGAAAGTGCCTGCAAATTTTGATACCCGTACTGCAGAGAATAACAAGCATCAGGGTGCTATTATTATAAATGCCGACCATGATGGAAATGGAGTATGCGAAACACCTGCATATTTCAACTATCGTAAGGGCTTGTTGGAGAATTTCGAAGAGGGTTCTTCTGCTTTCAACAACTCTAAGTTTGATGCTTCGGAATGTACTATGACAGATGAAGCGTCAGGAAATGAAGACGGTACGAATGACGGTCATTATTATATGATGAATTCTAATTCTACTTATATCAGTGACACTACAGCTTCACGCAGAAATATTTATGTATTTGAGAAGCTTGAGGCCTTCAATAATCTGCCAAGCGAATTGGATGAATTGTATTCAACAGATGTTGCGTTGCAGTTTAATGTAATGTGTCCGCAGGAATGGAATTCAGGAAATATTGATGTTGTATTCGATATTAACTCTGGAAACTACAAGATGACTTATGCCCCTTGGGTGTCAGGTAAGACTGATGATTTCAGTAAGGGATTTGCAAAGGGTAGTTGGTTTACTGTTACCATGCCGTTCAGTACTATTACTGATTTCCAGGGCAAGACATTCGGTGAAATCCGTAAGATATTGGCATCTATAGAAAGTCCTGTTTGGGGAATCTATTTCGAGAATGTAGATCAGACAAATGTATTAAATGGTGTTTCTGTTGAGTTTAAGGCTAAGATGACAACGATAACACCTTATATTGACAATATTCGTGTCGTTCCTTTGACTGTATCTAAAGTATATGGACGCGATAATGAATATAATTAAATAGAGGAGGGCATATTATGAATAAGTATTTAAAAGTAGGTTTCGTTTCAGCTTTCGCAGCAATAGCGTTGCAGTCATGCTACGATGAGAAGATGGAATGGTATAACCCATATACCCCTATCTCTAAAAGTGAAATTCCTCAGGAAACAGAAAAGTTGGTAGCACAATGTCAGCCTTTGAAGAGTTATGCTGCCAATGCATCGTCTGACTTCCACTTGGGTGTTTCAGTCTTAGGCTCTTCGTATGTTGAAAATACTAAATATGCTGAGACTGTAAATGACAATTTCAACTCAATTCAGCCAAGCACAGAGTTTGCGTTATGTAATGTTGTTACCGATATAAACGGTACTTACAACTATGATATGCCTGACGCACTATATAATGCTGCGATAGATAATGGTCTGAGCATTTTTGGACATTGTTTGATTTCAAATCAGTTCCAAAATGTTGAATTCCTTCAGAATGCCATTGCTGACAAGGTTAGTCCAAGTGAGGAGACAAACTATATCAATGTATCTGGCAATGAGAATGAGTATGATTTCTCATATAGTTTCAATTTGGAAGATTACCAGTTGTATGGCAAGGATCGTGAGCATTACAATGACGGATGGTCTTTCTCATCAAACGTAAGCGATTCGTACTTCAATGTTGGTGTTCAGTCTTTGGAAATCACAGATGGTGACGACTGTGTGAAATCAGAAAATAAGGCATGTCTTTGGGCTTCAACAGAAGGTTGGGAACAGGGGGATGCAACGGATGTTGCGCAGGTTGTAAGTGATTATGTACCTGTACCTAATACAGGTAAACTGTCATTTTCATTCTATGTGAAAGGATATTCGCTGACAGGTCAGACAGCAAAAATGAGAGTTAGGATTCTTGGTGTGAAAAATGGTCTTAATGGCCTTGTTCCTGCGTCAGGTGGTACTTCTGCATATACTTCAGAAATTAGATTGACTAATGATTGGAAGCAGATTACGTTCCGCGACCTTTTGCCAGATGGTACTGTTTCTGATTATTCTTCACCAGTTCCTGCTGTTCGTATTGTGTTTGATATAACAGAAGCGCCAAATAGTTATGTATATTTCGATAATTTGGTTTTGAAAGTTTCTGGCGGAACTTCTGCTGATGGTCCGAACTATATCGCAAACTCATATTTCGATGGTAACGAAAAGACATATAATTGGTCGTTTGTTGAAAACCGTGAGTCTGTTGCAAGAATGGAGCTTGGAAAGTCAATCAATGGAAATGACAACTCAATCTCTGGAGGCAATTGCTTGAAGATTGTTAATACTGCAAGTTATAACAGCGCTGGTGATGTTACGGTAAATGCTATGTTTACTGATAACAAGACGCTTGTTATGGGACAGAGATACCGTCTGACATTCTATGCGCGTGCAGATGTCAATAATGCAATCGTTGAATTCAGTACATCAAACAAGTCGGCAGACAAGAGCCCGGCAAGTGCTCAGTCTCCTGCTGAAGGCCAGCAGAGCTATGTTCTTTCTACAATATGGGAAAAACAAGTTTGGGATTTTACTGCATTGAGTTCGGACATCGGTTCTATGAACTTTAAGTTTGCAAAGACTGCAACAACATTCTATCTTGATGATGTAACGCTGACACCATTAGACGAACCGTCAAGTGCCAAGTCTACTCGTCTTCCAAACTATGTAAGTTCTTACGATGATGCGATGAAGGCCGCCAAACTTTCAACCATCATGAAGACACATATTGAGAACATGATGAATAGATATGACAAGGTTGATGGTTGGGACGTTGTTCAGCACATTGTAACTGATAATCCGACATCAACAGCATACTATCTGGATTCTAAGGGTTTGTCTGTTGGTAATGGTGAATTCTATTGGGGCGACTATATGAAGGAGGACTTCATTTTCAATGCCTTTACATATGCAAAGAATGTTTTGAAGACAAAAAATAGCAAGGCTAAGTTATTTGTTTCAGAAGGAAACTTGGTTCATAATGAAAGAAAGCAGAATCGTCTTGCTGAGTTTGTAAACAGATTGCAGGCATATAGTGGACAGAAGTTGATTGACGGCTTGAGCCTTGAGTTGCATCTGGTTTGTTCAACAGAGATTCATACTCAGGCAGAACTGAAGAATCAGGTTACTGAGTTGTTCAAGAGCCTTAATAGTACATATTGTACAAGTTCAGGTGCTGAAGATCCGTTCCTGATTAGAATTGGTGAGCTTGATGTTCAGATAGAATCTGATTACTTGCCGTCTGTGGCACAGCTTGCTGCTCAGGCTGAGATGTATGAGCATGTAATAAAAGAATATCGTACAATCATTAACCAGAGAAACCAGTATGGTGTGTATATGTGGATGCTTACAGACTCTGATGTTGAGCAGGGTGGCAAGGCTTATAACCGCCATAGAAGTCTGTTCGACGAAGACTATCAAAGAAAGCACGCATATCTGGGCGTATGCAGAGGCTTTGATGAATTAGCAGGAACTTCTGCATATTAAGAAGAATAAATAAAATCTCAAGTAACGTAAGAGGGGTGTTTTGTAACATCCCTCTTTTTGTTTTTAACCCAAATCGGTCATTAGAAAATTCGCCTTACATTATGTTCAAATAAGTGTCCGACATTTATAGAAACATAGGCGAAAAGCACTAATGATTAGTTCTGTCTAATTATGAGAACTTACATTTTGCTACTCACTTTTTCTAATGACCGATTTGGGTTTAAGGGTGGTTATTGTATTTTTTACAATAAGTTTTGAAAAAATGTTTAAATATATAGTTGATATTACAAATATTTTGTTACTTTTGTGGCTGATGTATAACCATAAAAAACATTTGTTTACATAAAAAATACATTAAGTATTGTGGTGCTTTGATTAGTAAGGCGATAACCTTTAATGCAAAAAATAAATTAAATAATAAATATAATCGAGGCAGGTTGAATGTCTTTTTCGGCTTGTTTCTTAATCATTTTTCTTTATACAAAATGGCAAACAACGAAACAAATGGCTTTTACAAGCTTTCATGGGCTCAGCGCATTGGTTACGGTTCGGGCGACCTTGCGCAGAATCTGATTTTCCAGACGGTGGCATGTTACTTAATGCTCTACCTTACTACAGTTTTAAAGATCAGTCCAGCCTTTGTAAGCGGACTTATCCTCTCTGTTCGACTAATTGACTGCTTCTGGAGTCCTGTAGTTGGACGATATATCGACAACCGAAATCCTAAACTGGGCAAGTATCGTGCATATCTCCTTTATGGCGGTATTCCTCTTACCGTTGCAGCTTGCTTGCTGATGCTTCCACAGGCTGCAGAATGGTCATCAACAATGAAGATTGTATATGCTACAGTCAGCTATACTGTTCTTAGTATGATTTATTCAGTCGTGAATATACCTTACGGCTCAATTATGGCAAGTATGACCCGTGATAACGACGAGGTGCTTAAGCTTACATCAACACGAATGGTATGTGCAAATATCGGTCAGATAGTTGTTCAGGCTGGTTTTCCTATAGGTCTTGCTATTGTTGCTCATACAGTTATCGACTGGCCTCAGGCAACATTTATGGCTAGTGGTACAATTCCGGCTTTCGTTATTCTGCCATCTTTGCCAATGCTGAAGAACTGGCTTGGCAAGAAGGGACTCTATTACTTGCTTCTTGTAATCGGCTTTGTTGGATTTTGCATTCTGTTTACCGTTGGTAAATTCTTTGATGTTGAGAATTGCAATACGCTCGTACAGACTGCAAAGGTAATGACTGGTGTAGGACTTCTTGTTGGCTCTTTGATGTGGGCTCTTGTTCCTGAGGTGATTACAGAGGCTGAGTATCGTACAGGAAACAGACCTGCTGCAACTGTAAACGCTCTTGCAGGTGTAGCCTTCAAGGCTGGATTCTCAATTGCAGGTTGGATTACTCCATTGGTAATGGGAATGATTGGCTTTGACTTGGCAAGCGAGGAATCGGCTTTGCCTATTGCACCTAATGCGTGGTTTACTGTTACAACCGTTTTTGCTATCGTTGGCTTTTTCCTTCTGCTATATTGTTTTGTTGGTTGTAAGGAAAGAATTGCTACGACCCCAGCGAAACCAGTTTCGTACGGTGAGATGTTCGCAGAGTTTAAGGCAAACAAGTGCCTTCAGCTTGTGCTCAGCATCTTTGTTGTTGTGTTCCTTGCATCATTCATCAGCGCGCCTGTAAATGTATATTATACAAAGCTGAATCAATATTCAGCGACTGCACAGAATGCAATTCTTTGGTTTACTTGCATTATTCCTGCAATTCTTCTGATTGTTGTAGGATTCCTTATCTACAAGTATCCTCTTACAGATGAGAAACTTGACGAAATGAATCGCGAAATTGAAGAAAGACATAAAGCGTAATAACAGTAAAATAATTAATATGAAAACAGCAAAGTATCTTTGGCCAAAAGACTATATGGCTGACCCGTCTGTTCATGTTTGGAACGGCAGAGTATATATATACCCATCTCACGACTGGGATGCAGGCGTTGGTGACGACGACTCTGGTGCAGAGTATGAGATGAAAGATTATCATGTGTTCTCTACTGATGACCTCGAGGCTGTATGCCGTGGCGAGAAAGAACTCGTTGATCATGGTTGTATTCTCGACCTGAAGGATATTCCTTGGGCAAGTCACCAACTTTGGGACAATGATGTTCAGGAGAAGAACGGCAAATACTTCATGTACTTCCCTGCAAAGGATAAGACCGAAATTTTCCGCACAGGTATTGCTGTGGCTGATAAGCCAGAAGGTCCATTTATTCCGTTGAAAGATCCTATGCATGGTTCATACTCAATTGACTATGCTGTGTTCAAGGATGAGGATGGAAAGTACTACTTCTACTTCGGTGGTATCTGGGGCGGTCAGCTTCAGTGGTATAAGGACAATAAGATTGCATTTAACGAGTCGGGCGTTGCTGCTCCACCTCCTGGAGATTCTGAGCCTATCGTACCTGCAAAGAAGTCAGAGACTGATGCATTGCCATCGCGAGTAGCCCTTCTTGCTGACGATATGCTTGGTTTTGCAGAAGCGCCAAAGCCAGTCGTTATCCTCGGTGAGGACGGCAAGCCTTTGAAGGCAGACGATCCGCATCGTTTCTTCGAGGCTTCGTGGATGCACAAGTACAAGGGAAAGTATTATTTCTCTTACTCAACAGGTGATACTCACATGATTTGCTATGCAATCGGCGATAATCCTTACGGTCCATTTACTTACAAGGGAGTAGTCCTCACT
>R24__coassemble_332_pt1 | contig 33639 bp, 29 predicted proteins | sample R24__metabat2_low_PE_011 | metagenome-assembled genome bin R24 | reverse complement strand
AATCCATCTTATACTCCGACCTTGCCATATCTGCAGGGAACGATGCCCAAAAATCGGCAACAGCCTTTGCTGTATGCTCAATCTTGAAGACAACATATTTTCCGCTCATGATGACACGTCTTGCAACTTGATTGTCAGTTTCTACATTCTTGATGTTGGGGGTATGCAAGCATATATCATATCTGCACTTTTCTGGTGCAACGTTCTGTGGGTTGTCAAGTGCAATGCCATATATTACAGTTTCCTCTGTTAGAATTCCACGTTCTGCAGCCCATGATTTCATTTTTGCCATAAGTGCATAATTCTCCGCTCCATATTGTCCAATACGGCGCATGTAAACCACCTCGGTGTCGGGGATAAATTCTTCTTTTCCCTGTTTCATTTTAATTTCTTGTTTGTAAATGTTTCAAATTGTTCCTTGCATCTCCATTTGAACAGAGACTCCTTCGTCTGTTCTGGGGTACATCTTATTTCCTGACAATGACGCTACCGCTGGCCTGATGGGTGGCCAGAATCAGCACCTCGGCAATCTGTACGTGCTCGGGGGCGTTGGCGGCAAAAACGGCAACATCGGCTATATCGTCACCAGTCAGAGGCTTGATGCCTGTGTAGAGTTTCTTCGCACGCTCTTCATCACCCTTGAAACGCACGTTGCTGAAATTAGTCTCCACGAGTCCGGGCTTCAGGTTCGTCACGCGGATAGCGGTATTGGCTACGTCGATGCGCAGACCATCTGAGAGCGCTTTTACGGCTGCTTTTGTGGCGCAATAAACATTGCCGCCGGCGTAGGCAGCATCGCCAGCTACAGAGCCGACGTTGATGATGTGTCCGCGATTGCGCTCCACCATGCCAGGAACCACGAGGCGCGTCATGGTGAGCAAGCCCTTAATGTTCGTGTCAATCATCGTTTCCCAGTCGTCGAGATTGCCCTCATACTCGGATTCCAGTCCCAGTGCCAAGCCGGCATTGTTTACTAGAACGTCAATCTCCTGCCATCCTGCCGGCAACTCCCGGATATACTTCGCTGCCTTTTCGCGGTCTCTCACATCGAAGGCCAGCGTCAGCACGTTTGCACCCTTTGCCTCCAGTTCCTTGCGAATCTCCGACAGTCGCTGCTCGTTTCTGCCAGTCAATATCACCTTGTTGTTATTCTCGGCGAACTTCCTTGCACAGGTGAGTCCTATCCCGCTTGTTGCACCTGTTATCAATACAATTTTGTTCATAAGTTTTTTCATTTTGTTTACAATAAGTAATTATTTTGTGTTCGACCGCAAAGGTATGTGTACTTGCTGGTATCGCCAAAAATCTGGGATAATCTGCGCTGTTTTGTGACGAATGGAGGCTTTTTATTGGGAATCAAATGCCCGTTCAGCCAAGTTTGCCGTCCGAACCCCCTTCGGTTGTAAGCGACCATAGGATGAGCGCGGAAAGGAAGATTTTCGACCTATTCATCACCTACCTTTGATATACCCTGCATATAGCTAACATATAGCTAACATATAGCCAACATATAGCTAACATATAGCCAACATATAGCTAACATATAGCTAACATATAGCCAACATATAGTCAACATATAGCCTACATATACCTTGGATATATCTTGGATATATCTTGGATGTACCTTGTCACTATTTTGTGTTTCCAAAAAGGATATTTACGTCAATAATTGTTCGCTATATATCCAGAACTATCAATTTTGAATTATGAATTGTGAATTGTCAATTGTCAACTGTTAATTGTCTCTCGATTTTCAATTTTGAATTCTGAATTAAGAATAGAGTCAATTCGTAATTCTGGATTTCAAAATCGTTGCAATAATATTCTTTTTTTTGAAAGTAAAGCAGTAGCTATTTCGAACTAAATATTTATCTTTGCAATAAATATATTTATTTAATCCAAACAGATGAAACCTAAATTTATTCTAGCAAAACTGATTTTTTGCCTGCTGCCTCTGGTTGCGATGGATGCAGTTGCGCAAAATGTGAAGACAAAAATCAAAGACATTACCGTTTACCGCAACGGTGCAATGGTAACCCGAAAAGGCAGCCTGAACCTTCAGAAAGGAAACAACACCCTGTATCTGAATGGCTTGAGTACCGAACTCGACCCAAATACCCTGCGTATTGGCATCTCTAACAAGAATGTTAAGATTCTATCGGTAAAGCACGAGGAAACGGTTATCGAGAACGATAAGGCACAGAAATTCAGCACCAGCAGCAACAACCGTCTTGCTTTGCTAAAAGACTCGCTTACCTATTACAAGGCTCAGATTGATATCATATCGAAAGAAGAGGCGCTTATAAAGGCTAACAAGAATATAGGCGGAGAGAACAACGGCGTTACTACTGCCGAACTGAAGGCAATGACCGACTTCTACAAGAAGGAACTTGCAGCAAACGCTTCGAAGAAAATCTCTGTAAACAGAAAGATGAAGAAGTACCGCGACGAGATTCTGCGACTTACTCAGGAGAAGGAGAACCATCACAAGAGCATACAGAAGAAGGACAGCCGCGTGAAGCTGGTGCTCTCGTCGCCGTCGGCACTTACAGATGTGGCTGTAACTCTTAACTACATCGTCTTCAGCGCAAGTTGGGAACCTTTCTACGAACTTAGGGCTGATGCCGCCAACGAGCCTATCAAACTGGTCTACGGCGCACACATCAAGCAGTCTACCACCGAAGATTGGAATGGCGTTAAGCTGACAATTTCGACGGGCGACCCTTCGTTGGGAAACTCTGCGCCCGACTTTAAGCCTATGTATTTGCCGGGCTCAAAAGAAAGCAAGGAGGAGAAAAAGTGGACTCCGCCGGTGTCTAAACTTATCTACGGAACGGTTGTTGACAAAAATCAAGAGCCTATTGCCGGGGCAAGGGTAGTAGAGAATGATGCGGATAACAAGACTACAACCGACAGCAAAGGTCGTTTCGTTATCGAGCTGGAGAAACTGGAGCATAGCCTTAGCTTTGCGCACGCTGGTTTCTATTCTGACGAGATGCGAGCTTATGAGAATATGCACGTCATTCTGCAAGAAAACAAAGATGCCCTGAATGAAAATTATGTTGATTATGGAGTGAGTAAGAAGGCTTGTATAACAGGCTCTGTTGTAAAAGTTAACAGTGAGAAAAAAGTCACAAAGGCGAAAGGCCCTAAGGAGATTAAGTATAACGAGAACATTCCTCTGAAGTTGTCCGATACCCAGACAACAACGGAGTTCGATATAAAAGTTCCGTACACTATTCCGGGCGACGGCAAGGTGTATGACGTGTCTATGCTCACTTACGACATCGATGTGGACTATCACTACAGCACCATGCCGAGAGCATCGAAAAACGTGTATCTGCTTGCCGACCTGAAGAATTTCTCGCAATATCCTCTGCTGCGTGGCAACGCCTATGTCTATCTCGACAACATCTATCAGGGCGAGTGCGTGATTGCGCCTGATTTCTCTGCCGACACATTCTCTGTTCCTGTAGGAAAGGACAAGGATATAGCTGTAAGCCGTCAGGAGGTTAAGGACTTGACATCGAAGAAGATTCTCGGCTCATCGATAAAGGTAGTGAAGTGCGTTGAGATAACCGTAAAGAACAACAAGAACGCCGAAGTAGAGGTTGAGGTGTGCGACCAGTATCCGCTGCCTAAATACTCTGACATAAAGTCGGAGGTTACCGACAAGGGCGGTGCCGAGATTGATGCCGAGAAGGGCAAACTTACATGGAAACTGAAACTTGCTCCGCAGGAGAAGAAGGTTCTGAGATTCAGTTACGAGGTTAAATATCCAAAGACCTACGGTTTTACAGTTGAATAAAAATCATCACAGAAAGATTATGAAACTAAGATATATCATTTCGGCACAGATTTTCTGTCTCTTACTGTTCTTTGCCATCGCTGCCGATGCGCAGAACGTGAAGACTCAGATAAAGAATGTAACCGTTTACTGTAACGGCGCAATGGTAACCCGACAGGGCAGCCTTAATCTGAAGAAAGGCGACAATACTCTGTATCTTAACGGCTTGAGCACCGAACTCGACCCTAATACGTTGCGAGTTGGAATTGCCAATAAGAACGTCAAGATTCTGTCGGTAAAGCACGACGAGACGGTTATCGACAACGAGAAGCTTCAGAAGCAGAACGAGAACGATGATAACCGTTTGGAGATTGTAAGAGACTCGCTTGCCTTTTACACCGCCGAGTTGGAAATACTTAACGATGAGGAGGAACTGATAACGGCTAACCAAGCAATAGGCGGCAAGAAGAATGGCGTTACAACAGCCGAACTGAAGTCGATGACCGACTTCTACAAGAAGGAATTCGGAGCAAACGCATCGAAGAGAATTGCCATAAACAAGAAGATTAAGAAACTGAAGGACGAAATCTTCGACTTGGTTCAGAAGAAGGAAAACCGCCAGAAGGAAATCCAGAAGAAGGACAGCCGCGTGAAACTTGTGGTGTCGGCAAACTCGGCACTCAACAACGTGCCTGTCACTCTTAGCTATCTGGTGTTCAGCGCAAGCTGGGAGCCTTTCTACGAGGTGAGGGCAGATGCCGTGAACCAGCCTCTCAAACTGGTCTACGGCGCACACATCAAGCAGTCTACCACCGAGGACTGGAATGGTGTGAAGCTTACAATCTCGACAGGCGACCCTTCAGAAGGCAATACTGCTCCAGAGTTTACTCCAATGTATCTTCCGGCAGGTAAAAGGGTATTCGAGAAAGGTAGTTGGGCACCGGCAAGGTCTAATCTTATCTACGGAATTGTTGTTGATGAGACAAAAGAGCCGATTATTGGTGCAAATGTTACAGAAGAAGGTACGCAAAATGGTACTATAACAGATTTAGACGGAAAGTTCAAACTGGAGGTCTCAAACCTCAGTCATAACTTGAAATTTAATTATATTGGTTATAAGGAGAAAAAAGTAAAACCTTACGAAAACATGCATATAACCTTGGAGGCAGATAATGCAGTTTTGGAAGAAGTCGTGGTTGTTGGTTATGGAACAACAAGAGGTTCCGACAGTTTCTGGTCTCCGCCAGCAGCTCCAGCTGTTCCAAAAGCTCCGAAGGAGATTAAATATCACGAGAATGTTCCGCTCGAACTGACAAACACTCAGACTACAACCGAGTTTGATATTGCCGTTCCGTATTCTGTTCCAAGCGACGGCAAGATGTACGATGTTTCTATGATTACTTATAACATTGATGCCGACTATCATTTCAGCACAATGCCAAGGTCATCGAAAAACGTGTATCTGCTTGCCGACCTCAAGGACTTCTCGCAATATCCTTTGCTGCGAGGCAACGCCTATGTCTATCTCGACAATGTATATCAGGGCGAGTGCGAGATTGCGCCCGACTTCGCTGCCGAGACTTATTCAATCCCTGTAGGAAAGGATAAGGATATAGCCATAAGCCGCCGCGAGGTCAAGGACTTGACATCGAAGAAGGTTCTCGCTTCGTCGGTAAAGGTTGTGAAGTGTGTTGAGATTACCGTAAAGAACAACAAGAATGCCGAAGTAGAGGTTGAGGTGTGCGACCAGTATCCGCTTCCAAAATACTCTGACATCAAGTCTGAGGTTACCGACAAGGGCGGTGCGGAAGTCGATGCCGAGAAGGGCAAACTGACATGGAAACTGAAACTTGCCCCACAGGAGAAGAAGGTTCTGAGATTCACTTACGAGGTGAAATATCCAAACAGTTACGGCTTTACGGTTGAGTAAGCCATAACACATAAGAAAAAGGGAGAGTCCGCAGATGGTGGATTCTCCCTTTTTTTGCCTTGTAAAATCAGAAGTCTATGATGATTTTCTTGCCGCCGTAATCTACCGTGCGGCTGTCTTTTCCGACAACAGAAATCTTGAATTTCCGTGCCTCGTCTGTGCCGAAAGAGCCTTCGCGCTTCGAGATTGTCAACCTCTTGGCGTTTTCGTTCCAAGTGAAGGTGATTTTCGAAAATCCGCCTTTCTGATAGTCGAGCGATGTGCCGTCGTCCTCGTAGAGCGTAAATTCGGCATCTGCTCCCGGAAAGACGATTATTTCGAGCGGCTCGGCAGATTTCTGTGCGGCAAACTGCTTTGGCTCGCCATACGGAACAATGCTTCCGCCCTTGGCAAAGACTGGAATCGCGGCTTCCGAAATCTTAACGCTCGTTTTCTGTCCGCCGCGTAGTTTGGCTTTCGTCTTGAAATCGAACCAGCCGCCTTCGCTCTCTGGCAGATAGACGTCCATCTGCTCTACATTCGGTTCGGTTACGGGGCAGACGAGCAGCGATTTGCCGCACATAAATTCGTATTTCTCCTTCATCGCCTCGCTGTCGTTGCCGAAGTCGAAAACCAGCGGACGCATCATCACAGAACCTAAAAAACTAACTTCGGCGGCATTCGAATAAATGTAAGGCAGAAGTCTGTAACGCTCTGTCAGACTGATGTCCATTAAGTCATGAGCTTTCTTGCCATAACGCCAAGGCTCGGTGTCGGACATATATCCGTGAACGCGCATAAGCGGCAGATATACAGAAAGTTGAATCCAACGCATCATGCGCTGCTTGTAATCCTCGTCGGAATATTGGTTGGCAGGGCGGAAGAATCCGCCGGCATCGTAGGTCCACCACGGCATTCCGGCAGCCTGAATGCCAAGTCCGGCAGTAATCTGGCGTTTCAGCGTCTCCCAGTTGTTGCCTACATCGCCCGACCACATCGCCGAACTGTATCGCTGAATGCCCGGAAATCCGCATCGCGTAAGAATCATGGCGCGCTGGTTAGGCGCATCTTCCGACAATCCTTCGAAAACGGTTTTGTTTACCAAGAGAGGGTAGAGGTTGCGGTATTCGTCGCCGTGAATCTTGCCGTTGCCCACCATTCTGCCTCTCAGGTCGTCGTTCTCGGGCTCGGTTGCATCTTGCCACCAAGCGTCGATGCCAAGTGGAAGCAGTCGCGACGAGAAATTCTTCCAGTATTCGGCGGCAGCCTCGGGATTGAAGAAGTCAATCCAGTCGGTTTGCGGAATGTAGAAGCCTTTCTGCGACATCTCTTTGCCAACAAGCGAGTTCTTGTCAATCTTAGACCATACCGAGAGCATCAGCCTGAAATTCATGCGGTGAAGCGAGTCGGTGAGGAGTTTAGGGTCGGGATAGTTGGCAGAGTCGAATGTCATCGAGTTCCATCCGTTGCTGCCCCAGTATTGCCAGTCTTGCACAATCACGTCGGCTGGCAGGTTTTCGTTGCGGAATCGGTTTGCGTTCTCAAGAATCTCGTTCTGCGAGTGGAAGCGTTCGCGGCAGTGGATGTAGCCGAATGCCCACAGCGGAAGCATCGGCGTGTTGCCCGATACCTTTCGGAAGGTGCTCACAACTTTATCTGGACTGCCAACGAAAACGGTGTAGTCTGCGCCTTGCGAAACTGGCGATGAAAAGACTGTCTTGTCTGAGACTTTGGCGAAGAAGACTTCGGGCTTGTCGCCGTCCGACAGTTCGGCTGTGAGTCTGTGCCTGCCTTTCTTCAGGCTGACTATTGCCGAAGTGGTTGGCGGAAGCCACAGGTTGCGCATCTCTATCACTTCCGCGCCGTCGATGCAAAGATTGTGGCGGCGTGCCATGCTCTGCCCAACATCGAGCAGAAAAGCGTAGTTGCCGTCGCTCTCAACATCAATCTCGCCGCCGAAAAGATTGTTCCTTCTCTTTTCAGTCTTTCCGCCCTCGGTTGTCGTTATGTTTACGGTTTCCTCGCTGCCTTCGCCCGATTGTTTCTCGAGTCTGACTGATTTTTCGGGTTTGTTGAAGTCCGTCAATCCGTAGTTGTTCCACAAAAGTCCGTAGCCTTTGTTCGATACAATCATCGGAATGCTTATTTGCGTGTTCACTTGCGTGAGGCGTCTTGGCAGACCGCGCAGGTTAAGGTACCCGTCTTGAAATTGTCCGAGTCCGAAGATACATTCGTCCTCTTTGTTCTTGATTTCGGCTTTCGAGGTGTAAGTCTCGAAGTCGAAGTTGCTGTTTCTCTCGATGCTGTGATTGTCGGCGCAGAAAACCGTCTTGCCCGATGCGTCCTTTATCTCGACCGCTTTCTTCTGCTGGTTTACAAAGACTTGCATCTCTTTTGTCTTGTAAACTTCCGTTCCGTCTTTTGCCGATTTCTTGAACTTTACTTCGCCTGAATTCGGCAGATAGATGTAGTCCTTTGCCGAATCGGTTTCGCTGAACGCATAGCGGATGCGTACCGCGTTGTCATTCAGAAACTTGACGTGTAATTTCTGTGCCGTTGCCGCCTGACTGCAAAATACAGTTGCGGCGAGTAATATCAGATATTTCATCAGAATATAAAAATGCTGTTTGTATATAAAAATCTGCGCAAAGATACAAAAGTCGAAGCCTTTGTAAAAGAAAAAAGGCAGAAACTTTTTCGTCTCTGCCTTCTGGTCTTATGGGTGGAAAATGCTGATGCTGTAGATAATTGTGCTTCCCGTAGGCTTCAGCGTAACATCGCCGTCGCTGCTCACGGTAAAGGTGCTCATGGCGTTCGATGTCGTTTCTGTCGAACTGCCCTCGAGGGTGTTCGAAGCCGTGAATCCGCACGCCTTGCCAACCGATGCCGTTATGTGCTTTATGCTGATGATGTCGCCCTTGTCGCACATCGGAATTGTAACGGCACAGCGGTTGCTTGCCAGCACAATGGCATTCTTCTGCTTGTCTAAGCGTATTTTGTTGGCTGGCGCAGAGATGTGAAGACCCTTTGTTTCCTCAAACGGAGTGCCGTTTATGCAAAGCTCGCCGTTTATGGGTTTAGTGTTCTCGAAATATTTCTTTCCTTCGGGAACGGTCCAGTTGTCTTTGTCCATCGTAGCCGCCACGAATACATTGGCATTGAAGGTGGAAGTCTGCCATGTCTTCTGAATCGTTGCGTATGATGGGTGAGTGATGTCGACGGCATAGTATGCCACATCTCCGTTGAATGCCGTTACCTTGAAACTGGCAATTCCCGGAATGTGCGATGGCACAACATAGTCCGAAATCTTTACGCGAGTGTCAAGCACTTCGGCAGAAAGATTGCTTGCCTTGTAGTCGAACGGCACTTTCACCTGATAGCCGAATTTTCCTCGGCTCACAGGAATCTTGTTGCCGTCGAGAACTATTTCCTTCAGATATGTGTTGTGGCTTCCTTCCTTGGTTATTACGCCTTTTTCTTCCGATACCTTCAGGGTAGCTCCTGCGCCGCATTGTGTGTCTTTTATTGCATTTTCGGCAGCGAGTGCGTCGATTGGCTTCAAATCATAGAAAGTCGATGGTATGAAGGCTGCTCCCGTTCCGGTGGTGTTGCCTGATGTGTTTCTGAACGAGCAGTTCTCAAAATCACATTCTTCCATCTCGCCGGCAGGCGCAAAAGGTCCTTTCTTTGAGTTGATGTTTACGAACGATGTGCTCTCTACAAAGACGCTCGACTTGTGTCCTGCGCCTATGCAGTAGTTTGCAACCGAGCTGTTATACAGACAGTTGATGATGTGAATCTTGCCGAATCTTACTCGTGGCATACGCTCACGGCAGCCTTCGTCCCACCAGCAGAACTGGAATGTTACGTTAAGCTTGTCGGTGTCGGCAACATTCTTGTCGCTACTTCCTATGAGCGACGAGAAACGATGGTCGTCCGAGCCGCCGCTGCCGCCCTTGTAAGGCGCTTTCAGATAGCGGAAGCGGCACCATGTAACCGAAATGTTGTCCGATGCGTTTGATATATCCAGATTGCCGTCAACGCCGTCCTGAAAGTCGCAGTGGTCTATCCAGCAGTTTGTCGTTCCGCTTAGCCACAGATTGTCGCGGCCGTCAATATCGTACGCTCCCGAAGCCTTGAACGTAATGTTGCGCAGAATGATGTTCTTGCACGATTTCAGCGCAAGAATTCCGGTCTCATCTTTCGAGTCGCTGTGCTTGAGGTTTGTCAGAGCCGCGCCGGGAAATCCTATCACGGTTTTGTTGGCTGCGTTGTTTATGCTAATCTGCGCATCTGTGTTTATTTCTCCTTTAATGTAGATTATCGCCGGATTGCTGCCTTTCATTGCCTTTTTCAGTTCATCGGCCGATGTAACCGTTATGCAACCGCCTCCTTCTCCTCCGGTTGTTCCGCCTCCAACGGTGGCAAATCCAACAGGTTTGTTGGCATCGAACACCGACATCTGTGCATGCAGAGATAGGGAAGTAGTTAGTAAAAACATCAGATATGTTCTTTTCATCTGTTTGCTAAACATTTTTTTTGTTTTGGTTCGTTAAATAATGTGTGCAATATTAGTGAAAAGTTTTGAAATAACACAAAAAAGTTGTTTCTTTGCTGAGTTTTTTTAGTAATACGCATTTTATAATGAACAAAATAGTTGTAAAAGACAAAGATTTGGCAAAGGCTGCCGAAGAGGGCATGGACGCTTTCTTGCAGTGTTTCATCGATGCCTATCTCAATGCTGTGGGTGGCGAGCTGAATGCCGAGACGATGCCTCTGCTAAACGGAAACCAGATTACTCTTCTGGCTTATCACTTCTTCCGCGAGGAGGTGATGGACGGCGGCTTCGTGCAACTTATACATAATGGATGGGGACCGTTCATCTTCGACAATCCGTTTGCAAAGGCAATGCGACTTTTCGGTGCTCACGACTTTTCAAAACTTGTGTACAAGGGCAAGAAACTGTACGATGAGCATAAGGACGAACTGACGAAGGAATGTTCTGACGATGAGTTTATGGCTCTGTTCGAGAAGTTCGAGGAGTTCGACGACCTCGACGACAAGTTCATCGAAATGGAGGAGGAGGTTACCGCAACCATCGCCTACTATGTAGATGAGCATATGGATGATTTCATAACAATAGAAAAATAAAAACCTGACAAATGAAAAAATTAAAGTTGATGCTGCTCGTGGTTGCAGCTTTCATAACCACAACGATGACATCATGTCTTGGTGATGGCGAAGCAGACGAGATTGTTTACTTCGGCGCAATGACAATCAAACAGTCGGGCAATGCAATGGAGCCAATCTATTTCTATGCCTCAAACGGTGCAATCTTCGTTCCGCAGAACCTTAATTCTGAAACGCTTGCATATCTTATGACAGGCCGCCGCGGATTCATCAAGTTCTCGTCAAAGGACGATCTTTCTGCAGCCGAGGCAGGAAAGAAGTATTATGTTGATTTTCTTGAGTGTACTCCGATGTACGATGCAAAGAATATCGAAAGCCTCGATACGCTTATGAGCGTGGTCGAGAAAAACGACTCAATCACTCAGTTGACTCAGTTATGGGTCGATCCGGGCTTTGTGAACATCAACATTACTGCACCTTACAAGTATGATGTAAATCCGAAGATGAATCTCGCATTCAACAAGAATCTTGATGTCGTAGACGATACTCTGAAACTTCATCTGCTTTACGACTACAACATTTCTGACGATGACAAGACAAACATGTCTGCCGATATGACTCTCAGTTTCGGAATCTATAACGACCAAGAGCTGAAGGCAAGATTTGCCGACCGCGACTCAATCATCGTGTGTGTTGATGCAAGAGTAAGTTCGACAGCCGGAACAAAGGTTGACAATACGTTTGCAACAACCAAGAAACTAACATTTAAGGCATCAAGCAAGTGCTTTAATCTTCCTTATTGATTTATGGCTAAACAGCAATTAAAGAATAAAAGCGAAGTAAACATAAAAAACAGACGAGCCTCGTTCGACTTCGAGTTCGTCGACACATACACTGCCGGAATCGTCCTGACCGGCACGGAAATTAAATCTATCAGACTTGGAAAGGCAAGTCTGGTAGATACTTTCTGTTATTTCAACAACGGCGAGTTGTGGGTCAAGAACATGAATATTTCTGAATATTTCTACGGTTCTTACAACAATCACAACGCACGTCGCGAGCGCAAGCTTTTGCTAAACAAGAAAGAACTGCGCAACCTTCAGGAAGAATGTAAAAATCCGGGATTTACCATCGTGCCAACCCGAATGTTCATCAACGACAAGGGACTGTGCAAGGTGGTCGTGGCTTTGGCACGCGGTAAAAAGGAGTTCGACAAACGTCAGAGTATAAAGGAACGCGAGGACAAGCGCGCAATGGCGGCGATGTTCAAACACTGATAAATCTTAATAGGAAAATGAAGAAAAGACCTTTTAAGTTAAGCAACTATCATCTCGGACTTATTGCCGGATGCGTGGCTTTCATGTCTTTCGGTTCGTTCGACTGTGCAAACAATATCGACCGCAATGCTAAAGCTCTGAACGAGGATTTGCGCGAAAAAATGGCTGAAAACAATCCTTTGCAGAGCGAAAGCGAGCAGAAAGCCGTAAGCAAGCCGGCTTCTGAAAAGAAATCTCAGGCAGACAACGCTTCTAAACAGACAGTCGATGCTTTTGCCGGCGTGCAGAAGGGTCTTGAACTGCCTGCAAAGGCTGATAAAGCCGAAAAACGAACCGAGCGCATTGGCTATACTTTCGTCTACGATGCCGAGAAGAGGGTTCCGAAATGGGTGGCTTGGGTTACGACAAAGCAGCGCGTAAAAGGAAAGAACGAGCGCACAAACGATTTCTTGCCCGACCCTGATTTGAGCGTTACCGAGGCTGTTACGAAACAGGTATATTCGGGCAGCGGATACGACCGCGGACACATGTGCCCTGCTGCCGACAACAAGTGGAATGCCACCGCAATGATGGAGTCGTTCTACATGACAAATATCTGCCCTCAAACTCCTGAATTGAACCGCGGCGACTGGAACGACCTCGAGAATTCGGTTCGCGACTGGGCTAAGAAATATGGTCCGATATATCAGTGCTGCGGTCCGATATTCGATAAGACTCCTGTAAAGACAATACGCAACAAGCGTTCGGCAAGCAAGATGCGCGTAGCCGTTCCCGACAGATTCTTCAAGGTCCTGCTTTGCATGGGCGACAATCCGTGCGCCATAGGCTTCGTTTTCATAAACGACGGACGCAACATGTCGAATTTCGATTCGTACGCAATGTCGGTCGACGAGGTTGAAAAGATTACAGGATTTAACTTCTTTGCCTCTTTGCCGAAAAAAGTTGAAACCAAGGTCGAGGCAATGACTTATTCTCAGTGGAAAAATATAATTAAATAAACCCTTTACAGCATGAAAACACGATATTTTGTAGCCGTTGCCGCAATGCTTCTCTCTGCTGCAGCCAATGCGCAGGAACTTATGGCTGTTAAGTGTGCAAACGGAAAGTACGGATACCGAGACGAACTGACACTAAAATGGTATCTTCAGCCGCAGTACGATGGCGCAGCCGATTTTGTAAACGGTGTTGGTATCGTAACTGTTTCAGGAAAAACAGGCTTGATTGATGCCGAAGGAAAATATGTCGTATCGCCCAAGTTTGATACGATGGAATATTTCGACAAGACATTCTACGGAAACCGAAAGGTTCAGGGCTACATCGTTTCGCAAGACGGACGCTTCGGCGTCATTGACCTTTGCGGAACGGAAGTCATTCCTTGTGTTTACGACGAGATTAACAAGTTCCTCGAATCACTTCTGATTGTGGTGAAGAAGAACGGTAAGTACGGTGCTATCGATCTAGGCAATGTCGAAATCATCCCGTGCGTCGAAAAATCTGCTTCCGACGTTCTTAACGGCAAGAAGTGGGGAAAGGCTGTGCTTCAGGCAGATGCCTATCGCGAGAGCATGAGATACGATGCGGCTCTTCAGTGCTTCGAGGATTCATATAAAAAGGTGTCATCGAAAACAGTCTCAGCCGAGATTCCTTCAAAAAATACAAGTCTGAAACAGGAGGGAAGCAAGTATGGCGTATTCGATGAGGATGCAGCCAAGTGGATTATTGCACCTGCTTACGAGATGGCTTACGATGCCTATAACTGCTACATCGTTCAGCAGAACGGCAAGTTTGGGATAGTAGACAAGCAGGGCGTTAAGACTGTGGCTTGCGAGTACGACGAAATCAGCATCAACGGCGATGAGGCTCTTGTGGCACGAAAGAACGGCAAGTATCAGCTTATCGACCTTACCGGACGCATGGGCAACTTCACGATGTTCGATATGATTGGCGAGTTTACCGGCGACGGAGTTGCGCCCGTAAGTCTTGGCGGAAAGTATGCCGTCATTTCAGATAAAGGTAAACTCCTCACTGGTATCAGATACGACAAGATTGAGGAATATAAGGGTGGCGTGGCAAAATTCTCGTGGAAGGGATACGAGGGCACGCTCAACACCGATGGAAAGGAATTCCCCGATATCCTGAAGAAACTTTATGCCGAGGCATTCCGCGCCGGAACAATCGATGCCTACAAAAAGTTTATGGAACTCGATGACGAGGGCAGATTCAAGGGTGATTGCTATCGCGAAATGGGAACTATAAATTATAATAATCGCAACGATAAACAGGCTCTTGAAAACTGGGAACTCGCCTTGAAATATGGCGTGGAAAACGCTGCTGATGTTGAGAATAACATCAGTCGGTTGCGTAAGGAAATGATGGATAAAAGGTGACAATTTTAACAATTTTAGTTTTTTTTAACAGTTTGTCGTTGTAGTTGGATTTTTTTTTATATATTTGCCACGTGAATTTGGTCACATGTAAAATTATAGGTAAAATGAAGAGATATTTGATTATACTGTTGGCTCTTTTTATGTCGTTGAGTTCATTTGCACAAACTGAAGATGGAATACCGACAAATCATATTGGTAGGAGTTTATCGGATGTAAAAAAAATGTTCCCGAGCCTTAAGTTATGGCAGGGAGATCCAAATGGCAATGACGAAGTTTATTACAAGAATGGCGACATGATGATTGTCACAATGAAAGGTGGAGTTATGGTTAGCGAAACTATGTCGATGACAGGTGATATTGCTGCTGAGTGGTATGCCGACAAGTTGACAAAGTTGAATCGTAGTGCTTATTCAGATAAGCAGGAACAGGGCAAACTGGTAACTTTCGAATACGATAAACTAAAAATAAGCGTTAATTACATTACCGATTCACAAGGAAGCATCGCACAGATGGTATTCACGGCGAAGTGATTTTTAATTTGAAATATGTTTAAAGTATAGGTCGGTTCTAATTCGTTAGAGCCGATTTTTTATTGATAAAACTCTGCCTTTTGTTTGCCGATTATCGCAAAATAAGTTATTTTTGTAAACGTATAACTTTAATAACAAATCCAAAAATATAACTGTTAATCTAATGACACGAAAATTAGCTTTATCATTAGCCCTGCTGTGTGGCATGGCTTGCGCAAAGGCGCAGAACAGCGAGAAGTATCTCGGAGCTGATATCTCAATGCTAACTGCTTACGAAACAATTTCCGAAGCCGGACATCAGGTAACTTACAAAGACATTGATGGAACGCAGAGCGATGTGCTGTCGCTTCTGAAAAAGTACGGAATGAACTCGATGCGCGTGCGTCTGTTCGTAAATCCGACAATGCAGAAAGCGGTGATTCAGGACATCGACTATGTAAAAAAACTCGGAAAGAGAATAAAGGATGCTGGTCTCTCGTTCGTCCTCGACTTTCATTATTCCGACACGTGGGCAGACCCGGCAGCGCAGAGCGTTCCGGCAGAGTGGGGCAACCTTTCTGTTGATGAATACACCGAAAAACTGTATTCTTATACAAAGGAGGTTCTCGAAGATTTTGTAAGAGAAGGTGTTGTTCCTGATATGATTCAGACAGGAAACGAGATTTCTTACGGACTGATGTATTCAAGCTCGTCAGGTCTGTTTGTTGATTATTTGTCTGATAAGAATTGGGACAAGTTTGCAGCCATGCTGAAAAGCGCAGGAAAGGCTTGTCGCGAGGTCTGCCCATCTGCCAAGATTATTCTTCACATCGAGCGAGTTCCTCAGCCTTTAAACTGTGCCAAGTTTGCCAATTACATGAAGCAGTACGAGGTAGATTACGACATCTTCGGACTTAGCTATTACCCTATGTATCACGGCAATCTGGCATATCTCGAAACGGCTCTGAACAAGATTGAAGAGGCTACCGACAAGACGATAATGATAATGGAAACTGGTTATAACAGTGCCTATTATCCAACGGATGCCAAGTATGACTGTCAGAGCATTTGGCCTGCAACAGAAAGCGGACAGAGCCTCTTCATCGAGCAACTTGTAGTAAAACTGAATACGCACGATCGTGTTAAGGGCTTGTACTACTGGTTCCCAGAGGAAAACGAGTCGGCATCGCTCGGATGGACTGATTTGCTTGATGGTTGGACAAACCGAGGCTTGTTTAACAACCAAACAGGCAATGCCGTTGATGCCATAACAAAGTTTGCCGCCTTCAATACGACAGCAACGGCTGTGCAGAATGTTTCGTCGACTTCTGAAATATACGAAACGGAGCGTTACGACATTCAGGGTAGAAAGATTAAAAATCCAACGAAAGGAATAAATATAATTAAGATGAGTGATAATTCTTACAAGAAGATTTTGGTGAAATGATGTACAGAAAATGCTTAATTGCGTTGGCTCTCGCCTCGTCGGTGAGTGCTTTTTCGCAACGAACAGAGACTTTAATCCGTAACTGGAAATTTGTAAACGAAGATGTTGAGGGAGCGCAGAGCACAACTTTCAATGACTCAAAGTGGAAAAATGTGGTTGTGCCTCACGATTGGGCTATAAGCGGTCCGTTTAGTAAAGAGATTGATATTCAGAAGGTTGCTATAGAACAAAACGGCGAGAAAGAATCGACCGAAAAAACAGGACGAACTGGCGCACTTCCTTATATCGGAACTGGCTGGTACAGAACGACTTTCAAGGTTGATGCCGGTTATCAGCGTACGCTTCTCGTATTCGATGGTGTGATGAGTTGTCCAGAAGTCTATCTGAACGGCAAGAAGGTGGGCGAGTGGAAGTACGGCTACACTCCGTTTGTGTTGGACGTTACATCGGCAGTAGACCGAAGCGGCTCGAATACCTTGGCTGTAAGAGCCGAAAACGTGGCTATGAGTTCGCGTTGGTATCCCGGTGCAGGAATCTATCGTCCAGTCCGCCTCATTCAGACGCAGGATTTGGCTGTAAAGCCATGGGGCGTAACCGTTACTTCGCAGATTCTTCCAACAAATAATGCTATTGTTTCGGTAAAGACAGAACTGAATAAAACCGAGGCAGGCGTAGTTGTAGAAAACAGAATAATCGGCGGAGATGCTGATTGTCAGTCCCAAACAAAGAGTTTTAGCAACGGAAGCGCATTGGCTCAGATTGAGGTAAAAAATCCAAAATTGTGGTCGCCCGAGACGCCGAATATGTACAAACTTCTCACCATCGTTAAGAAAGATGGCAAGGAGATTGACCGCGTAGTAACGCCTTTCGGCATCCGAAGCATAAGTTTCTCGGCAGAGAAAGGCTTTCAGCTTAACGGAGTGTCGCGCAAGTTCAAGGGCGTTTGCCTTCACCACGATTTAGGTCCAATTGGTACGGCGATAAACAAGTCGGCTCTTATCCGCCAGATAAAACTGCTGAAGGAGATGGGCTGCGACGCCATCCGAACATCGCACAACATTCCTTCGCCTTGGCAGATGGAAATCTGCGATTCACTTGGAATGATGGTCATGGCAGAGAGCTTCGACGAGTGGATTTATCCGAAGTGCAAGAACGGCTATCATCTGTATTTCGACAACTGGGTTGAGAAGGATTTGACAAACCTTGTTCTCTGCCACAAAAATCACCCTTCCATTGTGATGTGGAGCATCGGTAACGAGATTCCAGAGCAGGGAAGCTCGAAGGGAAGCAAGATTGCCAAGCGACTTGTAGATTTGATGCATGCTCTCGACCCTTCGCGTCCGGTAACAGCAGGCTGCGACCGCGTTGATGCTGCCGTAAAGAATGGTTTCATTCAGACGCTCGATGTGCCGGGACTGAACTATCGCACACACAAATATCAGTTGGCGTATGATGCTTGTCCTCATGGCTTTATCCTCGGAAGCGAGACGGCTTCGACCGTTAGTTCGAGAGGCGTTTATCCCAAAACGGTCATTAGAAAAAATAAGTAGCAAAATGTAAGTTGGTTTAATATTCAGAGCCAATCATTAGCACTTTTCGCTTATATTTTCATAGGCTCCGAATACTTATCTGAACATTATGTAAGGCAAAATTTCTAATGACCGATTTGGGTTTATAAGTTCCCTGTTAAGTATGGCGAAAACGTAACTTATCCCGACGGACAGTGCTCAAGTTACGACCTTGAGGCCTGCAACTGGAGCAATATTCCAGAGAAGGACTACGAACTTCAGGATGACAAAAATTGGGTTGTAGGCGAGTTCGTGTGGACTGGATTCGACTATCTGGGCGAGCCGACTCCATACGATGAATACTGGCCAAGTCGAAGCAGTTATTTCGGCATTCTCGACCTTGCCGGACTGCCAAAAGACCGCTATTATCTGTACCGTAGCCGTTGGAACACTGAGAAGCCTACGCTTCATCTGCTTCCGCACTGGACGTGGAACGGCAAGGAGAACGATACGATTCCGGTATATTGCTACACATCTTATCCCGAGGCTGAACTGTTTGTAAATGGAAAGAGCATGGGACGAAAGAAGAAGGACGCTTCGGACTTGATGAAGAGATACCGATTGCATTGGGACGATGTCGTTTACAAGCCGGGAAGCATTAAGGTTGTTGCTTATGATGCTGACGGCAAGGCTGTTGCGAGCGAGGAAGTTAAGACGGCTGGCAAACCGCATCATATAAAACTCGATACTGATACAAAAGTTCTGAAAGCCGATGGCGAAGAACTTGCATTCATTACAGCAAGCGTTGTTGACAAGGACGGAAATCTCTGTCCTGCGGCAACAAACCAACTAAAGTTCAGCGTGAAGGGAAGCGGACGATTCAGAGGAGCATGTAACGGTGATGCTACATCTACCGAAGTCTTTACTCAGCCACGCATGAAAGCCTTTGGAGGACAGTTGGTTGTCGTTGTACAGTCATCAGAAAAAACAGGAGACATAAGCCTAACGGTTAAGGGTGCTGGCTTGAAATCGGCATCAGAAACAATAAAGGTAGAGTGACATTATTTTAGTCCTTTTCTTTTGTTTTTCATGTTTTTTATTTTATCTTTGCTATCGGTCTATGCAAAAATAGGCAAATTATTAACAATTTAACCTTTTATATAATGAAGAGATATTTAGCAGAAATGGTGGGTACGGCAGTGCTCGTGCTCATGGGCTGCGGAACTGCGGCTGCATTGAATTGTGGTTCTGATACAGCATCGGTAGTTGGAACGGCTATGGCTTTCGGCTTGGCTGTAGTTGCTATGGCTTATACAATTGGTGGCATTTCGGGTTGCCATATCAATCCGGCAATCACTCTCGGATGCCTTCTGACAAAGCGTATTGGTGTAAAGGACGCTTGCATGTATATGGTATTTCAGGTAATCGGAGCGTTTATCGGCTCTGCTCTTCTTGCACTTATCGCTCATGAGGTTACATTTGGCGGAACCGAGACAGGTGCTAATGCCTTGCAGGCAAATGTTTCTACAATGGGTGGCTTGATTGCTGAGATTGTATTTACTTGCGTGTTTGTACTTGTAGTTCTTGGAACAACCGACAGCAAGAAGGGCGCAGGCAATTTTGCAGGTCTTGCAATTGGTCTGTCTTTGATTCTTGTACATCTTGCGTGCATCAACATTACAGGTACATCTGTAAACCCGGCTCGTTCTATCGCTCCTGCTGTATTCCAAGGTGGTGAGGCTCTTTCACAGATTTGGATATTCATTGTAGGTCCGTTTGTTGGTGCTGCTATTGCTGCCGGAATCTGGAAGGTTATCGGCTGCGAATGTGGCGAGAACAAATAAATAAAATATAGAAATCGGGAGTCTGAAAAATGACTTCCGATTTTTTTAGTAATTAGGTGTGATAAAAATTGAATTATGAATGATTTGATAGAAAAGTACAAACAGCAGATTGAAGATGCGAAAAACTATTCTTCGGATAAAAAAGAAAGTTCTTTTTTCAAACGTTTGTTCTCTAAGAAAAGCAATTCCGGTGATTGGCAAACTCCATATCATAAATTGATAAAAGAGGTTTATAATCAAGATGTGTTATTTTTTGCTTTGTCAAAAGTAAAATTCAATCCCGAAACAAAAACAAGTGTGCCATATGCCTCGACGAAGGATTTTGACGGTCTTCCATCACTTTATGTTTTTACAGATATTGATATTGCAACCGGGTGGATGAACTATTACAAACATTTTTCTGATGACATGGAGTTTGGATTGATCGGGGCTGTAAAAAAGAAACTCTATCCGAATGCTCATTCCCATTTCAGTTCTATATTTCAGATTTCGAGGATGATGGGTGTACAGATGATTATGCTTGATGAAGGGGGACATACTGTTGGAATAGATATGGATACATTCTTTAGCGTTAATGAAATAGACCCTGCAGATGTGGAAGTTCAGCTTTCAAGGGAGGAATATGAGAGGATGCTTGCTAATGAAGAAGGTCCAAGCGTTAGATATGCGCCTATTCCTGCAATACCATTAAAAAAGAAATAATATTGGAATATTAAAAAGATGATTTTTAACTAACATTAGTGTTAAATCATCTTTTTTTATGCTGTAATTATTTATAAAAGATTGCAGAAAAGGCGCAAATAGGTGTATTTTTTTGTATCTTTGCGAGGTTTTTGTGTATAATCATTCGTATGGCGAGAATCTTGATAATATTATCGTTCCTATTTTGTGCCATGTCGTCTTCGGCTCAGGAGATGACATGCGATTCTGCTGTTGTGCAGACGAGCGATTCTATTATCGTTCAGAAGATGCGTCAGGCTGGTGTTAAGTTCTACAAGCACAATCAGGTAAAACTTCTGAAAAGCGGTTCGGCCAAATTTCATGATATGCTCAAGGCTATTAGTCTGGCAGAGAGCAGCGTCCACCTCGATTACTTCAATTTCCGAAACGATTCTATTGCCAAGCGACTCTTCAGGCATTTGGCAGAGCGCAGTGCCAACGGCGTAGAGGTGCGTGCCATCTACGATTCCTTCGGAAATATGAGCAACAGCCGCCCTTTGAAGAAAAAGCATCTGAAAACTATCGAAGGGTGGGGCATAGAAATCCGTGAGTTTGACAAGATTAAGTTTCCGTGGGTGAATCATGTGTGGCGTCACGACCATCGCAAGATTGTGGTGATTGACGGCAAGGTGGCTTATTCTGGCGGAATGAATGTTGCCGACTATTATGTTGACGGATTGCCAAAGATTGGTCCGTGGCGCGATATGCATTTCCGTGTTCAAGGTCCGGTTATCAACGAGTATCAGAAGACATTTTTTGGAAACTGGAACACGCTGACAAGACAGAATATCCACGGCGCAAAGTATTATTGCGGCATCGACAGCGTTGAACGCTCCTTCTTGCCAGATGAGTTTAACGATAGCCTTCATACCGATGTTATGGTTGGTGTGGTTTCGCGCCTTCCTGTAATTCAGCCAAAGATTATGCGCCAGATGTATATCGAGGCAATTGATGCGGCGCAGTATAAGATACAGATTATCAGCCCGTACTTTGTTCCTTGTCCTTCGATAAAGAAGGCGATAAAGCGCGCGCTTAAGAGAGGTGTCGACGTTCAGATTATGCTTTCGGCAAAGAGCGACATTCCGCTAACGCCCGATGCCGGATTCTATGTGGCAAACAAACTCCGCAAGAAGGGTGCACAGTATTATCTTTATCAGAACGGCTTCCATCACTCAAAAATAATGATGGTTGATGACCTTTTCTGCACAATCGGCTCGGCAAATCTCGATTCGCGAAGTCTGAAGTTCGACTACGAGATAAACGCGCTTTTCATCGACAAGGGCGTTACGAAGGAACTTTCGGATATGTACGAGATTGACAAGCTGCACAGCGTGAGGCAGACTTCAAAGCATTGGAAGAAAAAGCCTTTCCTGAAGAAGTTTGTCGCTTGGTTTGGCTATCTGCTCGGACCGTTTATTTAAGGGCTTTTTCAATCTCGCTCACCGAGTTGCCCGAGGTTACAATCTTTCCTTTTTCATCAATCACAACCAGCGTTGGAACGGCTCGCACGGCATATTGCTGCGCTATTGGCGACATCCATTCTTTTTCGTCGCAAACTTGCTGCCATTCAATCTCGTTCTTGCTGATGAATTCTCTTAGTTCTGGAATATTTGAGTTTATGCTTATTCCGATGATTTTCAGCTTGCTCTTATCGCTGTTTCTGTAGATGTTTCGCATTGCAGACAGTTCTTGACGGCAGTCGGAGCACCAACTTGCCCAGAAGTGTAGAATCACCTTTTTACCTCGCAAAGCCGACAGACTTACGGCATTTCCGTTGATATCTTTTGTCTTGAAATCCTTCGCTTCTGTGCCTGGACGCAGATTCTGCATGTTCTCAATCAGACTCTCGATTTTCTTTACATAAACACATTCGTCGAGGTCTGACGACAGTTTGTTTCTGTATTCCTGAAGTTTGTCGGCATCGAGTCGGCTGCTCAGTTCTCTCGACAGAAAATAAGCCGTTACGGGCGATTCGGGATGCTCGTTTACGAAACTGTCAATGTTGAAACTGTAGTCGTAAACCTGAAGTTTGTTACGCAGATAGATGTCGTTTATTTCGGAGTGTTGAACGGTTATGTCGTTGCAACTTTCCCAAACCTTTATGCACATCGTGTCGTCCTCGACAAAGAACGAAGCCGGTCTCCGCGTGTTGCGAATAACGCTTATGCCGTAAAGTTCGGGGGCTGGAGCATCGCCTTCGAATTTGAAAGAGCCGTCGTGATGTACCGTCGCGCTGTCTACAACCTTAAAATTGTGTGCCGTATAGTGAGTTAGATAAACCAAGCCCGTGTCGATGTCGGCATACTGTCCGAGAATGACGAAATGCAGGCTTTTGTTATTGTTGCACGATGTAACTAAGATTGCGATGATGAGCGTAAAAAGTGTTTTGTACATATTTTGTCGTAATAATATTTCCACGCAAGCGGAATGCACACGCCTGCTGTTGAGTATAAAATCCATAGATAATTGCTGGTCTCTGCATTGTGGATAACCATGTGGCAGCCAATCTGTTCCCATTCAAGATCCCAGACGAAAATCTGCAACAGGGCAACGATCTTGTATGCAAAGATATGCCAAATCATAATCTGTAACGAGTGGTCTCCGCAGTAGACGAGAAACCTTTTTGCCCAACCCGAAGTCTTGTCGATGTAACTTGATAAAATGTAGACAAACGTGAATCCGGCGGTTGCAGCAAACGGCAGACGGTAAACGTGCTTCAGTTTGCTGTTAAGACTCATACTCGTGCCAAACCAGAAGGTGAATACCAGCGTAGCGGCAAGGCATACGATGCCAATGGCGATGGGGTATCGTTTAATGTATCCTTCGTATTTTCTGAACAGAAATCCTATTCCCATAAAGAAGATGCCCATCAAGTCGCGGTATCCGCCTTGGTTTATGCATCTGTACTTAATTCCGAATCCGAATTTAAAGAGAACGAAAACGTAAGCCGTTAGGCAGATGGCGCACACAACGCACGTCTCGTTTAGTCTGATATACGGAACTTTCTTGAACAACTTGAACAGAACGAGATAGCCGATGCTTGCCACCAGCAAGGCTCTGAAAAACCAGAATGCCGACAGAAGGAAGACATCGTATCCGCCCATTGTAAAGATGATGTCGACGAAACTCTGCAACATCTGCTTGGCGTTTAGTGGATGTGTTACTCCGCCACCCGGATTACCGAAATGCTCGTTCAGAAAGCCCGTTGCAAAGAACAGCGGATTTAGCAGAAGAACGATTAAGCTCCACTTTACGAAAGGAATGAAAAGGCTTTTTACGCGCTTCTTGATGAAGGCTATTTCGTCATTCAGATACTTTGTGCTGAAGAAATACCCGGCGGTTATGAAGAACAGCGGCATGTGCCACAGGTAGATGAAATTCATCAGATAGTGCGGACTGTCGGCATGTCCTATAACCATGCAGATAATGGCGAGAGCCTTGCATATCGAGATTGTGGTATTTCTCATTCTGTAAGAAGATTATTCAACAAACTTGTCGTTTGTAAGTTGTGGAGCCGATGCCTTTTTGTCAATCAGTTTCTTGCCTTTCATCCATTCGAGAGGTGCGTCGATGTCTTTTTGCTGCATCTTTACAGCCACGTGACCCTTAATTGAAAGCGTATCTACGACATTCTGCTCCATTCCAAGATGTTTTGCCGCGTATTTAGACCATTCCTTGTAGGGATGACTGTTCATATATTCAACGGCAATATTGTAGCCCTTAATCAAGTTCCTGATTTGCTCTTCCTTCTTGCTGATACTTTCCTTGCTGAAAATCATTCCGTCGGTACAGACAGAAAGGTCGCTACTGCTGACAATGGCTCTGTCGCCGGCAATCAGAGGCAACTGTGCGTATGGTTCGGGCAGAAGGGCGGCATCAACCTGCGTGTTCTGAAGCATCTGCAATCTTATAACCAGATTGTTAATCTGAACTTTGTTTGCATCTTCAGGACCGTATTTAGCCGTGGCGAGCGACTTGTCTACGATGTAATCGACAGCCGAGTAGCGCGTCATGGCAATAAGACGCTCTTTTATGTCCTTCACATTCTTCAGACGTAGGTCGTGAGGAGTGATGAGCGTGTATTTGTTTTCGAGTGCCATTACAAAGTAAAGTCCGCGCTTGTTGTTAAGCAGAATTGCTCTCACGACATCTGTGCTCATACCGTCGACGGTTGCGTTTGCAAAGGCGGTATCAGCATCGATGGCTGCTCCGTATCTGATGAGTTTGATGTCTGCTTTAAGCGAGTCGTAAATGCCAAGTTGCTGAGCCACATAGAACGGAATGGTGGCAGAGATAGGCACGAGTGCGACTTTCAGACTTGCCGAGTCGTCGGCTTTCGCTTTTTTTACTTCGGTTTTCTTTGTTTCCTTGCTGCAAGCCGCAGCCAAAATTGCTATAATGAGAAATAAATATGGCAGTCTCTTCATATAGTTTCTAATACGAACTAAAGGGCAACCCGCTTTTTGCGGGTCACCCTTATTATTATTTTATCTTTTTGTAGAAGAATGAGTATTATTACTCACCCTTGATTGCTGCTACACCTGGAAGAACCTTACCCTCGATAGCCTCAAGAAGAGCGCCACCACCAGTTGAGATGTAAGAAACCTTGTCAGCCAAGCCGAACTTGTTTACGCAAGCAACAGAGTCGCCACCACCGATGAGTGAGAATGCGCCCTCGGCAGTTGCCTGAGCGATAGCGTCGCCGATTGCACGGCTACCAGCTGTGAATGAGTCGCACTCGAATACGCCGGCAGGACCGTTCCAAAGGATTGTCTTAGCACCCTTGATAGCCTCTGCGAATGCCTTCTGGCTCTCTGGACCAGCGTCGACACCCTCGAAACCAGCAGGAACCTTGTTTGATGGGCAGTTGATGATTTCAGCACCAGCCTTAACGCTCATTGTACCGAAGTCAAGACCGTTAGTTGCAGTACAGTCAGTACCAAGAACAAGCTCAACGCCATTCTTCTTAGCCAACTCCTCAACGCCAAGAGCAACGTCAAGTTTGTCAAGCTCTACGATAGAATCGCCAATCTCACCATTGTGAGCCTTAGAGAATGTGTATGTCATACCACCGCAAAGGATGAGCTTGTCAACCTTGCCAAGAAGGTTCTCGATGATACCAATCTTAGAAGATACCTTAGAACCACCCATGATTGCGACGAATGGACGCTTGATGTTTGAAAGAACGTTGTCAACAGCCTGAACCTCTTTCTCCATAAGGTAGCCAAGCATCTTGTTGTCAGCGTCGAAGTAGTCTGCGATAACTGCTGTTGAAGCGTGCTTGCGGTGTGCTGTACCGAATGCGTCCATAACGTAGCAGTCAGCATAAGAAGCAAGAGTCTTAGCGAATTCCTTCTGCTTAGCCTTCATCTCCTTCTTAGAAGCCTCGTATGCAGGATCTTCCTTGTCGATACCTACTGGCTTGCCCTCTTCCTCAGCGTAGAAACGAAGGTTTTCGAGAAGAAGAACCTCGCCAGCCTTAAGGGCAGCAGCCTCAGCCTGAGCCTTAGCGCAGTCAGCAACGAACTTAACAGGAGCGTTAAGAGCAGCAGCAACAGCGTCAGAAATCTGACCAAGAGACATCTTAGGGTTTACCTTTCCTTTTGGTTTACCCATGTGAGACATGATGATTAGAGCACCGCCGTCGTTAAGAATCTTCTTAAGTGTAGGAAGGGCACCCTTGATACGAGTATCGTCAGTAATCTTACCATTCTCATCCAATGGCACATTGAAGTCAACACGTACGATTGCCTTCTTGCCAGCAAATTTGTAATTGTCAATAGTCATAATTTCTATTATTTAAATTTAAAATTAATTCTTTGTTTTTTGTTGCCACAAAAGTAAAAATTAACTATGAATGTGTGTATTAAAAAATGTATAAAAAGTGCTGTTCGGCTTGAAAAATGAAATTTTTTATACCGTTTTTCTTACTTTAAATTCTGTTTTGTAATGCTTGCATAGCATTTTCAAACCGCACTTGTCGCACAACGGCTTTCGTGCCATGCAGGTATATCTGCCGTGCAAAATAAGCCAGTGGTGTGCCTTTGGGATAATATCGTCGGGTATGTTTTTGGTCAGTTCCTTTTCTACGCTGTAGGGTGTGGTGCACTTGTCCGAAACGAGTCCGATTCGGTGGCTTACCCTGAACACATGCGTATCTACCGCCATTGTTGCCTTGCTGAATATTACGGCTTGGATAACATTGGCAGTCTTTCGCCCAACGCCCGGAAGTTTCATCAGTTTGTCGATGTCCGACGGCACTTCGCCGTCAAATTCGCCGACGAGCATGTTTGCCATTCCGTGCAGGTGCTTTGCCTTGTTGTTGGGATAAGAAATGCTTTTTATGTATTCATATATGGCATCGGGCGTAGCCTCTGCCATTATCTGCGGCGTTGGCATGGCTTCGAACAGAGCCGGAGTAACCATATTAACGCGCTTGTCGGTACATTGTGCCGACAAGATTACGGCTGTCAGCAGTTCGAAAGGATTGCCGTAGTGGAGTTCTGTCTCCACCACGGGCATAGTCTTTTCGAAGTATGCAATAAACTCTTTGTAGAGTTCTTTCTTTGTCATTGCTTAAAACCGTACCGCTTTCTGTATTCCATTGGCGACAAGCCCGTCTCCTTCTTTACATAGCGGCTCATATAAGAAAGGTCAGGGAAGTGATACAGTTCAACCAAGTCGGCGAGCTTGTATTGTGTTTCGCGAAGTTCTGCCTTCAGGTGGCTCAGAAGTTTGAATTCTATCAGTTTCTTAGGAGCCATGCCAATGTGCTCGTTGCACAGAACGAACAGACGGTTAGATGTAATCATCAGTCTTTCCGAGTAGAAACTCAACTGATGCTCTTCTCTGAAGTTCTTGTTTACCAAGTGGATAAACTGTTCTATAATCTTCTGTCCCTTTCGGTTCTGTCCCGGTGTGCTGGCGTTAGACAGAGAGTAGAGTAGTGAGGTACTGCAAAGGCAGTTGCCCATAACGCGCTCCTTGTCTTCGTAGGCATCAAGACGGTTTATTATCGCCTTGTAATAGTTGATGAACGACAGCAGGTGTCTGAACTGGTCTTTCGACATGCGCACAAATCGCTTGCTCTCGTCGTCGAGGAAGAATTGGTTGAGTTCCTGTCCGTCAGTTGTGCTTAGATATAGTTTGTAATTCAGGGTCAGGTCGAACATCTGGACATCGGGGCTGAACGATATCACGTTGATGACATCGTACGCACGAATCCAGAACCAACTGTATTTGTTGAGTGTATATACTGTATCGTCGTCGTTGTTCAGTTTGAACTTGATTTCGCCTCTGGTGCACAGCGTATAACTTAGGTGTGCCGGGCTTGTGTTGCCCAACTTGAGGTTGTGCCTGTTGAATTGCCTGATGTGGTAACTCTCACCTTCGCCTAGCGGGTCGTATATAAAGTTTTGCATTTTCTTTAGTTGACTGAAGTTCTGAATGTATTTGGAGTACAGCCTGCGTTGCGCTTGAAGAAGCGTCCCATGTACGAAACGTCAGGGAATCGGTACAGCTGGGCAAGCTCTTGCAGCGAGTAGTCGGAATGCAAGAGGTCGTTTTTCAGCGAACTTAGAATCTTAGACTCGATTATGCTCTTAGGCGACTCACCGGTATAGTCGGAGCAGAGATTAGTGAGATAGTTAGGTGTAATCTTCAGTTTCTTTGCATAGAATTGCACCTTATGCTCCTCTCTGTAGTGGATGTCGACGAGATACATGAATTTCTCGATGATAGATGAGCCTTTGACCTTAGTCTCTTCGCGGCGGAAGTTCTCCAGTTTCTCGTGGTTATTCTTTCTAATGTCGTTGGCTATGGCGATGATAGCCGTGTTTACGAGGTTGCCAATAAGCATCGTGCGTCTCTTCTTTACAGACATAATCATGGCACACTTTTTGTAGAGGAATACCATCTTTAGCAGACGCTTGAGGTTTACAAGCTCGCTTTTGTAAACTCTGTTGCTTCTGAGAATATGCTTAGCCTGAATACTTGCTCCCCTGAAGGCAATATCCGAGAATCCCTTGGTGATGAAGAAGCCGAAGGCAACCGCATCTTTGCTGTTGTAGATTCGGATAGTGTCTTTTGGAAACAAAATTAGCATATCGTTCTTTTTCAAATGATAAGTAACATTGTTTACGTCTATGTCAAATTCGGCAGAAACACAAAGGTGAAACGACATGTTCTGTGTATTGAATGGTGTGTCATCGAAATCTTGCGCTCTGATTTTCTTTAGTAGAAATGAATCTGACGATTTTATTAATCCTGCAGTTGTAATAGCCATATTGTTTTTCTAATATCTATTAAGTTATACTAGTACTTTTTGCAAATATAAATATTTTTCGTTATAAAAAATAACAAAAAGGCAAAAAAAATATGTTTTTTTTATTTTTACTCATTTTTAGCCCCGATTTTTCATTTTTCATTGTGTTTTTCAGGCTGTTTAGTCCGCTTTTTTATTCACAATTCAAAATTACAATTCTGGATTCATAATCCTCGAGGACTTATAAAGGATAATTATGGCATGAAATATTCTTTTGGTATATACAAAATAGTGGGAAGGTACGTCCAAGGTACGTCCAAGATATAGAGAAGTAAGCCAAAAGGAACAGGCGGCTATAAATTGAGAGAGTTGAAAATTTATTCAGAATTGACAATTCACAGTTGACAATTGACAATGAACAATTCAAAATTCATAATTGATAATTCAAAATTGCTTTCAAAATTGCCGAGGATTTGTAACGAACAATTTCGTCAGAAATTGTTCGAACGTCGTAGGAACGTCGTAGGAACGTCGTAGGAACGTCGTAGGAACGTCGTAGAAAGGTAGAGGGAAGGTCTATGCAATCAGAATTCTCGCAATTCAAAATTCAGAATTGATAATTCTGGATTAATAAGGGATAATTTGAATACGAATTGTTCTTTTGGTAAATACAAAAAAAATAGTGGCAAGGTATATGCAGGCTATATGTAAGATATATGCAAGGTATATGTAGGCTATATGTTGTGTATATGTAGGATATATGTTGTGTATATGTAAGCTATATGTTGTGTATATGTAAGCTATATGTTGGGTATATGTAAGATATATGCAAGGTATAGCCAGATTAGGTGGAATTGAAGTAGGTCGATAGTAAGGGGATAGTAAGGGGGTAAGTAAGGGGATAGGTGATGGGTAGGTTATGGTGAAGTTGAAGATGGGAAATTTGAAATTTTTAAGCCAAGATAAAATCCTTGTCTCTAAGTTCCTTCAGTGGCAAGCGTCCATAGATTGAGCGCGGAAATTCGGCAGAACGGTGGGAGCATATTCCTTCGGGTTTCGTTCGGGTTGAGATGGTTGTTTGGGGACACTCTTTTGTAATGCCCCTAAGTCGTAAATGTAGCTGGCTCGATATCCATGATTGTGTCATACAAAAGTTTTTTGTCAGGTTCCTTGCAAAAAAATGTCTATAACAAAGAAATATTCCATATTTTTGCAACCGATAATCTTTTGCAAGCATTATCATTCAATATCAACAGGTTAAACACAATAGAAAAACTTGGTCTAATGACAGAAATAAACTCTCGCCTGAGAAGTACAATAAAATGCTTTATCAGCCAGTATATAGTGTTCGCGCTCATGCTGGCATTCATCATGCCAGTCCGCACGGCGGCGCAAGACTATTATCCTGTACATGCCACCGTTCAGGTTCTGCCGCCTTACAGCCTCTACCTTTCGGACTACAGCAACGGCTTCCGCGACCGCCTTGTTGTCACGCTTTACAACCGCGACCTTCAGCAGCAGACCCTCGACTGCCGCCTGAGGCTGAGAATCTCGAACACGTCGGGCTTCTGCATCGAGTCGCGCGACGAAGTGCCTCAGCGCAGCATCACCGTAGAGCCCAACGTTCCGCTTCGCCTCACCTCTCAGGACATCGCGCCCTACCTCCAGCCGGGCAGCGTAAAGCAGACCGGAACGCTCAGGAACGGAAGGCTTCCCGAGGGAATGATGACCTTTTCCGTTCAGGTTGTTGAGCAGCACACCGGCAGAATCCTCTCGCCGTGGGCATCGGGCAGGGCATGGCTCGAGACCAAGAAACCGCCGATGCTCGTCATGCCCGAGAAGGACGAGACCGTAGCCTTTGTCGACCCTCAGCACATCCTCTTCAGATGGTATCCGCAGCATCAGGGGCTTTTATGGTCCACAGGTTGGCAATTGTATGTCAAGAGCATGTGATGTCATGCATTTGAGAACAGTAAAAGACTATTATTATGGCTTGAGATTGGATTATGAACCATCCCCGTTCTTTCCCGATGATAAGGTCGTTTACGTTATGAGATTTCAGATAGAAGATAAGAAAAATTTGCATATTGCAAATTGGAAGAGTGATTTAAAGAATGACCCTCCTTTTACAGGAAATGGGCATACTTCTGGCAATAACGGAAGGCTTGGAGCTCCAGAATTTATTTCTAATGACTACTTGGATATGAGTGCTGGTGCTCAGATTTGGGAAGTAGACCAAAACGGCAACGAAACGCTTGTGGCGGTGCTGGATATAACAGAAGAAGGTAAAAAAATATTTAAAAAAGTAATTTCAAAATAACATGGAAATAAAAATCAAAGGAGTCAATAATTTTGCATTTCTGAAGGAAAAATTATTTGTAATAATCGATTATCCTAAAATTGGGTGGGGATATGTAACAGCTAATGCAGATGAAGCAAAAGCTTATGGCTTTGGAGTAATAACTTCCGGTTGTGGCACAAAACTTAATTTCTTGCCAATAAAAGACATCGCCCATACAAGAGGCTTTTATTCGTATGTTGGCTGTAAGTATAAAGGCTATAAGTGCTTTGTGCACTCATACGGCAAGAATGAAAAAAAGTTTTGTGTTGCCATTCCAAAAGATTTGGCTTTGACAATGGGCATTGATGGTTACCGATGGGGACATGAAACTCCGAGCATGGATGTCCATCTTTCCGACCTTGACGAAATCTTTCGCAGTCGAAAAAAAAAATCGGCGATTTTATCTTCGATGTAGACCCAATAAAGCCGATATACAAAGACGGCAAGTGGCTAATAGAGCCAGATGAAAACGGCGTGTACGTTATCTAATTCATTCATGCTTATGAACTTACTTAATAATGTTAAATTTATAGATCAGCTTTATTGAAAATTATGATTGACTATTTACAGGCAATAGAAAGAAACGAGGTCAAAGACTTCTTTCTTGGCAAAGGGGATTATTTTGAAATTACAGAAAGTGGTGAGCGCTATTATGGCGGTTTGAATTACGATTATTGCATTAAGAAGATAGGCGAACAGAATCTGTATGACCGCTTGTCAAATGATTATATCGACATTCTTAAGGATAATAATGTCACATCACAGGAGTTTTATGATCTCCTGATGTATGTGATTATATATTATGGCTCTTATAACCAACACACAAACTTGTCGGAATGGATATATCCCGAGGAGTTAACAGAACTATTCAATACGAATTACAAAAGGCTGAAAGGCAAGGCAGATGTAAGTAAAATTGATAAATTATTGCTTGACTTGAAGCAATATAACAATGTCGACCTTTTGAATTATGACAGGATTAACGTTATAGGCAGCAAGACAGTTCTTCCTCGTGTTCCAAAATCAACAGAAGGCGTATACATTGTTCCCGATGGTATAGTGAGAATTCCCGCCTATGCATTTTTCGGATGTGAAAAAATAACCTCTGTCATAATGCCAGATACAGTTGAAAGCATTGGTGAGTATACCTTCGCAGGATGTGTAAGTCTGAAAAACATCAAACTTTCAGAAAATCTCAAGTTCATAGGTATAAGTGCTTTTAGTAAAGGAAGTGGTATCGGTTATAGTGAGATTCCTGCATGTAGTCTTGAACGTATTTACATACCGAAAAAAGTAAAATGGATATTAGATTCTTACACTTTCGATGGCTGCTTCTCTTTGAAAAAAATAGAGGTCGATGCAGAAAATCCCTATTATTCAAGTTTTGACGACATTCTGTATACAAAGGATATGAAAGAAATGATATTCTGCCCACGAATAGGTAAAAAAACAGTGCGTATACCTTCTACGGTAAAGATTTTGCCTCATAATGCCGTTGAGCAATGCAAGGATTTGGAGACAATATATATACCCGAAAGTGTTAACGAGATTGACATATGCTTTCTTGAAGGCTGCTCCAACGTCAAGGAAGTTCATTTCGGTATAAAAGAAAACATTCAGAAAATTGTTCCGAAGTATATGATTGATGATGTTGCCAGAGGATGTTTGTTTTATGTTCCGAAAGGTACAAAACAGATATATCAGTCTCATTGTTCTTTAAAAGAACAGAACATTATAGAAGAAGATGACTGGAAATAATAAAGCAAATGAAGTATAAAAAAGTAATCTGGTTAATAGGCGCAAGTCTGCTCTTGTCTTCCTGCCTAAAAGAAACCGACTTGCCGATGGCAGCCGATTTCCGCGCCACGGTAAAGAGCATTTATTGTCAACATAAAGAGTGATGAACAAATTATACTATTGGTGTCCGCTAAAAATGTTTGGTGATTACATGGCCGCCTTTTTTTCTCGGACAGCCGATATAATGGACGTATAAGTACCCATTTGGATGATGAAAAGTGACAGAGGCTGTCAGAAAATAGCAAATATGGCGCTCCAAGGTTAGGTTTATGTCATGTGAGGGGAAAAATTTAAGCGGACAGCCGTTGCCATCTCTTTAATTGTGGGCTTGTCAAGCGACAAAAGCAGTAAATATGGGGGATAAAACAGGTTTAGCGGACAGTAATAAATTTTGACCAGTTAGTATATGTTGTTCAAAGTAGACCAGGTATTGATGCAACTTAAGATAATTAACAATCTGAAAGGTATAATTGCAAAAGATGCCAAGGCTGTTTTTGAAGCAAATGAAGGCTTATGAAAAGGAGAACCTTTTAATTTGCAGAATGCAGATAAATTAAGGGCTTTGGTAAAGTCAAAAGAGAGAACTGTATTTGATGAAGTTGCAGAAAATATGATAAAATTAACAGATTAAAAATATAAGACTATGTGGAAAGAAACCAAGGTATTTAAGAATGTATCGCAGTATAATTTCGATGCTCGATACGGAGTTTATGCCACTAC
>R24__coassemble_329_pt1 | contig 33714 bp, 38 predicted proteins | sample R24__metabat2_low_PE_011 | metagenome-assembled genome bin R24 | reverse complement strand
CTTACCTACCTACCCGGGAGCTTTATTTTTCAAAAGCGATGCAAAGATAGCACTTATTTTTGAAACAGCCAAGAAAATATTGGTATATTTTTCAGAATAATGCTTTTCAAATTAAAAGTTCACCATTTTTATGGCAGTAACGGCGCATTCATCGCCCTTGTTTCCAAGTCTTCCACCTGCGCGTTCTTCGGCTTGCTCCATGTTGTTGGTTGTAAGAAGTCCGTAGATAACAGGAATCTCGCCCTCGGTATTGAGTTGAGCCAATCCCTGAGTTGTGCCAGCGCAGATGTAGTCGAAGTGCGGTGTGTCGCCTCTAACAACGCAGCCTATGGCGATAACGGCGTCGAACTTTCCGCTCTTGCTCATCTTCTGAGCACCGTAGATAAGTTCGAAACTTCCCGGAACCATCTTCATTTCAATGTCGTCTTCCTTAACACCATGCTTCAGGAGAGTGTTGCGTGCTCCCTCTGCAAGTGCAAATGTTATGTTGCTGTTCCACTCGGCAACAACGATGCCGAACTTCTTGCCCTCGGCATTTGGAACTGAATCGAAGTCGTAATCCGACAGATTGTGATATTTTGTAGCCATATTAGTTTTTTGTTTGTGGGTTGAAAAATTAAAAGGTGCGTTCTATTGTCAGAGCGCACCTTGATTATTTATAATATAAGGTATATTATTTAATATTTGCCTTTGCGCGCTCAATGTACTTGTCGATATCCTGAGCCTGCATTGACTGAACATACTTTGTCTTGATCTGCTCGTAGCACTCAAGCGCCTCCTTGTAGTTGTTCTGACTTTCGAGAATCTCGCCTGCCTGAACAAGGAAGATTGGGCTGAGAGAGTTGTTGTCGGCCTTGCTTGCAGCCGTCTTGAGGGTGCTTACAGCCTTGTCGTACTCTTTGAGTTGTGCGTAGCAGTTGCCCAGTGTTCCGAGTGCTGAAGGACCAACCATCTGGTCTTTTCCGTCGAAGTCCTCAAGATATTTTACAGCCTCTTTGTACTTGCCTGTCTGTGCGTAGCAGATGCCTGCGTAAGCGTTTGCAAGGTTTGCAGCATCGGTGCAGCCGTATGTGTCGATGATTGAAAGGAAGCCCGGAGTGCCTTTGTCGCCCTTCAGAGCCTTCTCAAAATCGCCCTCGTTAAAAAGTTGCTGTGGCTTTGCAAGCTCTGTTGATGCCTTAATCTCGCGAGGACCGAAATAGAATTCCTTGCTAAGGAAGAAGGCCGCAATCACTGCAAGAACAGCGCCTGTTCCTATAAGCAGACCCTTCTTGTGGTCGCTGATGAATGCCTCAGACTTAGAGATGGTCTCTGCAAATCCGTTGCTCTCATCATTGTGCTGCTCGTTAGCAGCAGTCTCTTTCAGATTGTTATTTTCTGCCATTATTTTTTATTTTTTATTATTTTCTTAGTTTTAGCCTCTATGTCGGCGTGCAAAAATAGTTTTTTTATTCCGATTGATGAAATTTATTTGCAGTTTTTTTACTTTTTCTTGAAGATTAAGTTTATTTTTGCAGTCCGAACAAATGATGATATGCAGTTAAACCATATTTCGATTTTAAACTACAAGAATATACAGGAAGCAGATTTGTCGTTGTCGCCCAAACTGAATTGTTTCATCGGCAGCAACGGCGAGGGAAAGACGAACATACTCGATGCGGTGTATTTCCTCTCATTCTGCAAGAGCGCAAACAATTCTGTAGATTCGCAGGTAATCCGCCACGGTGATGACTTCTTCGTTATTCAGGGACAGTATGTCTCTGAACAAAATGATGCCGAGGACATATATTGCGGAATGAAGCGCGGCACGAAGAAGCGTTTCAGACGTAACAAGAAGGATTACAAAAAGTTGAGCGAGCATATCGGACTTATTCCGTTGGTGATGGTGTCACCCGACGATGCTGAACTTATCTCGGGCGGAAGTGAGGTTAGACGTAAGTTTATTGATGTCGTAATATCGCAGTACGACCGCGAATATCTCGACGCGCTAATCCGCTACAACAAGGCCCTTTTGCAGCGAAACACTCTGCTGAAGATGGAAGAAGAGCCTGACTGGACGCTCGTCTCGTTGTGGGAAGAACAGATGGCTATCGAAGGTGACAAGATTTTCAGGGCGAGAACCGAGTTTATTTCGGCGTTCATGCCTATTTTTCAGAAGTTTTATCAACTTATATCGTCAGAGCACGAGACTGTTGAACTCGAATATGTTTCGCACGGACAGAGAGGCAATCTGCTTGATGTAATACAGCGCGACAGGGCCAAAGACAGAATCGTTGGATATTCGCTTCACGGCGTTCACAAGGACGATTTGATAATGTCGCTCGGCGGATTTCCGCTAAAGAAGGAAGGTTCGCAAGGGCAGTGCAAGACATTTGTCGTTGCGCTGAAGTTTGCGCAATTCGATTTTCTCCGCCGAACAGGTAGGAAGACGACTCCGATTCTGCTGCTCGATGATATTTTCGACAAACTCGATGTGCGTAGGGTAGAGCAGATTGTAAAACTTGTGGCGAGCGATGAATTTGGCCAGACATTTATAACCGACACAAACAAGGATAATCTCGATGCCATTCTGTCGAGCATGAATGGCGAGTACAAACTCTTTGATGTGTCTGCAGGCGAAATAAGCGAAAGACATGTTTAGACGAAAAGAACAACCGATAGGCGAGGTCCTGAACTATTTTCTGCGTCAGAACGGACTGGAATCTCCGCTAAACGAGTTTCATCTGATGAACTCGGCATGGCGCGATGTTCTGGGCAATGCCATTATGCGCTACACAGGCGATATGTTCATCAAAAATCAGACTTTGCATGTCGAGATTAAGTCGCCGGCTCTGAAGCACGACTTGTTTCTGCGTCGCGACAGACTTGTGCAGCAACTCAATGAAAAAGTTGGCGCTCAGGTTATTACGTCTATAATGTTCCACTGATGACTTCGTGCATCTTGATGTCGTGCTCTTCGTATGGCAGTTTGTCAAAAAGCTGAAACGGAAAGCATATTCCAATTCGGTAGGCATCGGGCATCTGGCACAGAAGTTTGTCGTAATATCCCTTTCCACGTCCAAGTCTGTTGTTCTCTCGGTCGAATCCAACTCCGGGAACAATGGCAACATTAATTTCTTTAAGGTTTGTAAACGGCTCTCCGCATGGCTCAAGAATGTTGAAACTGCCAAGTTTCAGGTCGTTGTCGCCGGTGTATCTTCTTATTTCGAGAACATCGCCAACCACGACAGGAAGTAGAACCGTCTTCTTCTTTGCCAACGATTTTACAAAATCGTGCGTGTTCACCTCGTCTGGAAGCGAGTGATATAGCAGAATTGTCTTTGCATCGCTGAAGTGATGGTTACTTGCAAGTTGCTCCAACACTTGGTTAGAGTATTGGAGCAACTGCTGTGGAGTATACTGCTTCTTGACCGAAGCAATATGTTTTCTTATTTCTTTTTTGTTCATTCGAATTGCGAAATTGCTTTCTTTACGGTTGCGTCTTGCTTGTTCTTGAACTCTATGTAACTTTCGATGTCAAGCATATTGTAGATTACGCTTCCGATGAGTGTGTTCTCGAACAGGTTGTAACTTTTCTGAATCATCAGATTTCTGCGTTTCAAGCCTTTCTTCTCGGCATAGTTTACGAACTGATGAACCAATCCCTGATTTTTCAGATACTTGGCGAGTTCGCTGCTTGTACCGTATTTCTGCATTTTTTCGCGGTTCTCGTCGGTGTACTGATATGCAAATTCGAGCACAAGACCTGAGTTTACGGATTCTCTATAATATGATGTTATAGATGTTGTGTCTTCTGGCACGAAGATATCTGGCATGATGCCACCACCGCCGTAAACTGTGCGTCCTTTCAGTGTCTTGAACTTAGGACCGTTCTGCTTTATGCTGTCCTGTGAGAAGAATTCTCCTCGCTCGTATCTGGTAATCAAGTCCATCTCGTAGTTTTCGTCGTGTCCCTTTTCGTAAGGTTTTTGGATACATCTGCCCGAAGGACTGTAATATCTTGCTATCGTCAGACGGATTACTGAGCCGTCGCGGAAGCCCATAGGCTGTTGAACCAGACCTTTTCCAAACGAGCGGCGGCCGATGATATCAGCGCGGTCGTTGTCTTGCATTGCTCCGGCAAAAATCTCGCTTGCCGATGCGCTGCCTTCGTCAATCAGTACGCACAGCGGAATGTTTCTGTATGCGCCTTTTCCGTCGCTTCGGTAATCTTTGCGAGGATGCTTTCTGCCTTGCGTGTAAACGATAAGCTGGTTTTTCTGCAAGAATTCGTTCGACATGTTTATGGCTGCGTCCATTATTCCGCCGGTATTTCCGCGAAGGTCGATGATAAGTTGCTTCATTCCAAGTTGACTGAGTTGTGCGAGGGCAATCATCATTTCTGAATAAGTTGTCTCGGCAAACTTGTTAATCTTCAGATAGCCAACGGTTGGGGTGATGAGGTATGAGGCATCAACGCTTCTGACAGGAATATCGCCACGGATTATGGTGAAGTAGAGCGTTTTGTTAACTCCGCGACGCTTGATGCCCAATTTAACCTTGCTGTCCTTAGGACCTTTCAGACGGCGCATTGCCTCTTGGTTCGTGACTTCTTTGCCAACGAAAGGCTTTCCGTCTACTGAGATGATTCGGTCACCCGGCATGATTCCAATCTTCTCCGAAGGGCCGCCTTTAATCACGTTGTTCACATGGATTGTGTCCTTGCGGATTGTAAACTGAATACCGATTCCGCTGAAACTGCCTTTCAAATCATCGTCGGCAGCCTGCGCGTCTTTTGCGCTGATGTAGACAGAGTGGGGGTCGAGTTCCGACAGAATCTCGGACATCGAATTCTCAACAAGTTCGGCTTCATCTACTGAATCAACGTACTGGTCTTCGATTATTCTCAGAAGGTCGTTTAGTTTATTGGAAGATGTGTTTATTATACCTAATCTGTTGCCAGTGAAGTGGTTGGTGTAGAACATTCCGATGATGATACCCACAACAATGCTCACGGCTATTATCAGAGGTACGAAACGTGGTGAACGGTTATTGCTCATAGTGCTTAACTTTTTCTCTTTTTACTCTTATTTTTCTTCGTGAACATCGAGGAAAACTACCTCGATTCCTGCTCTCTCAAGAAGTTCGATTCCGTCGCTCAGACGATATTTCTCGCCGTAGACAACCCTTTTTATGCCAGCCTGAATAATCAGTTTTGCACATTCTATGCATGGCGATGCCGTTACATAGAGTGTTGCTCCCTCGCTGCAACTGTTGCTCGTGCGTGCCAGTTTGGTTATGGCGTTTGCCTCGGCATGCAGAACGTAGGGGAATGTTACGTTGTTCTCGTCCTCGCAGACATTCGGAAATCCCGACGGAGTGCCGTTGTATCCGTCGGAAATTATCATGTTGTTCTTAACCATCAAGGCTCCGACCTGACGGCGTTTGCAATACGAGTTCTCGGCCCAGATGCGGGCCATTCTCATGTATCTCGAATCGAGTTCTTCTTTTTTGTTCATAGTTTATATAATGGCGTTACGCTTCAGCAGGGCATCGATGCTTGGCTCTTGTCCGCGGAAACGCTTGTAAAGTTCCATCGGATGCTCTGTTCCGCCTTTCGAAAGAACCTCGCGGCGGAATTTCTCTGCTGTTTCTGTGTTGAATATGCCTGTTTGCTTGAAGAGCGAGAAGGCATCGGCATCAAGCACCTCTGCCCATTTGTAGCTGTAATATCCGGCTGAATATCCGCCGCTCATGATGTGCCCGAACTGAACAGTCATGCAACTTTCTGGGATGACTGGCAAAACCTGAGCCTCTTTCCATGCGTTTTGCTCGAATGTCTTGATGTCCTCGTCGAAAGCCTCGGTCTTTGTGTAGTAAGCCATGTCGAGGAGTCCGAAACTCACTTGTCTGAGACATGCGTATGCGCAGTTGAAGTTTCGGCTTGCGATGATTCTGTCAATCAATTCCGAAGGCATCGGCTCGCCTGTTTCGAAGTGCGATGCGAATGTGTTCAGGAAATCAGGTTCAACGGCATAGTTCTCCATAAATTGCGATGGCAATTCTACGAAGTCCCACCATACGTTTGTTCCGCTCAGTTCGGCATACTTCGTATTGGCGAACATGCCGTGAAGCGCGTGTCCGAATTCGTGAAGGAACGTCTCAATTTCGCCGAGCGTGAGCAGGGCAGGCTTTGAAGGCGTCGGCTTCGTCAGATTCATCACAATGCTTACATGCGGACGGTGGTTAACTCCGTTTTCATCGATATACTGCTCTTTGAACGATGTCATCCATGCGCCCGAACGCTTGCTCTTGCGCGGATGGAAATCGGTATAGAGAACGGCAAGGAACGAACCGTCTTTGTCGAACACTTCGTAAGCCGTTACATCCTGATGATATACGGGAATATCTTTGTTTTCCTTGAATGTTATTCCGTAGAGTTTTGTTGCCAGTCCGAAGACACCTTTCTTTACTTTGTCGAGTTGGAAGTAAGGGCGTAGCATCTCTGGGTTGAGGTTGTGCAACTCCTGTTTCAGTTTGTTTGAATAGTAGGCAAAATCCCATGGCATTATTTCGATGTCCGAGCCGGTGAGTTCCTTTGCCTTGGCTTTTACGGCATCAATCTCCTTGAATGCGGTTGGCTTGTAAGCCTCGAGAAGCTGGTTCAGTAACTTGTAAACGTTTTCTGAAGTGCCAGCCATGCGCTCTTTCAAAGTGTATTCGGCGTATGTGTCGAATCCCAAAAGCTGGGCCTTCTCGCGGCGGATGTTTACGAGTCTCTTTACTATTTCCTTGTTGTCGAATTCATCGTCGTGGAAGCATTTTGTGTTGTAGGCACGATAGATTTTCTCGCGCAGTTCGCGCTTGTCTGCGTATGTCAGGAACGGACTGTAACTTGGTGCTTCGAGCGTGAATACCCAGCCGTCCAGATTGCGCTCTTCGGCAGCCAGCTTTGCCGCCTCTACCGAACTTTCGGGAAGCCCTGCCAAATCGTCTTCGTCTGTGATGTGAAGAATGAATTTTGCGTTCTCTTTCAGATTGTTCTGCGAGAACTTTATTGTTAGTTGAGACTTTTCTGCCTCGAGAGCCTTCATTTTTTGTTGGTCTTCGTCGCTTAGGTTTGCGCCGCTTCGTACAAAACTGTTGTATGTCTTGTTCAGAAGCATTGATTCCTCGGCATTGAGGGCTGGCTTCTGCTCGTAAACAGCCTTTACTCGTGCAAAGAGTTTTTTGTTGAACATAACCTCGGTGCTGTGCTCGGTTAGTTTCAGCGAAACGTTCTCTGCCACCTCGTCAATCTGGTCGTTTGTCTCGGCGCTCATCAAGTTAAACAGAGTGTTACACACGTTGTCCAGAAGTTCGTTTGGCTTTGCGAGAGCCTTGATGGTGTTCTCGAAAGTCGGTGCATCTGGGTTTGATGTGATGCGTTCTATTTCATCATTGGCTTTGTCGAGTGCTATTTTCAGTGCAGGCTCAAAGTCATCAACATGTATCTTGTCGAACGGGATTGTTCCGTGCGGAGTAGTCCATTCTTGCAGAAACGGATTTTGTGTCTCTCTGTTTTCTTGATTCATTTTTTAGTCTATTGAATTTGATTTGCAAATTTGCAAAAAAAAAAGTAGTTAAAAAACATTTTTATTAACTTTTTATGCTGCTAGATATAAAAATGTTAGCCGGTATTTTGTTGCCGATTTCTGTTTTGAGAAAAAGAAAGAGGCTGTCGACATGATTGCAGACAGCCTCCTTAATACTTTTTTGTGCGTAATTTCTTTACATGATTTCCGATTCTTCTCTCATGTCGAGTTCCTCGCCCTTTTCGTCGATGAATTCGTACTGTAAGAATGCCAATTCTTGTGAAGGAATTACCTTGAAGCCAAAGCCGTACTTGAATTGCCATTTTCTCTTGAGCGAGATGAAGCCTTGATTTATGTAGGCGGCAATGTAAGGATGTACGTACAACTTAAACTTCTTGATTCCCAACTTGTGAACCAGATAGTCAATTTTACTCTCAATCATGTCGGTGAACAGGATAGACGACTTAATCGTGCCCTTTCCGTTGCAGGTAGGGCATGTCTCATCTACCGTTACATCCATTGCAGGGCGTACTCTCTGACGGGTTATCTGCATCAGACCGAACTTGCTAAGAGGCAGAATGTTATGGCGCGCGCGGTCTTTCTGCATGTTCTGACACATGCGCTCATAAAGTTTCTGTCTATTCTCGGCTTGAGTCATATCGATGAAATCTACAACGATGATTCCACCCATATCTCTCAGTCTTAACTGTCGTGCAAGCTCATCGGCAGCACCAAGGTTTACGTCGAGGGCATTGGCTTCCTGTCCGTTTTCCGATTTCGAACGGTTTCCGCTGTTCACATCAACCACATGCAGAGCCTCTGTGTGCTCTATAATAAGGTATGCACCGTGCTTGTAGCTGATTGTCTTGCCAAAGGATGACTTTATTTGCTTTGTGATGGCGAAGTTGTCGAAGATAGGTAATTGCCCCGTGTAGAGTTTTACTATGTCGGTCTTTTCTGGTGCGATTATCGACACATAATCCTTCACTTCGTGGAACACTTTCTCATCGTTTACATATATGTTCTCGTATGAAGGGTTGAAAAGATCGCGCAGTAAAGCCACCGTACGGCTTGTCTCTTCGTGCACAAGCATAGGCGTTTTCTGGGCGCTCATACACTTTGCAAGTGCGTCTTCCCAATGTTTGAGCAGCATTTTAAGCTCGGCATCCAGTTCGGCGGCTCTCTTGCCTTCGGCAACGGTGCGTACAATAACGCCAAAGTTCTTTGGCTTTACGCTGTGTATAAGTTGCTTAAGACGGGCTCTTTCCTCGCCAGATTTTATCTTTGATGATACCGAAACCTTGTCGTTGAAAGGAATCAGTACAAGGTAGCGTCCTGCGAATGATATTTCGCATGTTAGTCGCGGACCTTTGGTAGATATAGGCTCCTTAACAATCTGAACAAGAACCTCCTGTCCTTGCTGCAAAGTGTTCTGCACGCTGCCTCCCTTGTCTATATCGGGCAGCACAGTGGCCTTTGAAATAGGGTAGAGTTTTTTGCGGTCGCTTAAAACCTGCTTCAAATATTTGGCATGAGAGTTGAATTGAGGACCAAGGTCAAGATAGTGTAGGAATGCATCGCGTTCAAAGCCGACATCGACGAAACATGCGTTCAGTCCCGGCATCAGCTTGCGTATCTTTGCCAGATAGATGTTGCCCACAGAAAAAGAGGCTGCACGGCCTTCCTTCTGGAACTCAACCAAGCACTTGTCTTCGAGTAGTGCTATTGATATGTCTTTGGGGCGAACATCAACAAAAACTTCGCTTTTCATTCTACGAACTGTTTGGTTAGTACTCAAAACTACTTGTCGACTTATAAATAAAGAACAAACCTATAAGTTTCAGGGCTTACAAGTTTGTTCTTTTATAAAGTCTGACAGACTTTAGCTTTTTTTACTTGCTCTTATGTCTGTTCTTTCTTAGTCTTTTTTTACGCTTGTGAGTAGACATCTTGTGTCTTTTTTTCTTTTTTCCGCTTGGCATTGCTTAGAAATTTAAATGATTAATAATTTTGTTAACTAATTCTCTTATTCTATAGGCAATTACTTATCAAGAGTAAATGCCTTAGATGGCTTGAATGATGCCACATCGTGCTCTGCAACGGTGATGGCTGTACCCTTTGAGATGTTGCGGGCAATCTTAGCCTTGCGAGTCTTAACGACAAAACTGCCGAATCCGCGAAGGTAAACATTTTCCTTATTGTTAAGTGATTCCTTAACCACATCCATAAAGGCTTCAACAGAAGTTAGAACGGTTGTTTTATCGATACCTGTCTTCTTTGAAATTTCGCTTACGATATCTGCTTTAGTCATATCTAAATTATACTATTATTACTTTTCGGAGTGCAAATATAGTGCTTTTCGTCAAACCACGAAAATAAAATCATAAAAAAGTTGATTAAATGGCTAAATATTAGCATTGTAGTTGTTTTTATTGTCAAAATACATTATATTTGCGCTGCTATATAATAATTGATAAACTTAAATTAAAGTATTTATGTCATTAAACAAGGTCATGCTTATTGGCAACTTGGGACGCGATCCTGAAGTAAGATATGTAATGCAGGACGTGCCGGTTGCAACATTTACGGTGGCTACGACCGAAAAGGGCTACCGACTTGCCAATGGTACAGAAGTTCCGGATCAGACAGAATGGCACAATGTTGTGCTGTGGAGAGGTCTGGCAAAAATCGCCGAGCAGTATCTGCACAAAGGCGACAAGGTTTATATCGAGGGCAAGATTAAAACTCGCACATACGACGATAAGAACGGTGTGCAGAAACGTATAACAGAGATTATTGCCGACAATATGGAATTGTTGGGAGGAGGACGACGTCCGGAACAGACGGTTGTTGCTCCTGCGGCGGTACAGCAGCCTGTGGCTCAGCCAGAGGTGCAGACATCTGAAGATGATCAGACGCCGTTTTGATTGTTGAACTAAATTGATTTTAATTGGACTCCGAATCTTATTTACAGATTTTTAGTAACATAAGCCTGACTACTCCTTCTGTGGGAGTAGTCATTGCTATGATTATAACTTTGATGCTGCTGTTTATGTCGGGATTTGTCAGCGCATCTGAAATAGCTTTCTTCTCTTTAGCCCCGACAGACCTTAATAAAATAGAAGAAGGCGACAGTTCTACCGACAAAAGGATAATCACGCTGCGCTCAGATTCTGAGCGATTGCTTGCTACCATTCTTATTGCAAACAATTTTGTTAATGTGCTGATTATCATGCTGTGCAACTACATTATCTCGTGCGTTCTGCATTTTGGCGTAGGCTCTGAGGTTGCCGAGTTTGTGTTCACAACGGTTATTCTCACGTTCTTGCTGCTTCTTTTTGGCGAGATAATGCCAAAGATCTATTCGGCTCAGCATACGCTTTCGTTCTGCCGGATAGCCGCGCCTGCAATCTCGTTGTTGCGTACCATTTTCTATCCGTTTTCATCGCTTTTGGTTCATTCTTCGTTCATTGCCGAGAAGGTGGCTTCGAAAGAGTCTCATTCAATAAGTGTGGAGGAACTTGATCAGGCACTCGAACTGACTGATAAAAAGGAGATTGCCGAGGAACGAAATATGCTGAAGGGCATTATCAGATTTGGCGACGAAACGGTAAAAGAGGTGCTTACATCGCGCCTCGATGTGGTTGACCTTGAGATGAGTACGCCGTTCAACGAAGTTTTAAAGTGCATCGTCGAGAACAATTATTCGCGCATTCCGGTCTATCTTGGAAACAAGGATAATATAAAAGGTGTGCTTTACATCAAGGATTTGCTTCCGCATCTTGGTAAGCCGAACAACTTCAGATGGCAGTCGCTAATCCGTCCGCCGTTCTTCGTGCCTGATACAAAGAAAATCGACGATTTGCTTCGCGATTTTCAGGCAAACAAGGTACATATAGCCATCGTAGTTGACGAGTTTGGCGGAACAAGCGGAATTGTTACGATGGAGGATATAATCGAAGAGATTGTTGGCGAGATAAATGATGAGTACGACGAGGAAAATGCTCTGTTCGTAAAAATAAAAGAGAATGTTTACATCTTTGAGGCAAAGGTTATGCTTTCTGATTTTTACCGAATCTTGAAACTCGAAGATGATATTTTCGAAGATGCCGAAGGTGATGCTGATACGCTTGCCGGTTTGCTTCTGGAGTTGAAGGGAGAATTCCCGAAGGTTCACGAAGTCATCCCGTACAAAAATTTCGATTTTGAGATTCTTGAAATGAACGACCGTCGTATTCTGAAGGTGAAGGTGACAATAAAATCGGCTGCCGAAGGCGACAAACCTAAATCGAAAGAGGAGGCAAAGGCTTGATGGATTTTTCGGAATGGAAAGTTGAACGCAGTCGCTTTGTTGAAGGCAAGCATTTTCTTGCTGCCCATTGCGGTGCGGTTAGGATTTATGCTATGAAGTTGAGCGAACCGCTCGACATGATGCTTGATTGTTTGCCAAACAAGGCTCGTTATCAGGCTAAGATTGACACCTTCAAGGCGTCGAGCCGAAAACTTGAATGGATTGGCGTGCGGTTTCTTCTGTATCTTGTCCGTGGTCTTGACGAGGAGATTGTGTATAAAGAAAACGGTTCTCCAATATTCAGACAATCAGATGTTTATATTTCTATTTCTCATTCAAGAGGATGGGCTTCTGTTGCGTTGTGCAACGAGCATCCGATCGGCTTGGATTTGGAAAAGAAGTCGCCGCAGGCTTTCAGAATACACACTCATTATATGGAGACTGATGAACCTTTATGGATTGAAAGTCAGCAACTTCTCGAAGATTCGTCACTTGCTGTATGGTCGGGCAAAGAGGCGGCCTACAAACTTCTCGACAAGGAAGGCGTTGATTTTAAGAAACAGATGAAAGTCATTGATTATCATCGGTCAGACGGAGCGTTTACTGATGGTTTCATGATGATGAAACAATCTGTAAACGCGACTTTTGCCGACACTCTGAAAGTCTATTATCACTTTGCTGATGAGTACGTTATAACCTTGGCTGTGCCTTGATTATTTGGTAATCTCGCCGCAGATTGATTGCGTCATTTTTTCTCTTACTTCGGCTGGCGACATTCCATGACCGAGCAAGAACATCAGTTTTGTAATTGTAGCCTCGAGTGTGCAGTCGTGGCCACTCACAACGCCGGCCTCAAGCAGTTGGACACCAGTCTGATAACGGTCCATCTCAACGTTTCCAGCAAGGCATTGGCTGATGTTTACCACGACGATTCCGTTGTCCACGGCATATTTCAGGCAATTAACAAGCCATTCTTTTTGCGGAGCATTGCCCGAGCCGAACGAGCGCAGAACGATGGCATGAACCGTATTGCTCGTAACAACTTGTCTGATGATATTTTCTTGAATTCCCGGGAAAAGCGTAAGCACAATTACGTTTGAATCATAGACGTAATGTGGGTTGAGAGGCTTGTCGCTCGGCTTTCTTATCAGCGATTCGTTGTAGTTAATGTGGATTCCTGCGGTTGCAATAACTGGATAGTTATATGAGCAGAAGGCAGAGAAATTCTCGGCATTTATCTTCGTCGTTCGGTTGCCGCGCATCAGTTTGTTGTCGAAGTAGATGCACACTTCAGGAACCATCGGTGTGCCGTCGGGATGTTTTGCCACGGCAATCTCGATGCTCGTTATCAGATTTTCCTTTCCATCTGTTCTGAGTTGTCCGATTGGAAGTTGACTTCCCGTAAGGATAACTGGTTTTGACAGATTCTCGAGCATGAAACTGAGGGCAGATGCCGTGTAAGCCATCGTGTCCGTTCCGTGAAGAATCACGAAGCCGTCGTACAAATTGTAATTGTAGGTGATTATCTGCACGATTTTCGACCAAATCTGCGGCTCCATGTCCGATGAGTCGATTGGCGGGTCTAACTGATACGTTACGATTCGATAATTAAATCTCTTTAACTCAGGAACTTGCTCGGCAAGATAATCGAACTTGAAACTTTCGAGAGCCCCAGTTTCGGGATTCTCAATCATTCCAATAGTTCCGCCTGTATAAATCAGCAAGACCGATGGTGTATGTGTTGTGATAAGCATAGTTTTCCTGTTTTTGTGTTATTTTGTCTTTTTACGTTTGAAGATTTGCCGTCGCATCTCCGTAATTATTATTATTCCGAAGACGATTGAGAATGTGAGTTTTACGGCCTCGAATCCGCTTGCGAGAGCAGCGGTAAGGTGGTCGCTCACGATGTTGTAACTTGTCCAAAAAATGCCGGCTCCCGGTACGAGCGGAAATATTCCGCAGATGAGGAAGACGATGACTGGGCAGCCCAGCCTGAAGGCATAGAAATAGGCTGATATAACCACCGTCATTGTGGCAAACAGAGCCGATTCTACCGTGCTTGTGCCGGCATATCTTAGCATAGCCAGATAGACAATCCAGCCGGCTGTTCCGCATACGGCGCACGGAACGTAGTATTTGCGTGGAACGCCATACAGAACGCCGAATGCTGCCGTGCCTACGAATGCCGATAGAATCTGTATTGGCCACGTTGCCGTAATTGGGTCAATAAGAGTGCCTTTAAGTTGAATCATATAGCCTTCTATGTGACTGTCAATCAGGAAAGTGATACACACTCCGACGGCTATGCAGAGAAAAACCATCAGCGCATCGAGCATTCGCGTTGCGCCGGCAATGTAGTCTTCGGCTCCGAGGTCGCGAATTCCATTAGTGAAGGCAACTCCCGGAATCAGCGGAATTATTGCTCCGATAAGGATGTTGTCGAGATGCCCGATTCCGAAGTTATAGCACACTATGCTGAAAATCGTGACCAAGATGCCACCAACAATGTTGCCCGTGACTTTAGAGAAGCACGGCATACTTACATATAGCACGAAAATCCACAGAAGCACTCCCGACACGAGCGAAAGAGCGCAATCAGCCAGTCCGCCGCCAAATATGGCGCAGAAAGCTGCCGAACCGAGTGCCGAGCCCAAAAGTTGCTCCCATACGGGGTGGGGCGGAATGCCCTTTATCTGTTTGAGTTTTTCGTAGGCTTCCTCGATTGTGTACATTCCGGCTTCGATGTCTCTCGACATTTGGTTTACCTCGATAACCTTGTCGAGTTGCGAACCGTGAATCGGTATGAATTCAACATTGGCATAGCCTTTTCCGGTGGTGAAAATTCCGTTGCTGAGCACAAAGAATTTTCGTGAATCTGCACCGAAACTCGATGCAATCCTTTCCATAACCTCCTCAACACGCGAAATCTCAGCTCCGTTCTCAAGCATTATATGACCAGCCATACTGGCTATGTCTAATGCGTTCAAGTCCATTTTACGTTATAATAAAAAGTGTTGTTAAGCGTCGAAGAATTGCAGACCGTTGTTATCGGTTGGTCGCTCAACTCCCGGATATACGCAGCAGAATTCGTTTTTCAGTCGCTGAACGTATCTATTGGCTTCCCATTTTGCCATAGGAAGGTCGTGCATCAGATAGTTTCCGCAGGTTGCAGCTGTTGTTCCCGGAACGGCGTTCTGATTGTCGTCGTAGTCGGCTACATACTGAAACGCTTCAATCATCAGACTGCGAATCTGCTCGCAAGGATAATTGCCTTTCAGAATGAGATAGTTTCCGGTAAGGCATCCCATTGGTCCCCAGTATATTACGTTATCCTTCCACTCGTCGTTGTTGCGCAGATATGTTGCAACGATGTGCTCGATGGTGTGAATGGCAGCAGGCGCGAGAGCCGGTTCTTGGTTCGGTCCGGTCATTCGGATATCGTATGTCGTGATGAATTCGTCTCCTACTGAATCTTGTCTTGAGATGTAGATTCCCGGGCGCAAGTTGGTGTGATCAACCGCAAAACTTGGTATTGTCTCCATTATTTCAATAAAACTTTGTTTAAATATGCGTTTCTTTTACAAATATTTGTGCAAAAGTAAAAAAAATATTTGTTTTGCTGCAACGTTACCATATAGTTGTTGCGTCTAATGCACAGAAATCATTAAAAAATACATAACATGAAAAATTTACTCGTTTATCTATTGTCTGTTTTAGTACTGGTAATGCTTCCAGTGGCACGAATGTTCGCATTTGCAAATGGCGGAGACAAGTCTACTGATTTTTTTTCGGGCGAGATTGACAGCCTGTATTTTTCAAGCAATGATTCTTCCGAGCCGTCGGGCAACAACCGCATAAGCCAGGTCAGAAATGTGGGCACGTTCAGCAGCGTCTGTCTTCTCGGAAGCATAAACATCGTTTACACGCAAGGTTCTCGGTACAGCGTTAACGTTGTTGGCAAGAAAGATGCTGTTGCCTGCGTAAAGACTCAGGTAAAGAACGGCAAGCTAAGCGTTTATGTTGAAAGCGAAGGTATAAAGTCCTTTTTTTTCAATAAAGGTGTTGATTTGAGCGGACTTGTTGTCTATGTTCAGTCGCCAACCGTCAAAGAGTTTTCGGTAACAGGCAGCGGCGACCTCGATGTAAGAAATCAGTTGAAGGTCGATGAACTTAAAACATCGGTGAGCGGCAGCGGCGAGGTAAAGTTGCAGAAGGTTGTGGCAGCGAAAATAAAGATGAGCGTAACGGGCAGTGGCACCATCTATGCAGACGATGTTAGAGCCAACGGTGCTGAGGTATCTGTTACTGGTAGCGGCGATGTAAAATGCAAGTATATTGCAAGTTACGATGTTTCTGTTTCTGTAACAGGCAGCGGCGATGTTGAACTTGCCGGAAAGGCTCGCAAATTTAGCAAGCGCGTAACAGGCAGTGGCGACATTAACGTTAGCAAGCTGATGAAAATGTAAATCTCAGCCCCGATTCTTCTGTCTTTCGGCTAATTAGTATTATCTTTGTGGTCTGAAAAAACAAGATGATGCAATGAAAAAATACAGAAGAGTTCTTACCATCGCCGGAAGCGATTCTGGCGGTGGTGCCGGCATTCAGGCTGATATAAAGACTATTTCGGCGTGCGGATGCTATGCTGCATCGGCAATCACCGCCGTAACGGTGCAGAATACGCTCGGCGTAAAGGCAGTTCACGCCATTCCTGTCGATGTTATTTCCCAGCAGATTGAGGCTGTTATCGAGGACATCGGCGTAGATGCCGTAAAGATTGGAATGTTACATTCGGCCGAGGTTGCCGATGCCGTTGCCCGTGTTTTGCAGAAGTATGGCGTGCAGAATATCGTTCTCGACCCCGTGATGGTTTCTACTTCAGGACATAGGCTGATTGAGGAGAATGCCATCGAAAGTCTCGTTTCGAGCTTGATGCCGATGAGCCGCGTTATTACGCCGAATATTCCAGAGGCTGAGATTCTGCTGGGCGGCGCGAAACTCGACAGACAATCGGATTTGAAGGATGCCGCTCGCGCCCTTGTCGAAAGATGTGGCACGTCGGTACTTCTGAAAGCCGGACACTTAACTGAGGATAAACTTGTCGATATATTCTGCAATGCCGAGGAAGGCGAGGTCGTTGAATTGCCTTCGGTTCGCATCGAGACGCGAAACACTCACGGAACAGGATGCACCATGTCGTCGGCATTTGCAAGTATGCTGGCAAAGGGCTGTTCGCTTACCGAGTCGGCAAAATTGGCGAAAGACTACATCAACTCTGCTATCATTGCAGGGGCTGATTATGAGATTGGTCACGGTTTCGGCCCGGTAAACCATTTTTATAAATTTAATATGTAATCTTGCTGATTGTGAGATGGATAAGAAAATAAGTCTGGAATATTGTTGCAAAAGAATGTTCCAGACTTATTTTATATCATAAAGATTAAACTATGTGGAAAAAACGTAAGATGTCTTTGCTGTTGTGATGTCCCGTTTTTGTTCATGAATACACTTCACATTTTCGAGGATGCAAAAGATTAGCAACAAGCACATTCAGTTCTGACGAAATATCGAATTCGGCAGTAAACGACCATTGAGAGAACAGTAAATTCTTCTGAATTCTCCAACATAAATTGTGATTTTTTTGCAAAAAAAATAGTACCTTTGCACCGTTTTAGGAGGAGTCGCCGAGATAGTCTTGCAGCCCTCAAACAGACTGTAAGGTTATTTTTATGAACTGGATTTTTTTATTTGTTGCTGGACTGTGCGAAGTAGGATTTACCTATTGCATAGGTCGTGCAAAGGCCGTAGCAGGTTTTGAATTTTGGGCATGGTGGGGCGGATTCCTTTTGTTCACGGTTCTCAGTATGATTTTGCTTGCGTGTGCCACGCGGACGATTCCTATTGGTACGGCTTATGTTGTATGGACTGGCATTGGCGCTGCTGGCACGGTGCTTGTCGGCATTTTCGTATTTGGTGAGCCTGTCACATTTTGGCGATTATTCTTCATTGCAACGCTCGTAGCATCGGTTATCGGACTAAAAATACTATCATAAAATATGGAAAATTTCAGAGAAATGAGGCGTAAACGCCAGCAACTTTCAGACGAAGAGAGTATTAGAATTTTGAAAACGGCAACCGCAGGAACATTGGCGTTGCTGGGCGATGAGGATTATCCTTATGCCGTCCCGATAAGTTTTGTTTATAACGACGGACGGCTGTATTTTCACAGTGCTTTGAGCGGACATAAGATTGATGCAATACGCAAGCACGACAAGGCTTCTTTTTGTGTTGTCGAGAAAGACGAGGTTCGCCCCGAAAAGTACACAACTTTCTTCCGAAGCGTGATTGCTTTCGGACGGATACATATTGTTGAAGATGAGGCAGAAAAGATGGAAATAATAAAACTTCTCGGCAAACGCTATAATCCAAACGATGAGGAGGGCTTGGCGAAGGAGATAGAGAGCGGATTCTCTCGAATGCTTGCAATCAGATTTGACATCGTACATCTGACTGGAAAAGAGGCGGTTGAGTTGATGAAGGCAAGGAAACAATAATAAACGGAGGTCGTTTTTCGTGGTGTGAAATCCGACCTCTATTTTTTGCGTGTTTTTGTGCTGTTTTCGCAATTTCTTGTCTATCTTTGCGCTCAACGAATATAACGCAAGAATACTATGAGAAGAACAAATTTCTGTTCCATAATTGCTTTTCTGCTTTGCGGAATAATATTCTTCGCTTCGTGCGCTGAACATGGTGGCGTGACGGCGCAACGCGAGATTATTCCGCAGCAGCCCGACTATGCCGATGCGTCGCAGTGGTACACGACCAACCGTGGGGGAGAAGCCGATATTTTCTACATAATTTCCACCGAGACGGGCGACTATTCTCTGTCGATGAACGAAATCTGCCATTATGCCGATACGTACGCTGACAGTCTTCGTGCACCGATGCTAAGTGAGATGAAGGGCGTGGACGATTTGCTGGGCGGGAAATTTAATTTCTACTCGCCATACTATCGACAATGCTCGCTCCAGTCGTTCGTGAACGATAGTCTTACGGCGGCGCGACTGCCGTTGGCTACCGACGATGTGCGCAAGGCGTTCGACTATTATCTGAGACACGAAAATAAAGGTCGTCCGTTCATTCTTGCCGGATTTAGTCAAGGTGCTATGATTGCCCTCGAACTGATGCGCCAGATGGACGATTCTGTTTGCAATAGGATGATTGCCGCCTACATAATTGGGGCGAGTATACCGCAGAAGATGCTCGACGAATGCAAGCGTATCCGTCCGGCACGGCGAGCCGATGATGTTGGCGTAACTATTTGCTACAATTCGGTGCGCGATGCTTCGTGCGCCATCTTTCCGCGTAGTACTGTCTGCATCAATCCTGTGAACTGGCGAACCGATGCCACTCCAGCTAATCTTGTTACTGAGCCGTCGCCTTTCATCCCTCTGAATCAGCAAAAGAAAGATAATCTTACGGTTACGCTCGATACGGTTTCTAATCTTCTGCTTGTCGATGGCTTCTCGGCAACCGATTATGTTCTGCCGCTCATTGGCAAGGAGGGCAACTATCACTCGCGCGAAATCTGGCTTTATCGCGACCAACTGCGCAAGAATATGCAGGTTCGGGCATTGCGATGGCTAAACAAATGAACTAACCCCAAATCGGTCATTAGAAAAAGTGAGTAGCAAAATGTAAGTTCTCATAATTAGACAGAACTAATCATTAGTGCTTTTCGCCTATGTTTCTATAAATGTCGAACACTTATTTGAACATAATGTAAGGCGAATTTTCTAATGACCGATTTGGGCTAAATGAAAGCGTTCTGCTATGACGGCAGAACGCTTTCTTTGCATCTATACAGATGCTATCTTCGATGTATTTGTGTTGTCAGTGCTTTAAGTCTTCGAGAAGTTGGTCGATAGCCTTGGCAGGGTCTTGAAGTTGGTCGAACAGCGTCACGAAGCGGCTGCCGATGATTGCGCCGGCGGCATTTTTCTGCGCACTCTCGAGCGTCTGCTTGTTGCTAATGCCGAAGCCAATCATTCGCGGATTCTTCAGACTCATGGCATTAACCTTGTTGAAGTAAGCCTGCTTTGACGCGTCGAACTCCTTCTGCGCGCCCGTTGTGGCAGCCGACGAAACCATGTAGATGAATCCGTTTGTGTTCTCGTCGATGAAGCGGATGCGGTCGTCGCTCGTTTCTGGAGTTATCAGCATGATGGTGCGAACGTCGTTCTTGTCGGCAATCGGCTTTACTGTTTCCTGATAGTCCTTGAACGGAAGGTCGGGGATTATCACGCCGTCGATGCCTATTGTGGCGCAGTCGGCAAAGAACTTCTCCAGTCCGTACTGATAGATTGGGTTGAGATAGCCCATTAGTACGAGCGGGATGTTAACGCTCTTGCGAATGTCCTTCAGCTGACTGAACAGCAGACGGAGCGACATTCCGTTTCGCAGAGCCTTTGTTGCGGCATCCTGAATAACAGGACCGTCTGCCATCGGGTCGCTGAAAGGGATTCCGATTTCAATCATGTCGATGCCCTTTTTCTCCAACTGTTCTATCGTGTTAACCGTTCCGTCGAGTGTAGGATGTCCTGCACAGAAGTAGATTGAAAGAATGTTCTCCTTCTTGCTACTGAAAAGTTGATTTATCCTGTTCATAATGTTTAAGATTTTCTTGTCTTGTTAAAGTGATTCGAAGAATGAGCGGAGCAGTTCGGCATCTTTTAGTGCCGGTTCGACCTCGAATTTGCTGTTTACGTCTATTCCTGCCCATTTTTCGTGTCTGAATGCCTTCAGAGCCTCCACGCTACCGATGCCTATTCCGCCGCTGAGTATGAACGGCGTGTTGCCCTTGTAACTCTCAAGCAGCGACCAGTCGAACATCTTGCCGCTTCCGCCTGCGTTTGGGGTGGGAGTGTCGAACAGAAAGTAGTTGCATGCGCCTTCATATTCGTTGGTTTTTGCAACATCTTCAGCCGTTTTGAAACTGAAAGCCTTCATTACCGTTGTGCCGAGTTTTTCCTTCACAATCTTGCAGAATTCGGGCGATTCTTTTCCGTGCAACTGAATGATATTCAGTCCGAAATCTTTCTGCTTCTGCTCGATGAAATCGATGTCGGCATCGACAAACACACCCACGCGCTTGCATTTCTCGGGCAGATAGTCGGGTTTATGTGCAACGTTGCGCTTTGTCTTCTCCCAAAAGATGAAGCCCATCCAGTCTATGCCCAGAGCCTCAACGTCGCGAATGTTCTGAGCCTCGCGCATTCCGCATACCTTACGAATCATGGCTTATCTTATTTTTGAGATGAACTCGGCAAGTGCCGCGCCCGGATTTTCTGTCTTCATGAAATTCTCGCCGATGAGGAAGCCTCTGAATCCTGCCTGTCTCAGTTCGTTCACCGTGTCGGGATTCGAAATTCCGCTTTCCGACACGCGGAGCATGTCTTTCGGCAGAAGTTCGGAGAGTCTGAACGAGTTCTGCACGTCGGTGTGGAATGTTCCCAGATTGCGGTTGTTCACTCCAACCATGTCGATGCAGTCGCCAACGTATTCAAGTTCGCTCTCGCTGTGTATCTCGAGCAGCGTTTCGAGTTGAAGTTCGTGCGCCGTGTGTGCCAGATTCCTACATTCGTCCTTTGTAAGGTCGGCGGCGATGAGCAGAACTGCATCGGCTCCGATTATCTTAGCCTGATAAAGCTGATATTCGTCTATGATGAAATCCTTGCGCAGGATAGGCGTTTCGACCAGTTTTCGCGCTGTTTTCAGAAACGCCATGCTGCCTCCGAAGTAATTCTCGTCGGTTAGGATTGAGAGTGCCGCCGCGCCGTTTTCTGAGTACGATGGCGGAATGATTTCGGGCTTGCCGTCTTCCTTAATCCAGCCTTTCGACGGCGATTTGCGCTTGAACTCGGCAATGATTCCGCTTTTCGATTCTTCGAGCGAGCCTCGCATCGAGCGTTTCGGACTGCCGTCTTCAGCCATCAGTTTACCAGCCATCTCAACAATGCTGTCGAACGGCACGGCTTCTTTCTGTTTGGCAACTTCGATGCGTTTGTATGCACATATTTCGCTTAGGATATCTTTCATAATCAAGAGTTTATCTCAATGAATTTCTTCAATGTGGCAAGAGCCTTTCCGCTTTCGAGCGATTCGCGCGCTATTGCGATTGTCTCTTCCATCGACAGATTCTTCTCCATGATGCTTATTCCACATGCAGCGTTTGCAATCACTACGTTTTTCTGGCTCTCTGTGGCTGTTCCGTCGAGCACGGCATCGAAAATCTTCATTGCCTCTTCTGCCGTTTCGCCACCGTAGATTTCGCTCTGCTCAACGTAGTTCAGACCAAGTTCCTTTGGAGTATAAACCTTTTCGAAGTTGTTTGTACAGATTTTGAATCCGCTTGTGAGCGAAATCTCGTCGTAGCCGTCGTAACTTGTAATAACTCCGTAGTTGTCGCCAATTTTCTGGTGAATGTTGGTGTAGAGTCGCATCTGGCTCTGGTTTGCCGTTCCGTGAAGCGAATTCTTTGGATGACAAGGATTTACCAACGGACCGAGCAGGTTGAAGCATGTCGGCACGCCGAGAGCCTTTCTTGTAGGACCAACGAACTTCATTCCGTAGGCAAAGAGTGGCGCGTGGAAGTAGCAGATGCCGGACTCTTCGATGCTTCGGCGCAATTTGCTCTCGTCATCGGTGAATTTTACTCCGTGTCCTTGCAGAACGTTGCTTGCGCCGCTAACCGACGAAGAACCACCGTTTCCGTGCTTGCTCACCTTGTAGCCTGCACCGGCAATCACGAATGCCGAACAAGTCGAGATGTTGAAGGAGTTTTTTCCGTCGCCGCCTGTTCCAACGATGTCGAGCGTGTTCAAATCCTCAAAATTGATGTACTTTCCGGTTTCAAGAAGAGCCTGACGGAAGCCAAGAAGTTCGTCAACGCTTACGCCGCGTGTCTGCAAAGCCATCAGCAAGGCTGCAATCTGATGCTCGTTGTACTGTTCGCTGATGATGTTGAGCATTATGTTGTGGGTGTCTTCCTGCGACAGAATGTCACCCTCAATCAGTCTTAATAGATATTTTTTCATAATGTGTGTTGTGTTTTTAATGATTTAACCAGTTTTTCAAAATTGTCTTTCCGTCGGGAGTAAGAACACTCTCCGGGTGATACTGAATTCCGCGTATGTCGAACTGCTTGTGGCGGAGTGACATAATGTAACCTTCATCGCTCACCGAGGTTACTTCAAGACAGTCAGCCAGATTCTCCTTGTCTACCACCCAAGAGTGGTATCTGCCAACCTCGAATGTCTTAGGTAGATTCTCGAAGAGATAGTCGTCGGCAATCGTAGTAGATGGTGTTGCTACGCCGTGGAATACCGAACTGAGGTTTGTAAGGCTGCTGCCGAAACTTTCGCCTATAGCCTGATGTCCGAGGCACACGCCAAGGATTGGCTTTTTTCCGGCATAGGTCTTTATTACATCGAGCAGCAGACCAGCCTCGCTTGGGATTCCCGGTCCGGGCGAGAGTATTATCTTGTCGAACGCCTCAAGTTGTTTCAGTTCGAACTTGTCGTTGCGGAAAACCGTTACTTCTGCGCCCAATTCCTTTACCAAGTGGCTCAGATTATATGTAAACGAGTCGTAATTATCTATTATTACAATTTTCATTGTGCTATGGTTTGTAGTTGTTTTCTTATAGTTTCTCTGCCATTGCAATAGCCTTGCGTAGTGCTCCGAGTTTGTTGTTTACCTCCTGAAGTTCGTATTCAACGTCGCTCTTTGCAACTATGCCGCCGCCAGCCTGAAACCACAGTTCGTTGTTGCGGCTGACAAATGTGCGGATGGTTATTGCTTGGTTAAGGCTTCGGTTAAAGCCAATGAAACCGATGCAGCCGCCATATGCTCCGCGGTTATGAGGCTCGTACTCGCTTATAAGTTGCATTGCTCTTACCTTTGGCGCGCCGCTCAGAGTGCCGGCAGGGAAGGTGTCGATGAATGCCTGAATTGGGTCGGCATCATTGTCGAGTTCTCCACAAACGCGGCTCACAAGATGGATGACGTGGCTGTAGAACTGCATGTCTTTGTAGAATTCAACATGAACGTTGTGGCAGTTGCGACTAAGGTCGTTTCGGGCAAGGTCAACAAGCATAACGTGCTCGGCATTCTCCTTAGGGTCTTTTTGCAGATATTCGGCATTCTTGCGGTCCTGCTCGGCATCGCCTGTGCGCTTGGTTGTTCCGGCAATAGGGTCGATGTATGCCTTGTTACCCTCAATTCGGCAATGGGTCTCGGGCGATGAACCGAAGATTCTGAATCCGCCAAAGTCGAAGTAGAAAAGGTAAGGGCTAGGGTTGATGCTTCGCAGGGCGCGATACAGTTTGAAGTCGTCGCCCTCGTATCTCTGTTTGAATCGGCGTGAAAGAACAATCTGGAAGACATCGCCTCTCAGACAGTGGGCAATACCCTTGCGGATATTCTCGCGATGCTCATCGTCGGTAAGAGTGCTCCAGAAATCTCCCACAGGGCGGAAACCGTAGGCCTGATAAGGACGTTGAGTAATGTCGCGCTCCAGAATGTCGAGGTCATCCTCTTCGCCGTCGGCAAGCAACTCGATGATTGTAAGTTGGTTGTTGAAGTGGTCGAAAACAATAACGTCCTTATACAGAATGTACAGAAGGTCGGGCGCGTCGTTCTTTTCAAGGGTCTCGTCCTTGACGTTGATATTCTCGAAATATCTTACGGCATTGAACGATGTGTAGCCGTACAATCCGCAGTATTTGCTGTTCTCTCCGGTAATCTCGAAGGCATCGAGAAACTCGTTTATAACCTGAGCCGAACCGTAGTTCTCGTCAATTTTATGCTCAGCCTGAATTCCGTCGGGGAACTTGATTTTTCCCGTGCCGTGCTCTATGCTTACCTGAGCAATAGGGTGAAGTCCGATGAACGATTTGCTGTTCTCGCCTCCGTGGTAGTCCGAACTTTCCATCAGAACCGACTGTGGATAGGCGTCGCGAACCTTCAGATATGTTGATACCGGCGTGTTAAGGTCGCCGAGTATTGTTTTGCTGGCTGTATGATATTTGTACATTGTGTGCGTTGTTGTTTAGTCGTTAATACCTTCGTCGTCTTTGTGAGCCAAGTAAGTTGCCAAATCCTTGTCGCCTCGTCCGCTCACGGTAAGCACCACCACGTCGTCTGGCTTGAACATGCTCTTTACCTTAGGCAGCGCGCCAAGTGCGTGCGAGCTTTCAAGAGCCGGAATGATTCCTTCGAGGCGTGTAAGTTCGAAGGCGGCGCGCAGAGCCTCATCGTCGTTTACCGGAATAACCTGAGCGCGTCCTGCGTCGGCAAGGTTGCAGTGCAGCGGACCTGTGCCCGGATAGTCGAGTCCGGCAGATATTGAGTAAGGCTCAATTATCTGTCCGTCCTCTGTCTGCATCAGTTTGATGCGCGAGCCGTGCAGAATTCCCGGTGTTCCGATGGTTATTGATGCGGCTGTCTCTTTTGTGTCGATGCCCATTCCGCCAGCCTCCGACAGAATTATCTTTACTCGCTCGTCGTCGATGTAGTGGTATATTGTTCCGGCAGCGTTCGAACCTCCGCCCACGCAAGCCATCAGATAGTCAGGATAGTCGCGTCCTGTTTTCTCCTTAATCTGCCATTTTATCTCTTCTGAAATAACGCTCTGCAAGCGAGCCACCATGTCAGGATAAGGATGAGGTCCTACCGTTGAGCCGATGATGTAGAATGTGTCGGAAGGATGGCAGCACCAGTCGCGGATAGCCTCGTTCGTAGCGTCTTTCAGCGTTTTGTTTCCGCTCTGAACAGGGAACACCTCTGCGCCAAGCATCTTCATTCTTTCTACGTTAACATGCTGACGCTCAACGTCGAGCGCGCCCATGTAAACGCGGCAAGGCATATTCATAAGTGCGCAGACGGTAGCTGTTGCCACGCCGTGCTGTCCGGCTCCTGTCTCGGCAATGATGCGGGTCTTGCCCATCTTTTTTGCCAGCAGAATCTGACCGATGGCGTTGTTAATCTTGTGTGCTCCCGTGTGGTTCAGGTCTTCGCGCTTAAGGTAGATGTGGCAGCCGTACTTGTTGCTCAGTCTGTTTGCGTAGTACAGTGGCGAAGGGCGACCAACATAGTCCTTAAGCAGTGAATGGTACTCTTTCTTGAACTCTTCGCTCTCGATTATTGGCAGATAAGCCGCCTCGAGGTCTTTTACTGTCTTGTAGAGGATTTCGGGAATGTAGGCACCGCCAAACTCTCCGTAGAAACCGTTCTCGTCAACCTGATATGTTTTCATATTCTATTTTGTTTTTTATTGTTGTTTTTACTATTTTTCTCGATTTGTCGTAAACAAGAAAGAAGGCTTGCCGCAAGTACGACAAGCCTTCTTTGTAATATCCTGAAAAACAGTTCACTTATATATACAAGGCTGTGACTCACGACCGTTTGAAGTCTGAGAGCGCCACCACCAATATGTATTAACTGTAAACTGCATGATTCTTTCTGTTGTAAATTGTTGTTTAATTCGGTTGCAAAGTTACAGATTATCATCAAACCGCCAAACAAAAAAGCGATTTTTTTTGTTATATATGTAATTTTAGCTCTTTTTGCTATATATACATTATATATTTAACTACGAATGCTGTTGCTGATGCCAAAAAGACACCGTTTTTCTCATTTTTATGTCTATTTGCCTCTGGCGGATTTTATGTGATGTGTGGCTGATTTTTCAGTTCAAACGCTTTCGGTTTTCAGAGTAAATTTCTGCATATACCGATGTTGCCTTTGTAGCCATATGATGTTATTTTGAAATATAATTTAACTTTTTTTCATGTTTTATTCTTGTTCATTATTAAGAAAAGCGTTATTTTCGCAGAAAATTTAATAACAATTAACTTTTAATTTATTTTTTTCGTATGAAACAAGCTTGTGAAAACAGAGAGGCAGCGCGTGCAGCCTTGTCAAATCGATGGGCGACAGCTTCTATTTACTGTTTCCTGTTTAATGTGATTATTCTTTTCTTGATTGTATTTTCTTCGTGTATCCCATTAGCAGGATTAGTGTTGATTATTCCTGTTCATATGGCATATGAGATATCTTTTCTTAAATGTTTGCGAAATGATGAAAAGGCTTTTGAATTTGGTGATTTGTTCAATTATTATGGAAAATATTTTGGAGCAGCAGCTTTGAAGTTTGTTTATCTTCTATTGTGGGCTTTATTGTTTGTTGTTCCCGCAATTATAAAGTCATATTCTTATTCAATGACTTCGTATATTGTTCATGATAATCCGGGAATCGGTGCTGATGCTGCGATAGAGGCAAGTAAGAAGATGATGAGTGGACATAAGTTGGAGTTATTCTGGCTTTACCTTACGTTTATAGGATGGTGGTTTTTGGCATGGTTTACATGTGGTATAGGTTTTTGTGTATTGCCGGTTTATATACGGACAGCTAAGGCTGATTTTTATCAGTCTCTCCTGAATGAACAGAACATTACTTCTGAAATAGAACAGAAGCAGATTTAATTATTAGTTAAATGAATATTTAAGCCAGCAAAACGTATAGTATTGCTGGCTTTTACAAAAATAAAGTTGTATGATTAAACCAGTTGAAGGATACAAGGCTTGTGCCTTGGCTGAACTAAGTGGAAAGTGGGGTAGTGCTATTTTGATGATGCTTGCATATCTTGTATTGCAACTCATTGTTGGTTTTGTCTTTGGTCTTATTATAACTGTGGTTTCTATTGGCGCTATGGCAGCCTATGGAGAAATTGCTGGAGGTGTGGTAAATATAACAGGAAGAATAATTTCAAGTTTTATATTTATTCCTTTCGCCTTTGGAATCTCAATGTCGTTCATTGGTTTTGTGAGACACAAGAATTCCCTGCTAATAGAGAGAGCTTTTGCAGATGGCTATGATAGGATGGCAGTTGCAATTTTGAGAAATCTATATACGATTTTGTGGGCTTGTTTGCTTTTTGTTCCTGGAATAATCAAGGCATATTCGTATATTCTTACTCCTTATATTGTTTGGGAAAATCCAGGTATTAGCGCAAATTCTGCCATAGATATGAGTCGTTCTATGATGAAGGGACATAAATTTGAGATGTTCTTGGTTCACTTGCATATTTTATGGTGGTGGATTCTATTGATGCTTGTTGCAGGAATAGGTGTTTTTATCTGTTATGCTTCGATTTCTTCAGGATATAGTATTGTGTCTATTTTGCTATTATTATTGTTTTATGGACTCATTATGTTGGGGGGAGTAATAGGTGTATTTTATCTTATGCCAATTGTTGAGTGTGCCCAGGCTCTTTTCTATGAAGATCTTTTGGAGGAGAAAAAAGAATATTCAACAACAACTTCTGCATCTTCTTCAGAGATGAAGTTTTGACGTAAAGTAATGATATCATTTTAATAACCAAATAATTGTCACGGCTTTATAGTTTCATAAAAAAAGGAATCTGTAAAGCCGTGATTTTATATCAGAAAATATGGAAAGACATCCGCAGTTTTATAAAGATATAGCCCTTTCAGCCATGAAGGGTAAATGGAACAAGGCTGCATTGTTGGCATTTGTGCTCTTTTTAAACATGGCATTGGTGTTTATTGTTCCGATGCTGTATTTGGCATTTATGATCTTTCATTTAGTAACAGGAAAAACCGTTTTCTGATTGTTTTAGTCTTAATTTATAGAGAGTATGGTGTTTCTTTTTGCTGTGTTTTTCCTCATTCCTATAATGCTTGCGTTTGCCGGCTTTATATTTTCTTTCTTTATCCTCGATTTTGGCATTGACGGTATTTTCCTCGACAATCTCAGAGGAAGGGATACAACGCTTAAAATAAGGAAGATTCGTTCTTATAGTATCTGCTGGGCTTCGTTTCTCCGATTCTTTTATCTTGCCTTGTGGGCTATGTTGTTTTTCTTTCCTGCGCTGGTCAAGTACTACTCTTATATCTTTGTTCCGTATATTGTAAGAGATAATCCGGGCATCGGAGCAGATGAAGCCATCAATTTAAGTTGTGCTATGATGAGCGGTCGCAAGATGGAATTGTTTTGCCTTCATCTTTCGTTTTTGAAATGGGCTGTCTTGGCAACCATTCCGCTTGGCATTGGATGGCTGTGGCTCTATCCGTACATAAAGGCAACGCAAGCCGCTTTCTATATTTCAGTGTACGATGAGTATAACGGCATTCCGCAAAAGTAAAATGAAAACTTCCGAAAAACTTAGTCGTACATTTTTGTCTGTGTTTAGCCAAATATCAATATCTTTGCAGAGTATTGGTGCTACTATCATTCAACAAAGCATATAAAGGTTAAATTACTAAACAGAGATGAACAAGATTAAACGAATTTTTATTGCGGTTCTTTCGTCAACCGTAATTGTCAACATGGCGTATGCAACCGGCGGCGTAACGCGCAAGCAGCTTGCCGAGTATGCCAGCAGTCTGAAGGGGCTGAAGAAGGCAGAACTGAAAGAGGCTATGTACAGACTTATGACCCCTACAACGGTACTCGACTACGGAAGCGGAATAGGACACACTTGGGACGGATTCTACGATACCGACCGCACCGCTGATAACTACTGCATTGACCGTTATTGCGACGACCGTCGCGAGTTTGGAAGTCGTGGCTCGGTCGTTTCCGGACTTAACATAGAGCACAGCTTCCCTAAATCGTGGTGGGGCGGCACAAAGAACAGCGCGTATATGGATTTGTTCAACCTTATGCCGTCTGAGGTTTCTATCAACTCGGCAAAGAGCAACTATGGCATGGGCGTTGTAGACAATATAAAAGATACGAACGGCTGCACAAAGGTAGGAACGGGAACGGGCGCACGTTCGGGCGTAAACCTGTGGGAGCCTGCCGACAAGTGGAAGGGCGACTTCTCAAGAGCATACATGTATATGGCTACGGCTCATCAGAATCTGAACACAAAATATACGGGCGAGGCTCTCACATCGCTCGAGAAGAACGTGTGGCCGACGCTTCAGCAATGGGCTTACACTCTATATCTGAAGTGGACGAGAACCGACAAGGTAGACCAGATTGAGGTTGACCGCAATAATGCCGTCTATGAGATTCAGGGCAACAGAAACCTGTTTGTAGACTATCCGACACTTGCCGAATATGTGTGGGGAGACAGTATCGACGCGGAGTTCGACCCTTACACCGCGCTTACAACCTGCTCGGACGATGACAGATACGCATCATATCAGTATAACGACAATGGTGGCTCTGCTGGTGGAAACGGCGGCAATGAGAGCGGCGGCAATAGCAACGACGACGATGATATTGATGATGTTGAAACTGGCGAGGTTGAGGGCACATACATCCTCGTAACCAATGTTGGCGACCTTAAGACTGGCGACAATCTGCTTATTGCATCGGACAACTATGTGATGAGTTCGACTCAGGCGGCAAACAACCGTCCTGCCGTGACAACAACCGTTACGGATAATAAGATTGTATATGCCGACGATATGGCAGTTGTAACCCTTGTACGCACGGGCGACTACTGGCTGCTGAAGACAAACGGCGGCTATCTCTACGCAGCATCGTCTTCTTCAAACTGGTTGCGCACAACCGACAAGGCTGACAATACAACCAAGGCGTCAATCACTCAGGCTGCCGACGGCTGCGCAGTTATTAAGTTCGTAAACGTGAGCGGTCGCAACGAGCTTCAGTTTAATACGAGTGCCAACGTATTCTCTTGCTACAAGAGCGGCAACCAGAAGGCTATTCAGTTGTACCGCCGCATTGCTACAACCGATGGCGTTTCAGTAACAACCATCAGCACAGACGATGAGGCTGTCTACAATCTCAACGGCGTTAAGGTTGATGCTTCTTACAAAGGCATCGTTGTAAAGAACGGAAAGAAATACTTCAACAGATAATATTCTGATTCCGAAGAAAATAAGATAAAGACTGCCGGGGCTGAACGGAAAAGCCTCGGCAGTCTTTTTTTTGTTTCAGAAGAAAACCGCCGATACCGAAAATTAGTGATTCCGCGCCTCAAAATCATCGTTTTTAGTGATTGTGCCGATGCCCGATAGCATTTACTTTTGCACTCGAAAGTTTAAATGATTATTAACAAACACATTTAACGTTTATTTGTATGAAGAATATAGGAATTGTTTTCGGCTCAACAACAGGTACATGTGAGAGCCTTGCAGCAACGGTTGCTGAAAAACTTGGCGTGTCGGCAGACAACGTTATAAACGTTACTGACCTCACAGCCGACAAGGCGGAGAGTTATGATGTATTGGTGCTCGGCTCGTCTACTTGGGGCGACGGAGAACTTCAGGATGACTGGTACGACGGTCTTTCGGTGCTGAAGAGTGCCAATCTTTCGGGCAAGACCGTTGCACTTTTTGCTTGCGGCGACTCAGACTCTTACTCGTCAACATTCTGCGATGCAATGGCTGAGCTGAAGGCTGGCTTGGCATCATCGGGCGTTACATTCGTAGGCGCGGTAGATGCTTCGGCTTACTCTTACGACGACAGCCGTGCTGTAGAGGACGGCAAGTTCATCGGTCTTGCCATCGACGATGTAAACGAGAGCAGCAAGACTGACGCTCGCGTATCGGCTTGGGCAGAAGCCCTAAAGCCTTATCTGGCATAAAGAAAGAAGAAAGTTTTATAATTTTTTGAAAGGAAACGCAATGCAAGTATCTGAAGATTTCAACCCAGCCGACCTGAAGGTCCTGTTCAACCACATTTACGAGTACAAGAAGGGCGTACGCAGAATGGTTCTCTACACGGTAAACCGAAAGTATCTCGACTTTGCCGTTGAGCGCCTTGCCCATCAGGGTATAAGTTACTATGTATTGTCGGCAGGCAAGAACAACGTTAATCTCTTCTTCGGAAGAGACGAGTGCATCGACACGGTGCGTTGCCTCATCAGATGTCCGCTGAACCAGCTTACGCCAGAGCAGGATTTCATCTTGGGCACTCTGCTTGGCTACGACGTGTGCGTGCAGTGCGAGCGTTATTGCGGCAAGGTTGAGGCAATAGACAAGATGCGGCTTGCTGTTTCCTGATTGTTAGTTGTAGTAAATAAGAAAGAAGGCTGTCGTCTCTCATTAGTAGATGACAGCCTTCTTTTTATGCCTTGATAACACTTTCTATAACCTTTGGAAAGTGAGCCTGCTCAAGCTCGTGAATCTTGGCGGCGATGGTGTCGGCAGTATCCTCATCGGAAAGTGTTACCTTGAACTGCGCAATATGCTCGCCGGCATCCAGTTCGTTATTCACAAAATGAATGGTTATTCCCGTCTCTTTCTCTCCGGCAGCCTTTACTGCCTCATGAATGTGATGACCGTACATTCCCTTTCCGCCGTATTTAGGCAACAGGGCAGGGTGGATGTTTATGATGCGCTTAGGATAGGCGTCGATAAGATAATCTGGCACTTTTACTAGGAATCCGGCAAGGATGATGAAGTCGCAATCCTTTACGGCAGCCATTACCGTGGCTTCGTCCTCGGCAAACTGCTTTCGGCTTATAACCGCGTTGGGAATGTCATGATTCTTGGCTCGCTGAAGCGCGTAGGCATCAGCCTTGTTGCTCACCACTATGCTCACCTCAACCTGCTCGTCGGCAGAGAAATAGTTGATGATGTTTTCGAGATTCGTTCCGCCGCCGCTCACAAATACGGCAAGGCGTATCTTTTTGTTGTTCATATATGTTTTTGTTGGTTGTTATTTCAGATTTTAATTGACGATTGACAGTTGACAATTCAAAATTATGAATTATCAATTTTGAATTATGAATTCATTCCTTTTCAATTTTCAATTCAATAAAGCTTGATATACTCGTAAGTGTTTCCGATGCCGTCAAGATATTGCTTGAACGCTTCGCGTGAGATTACCACCGTTCCGCGGCAGTCGTTAGGGTGGAACGACAGACTCTCGGCATCCTTCAGATTCTCGTCGAGAAACAGATGAACGTGATGCTCCTCGTCGTTAATCAGTCCGAAAGGCGAAACGCTTCCCGGCTCCAGACCAAGATATTTCATCATGCGCTCGGGCGATGCGAACGACAGCTTTCCGCATGATGGCAGACCCTTTGACACGAGCGATTCCTTCAGAATATGCTCAAGTTCGTGAATGTCAAGGTCGTAGTCGCAGTTGAAGCACACCAGATAGTGCTTGTTGCCTTTATGGTTTCTGAAGAAGAGATTCTTGCAGTGGACAGAACCGTCCTCCTTCCACCTGCGTTTGGCTTCTTCTATGGTTTTACCTTCGGGATGATTGTAATTTGTAAACGGAATGTTATGTTCTCTGAGATAGTTGAGAACAGTTTCTTCTCGTGTCATACTGATTGATTTTTTTTACTTCTGTGTGCAAATATACATTAAATAGCCGAAAATTTCGAACTTTTTGTAAGATTTTAGGCAAAAAAGAAGTCGGCTACTGAATGATGTAGCCGACCGTTGTATCAGTTTCTTTTGTGCTTTGCATAAAACGTGCAAGGAAATGCGTTTTTCCTTTATTTGTCCGGGTCTTCGCCGATGCTCGACTGGTTGTATGTTATCGTTGGTATTCGGTAGATGCTTCGGGCAGAGAACAGACCGAGTACTCCCGACGTGAAGTTTGGCAGCGGATTGCAATTGTTGCTCTCGGCAATGCTCAGCGAGAAGAAGTAATTGTATGCCGTCTCGTCGATGAGGCTCACCGAGATGTCGAGTTTGTCGCCGTCGTGCAGCCATTCCTCGCGCTTTTCCTTCTCGTCGTCGCCCTCGTTGTTTGCGAAGAGGCTGCAATTAAACACAATCTTTCCGTCGTTGGCAACCTTGTTGTCCGATAGCATCCATCTAAACATCTTGTCGTTGCGCATGATGCGAATGTAGT
>R24__coassemble_290_pt1 | contig 36461 bp, 30 predicted proteins | sample R24__metabat2_low_PE_011 | metagenome-assembled genome bin R24 | reverse complement strand
TATCTCATCATCTATGCAGACGACAGTTCCGTCGGCGAACTTCTCATAATGGGAACTAAACCAAGTAAGCGACCATGATATATTGGTGTGGGGCTATTCCCAAAAACTAAGAACAATTTATAATGGTAGAACAATTCAAAGAGTATCTCAGCCAGTCAAACATGGCAAAGAACACCGTTTCGGCATACGTCTATGCCGTAAACGACTTCAAATCGCGTCACAAGGAGTTGACAAAGAAGAATCTGTTGCTTTACAAGACGTATCTCATCGAGACCTTCAAGCCCAAGACCGTAAACCTACGTATTCAGGCATTGAACAAGTATCTGGAATATTTGCACAAGCCTCGCTTGCACTTAAAATCCGTCAAGGTGCAGCAGCGCACCTATCTGGAGAACGTAATAAGCAATGCCGACTACATCTTTTTGAAGAATAAACTAAAGAAGGAGAATAATCAGGAGTGGTACTTCGTTGTTCGCTTCCTCGCTGCTACAGGCGCAAGAGTAAGCGAACTGGTGCAGCTGAAGGTAGAACATGTAAACGTTGGCTATTACGACATCTATACCAAAGGAGGCAAGGTACGCCGCCTGTTTATTCCCAAGACACTAAGGGATGAGGCTCTGATTTGGCTCAGAACGAACAACAGGGAAAGTGGTTATCTGTTTCTCAACCGCTTTGGGGAACGGATAACCACTCGTGGCATTGCGCAGCAGTTGAAGAACTTTGCCATTAAGTATGGGCTTAATCCTAAAGTCGTTTATCCGCACTCGTTCCGCCATCGCTATGCTAAGAACTTTTTGGAGAAGTTCAACGACATATCCTTGCTTGCCGACCTGATGGGACACGAAAGCATAGAAACAACACGTATCTATCTGCGCCGAACCGCTTGCGAGCAACAGGCTATTGTGGATAAGGTCATTACATGGTAACTGTTGTATATGCAGCTCTTTAAGTAAAGAACGGCAATTGAAGAATCATTGATAAGCCAGCAGAAACATACTTATTTTCGTGTTTCCGCTGGCTTGTACCCGAAAAATCATTATCTTTGCGTCATAACCAATATCGTAAATAACATGCTTACAGACAGATTCAAAGAAAAAACTATCATATAGATGGCGAGATTACCTGCTTGTTATCAGACGTTTCCCATCTCCGAACTGGTGCAGTTTATACGCCATTTCGGGATTAAATTCGATACATCTCTTACAATGTATAATATCAAATTATAATGTTGATTATCTGAATATTACAGACGCTGAAAGCGTCTCCGTTAAGTAACCGTAGGTCGGAACGACCTGCGGAATAAGAACCATCAACGGAAAGCACTCTGAATGAGTGCCCCATCTATCGCAATGGGCGACCGCTTTCAGGGGCGATGATATTCAATGCATTACTGTCCGCAGATCCTGCGGATGCTGCGGTTACTGAGAGGTGACGCTTCCAGCGTCATTCTGAATAGTCACTTCATGAAATAAGAGAATGACGTTTCTCATCTCCGAACTGGTGCAGTAAATGATTGTATTTTCAAAAAAATAAGAAAAAAATTGTTCCGAAACCTGAATAATTGAAAAAAGTAGGATAAGATACAAGTGAAGGCAGCCATTCGACACGGTTGCCTTCCTTCTTATCTATCGGTTCTTGGAGCAGCGTCTCTGTCGGGGCATGAGCCTTGACGGGGCGCTGCTCTTCTTTACTGCCTGAAAAAAAGTCCGGCTTTACCCGTCGGATTTAAGAAAAGCAGGATAAGATACAGATGAGGAGAAACAACAATAATATTTAATCTAATAAAACTTGCTGTATGAAGGAAGTTGTATTGACAAAAGAGGAGTGGCGGCGATTAGCCGCTGTCACTCCCGAGGAAAGAGAAAGAGCCATGAAGAAACTCCAGCGGTGGATACACTGGCAGATAATACACTGCGGATTCAGTCGCGAGTGCGGACCTTTCTCCCGTGGGGCGATGGGCGGCGATGCCGTGGATGTGATAGGAGAGGAGTGCATCGAGGCACTGTTCTGCGGAGAGTGGCACTGGAAGCCAACCCGCGAGCTGAGCTCGATGCTGATTCAGATTGCAAAAAGCAAGATGGGACACATTGTTGAGGATTACTACGAGCAGGGACAGCCCGAGGTTACGCTCACCAGCGACCAAGGCTTCCGCCAGCAGGTGGAGATGGATATTGCAGAGCAGTGGAAGTTCGAAGCCAACATGCGCGATATGGGCTACGACATTGCACGCAGCGTTGCAGTGAACGAGCCTGAACTGCTGGCTTACTTGGATGCGATGTACCGTGACGACACATATTACGGCATTGCCAGTCTGATGGGCAATGATGTGAAAAAAGTGATGAGGCTTGAAAAGCGGTTGCTGAGTCTATTGGAAAAATATTAACAGATAAGTAAATATTATAGTAAAAATGAAACACGTTAAGAACCTAATGGATAGGATAGATGAAGTCAGGGTAAATTCGGTAACAGAAGATGAATATGAGAGAGTTTGGAACAGAAGCCTTGACGAACAAGTGAGCAGGATGATGGTGCGCTGGGACGAGTTGATGGCTCGTGCCAAGGAAGCCGTCGATGCTCAGGAAAAGGCATAGGCAGCGGATTTGCATATCCATTGCCTGAGCCCTCGTGCCATTGGTGCGGGGGCTTCTTCATTCAGTATGTTAAGCGATTAAAAGGAAGGAGGGAAAATGATGACGTATTTTGTAATGAAAGAGTTTGAATGTAGCGACGGATGCAGGATGCCAGCCGCCGCAAGAGAGAACATCGAAGCCTTGGTAGAGCAGGTGCTCGACCCTGTACGCCGTGCATACGGCAAGGCTGTATGTGTAACCTGCGGATACCGCTGTCCACGGCATAATGCCAGCGTAGGCGGAGTGCCGCAGAGCCAGCACGTCAGCGGTCAGGCAGCCGACATACGTCCTGTGGAGCAGCATGACGGCGCGCTTGAACGGCTTGCCAAGACTGTAGTGGCTAACGGCAAGTGGGATCAGATGATACTCTATCCCACGTTCATACACATAAGTTGGAAGCGTGGCGGCATAAACCGCCGACAGATACTAAGGAAGACGGCAGGAGGCTATCGGCAGATAGACATCAGCCAGTTAAAATAGGAGGAACGGACGATGAATGCAGAATTGTGGGTGAGCATAGTGCTCGCATTGATAAGCATGGTGAGCGGCTGGGGCTGGCTTACCAACAGCCGTAAGTACAGACAAGAGGTCAAGAGCCTTGAGGCTGAGAACCGGCAGAAGTATATGGACCTTGCCAAGGAGTATGTAGAGGAGTTCCGCAAGAACATTGCAGAGCCGCTGCAACTGGAGGTGAGGGATTTGAGGAACGAAGTAAAACTATTGCGCGATGCTGTACAGGAGATTAACGACTGTCCTTTCAGCGGCGACTGCCCTGTCAGGACAAAACTGTCTGCGCCGGCTCGTGATGCCTCTGGCAGCCGTGGCTCTGTCGCTGCTGCTTGCAGGCTGCGTGGCGAGCCGACGTGCTACGAGTGAGCATGTAAGAGCCGCGAGGACAGAACAGAAGGACTGCCTGCGGACGGAACGGATGGCGGTTGCCGTGCATGACACGATAGTCGAGGTGACAACCATCACCATCCGCGAGAACGAAGCCGGCGACACGGTGCGGATAGCGCAGCTGACAGAGCGTACGCGGACATCGGTACGAAACCGTATCAACGATGTGCAGGAGCGCGTGGCGGTGAGGACTGATACGGTCTACATAGCTAACCGCGATTCCGTTGAGGTTAAGGAAAGACCGCGCAACACGCTGAGATGGGTTCTGTTGGTTATTGTCGGTTTGATTGTTTTAGTAATAAGCATAAAGGTTAATAAATGTTGAACAACGGCTGCGAACGATTCGCAGCCACTAAATTTTAGGAGGGTTAAATTATGGCAAAAGTAACAGGTATTGCCACACAACTGAGTGGCAAGGTAGGACAGTTTATCTATCGTCGTACCAAGTCGGGTACGATAGTGTGTGAAGCACCGGCAAAGGTCGTTGTTCCAAATCGTTCGGAGGCACAGATGAGGGTGCGTGCCCAGTGGGGTAATCTGGCAGCGGTATTTCGCCAGTTCAACCAAACGCTGAAGAAAGGCTTTGAGGGAGTGAACGGCAGAATGAGCGATTACAATGCGTTTTTACAGACAAACATGAACGTAGTAAAAGTGTATATCGCTAAGAACGTGCTGCTGAATGGCGGCAGCGTGCTTGCTCCGTATCAGATAACGCGAGGCACACTGCCTTCGATAGCGATGAGTGTTGGTGCTGACAACGTGCTGGCAAGCGATATTGCACTTGGCGACTTGGTTGTTTCGGAATCGACAACCGTTGCTGATTTTTCGAACGCGCTGATAGCCTGCAACGACGATTATGAGGCTGGCGACCAGCTGACATTCTTTTACGGACAGCAGACGACAGACGCGGTTACGGGAGTACCGCGTGCCAAGGTTCGCGGATTTAAGGTAATGCTCGACCCGTTGGACTCAACGCTGCTTTGGGATGTCGTGTCTCCTTTGGGATTCTCGTCAGCCGACGGATGTTTGGCTATGAACAGCAAGATTTCGGACGGGGCAGCCGTCTGGGTACATTCGCGCGAGGATGGCGATGGCAGAGTGCGTGTCTCAACGCAGTTCCTGTATGTCGATTCGGACATATTGGCTAAGTATCAGGGCAGTGCGGCGATGAAGGATGCTGCCGAGTCCTATGGCGGAATAACCAAGAGTGCAGCATATCTTAATCCGAGTTCGATGAGGAAAACGGATGATGACGACTTACTGGCTGAAAACGGCGATTAGGATGTGACTGTCGTGATGAGAGGTTAAGGGAGCTTCCTTCGGGAACTCCCTTTTTTAGTACGCCCGGCATGAGCAATGTCTGACGTTCTCCAGAATATCACAGACTTCTTGTGGAGCTTTGAAGCCGTAATATTTTACGCTTGTTTTCTTTCTGCCTGAATTTGGTCGAAAACCGCCTCTTTTCTTCTTGATTTCCTCATCCATTTTTTTGAATTAAATAGAATTGACTATCTTTGCACAAACCAAAAGCGTGAAAAGTGGAGAGGATTTCTCATCTCCGTTTGCTTTCGTAACTACTTCTTCTCAATTGTGAAGAATTCAACGACCTCGGACAAGTCAATTGAAATCATTACGAACCAAACCTTTACACAATAAATCTTTTTCATTGCTTTTGGTTTTTTTGTTTTTACTACTCGACTTTCAGGGGTTTTCGTTTCTCCCTTTCAACACTCGCTTGCGCCTCTGTAATGCGGCGGAGAAGGTTGGTGTGTCCCTTCTCAATCACTGTAGTTACCTTTTTTGTAAATACAAAATGGTGGGAAGGAACGTTCAATGTAGGTGGGGGAGTTGAAAGTTGAAAATTGAAAAAGGCTGGAATTTGGAATTGACAATTCGTAATTCATAATTCACAATTCAGAATTGACAATGGACAGTTGACAATTGACAATGAATAATTCATAATTGAGAATTCAAAATTATAGAAAAAGGGGACTATTTTGTCTTTTGGTAAATACAAAATAGTGGGAAGGTATATGTAGGGTATATGCAAGCTATATGTAGGGTATATGCAAGCTATATGTAAGCTATATGCAAGCTATATGTTAGCTATATGTTGGCTATATGTAAGCTATATGTTGGCTATATGTTGTGTATATGTAAGCTATATGTAAAGTATATGTGGGGTAGGTTGAGAATTAAGAGACAATTGACAAATCTGGAGGGCATCTGCAAACTTAGAGAAAGTTGACAATTCAAAATCTCTCGAATTCAATAAAAAAAGGATGCAAAAAGCATCCTTTTTTGTATCTATCTATCAGAAATTCAGGGAGAAATTGCCGGAAACGTGCAGTTGCGACAGGAAGAAGACCAAGCCCTCGTAATATCTGTACTTGCCAGTTGGAGGAGCGGCATTCCACAGTTGCTGAACATATTCGCGGGCAAGTTCGCGGTCGGCTGCCGATGATGACTTGGCCAAGGCTATCGCTCCAACGGCATTTGCGCCCATCATTCCGTGGTTGTAGTCGCCGTGAGCGTTAGAGCCGTCCCAGCCGAAGTGCGAGTGCTTGAATCCGTCTTTCTTTATGAAGGTGAGCCAGTTGCGCATCACCTGCTCCTGACGCTTCTTGTCCTTTCCGCACAGATAGTAATCCATGCCCACGTTCATAGGGCAGCGGAGGGCATCCCACATATATATTGAAGTGTCGTAGCCGGCGTGAGGCCATCTGTAAGGCTTTCCGCAGTACTCGCTGTAATCAGGGTAGACGCCAGTCTCGGGGTGAGCCGAATCTATCAGGTGCTGTCGGGCAGCCTTTGCAGCCTTCTGCCAGAAACTGCGGTTGTTCTTCACGCTCTTTGCCCATTTATCCAAGAAGGCAGGAAGCATGTACGACGGGTCGGTAAAGTAATGTCCACCACGGTCGGGAACGAAGGTAATCAGATAGTTATTCTTGTTAAAGAGATTGTATACACCCGTTTTCTCGCCGTCCTTGTTCATTATCTTGTCGAGGATGACGTTGGCTTGCTCGGCATATTCAGGCGCGTTCCATCGCTCGCTGGCAAGCAGAAGGGCTGTAACGAAGTAAAGTTCGCCGTCCGATGCGTTGCTCTGACCTATGTGCTTGCCGTTGGTGTCGCATTGCCAGCAGAAGTAGCCGTCCCAAGGCGTGTCGGCGCCGTAAGCCATGTGCTTTTTGCTCCAGTTCCACAATTTGTCGAACTGTTCGCGATGGTTAAGCTGAACGCTTATCATCATGCCGTACGACATGCCCTCGGTGCGCACGTCGTTGTTGCCCGTGTCCATGATGAAAGCCATTCCGTCGGCTGTTTCGTAGTAGACACTGCGCTGTCCGTCAGCCTCGTAAAGGCTCAGGTCGCCCGGTGTGAAGAAATGCTCCCACAAGTTGTTCATGTGCTCCTGCACCTCGCTGTCGGTCTTTCCAAGAAGTGTCTTGAAAAGATTATCGCCCTTAGCCATGCTGCCCGAAAGAAGGCAGATGGCAAGGACGATTAGTCGTGAAAAAATCTTATTCATGTATTTTTGTGTTACTGTTAAGTATTTTGCCAGAATGATTATTTTCCGAAGAGAATCTTACGGTCGCGCTCGATGGCCGGGGCAACAATATCCTCGGGAACGAAACGCCAGTTGTTGTTAGCCTTCGGAGAGATGTGCTTCATCTTTCTCAGTTCGTTGATGAGGCACAGACGCTGGTCGGTATCGGTGCGGAAGATGATGCGCGAGTCGATGCTGTCCTTAGGGATGCCAGCACCCTCGGTTATCAGCGCGCCGCCGCCGTTGCCGCGATACGAGTTCATCGCAACCTTGTACCACGCGTTAGGGTCGAAAGGCTTGCCGTTGCTCATTCGCAGGATTCTGATTTTCTGACCTCTTGGCTTCGTAACGTCAACCTCGTAGTCTATTCCAGCGGCAGAGTCGAAGTTGAACATCGGATTCTTCAGCCCCATGCCTCGCGTGTTGTTCGGGTTGTCGTTGAACAGAAGAATATGGTCGTCCGAGGTCTTCATCTGGTTTGTCCATAGCGAGTAACTCATTTCCAGATGGTTGCGAATCTCTTCGCCCTTCATTCTTACAACATACAGTTTGTTCTCGTACTTGTACAGATTGAACATATCGCACATCGTAACGACGCCCTTCTTTATTGTTGCGTTGAATCGGAGCGGAGCGTTGAACGACACGTCTGCGCCGGTTATCTTCAGCTGCATGTTGTGTATCAGGTCGCCGAAAGCCGATGAGCCGAAGTAATATTCGTACATATACATGTCTGAATCGAACTCGGCTATTTTCTCGTCGATGTATGAGTTGAGGGTGGCAACCTCGCCCGAGAAATGCTCCATAAAGTCGCTGTCAATCTCGTAGTCAGCCATATCGACGAGTTTTGTTTCGATGTGCTTGCCTACAACCTTCTTGCCGCTCATGCTCACTTTTACGGTTATCTCAGCCACGTTTCTGGCATCGTTTCCCGGATTGGCGATGTGAACGATTTTTCCGTCGGAATTTGTTATTGTAGATTTGTAGGCGTTGTGGTCGTGTCCGTAGAAGATGAAGTCGAATCCCGGAACCTGCTCGGCAACGATTTTCGTCACGTTCTCCTTGTATTCGTCGGTAACGATTCCGCCCTCAAGACCAGAGTGGAAGACGCCCACGATGATGTCGGGATTTTCGGTCTTCTTAACGATGTCGACCCATTTCTTTGCCGAACTTACCATCTCGTCGAAGTGTATTCCCTGCCAGATATCGTGGCTCAGCCAGCTTGGAATGGCAGATGTTAGCATTCCTATTACGGCGATTCTAACGCCGTCGCGCTCAATCATTATGTAGGGCGATGTGTAAGGCCTTCCGGTGGCGTCAGAAATTACGTTTGCGCCCAGAACCGGGCATTTAAGGTCTGAAATCCACTTGTCGTACACCTTGTACGAAGCCTCGATGTCGTGGTTGCCGAAAGTCTCGGCATCGTATTTGAGATAGTTGATGATACTTGCCGCGATGTTTATCTCGTTGGTGCGCAGATAGTTCCACAGATAGTTTGCTGGCTGTCCTTGCAGAATGTCGCCGTTGTCGAGAAGAATTAGTCGGTTACCGTATTTTTTCCGTTCGGCTCTGACGTAGCTGCTCACTCTTGCCATAGAGCCGTGTGCATCTTCCTTGCTCAGATAGTTTTTTGGGAAGAACATTCCGTGAACATCGCTTGTTTCTACGAACTTTAGTTCGACGGTTTTATTGCCCTTTGCGCTAAGTGAGAATGATGCAGCAAACATAGTTAGCAATAATACAATTTTTTTCATTTTTTCGCTTTTAACCTTGATGATTTTATTCTGTAGCATTGTTTCGTCTTCTCTTTTTGTAGCATTTTGAGTAGTCGCACAGACCGCACGAATAGTCGAGATGCCTTACGTTTTTGCCTATGCCTATGATGCCGCTCACCGATTTTATCGGAATCATCAGCGACGAGTCGGTGAGCCTTATGCCACACGGATTGGCGGTGGGGAAGAGCGAGAAAAGCCTTTGCTGCTCGCTTACGTGCCATCCGCAGTAGCCCGGACTGAAGCGGTTTGTGTGCTTCCATCCCGTCTTGTCGATGAAGGCTTGCAGAGCCTCTTCCATTGCATCGGCGGCTTTCTCGGCAATGATGCTGCCTATCGAGTTAGTTATGAAAATCCTAACCATATCGCCCTCGCTCTGCAACCGCTGCTGAAAATCTTCGAATTCGTTGCCTGCCGTGGCGGTGAATATCGCAAAAGCCTCGCTGCCATTAAGTTGTCGGGCAATTATCTTGCCAATGCCGAACTGGTTTCCGTTTATGCCGAGCGAGTTGTTTTCTCTGTCAACCTCGCCCTTCACGACGAAGAAGCTGAACCTCGGAACGCAAATCCGTTCAATCTCGCTCATCATAACGTCTATTTCCGCCAGAACTTCATCGTCGGGAACGGACGAGCCGTAGCCCATGCTTTCTGAAATTTCGGCAGCCGATATTTTGAGTTTTGAGAATGGAACGATGCTCTCCATGATTTATCTGTTGAATTCCTCGACAGCCTCGTAAAAGGCGTCGATGTTCTCTATTGGAGTGTGTGGCGGAATGTCGCAGCCCGATGAGATTACGAAGTTCGGAAAATCCTTCGTAAGGTTGAGGAGTCTGAGCGTCTCAGCCTTGACCTCGGCAGCCGACTGCTGCTTAAAAACCTGAACAGGGTCGAGATTTCCCATCGCCAGGCAGTCCGACGGAACGTCGCGGCATGCCTGAACCATGTCAATCTTGTTTCCGAAGTGATATCCGGCGGCTCCTGTCTTTATCATCGCCTCGGTGCACTGTCCGTTGTTTCCGCAGTTGTGCAGAATTACGGCAAAGTTATCGTCCTGAACGGCGTCGATAATCTTCTTTACGTAGACCGACGACAGTTTGTAGCAGTCGTCGTTGCTCAGAAGTCCGGCGGCAGGCTCAGCCATCAGAACACCGTTCACGCCCGTAGCCTTGAGTGCCACGCAGTAGCGCAGAATGAGGTCGGTACACTTTTCGAGCAGCGTTCGTGCCGCCTTCTCGTTTGTGTATGGCAGAACCATAATCTCGCTCATGTCGAAGAGTCTTCCGGCAAGCGAGAAAGGACCGATGCAGCCGGCAAGAACCGGCTTGTCCGAGATATTTCGGGCAGCCAGAATGTTGGCGCGCAGATATTCAGGTATTCTTCCTGCTTCGAGCAACGGAACTTCAAGACTGTCAATCTCTTGCTCGTTGCAGACAAGACGGCCGTTCACGCTCGGCACTTCGTTCTCCGGAAAGATGATGTCGCTGCCGAAAGCCTCAGCCTCGACGGTCAAGTCCATTATAACCGTTGCGGCAGCCGACGGATAGTTGTCCGACAGATATTTTATTGCCTCGTAGTGCACATTTCCGTCGCAGACAGCCTCTTTCACCGTCTTTCCAATCTTCTCGATGCCCGGGTGGGTGAGAACTGGTATTGCTATTGTATTTTTCTGACTGATAACATTTTTTATCCAGCCAGACATATTTAGTTTAGCCATATTATGAAGAGCTTTCTATTTCGGAGCTTTGCGGTAGAGATAAACGGCGATGAAGCTGAACACCACGTTCGGAATCCATACGGCAACGATTGGCGATGCGCCTGCATTAAGGGCAAACGACGACGAAACCGTCTGGAGCATGATGTAGGCGGCGCACAGTGCGATGCCGATGCCCAGAGCCATTCCCATGCCGCCCTTGCGCTTCTCGGCAGAGAGCGATGCGCCCATTATTGCCATGATGATGGCTGCGAAAGGAGCGGCAAAACGCTTGTGATATTCAATCTCGAACGGCTGGATGTTTGAGAATCCGCGCTTGCGCTGATTGTCGATGTATTCCTTCAGCACCGGAGTGGTAAGCGTTTCTTGCTGACCCTTTGCCACCGTAAGGTCGTTAGGCTCGATTTTGATGATTGAATCCATCTTCGAGCCAGTGGTTATCTTCTCGCGCATTCCCTTCATGTCGCGAATCTTGTAGTCGCGGATAATCCAGTGGTAGCGTGTTTCTGAAAGCGTATCGTACTCAATGCTCGTGGCGGTGAGGTGCGACACAACCTTCTTGCCCTCAATCTTGTCGAGGCAGAAGTGATATCCTGTGCGCGTGCGCAGGTCGTAGCTCTCAATATATGCAATCACGCCCGAGTCTACCTGAAGTTGTACGTTGCTCGCGCCGGTTATAATGTGCTTCTTGCTCTTGTACTTACTCTCGAACTTTATTCGCGTAACGTTTCCCTTCGGGATGACGAACGCGCCGAGGTAGAAAGACAGTCCGCCGATGATGATGGCAGATATGATGTAAGGCCTGAGCAGACGCTTGAAGCTCATTCCCGTACTCATCATGGCGATGATTTCGGAGCGGTCGGCAAGCTTGGTGGTAAAAAGAATTACCGCCAGGAACACGAACAACTGGCTGAACAGGTTGGAGTAGAAGGGGATGAAACTGAAATAGTAGTCGAAGATAATAGCCTTCCACGGCGCGTTCTTAGCCATGAAGTTGTCGAGGTTCTCGTTGAAGTCGAACACCACGGCAATGGATATGATGAGTGCCAATGACACGAAGTAGGTGCCAAGGAACTGCCTGATGATGTAGCGGTCTATCTTGCCGACAACGGGGTTGTCGATGAATATCTTTACAAGAAATTGCTTGATTTTCTTCATCTTTTCCTAAATCATCCCTGAAAAATACGTTTTACAGGCGTGTTGAGATGCGTTTCATCGTTGCAGTCTTCCACGATGTGAAGTCGCCTGCTATGATGTGCTGGCGAGCCTCGCCTACAAGCCACAGGTAGAATGCAAGATTGTGTATTGATGCAATCTGCAAGGCCAAGAGTTCCTGTGCGTGGAACAGGTGGCGCAGATAAGCCTTTGTGTAGGCTGTATCAACGTATGATGCTCCGTTCTCCTCGATAGGCGAGAAGTCGAACTCCCACTTCTTGTTCTTCATGTTTATGATGCCGTCTTTTGTGAAGAGCATACCGTTTCGGCCGTTTCGGGTAGGCATAACGCAGTCGAACATATCAACTCCGCGCTCAATGCCCTCGAGAATATTCATCGGAGTGCCCACGCCCATAAGGTAGCGTGGCTTGTCCTTTGGCAGAATCTCGTTCACAACCTCAATCATCTCGTACATAACCTCGGTTGGTTCGCCCACGGCAAGACCGCCGATGGCGTTACCCTCGGCATTCTTCGATGCTATGTACTCCGCGCTCTGCTTGCGCAGGTCGGTATATGTGCAGCCCTGAACAATAGGGAACAGAGCCTGACTGTAGCCATACTTCGGTTCAGTCTCGTTGAATCTCTTGATACATCTGTCGAGCCAGCGGTGAGTCATCTCCATCGACTTCTTTGCGTAGTTGAAGTCGGCTGTTCCCGGCGTACACTCGTCGAGAGCCATCATGATGTCGGCTCCGATTGTGCGCTCAATGTCCATTACGCGCTCGGGGCTGAAGAAGTGCTTGCTTCCGTCAATATGCGAGCGGAATTCGCATCCTTCCTCCTTCAGTTTTCTGATGCCGCTGAGCGAGAATACCTGAAAGCCGCCGCTGTCGGTAAGCATAGGCTTGTCGAAGCCGTTGAACTTGTGCAGGCCGCCTGCCTTCTCAAGCACCTCGAGTCCCGGACGGAGATAGAGGTGGTATGTGTTTCCGAGGATAATCTGCGCCTTCACGTCGTCCTTAACCTCGTGCATGTGAACGCCTTTTACCGAACCGCATGTGCCCACTGGCATGAATATCGGAGTCTCAATCTGTCCGTGGTCGGTTGTTATGAGTCCTGCTCTCGCATTTGACTTAGAATCTGTATGCTGAAGTTGAAATGTCATCTTTTAGTTAATTCTCCTTTTTTGTCTCTTCCTTTATCGAAAGGTCGAGCGGATTGTTTACCTTGGTTTTCAGAAGTGCGATGTCAAGAACCTCCATTACGTTAGTAACGTAGTGGAATGTAACGCCCTTCAAGTATATCTCTGGAATAGCCTCGATGTTGCGGCGGTTGTCCTCGCAGATAACGATGTCGGTGATGCCTGCTCGCTTGGCTGCCAGAATCTTCTCCTTTATTCCGCCTACCGGGAGTACTTTTCCGCGGAGCGTAATCTCGCCGGTCATGGCAATCTTGGCGCGAACCTTGCGCTGGGTAAGAGCCGATGCCAGAGATGTGGCGATGGTTATTCCGGCAGAAGGACCGTCTTTTGGCGTTGCGCCCTCTGGAACGTGGATGTGAATGTTCCAGTTGTCGAAGATGCGCTGGTCTATGCCAATCTGCTCGGCGTGAGCCTTGATGTATTCGAGTGCCAGAACAGCCGATTCCTTCATCACGTCGCCGAGGTTTCCGGTGAGCGTGAGCTTGCCCTGCTTGCCCTTGCTGAGCGATGTCTCGACAAACAGAATCTCGCCGCCTACGCTTGTCCATGCCAGACCCGTAACTACGCCGGCATATTCGTTGCCCTGATATTTGTCGCGGTTCATCTCGTCGCTTCCCAGATAATCCTTCAGGTCGGCAATCTTAACGGTCTTTACAGCCTCGTCGCCGTCCTTGGCAATCTGCACGGCAATCTTTCTGAATACCTGCTTTATCATCTTGTCGAGTTTTCGCACTCCGCTCTCGCGAGTGTAGTTCTCGATGATGTATTCGAGTGCCGACTTGTCTATCTTCAGTTTGTCGTATTCCGTCAGACCGAGTTCTTCCTTAGCCTTAGGGATGAGGTGACGCTTTGCAATCTCGAGCTTCTCCTCGGTTATGTATCCGCTCACCTCGATAAGCTCCATACGGTCTAGCAGCGGACCCGGAATTGTGCTGATGTTGTTTGCCGTGGCTATGAACATCACGTTGCTCAGGTCGTAGTCGATGTCGAGATAGTTATCGTGGAACGCCTTGTTCTGCTCTGGGTCGAGAACTTCGAGAAGGGCCGACGATGGGTCGCCGTTCACCGTGTTCTGCGTAATCTTGTCAATCTCGTCGAGAATGAAGACCGGATTGTCCGAGCCAGCCTTCTGTATGCCCTTGATGATGCGTCCCGGCATCGCGCCCAGATATGTGCGGCGGTGTCCGCGTATTTCAGACTCATCGTGCAAGCCGCCGAGCGAGATGCGGACGTACTTGCGCTTCAGAGCCTCGGCAACAGAGCGTCCGAGCGAAGTCTTACCAACTCCCGGAGGGCCGTAAAGGCAGATGATTGGCGATTTCAGGTCGCCGCGCAGTTTCAGAACCGCCAAGTGCTCTATTATTCTCTCCTTAACCTTCTCCATGCCGTAGTGGTCTTTGTCGAGCACCTTTTCGGCATTCTTCAGGTTGGTGTTGTCCTTGGTGAATGTCTTCCACGGCAGACTCAAAACCGTCTGGAGGTAGGTGTACTGTATGTTGTAGTCGGGCGACTGCGGATTGAGGCGTTCCAGCTTGCTTGCCTCGCGCTCTACAATCTCGCGAACCTCGTCGTCGAACTTCTTTTCTGTTATTTTCTCCCTGAGTTTCTCAAGCTCTATGTCCTCAGAGTTTCCCAGTTCGTTTAGGATGTTCTTCATCTGCTGGTGCAGGAAGTACTCCTTTTGCTGCTGGTTGATGTCCTCGCGTGTCTTTGACTGAATCTTGTTCTTTATGCTGGCGAGTTGAATCTCGCGGCTCAGGATAGACATCAGACTGATGGCGCGCTTCTTCAGAGAAGGCTCTTTGAGCAGCGTAATCTTGTCGGCGATAGGGAACAGAAGGTTTGTGCAGATGAAGTTAATCATCGTCTTGCTTCTGTCGTCGGTCGAGTTTCTGATGGCGAAGGCAATCTCTGGATTGTTCTGTGTCTCCTGAATGTATGTGATGGTGCGCTCGCGGCAACTGTCGAACACCGCCTTGTATTCGTCCTCGTCCTCGATAGGCTCTTCGTTCTTGTTCACCACCTTGCCTCTGAGGAACGGCTCTGTGGCTGTAAGCTCCTGAAGTTCAACCGCGCTGTAAGCCTGAAGTATTACGGTTGTGGAGTTGTCGGGCATATCGAGTATGCGAAGCACCTTGGCGAGCACTCCTATGGTGTACAGATCGTCAAACTGCGGTTCGTCTGTATCTGGTGATTTCTGGCAGAAGGTTGCGATGAACTCGTTTGTCTTTTCAGCCTTCTTTACAAGTTTAAGTGTCGAAGGGCGTCCCACGGTTACCGGTGTCACCACGCCGGGAAAGAGCACCATGTTGCGCATCGGGAGGATTGGAACCTCGCCTTCAAAGTCAAAGTTGGTAGTTCTTTCAACATTTATTGCTCCGTCTGATATGATGGAAATGCTTGCTGGATGAGAGTCCGATTCCATCTGGAAAATATCGTCAATCAATTTCTTCATAATTCTGGTATAGAAAATACTTAATTTTGATTTCTGCCCTCGACAAGGGCTGAGAAATGCGGTGCAAATGTAGTAAAAACAGAAGAAATAATAATATTTTTGTGCGTGAATTTGAGCCAAAGTAGTAATTTTGCACATAATTTATTGTCTTGCAACAGCATGTCTAATAGTTTTTTCAGATTCAAGAAGTTTACGGTGCATCACGACAAGTGCGCCATGAAGGTTGGAACCGACGGCGTTCTGCTTGGCGCGTGGGCGCGGATTGACGGCGGCGAGAGCGTGCTCGACGTTGGCACGGGCTCGGGACTCATTGCGCTTATGATGATGCAGCGCGGCGCACAAAGCGTCGTTGGCATCGACATCGAGGATACGGCCGTAGAACAGGCGCAAATAAACGTGGGGCAGAGCATCTGGAGCAATTCCGTTAGGATTGAGAAAGCCGATTTCATCAGTTTCGAGAGCGATGAGAAATTCGATGTCATCGTAAGCAATCCGCCGTTCTACAAGAACGCTCTTTCGTGTCCCGACCCTCTGCGCGACAGGGCGCGTAATGCCGACTCTCTGCCGTTCTGCCAACTTGCCAAGAAAGCAGCCGTACTTCTTTCCGACGGTGGCAGACTGAGCGTCATCGTGCCGGCCGAAAATGCTCTTGACTGCATCTGCGAGGCTCTTTCCGAAGGGCTAAGGCTGAGCCGCCGCCTCGATGTCAGGGGCAGCGTGAGGAAACCTGCCAACCGCTCGCTTCTCGAATTTGTAAAAAATCCCGAACGAATCCCGAACGAATCCCGAGAGATGAGCATACGTGATGCCGACGGCTCTTATTCTGCCGATTATTGCCAACTTACGGCAGATTTTTATCTCAATATAGAAAAAAAACACTAAGTTTGCAATCCGAATAATTATAACAACTGTTTATGTACGAAGAGAACGCAAACGATTTGTTCAAGTTCCGCAAGTTTATGGCTGATGACGACAGCGCCGTGATTGACGAGTGCCACCGCGCCGCCTTGGACAAACTGCACACTCTCTTTCCCGAAAAGAGAGTTACGACCTACGATAACTGTACGATTGGAATAGAAACCGACAGCCTCTACTCCGACACGGGGCTCGACATTTACGAGCTGGGCGTTGTAGACGGCGAGATTTATGCCATGCGAAACACTCGCGACGGCGAAGTTATAACTTTCAGAATATAAAGCAGATGAAGAAAATATTGATGGCTGCCGCAGCGGTGGCTTTTCTGTGCTCGTGCGGAGGCGGCAAGGGCTTCAGACTGAAGGGAAGCATCAAGGGCATTGAGCAGGGCGAGGTTTACATCTACAACGCCGAGGGACTTGGAAAGGGGCTCGACACGGTAATGGTAAACGGCGGCTCGTTCGAGTATCGCGCAGAGATTGAACAGCCTACTTACTACATCCTTGTGTTCCCCAACAAATACCAGCAGGTTGTGTTTGCCGACAAGGGCGCGAGGGTATCTCTCGAAGGCGACGGCAGCAGCCTGAAGGATATGCAGATTTCGGGCGACAAGGAGAACGAACGCTTCTCGGATTTCAGAAAGGCGGTTGCCAGCATCGACGAGTCGCAGATTCCGGCAAAGGCCGAGGAGTTCATCAAGGCCAATCCGTCGTCAATGGCGAGCATCTATCTGGTAAACAAATACTTCATCGAAGTGCCCAAGACCGACTGGGGCAAGGTGGAAAGTCTGCTGAAGGTGATAAAGGGCGGACTTCCGAAGAATGCGATGGTAGACCGTATGCTCTCTACTGCCAAGGAAGCGCAGCGGATAAAGGTGGGCGGAAAATGTCCGTCGTTCAAGATTACGACGAAAGACGGCAAAACTCTGACACAGAGCGACTTGAAAGACAAGATTACGCTTATAACCTTCTGGGCTTCGTGGGATGCCGACAGCCGCACACTCGAGCGCAATATCCGTAAGCTCTACAAAAAATATCCGTCGTCTAAGTTGCAGATTATAGGTGTCAGCCTCGATGTAGACAAGCAGATGTGGCGCAATGCCGTTCGCTACGACTCGCTTACTTGGAACGAGAGCTGCGATTTTGCACATTACGAAAGTCGCGCGGTTAAGGATTTCGTGGTAAGTAATCTGCCGGCTAACTTCCTGATAGACAAGAACGGAAAGATTATCGCCAAGAATCTCCTCTACGCCGATTTGGAGAAGAAACTCGATGAAGTGGTTAAGTGATAGGTTTCAAAGAATCAGAAAAAGGGGCTATAAAAATGAAGAAAATATACTATCTGCTTGTCTTGCTTGTCATTGTTGGCACATCTTGTTCGGAAAAACGGACAAAAAACGAAGTTAAAAGTATTTCGCATAGAGAGTCAGGGGATCTTAGGGTGGAGATGGAGGCTTTCTTTCTGGACAATTTAAGATATCCAAGGGGGACAAGGGATTATTGCAGGAGAATCTATTTGCAGGACAGTTTGAATAATTTCTGGTTTGCCCGTGGGTGGTCAAACAAGCCAAACGTAAGGTGTAACTCTTATGAGGAGTATAATGAATTTATGGACTCTGTTTTTTCCGTTGTTATTAAATGTTGTCAAGGGGCAGGGGTGCCTTACTTCTCATGGCCTCGTTTTTATAGAAATCAGCGCGACAATGACATATATTGCAAAGACGGAAAAGTTTTTGCAGACATCGAAGATACCGACAGTATATACTATTCGTATGATATCAGGAATGCGATGCACGATTATTATTTTAGAAAAAAGACTGAAGATGATTTTCATGCTGGAACGTTTAGCACAATAATGAAACTTACGTGCGTAAGAGCGTACAGCAAAGACTCTCTTTTTGTCGATTTGCCAAAGTCTGTATTTAACGATGGAAAAGCATATCACGATATGCGCTTAATCGTCGATTCTGTTATATTGCAGATTAACAAAAGAAATCCGGATGCAAAAACATTCCACTATGCAATAAGATATCACAAGAATGGTAAGTTTGAGTCGGCAGACAAAGAGTGGGACTCGCTGCCAACAGAAATAACAAGCAACAAGAATCTTATACACTATATGGATTCTTGCGTAAGGATAGACAAAAGGGTTGACTTCATTCAATTCTACAGATGTGTGTATTTGGATTAGAGCGGCTCGTATGATTAGCATGAGTGCCTTGCAAATTGAAAAACATGCTCCTCCTTTTGTGACGAAAGGCGGTTGCTAAAAATTGAAAAACTCATTTAATACCATAAAGAAAAATGAAAAGATTATTATCATTTGCCATAATGGCAGTTCTTATGCTTACGGCATTGGCACAGACGCAGAAATTCTGCATCTCGAAAGACGGCAAGACGGCAAAAATCGTTGTTGCCGACAACGATTGGAAGGGCGTAATCCGCGCCGCAAACGATTTGGCTCAGGACATCGGACGCGTTTCTGGCACGCCGTCAGAAGTGGTGAAGTCTGCGCAGAAAACGCCAGTCATCATCGCCGGAACAATAGGCAAAAGCGCGGAAATCGACCGTCTTGTAAAACAGAAGAAAATCAACGTCAGCAAAGTCCGCGGACAATGGGAGTCGTACCTCATCGATGTTGTCGACGGCAACCTCGTAATCGCCGGCAGCGACAAGCGTGGCACTATCTACGGCATTTACGAAATCAGTCAGAGAATAGGCGTTTCGCCGTGGTACTGGATGGCTGATGTTCCTGTAACGCACCGCGACGAAGTCTATTACGACGGCGGCAGAATCGTTCAGCCGTCGCCGAAAGTAAAATACCGCGGCATTTTCATCAACGACGAGTGGCCATCGTTCGGCACTTGGTGTCAGAATCATTTCGGCGGAGTAAACTCAAAGGCATACGCTCATATTTTTGAACTGCTTCTGCGCCTGAAAGCCAACTACTTCTGGCCTGCTATGTGGGCAACGGCGTTCAACGAGGACGACCCCGAATCGCCACGCCTTGCCGACGAATACGGTATCGTAATGGGAACGTCGCACCACGAGCCTATGATGCGCTCTCACCGCGAATATCTTAACCGCAAAGACAAAATCGGTGCGTGGGATTACGCTTCGAACAAAGAAAATATCGACAGATTTTTCCGTGAGGGCATGGAGCGCAACAAGAAATTCGACAATCTTGTTACAATCGGAATGCGCGGCGACGGCGATGTTGCAATGGGCAAGGGCGACGATGTCGAAAATATGAAAACCTTGAAGAAAGTGATTGAGGGTCAGCGAAAAATCATCAAGGATATCTACGGTAAGCCCGATGCAGTTCCACAGTTGTGGGCGATTTTTACGGAGGTTCAGCGATATTATGACGCAGGTTTTACCGTGCCCGACGATGTTACGTTGCTCTTGTGCGACAACAACTGGGGATATATCCGCCGTAAGGGTCGCGACTTTGAGCGCAAACGCAAGGGCGGACTCGGACTCTATTATCATATCGACATGAACGGCGGTCCTTGGAACGACCGTTGGATTAACACCACCACAATTCCGAAACTCCGTGAGCAGCTGCATCTTGCATACGCAAGCGGAATAGACAGAATTTGGATTATCAACGTCGGCGACCTCAAACCGAAAGAAGTTCCGATAGATTTCATTATGCACTATGCTTGGAATCCAGATGCTGTTCAGCCAGGCGACGAAACGGCTTATTTAGAGAACTTTACGAAGAGTGTCTTCGGCGAGAAATTTGCTGCCGAAACAGCCGACATCATCGCGAAATATTCAAAATACAATCTCTGGCGCAAGCCCGAGGCACAAGTTCCGGGAATTTTCAATAATGAGGAGATGCTGAGAACAGGCAGTCTGTGGCAGTCGCTTGTTTTGCGTTGCGAGGCGTTGAAAGAACAGATACCAGCCGAGGCTCAGGACGCATTCTATCAGTTGGTTTATTATCCGGTGGTTGCGAGTGCTGGCGTGGCTCAGATTTACAACTGCGCTACAATCGGCGACAGTCTGGCAATCAATTACTTGATGGAAAAAGACAAGCGCCTTTCCGATTATTACAACAAGCATATTTCGGGTGGAAAATGGGATGGCATGATGCTCGATAATCACATCGGCTACACTCAATGGTCTATTCCCGAAAAGAATTTCCATCCGATGACGCTCGGTTTCAAGGTGTTGAACAATCTCAGTCCGAAAGCCGAAACAAAAGAATATTCGATTCCGTCGTACAAATACACGCGCAAGGACGATGGTTGGATTTTCCTTCCCGACCTTGGACGCGGCGCGGGCTGTATGGGCGCAAAGGACGTGATGGCAGAAAACAGTGGCGCAAAGTTGGAGTACGAAATCGACATTTTGCAAAACGGCAGAATCGCCATCGGCATCCTTCCAACTCAGGACATCTATCCCGAACGCGGTTTGCGTATTGGCGTACAGATTGACAATCAGGATGTTAAGACCATTGATGCACGACAAGGTTATCACGACGAATTTCAGGAATATACGCCGCAAAATCTTGCCCGCTCTAAGGTTTTGAAACCGCTGCCACCTCGCAGCCGTCTTTCGTTGAGCGGTTTTGTTGACGGTAGTCAGCTGCCACGTCGCGACGAGGTTTTCGACAATCTGCGCTGGCTCGAAGTCAATTTTGAAAACATCTCCGCCGGAAAGCACACTCTAAAAATTGTGATGATTGACCCTGAAATCGTTGTAGAACAGATAGTTGTAAATCCAGACAATTCAAGATACAGTTATTTCGGAAAGCAATAAAATATTTTCTTACACTTAATAACTAATTTGCACCGCTGGCAATATCGCTGGCGGTGCAAATTGTTTTATGATGTGAGGATATAAAAAATCCCTCCGAAGAGGGACGTTAGGTTTACACCTTCGGCATATAGCCTTATTGTGATAAGATGTAGATTAAATCTTGTTGCAAAAATATGAATAATATTTGTTTTTGCAATAATTCTTCTTATTTTTGTGCTAAATAATCAGAAAAACATGAAAAAAAGAATACTTGGTCTTGATACAGGTACAAATAGTCTTGGATGGGCTGTTGTTGACAAAAATAACGACGGAACGTATACTTTGATTGACAAAGGCAGCCTTATTTTTCAGGAGGGCGTAAAGGATGAGAAAGGTAATGGTAACGAGGTTAGTAGAGCCGCAGAACGTACCTCTTATCGCGCTTTGAGAAGGCAATATTTCCGTAGGAGACTGCGAAAAATAGAACTTCTGAAGGTCTTGGTAAAACACGGATTATGTCCTACGCTTTCGGAAGAGGATTTGAACCTGTGGCATACCCAAAAGATATATCCTAAGCGAGATGCCTTTATGGAGTGGCAGCGGACTAACGAGAACTCGGAGAGCAATCCTTATTACTATCGTCATGTCTGTTTGACCGAGGAACTCGATTTGTCCGACGAACAAGAACGATTCATTCTTGGCAGGGCTTTGTATCATCTTGCCCAAAGACGAGGTTTCTTGAGTAATCGCTTGGATCAGAGCGAAGGTGAAAGCGAAGATGGCGATGTAAAGTCGGGAATTTCTAATTTGACAAAGAAGATGGCAGCCAAAGGATGTGAGTATCTTGGCGATTTCTTTTATAAACTGTATCGGGAAAAGGGTAATACCGAGCGCATAAGAACCAGATATACAGACCGCAACGCGCATTACAAAAATGAGTTCTATGCAATATGTAAAAAGCAGAATCTTGAAGTTGAATTGGTCGGCGAACTTGAAAGGGCTTTGTATTTCCAAAGACCGTTAAAGTCGCAGAGATTTGGCGTAGGCAAATGTACGTTCGAGCCAAAAAAGCAGCGGTGTGCAGATTCCCATCCGGCTTACGAGAGATTCAGGATGTGGTCTTTTATCAATAACATAAAAGTTAAATGTTCTGCCGACCCTGATTTAAGACCTTTGAATGAGGAAGAGAGGAAGATTGCCGAGCAAGTATTCTATGTAAAGGGTGGCAGAAAGAGCAAGACAACGTTTGATTTTGAAGATATTGCCAAAGCCATAGCTGGCAAGGGCAAATATCAGTACATAAATGATGCTGGCGATAAGGAGTATAAGTTTAATTACAGAATGTCGCAGGGAGTGGCAGGCTGTCAGACAATAGCAGCTCTTCGTTCTATTTTCGGAGATGATTACTTGCACTCTATTGCCGAAACATATACAAAGGCAGACAACAAGTCGCTTGACGACATAGAGAACGATATTTGGAATGTGCTCTATTTCTTCTCGTCTGAAGAAAAACTGAAGGAGTTTGCGGTTAAGAATCTGCAACTTGACGATGATTTGGCTGCTAAGTTTTCAAAGATAAGACTGAGTCGTGGCTTTGCATCTTTGTCTTTGAAGGCGATACGTCGCATATTGCCGTTCTTGGAGCAAGGCTACAGATACGATAGTGCTGTTTTGCTTGCCAACGTGCCTTATGTGATGGGCGACAGATGGAACGTCGTGAAAGATGAGGTTATGGCTAAGATAAACGAGGTTATTTATAATTACAATCCAAAGGATGTCAATCTTAACAGGACTCTTGAATGTTGCATTAAGGATATATTGGAAGATGATTTCAACGTTGAGGCATCGGATGTTTGCCGTTTGTACCATCCTTCGATGATTGACGTATATCCCGACGCAAAGGAAATAGATGGAGTCTTGCAGTTGGGCTCGCCTAAAACGGATTCTGTAAGAAACCCGATGGCAATGCGCTCTCTGCATGAGATGCGAAAGGTCATAAACGCGTTGCTCCGAAACAAAATCATCGACCAGAATACGGAGGTTCATGTAGAATATGCACGCGAACTGAATGATGCAAACAAACGAAAGGCTTTGTTTGCGTGGAATAAAAATCAGAACAAACTTCACGACAAATATAGGGACGATATAATAAGGCTGTTTAAAGAGGCAACGGGCAAGACTATTGAACCAACAAAGAGAGATATTTTAAAGTTCAAACTTTGGGAAGAACAGAACCATATATGCATCTATACTGGCGAAGAAATCGGTATTGCCGATTTTCTTTGCAAGAATCCAAAGTTCGATATTGAGCATACCGTGCCTCAAAGTGCAGGCGGAGACAGTACGGAAATGAATCTGACTTTGTGTAACAGCCGCTTTAACCGCGAGGTGAAAAGAACAAAACTTCCAACACAGTTGGCTGAGCACGAAGAAATAATGAATCGCATTTCTGAGTGGAAAGATAAGATTGATGAATTGTCCAAGAAGATAGACCGTTTGCACACTAACGGCTCTATGACAAAAGAGAAGAAGGATGCGATAATACAGAAAAGACATTTGCTCAAAATAGAACAGGACTACTGGAAAGGCAAATACAGTCGTTTCACTATGACCGAAGTGCCCGAAGGATTCAGTCTCAGACAAGGGACTGGCATTGGCTTGATTTCAAAGTATGCGGCTTTGTTCCTAAAGTCGTTGTTCCATAAGCCGAACGACCGCAACCGCAGCAATGTGCGAACAATAAAAGGACAGATAACGGCAGAGTTCAGAAGACTGTGGGGCATCCAAGACGAGTATGAGGCAAAGTCGAGAGACAATCATGTTCATCATTGTATAGATGCGGTAACTATTGCCTGTATCGGGGCTGAGGAGTACAGCCGAATGGCAAGTTTCTATCATGACGAGGAAACTTATAATTGGGACAAGAGTGGTAGTAAGCCTACGTTTCCAAAGCCGTGGGCTACTTTTGCCGAAGATATGAAGAAACTTAAAGACGAGGTAGTTGTTGTGCATAGCACAACCGATAATATGCCAAAGCAGGGCAAGCGCAGAATAAAAACATCTGCTGGTATGGCTTATGCGCAAGGCGATTCGGCAAGAGCTGCATTGCACAAGGATACTAATTACGGCGCAATAGAACGTGATGGCAAAATAAAGTATGTTGTCAGAAAACAACTTGCCGACTTAAAAGAATCTGATATCGAAAATATTGTAGATGAGGTTGTTAAAGAGAAAGTAAGGCAGGCTGTTAAGGAAAAGGGACTGAATCAGGCTGTTGTCGATGGCATATACATGAATAAGGAAAAGCGCATACTTATAAAGAAAGTAAGATGCATTGTTCCAACTGTTACCAATCCGCTTAATATACGCCATCACCGAGATGAGTCGAAAAAGGAGTACAAGCAGCAGTATCATGTTGCGCTCGACTCTAATTATTGCATGGCTATATACGAGGGGCGCGTTAATGGTAAGATACAGAGAAAGTATGAAGTTGTAAATATGCTTGATGCCGCCAGATTCTATAGGAAAAGTTCAAAAAAAGTAGGGCATAGCCCAATGGTTCAAGAAGAAAAGAACGGGCTTAAGTACAGATGCAAAGTTATGTCGGGCACACATGTGCTGCTTTTGCAGAATGATGACGAGGTGATTGATGTTACCGACAAAAAGGTTGTGGCAGCAAGGCTTTACTATGTGGCAATTATTAGTGCCGACGGAAGACTGCTTTTGAGAAACCATCAGGAAGCAAGAAGAGCTGGAGACTTAAAAAGCGAAACAAATGCAAATGATTTCTGTCCTACTAGTGGATATAGGTCGCAGATAAGGTGGAGTCTGTCCAACTTTCATGCTCTTGTAGAGAATTCTGATTTCACGATAGACAAACTTGGAAATGTGCGTTTGATGAAAAAGTAACATGGTGTGGCAAACATTTGTTTTCTGTGGCTGGCTAATTGTGGATGAACGTAAAATAACTGAATCGCCACCAATGAATTTTGAATTATTTTAATATCTTTGTAAAGATTTACATCTTTTACCACTTCTTATACAAAAGGCGTATGGCTAAATGCTTTGTAGTAAGCATAATGTACAATATAGGTTGTGGTTTGATGTAGATTAAGGATTAGTAACAACCGCATATTCTTCTTAATTTCGAACCTCAGGTTGTGGTTTGATGTAGATTAAGGATTAGTAACAACATTTTGTCATTGCAAGCGCATACTCATTTTGTTGTGGTTTGATGTAGATTAAGGATTAGTAACAACGCAAACCACGGTGGCATGAAAAGGATGTTGGTTGTGGTTTGATGTAGATTAAGGATTAGTAACAACAATAAATCGCAAATAATTACCCACGATAAGGTTGTGGTTTGATGTAGATTAAAGGCAAGAAACTTGTTTCTATTGTGAACAATGCAAAAATGACACTTGGCAAACAATCCAAGTGTCATTTTGGGTATAGTTGCAAATCTGTGTTTTCTTACTGTGGAAACCTCTTCATGTTTTCTTTTCCCATGTCGTAGCCGCTGATGTCGTAGCGTCCGTTGTCTGTAAGCTTGTACCACGGCGAGTTTGTTGCTCTGTCTACTACGATGTGAATCTGCTGTGCAGGCATCCAGCTCTGTGCTACCATGAAAATCTTTTCGCCCTTGGCATTCACCGCCATATCAACCACCGTAACCACATGTCCGTAAAACCTCTCGTTCACATAAACCAGACAGTCGCCCACCTTCAGGTTTTTCGGGGCTACAGGCTTCATCTCTTTGCCCATCGACGTGCTATTGCAGTAAGTAAACACGTTGTCGAGATACTTGCGGAAGGTGGCATACGAGTACGACTTGTGTCTCTGCGCCCATGTGCTGAACCGTAGTGGTTTGCCGCTTCCCAGCGCGGTGAAATATATGCGGTTGTAAGCCTTTATGCTGTACAGATATTCGGCCCACAGGCGCATGGCGGCATCGGCACATTGCTGCAAATCCTTGTCGCCCACATCGATGTCGAGTACGGCGTAGGCATTCTGATAGTTTATTATTTGCCCATCGAACGTGTGAACCGTTCTGTCGCCCGTCAGTTTGATTTTTCTGAGGAAATTGCCGTATCCGTCGCACTTCACCCTTGTGTATCCGGCGGGAACGCGAATCTCGCCTATGGTTTTCTGTGCTATTGCTGATAAAGGACTGCACATCAATATGATGACAAGTAAATCTTTTAATCTCATGGTTATTATTCCGTTGGTTAATTTCTGCAAAAATAAGAAAAAATCGCAAACTCCCTATGCACTATGCGCGGAAGTTTGCGACTGCTCTAAATATAATTGGTTGTTTGTGTATATCAAATGCTCTCGCTTATCGACTGGAGCACATAATCGAGAATCTCTGGCGTGTGAGTCTCGGAGATAAAGTTGCCCTCGAACTGCGACGGACTAACGTATATGCCACGCTGAAGCATGTTGTTGAAGTAGCGGGCAAAACGCTCTTGGTCGCTGCGCTTAGTGTCTTGGAAGTTGCGCACCTCGCTCTTGTTGAAGAATAAGGTGAACATCGAACCGCAATGGTTAAGCTGAATATCCTTGCCAGCGATAATCTCTTTCAGGCGGCTGATGAAACGGTCGCTCTTCTCATCGAGTTTCTTGTAGAAGTCGGGATGCGAAAGTTGCGTGAGCGTCTCTATTCCGGCTGCCATTGCCACAGGATTTCCGCTTAGCGTGCCGGCCTGATATACAGGACCATCGGGAGCAAGAACCTTCATGATATCGGCACGTCCGCCAAAGGCCGCTGCTGGGAATCCGCCACCAACAATCTTGCCTACGGTGGTCATATCTGGCTTGATACCAAAGAGTTGCTGAGCTCCACCTCGCGACAGACGGAATCCGGTTATCACCTCATCGAAAATGAGCAGACTGCCATGTTGCTCAGTCACTTCGCGCGCAGTCTTCAGAAAGTCGAGCGAAGGACAGACGACGCCCATATTGCAAGCCACTGGTTCAAGAATAACAGCAGCTACCTTGTCGCCGTTAGTTTTGAAATAGTTGCGCAAGGCATCTATATCGTTGTACGGGAGTACGGCTGTGTATTTAGTAAACCCTTCTGGAACGCCGGCCGACGATGCATTGCTGATATTTGCCACGCCCGAGCCTGCCGAAACAAGCAGATGGTCGGCATGTCCGTGATAGTTTCCTTCGAACTTTACGAGAATGTCGCGTCCCGTGTATCCGCGAGCCACGCGAATTGCCGACATTGTAGCCTCTGTTCCGCTGTTTACAAAGCGCAGACGCTCCATCGAGGGAATTGCCTCGCGCACCTTCTCGGCAAGGATTGTCTCATTCTCGGTAGGGATGCCATAACTACTACCAGTATTTATAGCTCTAATGGCCGCACTATTAACGCGTTCGTTGCTGTGTCCGAGGATGAATACGCCCCACGACATGCAGAAGTCTATAATCTTGTTATCGTCGATGTCGGTAATATATGCGTCTTTTGCTTCCTTCACGAAGAGCGGCGTCGCGCCCACGCTTTTAAGCGCTCTTACCGGACTGTTTACGCCGCCCGGAATTATCTGTTGTGCCTTGCTGAATGCCTCGGCAGACTTTGTTCTTTCGTTTATGCCCATTTCTGCATGAATTCTTTAGCGTAATAAGATATGATGTACTTCGCTCCGGCACGTTTGATAGCTATCAGACTTTCGTATACAACGCGCTGCTCGTCGAGATAGCCAGCCTTTGCAGCCGCCTTGAGCATTGAATATTCGCCGCTCACCTGATATGCCACCATCGGGATATTAGGGAATTTCTGAACGCCGCGGGCGATGATGTCGAGATATGGCATAGCTGGCTTAACCATAGTCCAATCTGCACCCTCTTCTATGTCGGCTGCAATCTCGTCAAGTCCTTGGTCGTGAGTGCGATAGTCCATCTGATAAGTCTTTCTATCGCCGAACGCTGGAGCTGAGTCGGCAGCATCGCGGAACGGGCCATAGAAAGCCGATGCGTACTTAGCAGAATAAGCCAAAATCTTGCACTTGTCGCGCAATCCTGTCTCTACTAGTTTGTTGTGCAGAGCCTCAATTTGTCCGTCCATCATGGCCGATGGAGCTACGAAGTCGGCACCTGCCTTGGCATGAACATAGGCCATCTGCGCTAAAAGTGGAAGGGTTGAATCGTTCTCCACATCATGGTTGTGAAGCAGTCCGCAGTGGCCGTGGCTTGTGTACTCGCACAGGCATACGTCGGTAATAACGATAATCTCCGGAACGGCAGCCTTTATCGCCTTCACGGCACGGCAAACCAAGGCATCCTCGGCGTATGCAAGAGTGCCTTTCTCGTCCTTCTGGCTGTCTTCGATTACGCCGAAAAGCAGCACTTTGTTTATGCCGAGCGTGTAAATCTCTTTTATGTCGGTTATGAGTGTGTCGATAGAGAAACGAAAGATTCCGGGCATAGATGAAATCTCATCTTTTACGCCGTTGCCCTCAACTACGAAGTAAGGGTAAATGAAGTCGTCGACGCTGATTTTCACGTCGGCATATTGGTCGCGCACATCCTGCGACGTGCGGTAGGTTCTGAAACGTTTAAATTGTTGCATTTTTTTATGTTTTTTGTTGTCGATGCAAAGATATGAATAATAGGCGGTGTGGCAAATACTTTTTTTATCATCTTAGTCCACCTTGCACACCATCAGATACTCCTCGTCGTTTTCTGTAATGACCTCGAAGCCAAGTTTTCTGTACATTCTGTAGGCGTAATTTGCTTTCTGAACGGACAGAGATACTTGCGTATAACCCTCGTCTTTAAGTAGTTGGAGCATCTGCTGCATAAGGCGCGTGCCGATGCCTTGCTTGCGATATTGCGGATAGAGCGCGATGGCGAGCGACGGCGTTTGGTTGTCAATGTGTCCGTAGTCGTTCATTATGCGAACCCAAACTGCGCCGACAATCTTCCCGTCCGTTTCGGCAACCAGACAGAAGTCGCCTTTGTGTTTGCCGAAGTCTTCTACATATACTTGTAAATCAGGCTTTTTGATGATGTCTCTGGATGGCGGTTCAATGCCTTCGGGTATAAAAATCGCTTCGTAGAGAAAATCGTCGAGAAGCGGGATTTCGTTGTCTTTTATCTTTCTGATTCTGCAAGTCATAAGTTCTTCCAGTCTTTTCTGTGTTATTGCGCCGCGCGTTACAAGCTCCTTATTTTGTGGAAGATAGCCGTATATCTTGACGAAGTTGTCAATCGTGCTGGGCGATGTGAAAACGATGCGGTCGATGGTTGTGAGGTCTATTTTCCTGACATTTTTCGGCATCTGGTTTATGTAGGCAACAACCGTAGAGACCTCGTAGCCCAAATTCCGCAGTCCTTCGGGAATGATGGGCAGCGCGATGCTTGAGCGCGGAATCAGAACTTTTCTGCCGCCACCAAGTTGCTCGAACAGACGGATTACGCCGTAAGAATCGTCCACATCGGGCTGAATTATCTCGTCGATGCCGTGTTTCCTCAGGGCGGTCGCCGTTGTGCTGCCAATCGCCACAACCTTCACTCCGTCGTGAATGTGCGGCTCGTAGTCTGCTTCGAACCAGTATTTTACGGCATATCTGCTCGTAAACAGAATATAGTCGAACTTAGCTGCATCGGCCACAGCGCACCGCAGAGCCTCGCCATCGGCTGGCGGAACAATCTCGATTAGCGGAGTGTGAATGCACTCGTCGTTGGGCGGCGTGAGGCCTGTAAACAGCGTCGTCATAGAATGTTGTCTTTTGCAAACATCTTTTTTAGCGTATCGTTGCCTTTTCGGGCGGTGATGGCGAGCCGTCCTTGCATAGGGTGCGTCTCGAACGGCAGAATCTCGGTAATCTCGTCTTCCATGCCCAGTCTTTTCAGGGCGCAGGTGGCAACGATGGCAGAATCAATCTTACCGCTCCGAACCTGAGCCACGCGCTCCTCTATGCAGCCGCGAATGCCTACGATTTTCAAGTCGGGGCGCAGCTTCTGAAGCTCTGCCTTGCGCAGCGGCGAACTTGTGCCCACGGTGCTTCCGGCAGGCAGACTGAGCAGCGGCGTGTGGTCGCGGCTCACCAGTGAGTCGGTCTTGTCGGTAGCCTCGTACAAGGCTATAACCTCCAATCCGTCAGACTGTTGCTGCGGAAGGTCCTTTGCCGAATGGATGGCGATGTCGGCCTCGCCATTGAGCAGAGCCTCGTCGAGTTCGCGTGTGAAGATGTCATCGGGAGCCTCGCCGTTCAGAAGCGAAATCTTCTTGTGCTTGTCGCCGAACGATTTGCACAGAACCGTCTCGAACTGAATCTCGGGGAAACGCTTCTTTATCTCCTCAACCTGAATCTGCGACAGACGGCTGTCGCGCGCAATTACCTTTACCGTCTTGCTATGTTGCTTTCGGCGTTCCATAATCTCCTGAAGTTCATCTATTTCCTCTTCGATAAGTTGTTCAGCCTTCTTAACCTCGTCTTCTCTTACCGAGATGTTGCTCTGCACCTTTCGTTCCACGTTATGAAGGTTGTAGAGCGTTACGTTGCTCATCTGACCGATGCGAGGGTCGATGTCGCGCGGAAAGGCAAGATCGAACGCCACAATGTCGCGGTCTGTCGGCATCTCTTCCTTTCTCACAACCACGTCGGGAGCCGAAGTGGCGCAAATCAGAATGTCGGTAAACTTCAGAAATTCCTGCTTATTGCACAGCGAGCACGCCTTTATGTCGTACTGCTGGGCGATGTCAGCCGCCTTTTGCAGCGTTCGGTTTGCAAGCAGAATATGCTGTGCTCCCTTGTTTTTCAGGAACTTGATGATATCCTCGGTCAGCTTGTTTACGCCGATTATTGTTATCTGCGCGTTGCGGAAGTCGATGTTCTGTTGCTCGATAATCTCGATTGTGGCGAGGCTGTGGCTCACCGCTCCGTGCGAAATCTGAGTTTCTGTTCGCACGCGCTTGCCTATCTGGAGGGCGCACTCAAACAGCTTGTGCATTCCGGCAGGGAGTTTCTGCTCCTTGCGTGCCGTGAGATAAGCTTCCTTCACCTGTCCCTGAACGGCTCTTTCGCCCACGATGGCAGATTCGAGTCCGCACACAACGCGGAACAAGTGTCGTGCCACATCCTCGGGAATGTCGCCGTTGCCGTAGTACAGTTCTATTCGGTTGCAGGTCTGAAGAAAGACCGATGCGCCCTTGTCATCCTTGTTAATCTTTTTGAAATAGTCTTCGCGCTCGCCAAGCGTTGTGTTGTGGTGGCTGATTGACTCGTATTGTATCATTACCAGTTTGTTTCTTTTATCCAGTTTGTCAGGAATTTAGCGTTTTCGAAAGGCGTTTCTGCCAATACGCCGTGTCCAAGGTTTATAATCCAATTTCGGTGCTCTGCAAAGAAAGGCTTGTACCTCTCCATAGTCGCCGCGATATCGTTTTTCGGTGCGAGCAGCAGGTGAGGGTCGATGTTGCCCTGCAGTCCCACCTCGGGATGAACAATCCGTCGTGCCTCGTCGAGCGGCATCTGCCAGTCTATGCTTACAAAGTTGCAGATGTCTGGCGTTATGCTTTTCAGTCCTGTGCCGAGTCCTTTCGGGAAGAAGATTACGGGAATGCCCATCTCTCGCACCGCCTTGCCGATTCTCTTTACGGCAGGAAGGAAGAACTCTGTGTAGACATCGGCAGGCAGAAGTCCGGCATGACTCTCGAAAATCTGAAAGGCATCCACTCCGTGCTCAACCTGCCTCTTGGCATATTCTATTGTGAGCGATGTCACGGCATCTGTGAGCCTCATCATCTCCTCGCGATTGGCATAGAAGAAGTGCTTCACTCTTGGAAATGAAGCCTGAGTGCTTGCGCCCTGAAGCATGTAGCACAAGGTTGTGAGCGGTGCTCCACAGAAGCCGATGAGCGGTGTGTCGGGGTGCTGCTCCTTGAAGATGTCGATAGCGCGGTAGACGAAGTTTAGCTTATCCGGCTGAACATCAAGCAACTGCGATGGCTTGTCGGATGTGTACAGGGGCGATGAGAACACCGGACCTTTCTCGGTCCAGTCGATGTTCATGCCCATTGCCACAGGTATCGTAAGAATGTCGCTGAACAAGATGGCTGCGTCTACTCCGAGGTCGGCAACGGGCAGAAATGTTACCTTGGCAGCCAATTCGGGCGTAGACATCAGTTCGTGGAAGGAGTGCTCCGCGCGCATCTGCATGTAACTTGGCAGAACTCGTCCTGCCTGCCTCATGAGCCACACGGGCGGACGGCTGCACGCCTTTCCGTTCAGGGTATCGATAAAAATGTTAGTCATCTGATAGAATTTTGTTTGCCACGTCGGTTGCCTGTTTTATTCGGTGCGCCATGCCTATTCCGTCGCGCAGGTTTCCGGCAATCGTCAGACCTTTGTATTGGTTCTGAACCTTTTCTATAGCCTCGAACCGTTCGCCCGATGTTATCTCGTACTGCGGAATGGCTCTCTTATGTCTGAAAATCCTGATGAAGTCGGGCTTTGCCGATGCCGGGAATTTCAGCATTGTGTGGAAATACTCCTCGACGAGAGCGGTTATCTGCTCGTCTGAGTAGTCGAGCATCTCGGCATGCTTCATTCCGCCGATAAAGTAACTGAACAGCGCGCCGCCTTCGGGTGCTCTGCCTTTGAAGCAAGCCGACGGGAACAGGATTCCGAGAACCTTCTTGTTCTCGCGCGACGGAACGAGTCCGCCGAAAGCCTGGAACTTCTTTCCCTTGGTGTCTTTCACGCCCACGCTCACTTCGACGATAGGAGAGTAGTTGAGGTTGTTTAGCTTGCTCATTGTCTCGTCATCGACGAATGGCAGTAGTTCGGGCAGAGAGTATGCTCCGCAGGTTGTAACAACCTTGTTGCAGGTTATCTGCTGCTTATTTCCGTCGGCATCGCTAAATGAGATGTGCCAGCCGTCGCCCTCGGGCATCACTTTTATGTCCTTCAGTCCGAGCAGGATACGGTTGCCCAGATAGTCTGCCATGGCTTCGGTAATCTTTCCCAGACCGCCGACGGCAGAGAATACTTTCTTTGTTGCCAGTTTGTCGCGGTCGGTCTTAGGCTCGCGCGCCTTTGCTATTGCTCCGCGTACAAAACTGCCGTAGTTATGCTCAAGATTATATAGTTTCGGAAGGGCGAAGCGCGTTACGAGCGCATCGGGGTTGCCGGCGTAGACACCCGAGAGAAATGGGTCTACGGCATAGTTTACGAACGATTTGCCGAGTCTTCGTCTTGCCAGCGAGCCAACCGACTCGTCGGGATTTGTGCCCTTCTTTCGCCACGGCTCGCCAAGGATTCTGAACTTGTCGGCGGTGGTGAAGAGTGGTGTAGTAATTGCGCTGAACAGTCCCGACGGAAGGGCACGGAATTTAGATCCTTTCCATATCAGACGGCGTTTAGACGATGCCGGGGCTATCTCCAACTGGCATTTGCCGCCCGATGTTTCCTGAAGGTCGCGCATCAGTTCTGCCACTTCGGGCACCGATACAACGCCGGTGTTCGGTCCGCTCTCAAATACGAATCCGTTTTCAGCGTGTGTCTGAATCTGTCCGCCAGCCTTGTCCATGCGCTCAAGCACCGTCACCTCGCGGCCTTTGCGCGCAAGGGTGTAGGCTGTCGTTAGTCCTGTTAGTCCTGCTCCGATTACTACAATGTCGGTTGTCATGTCTTTTATATTGGTTTTGAGAATGTTTTGTCGGTGTTTTGCATCAGAGGGTCGAGCAGTGCCGCCACGTTGCGCACGAGCGGCGAACTCGCCTCTGTCATCTTTATCGTGTTTTCTTTTATGTTTATTATCCCGTCGTTCTGCATCTCCGCAAGGCGTTCCGTGTCGAAGTTCACCGCCTCTTTCTGTTCGGGGCTGAGAGTTACGGCATAGTTGCACATCAGGTTATCTATAGCCGTGCGTATCAACTGCTGTTGCGGTGTCAGAATGTAGCCCTTCTTTATTGGCAGAATACCGTCTGAAATGCTCTGGATGTATTCGTCAATGTCTTTTGTATTCTGTGCGTATGCCGTGGCAAGCTGACTGATGCCTGTAACTCCGAAGGCATACACCTGAGCCGTGGTGCGCAGCGTGCAGTAGCCTTGAAAGTTGCGGTGCAACTGACCTTTGTTCAGCGCGGTGTACAGTTCATCGTGCGGCTGTACAAAGTGGTCCATTCCCACTCTCACATATCCGGCTTTTTGCAGCAGTTGCGCCGATGTCTCGAACATCGTCTCCTTTGTCTGAACAGATGGCAGGCCGTGCTTCTCCAGAATGAGTTGCTGCTTTTTCAGCCATGGCACATGAGCATAGCTGAATGTCACCAATCTGTCGGGTTGGAGGGCAATGGCGCGCTCTATTGTTTGTCCGAAACTTTCGACTGTCTGGTATGGCAGTCCGTACAGAAAATCGAGGTTGATGTTGGCCTTGGCATCGCGCAGCAAAGCGAATATCTCTTCCATCGGTTCGAGCGACGGACGGCGGTTCACCGTCTTCAGTACCTTCTCGTCAAAGTCTTGCACGCCGATGCTGAACCGTGTGAATCCTGCATCAACCAAATTGCTCCAGTCGTTAAGCGTCAAGTATCCGGGGTGACATTCTATGGCAATTTCGGGCTTCTCTATCGTGCCGAACGTGCTTGTCAGATGTTCGTTTAGTTCCTTTATCGCCTTGGCTGGCATTGCTGTCGGACTTCCGCCGCCGTAGTGAATCTGCGAGATGCGACGGTCTTTGTCGATATACGGCAACAGAAGGTCTATTTCCTTGTGAAGTGCGTCGATATATTTTTCAACCTTCGCTCCGTTGCCCATGGCATACGAGTTGCACGCGCAGTAGTGGCACAGATGCTTGCAGAACGGCATGTGCAGATAGAACGACAGGTTGCGGTTTTCGTCTTTGTTCGAGAGTCTTACTGCATCGATATACTCAGCCTGTCCCAAAGAGCCGAAATAGTTTGCCGGCGGATAACTTGTATATCGCGGTACTGGAATGTTGTATTTGTCGATTATATCTTGTCGCATCTTTTTTTCTAACCTCTTTTCGACTGCAAAATTACCATGTATTATTATACGAAACAATCCCTAATTATAAGGATAAAATGGTAGATTTTCTCCTCATAAATAGGGATATTTCTGGGTTTGAAACAAAAATTTAGGTCGAGAGATGCCTATTCGTTGACTTTATTCTTTAGTGTGTCGATGATTGAGTCCAATTCGGCGGCAAGATTAACGTAATCGTCAAACTTCAGCGGACAGGTGTTAAGTTGTTCCATCATTCCCGACGGAACGATGCCGAATGCCTTTTCTTCCAAGTCCTTGCCCTTCTGCGTAAGCGTCACGTTCGTTTGTCGGCGGTCTATGACGCTTCGCTTGCGCTCAATCAGTCCCATCTTCTCCATTCGTTGCAGGAGCGGCGTGATGGTGTTTGTCTCGAGTTGCAATTTCATCGCAATCTCATTTACGAACTGCGTTTCTTTCTCCCACAACACCATCATTACCAAGTATTGCGGATAGGTTATGCCCAGCTTGCTCAGTAGCGGTGTGTATGCCTGAATTATCAGGCGCGATGCCGTGTACAGTCTGAAGCAGAGCTGATTTTCGAGTTTTAGTTCATTGTGTGGCATATCTTAATTTGTTTTTACGGATTATGCAAGCATCGTCTCGATGTCGCTCTCCATTTTCTCCGGCTCTGTGGTAGGAGAGTAGCGCTTGATGGTGTTGCCATCTTTCGAGATTAGGAATTTAGTGAAATTCCACTTAATATCGCTGTCCTTTTCCACGCTGTTGCTTATGGTCTTGAAGAGAGCCTTTGCTGCCTTAGCCTTCAGACCGTTGTACGCCTCGGTAGGAGCTTGTTCTTTCAGATACTCAAAGATTGGGTCGGCAGAAGAGCCGTTCACGTCAATCTTCTTCATAATCTGGAAGCTTACGCCATAGTTTATTTGGCAGAACTCCTCAATCTGGCTGTCTGTGCCCGGGTCTTGCTCCTTGAACTGGTTGCATGGGAAGCCGATAACTACCAGCCCCTTGTCCTTGTCCTTTTGGTTAAGTGCCTCAAGTCCTGCAAACTGCGGAGTGAATCCGCACTTGCTTGCTGTGTTTACAATTAGCAGAACCTTACCTTCGAACTGTGCAAAGTCAAGCTCTTTACCCTTGCTTGTCAGTGCCTTGAAATCATAAATTTTCTTCATAATCTTACATATATTCTATCGTTTAAGATGCAAAACTACGAAAAATATTTTATATCGCAAACGATTTATTTGTTTTTTTACAGAGCCATGATACGAATATGCAGAAAAAGTAGGCATATTTATCTTTTGGTATATATAAAATAGTGGGTAGCAAGAAGGTAGCAAGAAGGTAGGAAGATGGAAGCAAGAAGGTAGGAAGATGGAAGGAAGGAAGATGGAAGGAAGAGGGAAGATAGAGGGAAGGAAGAAGGAAGATAGAGGGAAGGAAGAAGGAAGATAGAA
>R24__coassemble_285_pt1 | contig 36874 bp, 33 predicted proteins | sample R24__metabat2_low_PE_011 | metagenome-assembled genome bin R24 | reverse complement strand
TGCGATACGATGTGGGAGAGTAGGTAGCCGCCGTTTTTCAGTAAGAGTCCTCCTCGGGTCAATGCCTGAGGGGGACTTTTTGCATTTGTGTGAATCTATCTAAAAAATCCCGTTTTTTAGATAAGAAAATTGTGGTGTAATAGATGAATCTTTGAAAATGGGGAAACAACTGAAAAAAACGTGTTATTTCTGTTGTAAACGCGCGTGTTTATACTAATATTTCGCCTTTATCTATTTTTTCTTAAAACAATTTGTTGGGTTCGTAAATTTATATAAATTTGCAGACGAGCAAATTTGCTCATTTCTAATATCCTTTAAAATGCTAACCAAGGGCAACCTTATAAAACTATTTACCTTTATTGTATGCCTTGCTATGACACAGGCTTCTATTGGTAAGGATTTGTACATGTCGCCGACAGGCAGTGATACAAACAACGGGTCTGCATCAAGCCCCGTGTTCACTATAACCAAGGCTCAGGCGTTGGCCGAACCGGGTGATGTGGTGCATATAAAGGCTGGCCATTACAAGTACGATAATTCTCAGATTACAGATTCAATCAGTCCGTATGCTATTGCGTTTCACATGAAGAAGAGTGGAACGGCAGATAAGCATATCATTTACAAGGGCGAGATTGTTGACGGTGAGCGACCGGTTCTGGATTTCTTCAATCTAAGACCTGACGGATTGCGCGTGGCTGCTTTTTGGGTCGATGGCAGTTATATTGAGATTCATAATATTGAAGTCGTGCGCGTACAAGTAACGATGACGGGTCATACACAGTCGGAGTGCTTCAGAATTGTTAAGGGAAGCAATAATCTGATAAACAACGTGTCGATGCACGACGGAATGGCTATCGGAGTTTACATTGTTCAAGGTTCAAATAATCTGATACTGAATTGTGACGCTTACAACAACTACGATAAGGTTGGCGAGAACGGAACTGGAGGCAATGTTGACGGCTTTGGTGCGCACGTTCAGACCGAAAGTAGCGTAGGTAATGTGTTCAGAGGCTGTAGAGCATGGCATAACAGCGACGATGGCTTCGATCTGATAAATTGCAAGGCTCCAATTCTGATAGAGAATTGCTGGTCGTTCTTCAACGGGTATGCTCCAGCATCTTTCAACAAGAAAGGCGACGGTTCGGGATTCAAATGCGGAGGTTACGGCATGCGTCAAAAAATCCGCAATCCGTCGGTAATTCCTGTGCATACTATAAAGAATTGCATTGCGTATTTCAACCGAAACAGAGGATTCTATTCTAATCATCATCTGGGAGGACTGAAGTTCATAAACAATACGGCATATTATAATCCGTATAATTTCCCGATGCCAAATAGAAAATCGGTCGAAGAGCCTGTTGATGTGAATGGTTACGGACATGTGTTTGAGAATAACATCTCTTATCGTCCAAGAGTTCCTCGCCCACTTATTAGCGAGGTCGATTCTGCTCTTTCAACATTCAAGAACAATACGTTCTTGTCAGACGGTCCTGATTTAACGGACAAGGACTTCGTTGGGCTTGAGGCGTATGAACTTACGCTGGACAGAAAAGAGGACGGAAGTCTGCCAGATATTGAATTCTTAAAATTGAAAGCCGACAGTTATTGGGGAAAGAAAAAAGTAGGATATCAATGGAAATAGATCTCATGAGAAAAAAATCAACATTATTATTTATTTTTACAATCATTCTTTTGTTTAGAGGTGGAGAAGTTTTGGCAGATAACGACAGTATAGGAAAAGACAAAAAGACATATATTGTAGAAGCCGGCTTGAATGCAGGAACAATTCTGAAGTTCGACGACGAGGTTAAGCAATACTTGCACGAGAATAGACAGAAAAGTTATTTCCTGTCGCTTGGATACAGAGCCTCGGTGCGCGATACATCGTGGTCGGACTACGCATACAACTACCCAACGCTGAGTGCTGGCATCGGCTTTGTTGATGCGCACAAAATAAGAATGTTCAATGCAGAGAATAAGGCAGACTATCAGTCAAGGATGGGAAATGCCCTCTCGTTTACCATTGCCTTTCGACGCCGTTTTTGGGAATGTGGCAATTTTAGTGCCGACTATGTTCTTGAAAACGGAATAGCATACAACTCACATTCGTATAATCCAAAGAACGATATTGACAATACGCTCATTGGCTCGCGTTACAGCGTGTTCGTTGGCTTTGCCGCATATCTGAACTATCGGCTTGACAGATTCGAAATTGGTGTCGGACCGCAGTTCAACCATCTTTCAAACGGTGGAACGGACAGACCAAACAAAGGAGCTAACATGTTCGGACTTGGCGTAAAAGCCCGTTATTATTGTGATGACTACGAACGTGGCAGACAGTTCGCAAAGCCGAATTACGACAGTTGGAAACCTTATTTCTATCCCGATGTTTCGTTCGGCGTAGGATTGAAGAGCCTGATAAGCGCGTATGAACATCAGGAAGCAAAAAATCCGGAAGAAAGAAGCTATTCAAACTTTTCGGTATATCCAACTTATAATGTATCAGTCGATTTGATGTACAAATATACGTTCAGGTATGCCGTCGGATTGGGCGTTGACTGCTCGTATGCACCATGTAATAACAAGATAAACGACATAGACCGTGCGACTGGAGTAGAAGTGAGAGACGCATCTCCGTGGTATGTCGGAGTGTCGGCAAAGCATGAGGCTTCTTACAAGAATCTTTCGGTAAACGTGGCTCTTGGCTTCTATCTTCAGCATCAGACAGGATATTGGGAACACAAGTATGAGCAGTTCTATTACGAGTTTCTTGGTGTAAGATACAGAATTCCAAAGGCTGGCGGATTGTATGCCGGATATCATGTCAAGGCACATCTAGGCAAGGCCGACCAACTTGAGTTCAGACTCGGAATGGAGTTGGGAAAGCATAAAAATGATAAAAGACAATAATTTTTAAGCACTTATATGTTGTAAAATTATAATTTGTAAGATTTTTAAACAAAAAACTTATAGTTTTATTTTGTGGGTTCATCTGAAAAGCGTATCTTTGCATCTGAAAAAAAGAAAAATAATGAATAATCATGCACTACATATTATTTTGCTAAGCAATATTATTCTTCTGGCAAACGCTGGTGGAAGTGAGTATTGTGCATAATAGTGGTAGTAAAACCGATAGAAAGCCTTTCTCACTTCCGTTGTGCGAAAGGCTTTTTTGGTGAATGATTCTTCTGGTTGAAAAATGTTTTTGTAAAACTAAATTCATATGAGCGACAGATTATTTATTTTTGATACCACTTTGCGCGACGGCGAGCAGGTGCCGGGATGCCAACTTAACACTGTTGAGAAGATTCAGGTAGCAAAGCAGCTTGAGGCTTTGGGCGTAGATGTTATCGAGGCTGGATTCCCAATTTCGAGTCCGGGCGACTTCAATTCGGTTATAGAAATATCAAAGGCTGTTACATGGCCCACAATCTGCGCACTTACGCGTGCCGTAGAGAAAGATATAGAAGTTGCTGCCGATGCCCTGAAGTATGCAAAGCGCAAGAGAATCCATACGGGTATCGGAACTTCTGAGTCTCATATAAAGTACAAGTTCAACTCTACTCCCGAGGAGATTATTGAGCGTGCAGTTGCTGCCGTTAAGTATGCAAAGAGATTTGTTGAGGACGTAGAGTTCTATGCCGAGGATGCCGGCCGTACCGACAACGAATATCTGGCTCGAGTGGTAGAGGCTGTGGTAAAGGCAGGAGCAACCGTGGTGAATATTCCGGATACAACAGGATTCCGAATTCCGTTTGAGTACGGAAACAAGATTAAGTATCTGATGGAGCATGTTGACGGCTTGTCTTCGGGAAAAGCAATCCTTTCAACTCACTGTCACAACGACTTGGGAATGGCAACGGCCAATACTGTGGCTGGCGCGCTGAACGGTGCCCGTCAGGTTGAGGTAACAATCAACGGAATTGGCGAGCGTGCCGGAAACACATCGCTCGAAGAGGTTGCGATGATTTTCAAGACACATCCTGATCTTGGATTGGAGACAAACATAAACACAACGAAAATATATCAGACAAGCCGAATGGTTTCGAGCTTGATGAACATGCCGGTTCAGGCAAACAAGGCAATCGTTGGAAAGAACGCGTTTGCCCATTCTTCGGGCATTCATCAGGACGGTGTGCTGAAGAACGTCAAGACCTACGAGATTATGGATCCGAAGGAGGTCGGCATCAACGATAATGCCATCGTTCTTACGGCCCGTAGCGGTAGAGCCGCTCTGAAGCATCGTCTTTCTGTCCTTGGCGTTGAACTCGACGGTGAGAAACTCGACAGAACATATCAGGAGTTCTTGAAACTTGCCGACAAGAAAAAGGAGGTTAATGACGACGACATTCTGATGTTGGCTGGTGCCGACAGAGCATTGTCGCACAGCATCAAACTCGACTTCCTTCAGGTTACAAGCGGAATGGGCACTCGTCCGGTGGCGAGCATCGGTCTTGACATTGCAGGCGAGAAGTTCGAGGCGGCTGCAAGCGGAAACGGTCCGGTAGATGCTGCCATCAAGGCTCTGAAGACCATAATAAAGAGAGAGATGGTTCTGAAGGAGTTCACCATTCAGGCAATAAACAAGGGCAGCGATGATGTTGGTAAAGTTCACATGCAGGTTGAGTATGACGGCATGATGTACTACGGATTCGGAGCGAACACCGATATTGTTACGGCATCTGTCGAGGCTTATATCGACTGTATAAACAAATTCAGAAAATAACGGAAAGAATAAAATAAACAACGAAATAATGGCTAATACTTTATTTGACAAGATTTGGGACAAGCATGTAGTGCAGACTGTTGAGGACGGCCCTACACAGCTTTACATTGACAGATTGTACTGTCACGAGGTTACAACTCCACAGGCATTCGACACATTGCGCGACAAGGGCATAAAGGTTTTCCGCCCAGACCACATTTTCGCAATGCCAGACCACAATACACCTTCTGACCAGCAGGAGGTGATAAACGACCCTATCGGCCGTAAGCAGGTTGAGACTCTGAAGAGGAACTGCGAAGAGTTCGGCATCACACACTTCACTATGGGAACGAAAGACAACGGAATCATTCACGTTGTTGGTCCTGAAAAAGGTTTGTCTCTGCCGGGCATGACAATTGTCTGCGGCGACTCGCACACATCTACTCACGGAGCGGTTGGTGCTCTTGCAATGGGTATCGGTACAAGCGAGGTTGCCGAGGTTCTTGCAAGCCAGACAATTCTTCAGTCTAAGCCTAAGTCAATGCGCATAAACATTGAGGGCGAGTTACAGCCGGGCGTTACAGCCAAGGACGTGGCTCTTTACATCATGGCTCAGATGACGACTTCAGGCGCAACTGGCTATGTTGTTGAGTATGCCGGTTCGGTAATCCGCAACATGTCTATGGAAGGCCGTCTTACATTGTCAAACCTTTCTATCGAGATGGGTAGCCGCGCTGGTATCATCGCTCCAGACGAGACAACATTCGCTTACTTGAAGGGCAGAGAGTACGCTCCTAAGGGCGAGGCTTGGGACAAGGCCGTTGAGGAGTGGAAGAAGTTGAAGAGCGACGACAATGCCGTATTCGACAAGGAAGTTACTTATAACGCTGCCGACATCGCTCCACGCATCACATACGGAACAAATCCGGGCGCAGGTATTGCCATCGACGGCAACATCCCTACTCTCGAGAGCATCCCGGAGGCTGAAAGAGCAGGATTCTTGAGCCAGCTTGAGTATATGCAGTTCAATCCGGGCGAGAAACTCGAAGGTCACCCAGTTGACTATGTGTTCCTCGGAGCATGTACAAACGGTCGTATCGAGGACTTCCGCGCATTTGCAAGCATTGTTAAGGGCAAGAAGAAAGCCGACAATGTTGTTGCATGGCTTGTTCCGGGCTCATGGCTCGTTCGCAAGCAGATTGTAGAAGAGGGCATCGACAAGATTCTTGAGGAGGCTGGCTTTGAACTTCGCCTTCCATCATGTTCGTCATGCCTTGCCATGAACCCAGACAAGGTTCCTGCCGGCAAACTGTCAATCTCTACAAGCAACCGTAACTTCGTTGGTCGTCAGGGACCGGGCGCAAGAACCGTTCTCTGCTCACCACTTGTGGCAGCCGCGAGTGCAATAACAGGAGTAATCACCGATCCAAGAAAACTTTAATTAAAGATGAAAGCAAAATTCAATATCATACAGTCAACATGTATTCCAATCGAGATAGACAATTGTAATACAGACCTTATCATCCCGGCACGTTATCTGGCATCGACTACACGCGACCCTAAGTTCTTTGGCGATGCCTTTATGCACGATTTGCGCTACGATGCAAACGACAAGCCTGTTGCCGACTTCGTTCTGAATCAGCCAGACTTCAGCGAGGCACCTCGCGAGGGCGTTCATGAAATCATTATCGGCGGTCAGAACTGGGGCTCAGGAAGTTCGCGCGAGCATGCAGCATGGGCTATTGCCGGCTACGGAGTTCGTGTGGTTATATCTTCATCTTTTGCAGATATCCACCGCAACAACCTGCTCAACTGCTTCGTTCTTCCAGTAATCGTAAGCAAGGAGTTCCAGACAGAACTCTTCGCAACAGTAAAGGCTAATCCGAAGGCAGAGGTAAAGGTCGATGTGCCAAACCAGACTGTAACAAACCTTTCGACAGGCAAGAGCGAGAAATTCGACATCAACGCTTACAAGAAGTATTGCCTGATGAATGCCCTCGACGATATCGACTTCCTTCTTGAAAACAAGGACAAGATTGAGGCTTGGGAGCAGAAGAATGCTTGATTAGTTTATGGAGAAACAGAGACAAGTACGCATTGAGATAATGGACACGACACTCCGCGATGGTGAACAGACCAGCGGAGTGTCTTTCGTGCCCCACGAAAAACTTATCATAGCCCGAACTCTGCTCAACGACCTCAAGGTAGACCGCATTGAAGTTGCTTCGGCCCGCGTCTCGTCGGGCGAGAAAGAGGCTGTTAAGCGAATCTGCCAATGGGCAGACAAGGCCGGGATGATTGACCGCGTTGAGGTGCTTGGCTTTGTTGACGGAACAACGTCACTCGACTGGATTAACGAGGTTGGATGCAAGTGCATCAATCTGCTGTGCAAAGGCTCGCTAAGACATTGCACCCAGCAACTGAAGAAGACTCCAGAAGAGCATCTTGCCGACATAAAAAAATCGCTCGAGTATGCCAAGAAACTCGGCATCTCGGTAAACGTGTATCTCGAAGACTGGAGCAACGGAATGAAGGACTCTCCCGAATACGTTTTTCAGATTGTTGATGCCCTGAAAGATTCGGACATAAAGAGATACATGCTTCCCGACACGCTCGGAGTGCTCAATCCGCTTTCGTGCCTTGAATATATGCGAAAGATGGTGAAACGCTATCCCAACTTGCATTTCGATTTCCATGCGCACAACGATTACGACCTTGCCATCTCGAACGTGCTTTCAGCCGTGCTGAGCGGATGCAAGGGGATACATACAGCCGTCAACGGACTTGGCGAGCGTGCAGGAAACGCTCCTCTGGCAAGCGTTCAGGCTATACTGAAAGACCATTTCAATGCCGAGACGAGCATCGACGAGAGCAAACTGAACGAGGCAAGCCGACTGGTTGAGAGTTATTCGGGCATCATCATTCCGCCAAACAAGCCAATTGTGGGCGAGAGCGTGTTTACGCAGGTGGCGGGCGTCCATGCCGATGGCGACAACAAGGACAATCTTTATTGCAACGACCTTCTTCCAGAGCGATTTGGTAGAAAACGTGAGTATGCGCTCGGCAAGAGCAGCGGAAAGGCTAACATCCTGAAGAATCTCGAGGAACTCGGAATGGAACTCACGCCAGAGCAGACGCGCAAGGTTACTCAGCGAATCATCGAACTTGGCGACAAGAAACAGCAGGTTACGCAAGACGACCTTCCGTATATTGTAAACGATGTGCTGAAGCACGATGCTCCCGACGAGAACATCAAACTCCTAAGTTACGTTGTTACGACCGCTTACGGCCTGAAGCCGATGGCAAGCGTGAAACTCGAGATAAACGGCGAGACATACGAGGAGAATGCAAGCGGCGATGGTCAGTTCGATGCCTTTGTCCGTGCCGTGCGTCACATCTACAAAAACAAACTCGAGCGCAAGTTCCCTTGGCTCACCAACTATCAGGTAAACATTCCGCCGGGCGGTCGAACCGATGCTTTTGTGCAGACAACCATCGGCTGGACGTTCGAGGGCAAGGAGTTCAAGACACGCGGTCTTGACGCCGACCAGACAGAGGCGGCTATCAAGGCAACGATAAAGATGCTCAATCTTCTTGAAGACAAAGATAAAAAGTAACGATAAAAAAATATAAGACACAATGGAATTAAAGATTGCTGTATTGGCCGGTGATGGTATCGGTCCAGAGATTATGGAGCAGGGAGTGGCTGTAATGTCGGCCGTTGCCGAGAAGTTCGGACACAAGGTTTCGTACAAGGAGGCTCTTTGCGGTGCTCACGCTATCGACGAGGTGGGCGACCCATTCCCAGAAGAGACATTCAAGGTGTGCGAAGAGGCTGATGCTGTTCTTTTTGCAAGCGTTGGCGACCCTAAGTTCGACAACAACCCAACAGCAAAGGTTCGTCCAGAACAGGGCTTGCTTGCAATGCGCAAGAAACTCGGTTTGTTTGCAAACATCCGTCCTGTAACAACATTCGATTGCTTGGTTCACAAGTCACCACTCAAGGACGAGATTGTACGCGGGGCCGATTTCATCTGCATCCGCGAACTTACCGGCGGTATGTACTTCGGAAAGAAGCAGGAGCCTACAGTAAATGCGGAAGGCGTTGAGGATGCTCTTGATACAAACTACTACAGCCGTCCAGAGGTTGAGAGAATCCTGAAGGTTGGCTATCAGTACGCTCGCCAGCGCAGAAAGCACCTTACGGTTGTTGACAAGGCAAACGTTCTTGCATCAAGCCGTTTGTGGCGTAAGGTTGCGCAGGAACTCGCTCCTCAGTATCCTGATGTTACAACAGACTTTATGTATGTTGACAACGCAGCAATGCGTATGATTCAGGAGCCTAAGTTCTTCGACGTAATGGTAACAGAGAATACTTTCGGCGACATTCTTACAGATGAGGGCTCATGCATCACAGGTTCAATGGGATTGCTTCCTTCTGCATCGACAGGTTCGTCAACTCCAGTGTTCGAGCCAATCCACGGCTCATGGCCACAGGGCAAGGGCTTGAACATCGCAAACCCATTGGCTCAGATTCTTTCTGTTGCAATGTTGTACGAGTATTTCGACCTTAAGGAAGAGGGCGCGCTTATCCGCAAGGCTGTCGACGCATCTCTCGACCAGAACGTCCGCACTCCAGAGATTCAGGTTGAGGGTGGTGCTAAGTATGGCACAAAGGAAGTTGGCGCATGGATTGTTGATTTCATCAAGAAAGCATAATTCTTTTATGACAAACTATAAGAGTGCGGATTCTTTGGGATTCGCATTCTTTTTCTTAAAACTTATACTATGAAACGTTTAATGCTTTTCGCCGCAGGCATATTCTTTTTGCTAAATACTAATGCTCAGAAGAACAGATTAAAAAAGAGTGGCTGGCAGAACGTAATCGTCAGATAGAAAAAATGCGTGGTGGAAAACATAAGAGTGGCAACATAATAATCATCAGATAACACCCAAAGCAAGCTCCAATGCTTAGTCGTATTCCTGAATGGGCCATGCCGCAAGCATCTTTTAACAATAGTTGCAAATGATATGATTATTTTTGCATCTAAGAGCCGAAATGTTCGAACTTTTGTGTAATTTTGCAGAAAATTGTGTAAAAAGATGAGAATACAGATTATAAACGGCCCCAATATCAACCTCTTAGGCAAGCGCGAGCCGGGGATTTATGGCGCCACATCATTCGAAGATTACTACAAAACTTTGTGTGAAAGATATCCTGACATCGAGTTTCACTACTACCAGAGCAACGTAGAGGGCGAGATGATTAATAAAATTCACGAAGTAGGGTTCGACTATGATGGCATTGTTCTGAATGCAGGTGCATATACCCATACATCTGTAGCTCTTCAAGATGCTCTTAGAGCAGTTACAGCCCCAACCATCGAGGTTCATATCTCGAATGTTCACAAGCGCGAGGAGTTCAGACACAAGTCGTTCATATCATGCGCCTGCCTTGGCGTAATATGCGGCTTCGGACTCGATTCGTACCGACTTGCAGTTGAGGCTCTTAAAGAATACTTGAAACACTGACACATACAATAAAACCAACCACCCATAGTAATAAACGAGTAAAAAATTACGGCTTATGATGTTAAAGCAGACAAAGATTGTTGCTTCGATCTCTGACGAGAGATGTGAGGTAGATTTTATTAGAGATTTGTTTGAGGCTGGTATGAACGTTGTTCGTATGAACACAGCACATGCCACTCGCGAGGGATTAACAAAGGTTATCGACAATGTGCGCGAAGTTAGCAACCGCATTGCCATACTTATTGACACAAAAGGTCCTGAGGTAAGAACAACAAAACTTGCCGAGGGCAACGAAGATATTATGTACAACATTGGCGACAAGGTTACCATCGTTGGCAACCCCGACCAGTTGAGTACAAAGGACGTTATCTCTGTTTCATATCCAAACTTCGTTAACGACCTTAAGGTAGGAAGTCTTATCCTTATCGACGATGGCGACTTGGAGTTGAAGGTTCTTGAGAAGAATGCCGACAGCCTTCTTTGCGAGGTTCAGAACGAGGCTGGTCTTGGCAGCCGCAAGAGCGTTAATGTTCCGGGCGTGCGCATCAATCTTCCTTCTCTTACAGAGAAAGACCGTAACAACATTCTGTTTGCTATCGAGAAGGATATCGACTTTATTGCGCACTCATTTGTGCGCAACAAGCAGGATATCCTCGACATAAAGGAGATTCTCGATGCTCATCACAGCGATATCCGCATCATTGCAAAGATTGAGAATCAGGAAGGTGTGGATAATATCGATGAGATTCTTGCCGTTGCCGACGGTATCATGGTTGCCCGTGGCGACCTTGGCATCGAGGTGGCTCAGGAGAAGATTCCAGGTATCCAGCGTCAGCTTATCCGCAAGGCTATCTTGGCTCACAAGCCGGTTATCGTTGCAACTCAGATGCTTCACAGCATGATTAAGAACCCTCGTCCTACACGTACCGAGGTTACAGATATTGCAAATGCCGTTTACTTCCGCACATCAGCCTTGATGCTTAGCGGTGAGACTGCTTACGGAAAGTATCCTCTCGAGGCTATCCGAACTATGACCAAGGTGGCTTGTCAGGCAGAGAAAGATCGTCAGACTCAGTACGATATCCGTATTCCGCTTTCTGAGAACTGCGACCCAACAGAGTTCCTTTCAAAGCAGGCTGTAAAGGCTACTGTCAAGATGAATATCAAGGCTATCATCACCGATAGCTTCACTGGTAGAACAGCAAGATACATTTCATCTTTCCGCGGACCTGTCAATGTGTTGGCTATCTGCTACAAAGAAAAGACAATGCGCCAGTTGGCTCTTTCATACGGCGTTGAGGCTATCTTCTTGCCTGAGAGAGAGAACGGTCAGGAATACTACTTCGCTGGTTTGCGCAAGTTGCTTCGCGATGGTGTTCTTACTCCAAACGACTATGTGGCATATCTGAGTGGCGGCAAGTTGCATACAAGTACATCGTTCCTCGAAATCAATCAGGTTAAGGACGTGCTCGACAATGCCGAGGATTACGCTCTGCCAAACCAAAACCGCTATCTGTAATTTTCTATAAGGAATGAACTATGGTTGAGACGGACCAACTGGACGAATATATTCTTGAACATATAGACGAGGAGGGCGAATACCTTCACCGTCTGTACAGGGCCACTCATACGCAGTTGCTCAGACCGCGCATGGCTTCGGGACATCTGCAAGGAAGGCTCTTGAAGATGTTCGTCCGGATGGTTCGTCCTAAAAATATTCTGGAGATTGGAACTTACAGCGGATATTCGGCTCTTTGCATGGCCGAGGGACTCGAAGATTGCGGCAAAATCTACACCTTCGAGATTAACGACGAGCAGGAGGATTTTACTCGTCCTTGGTTCGAAAATTCGCAGTATGCCGACAAAATTGACTTCAGAATAGGTGATGCGCTCGAGCATCTTCCTGAGATGGACGTGATGTTCGATCTTGCCTTTATCGACGGCGACAAGCGCAAGTATGTTGATTATTATAATATGGTTATGCAGCACATGTCGGCCGGAGGATATATGCTTGCCGACAACACTTTGTGGGACGGACATGTTGCCGATCCGGCTTACGACAAGGATGCCCAGACGGTTGGAATCAGAGCCTTCAACGACTTGGTTGCGAAAGACGATCGCGTTGAGAAGGTTATTCTGCCTCTGCGCGACGGATTAACAATAATTAGAAAGAAATAGATTTATGGAAACTACAAGACAAAACAAAATTGCCCGACTTATACAGAAGGAGTTGAGCGATATATTCCAGAAGCAGACATCGGCTATGCGTGGTGTGCTTGTTTCGGTAAGCGCAGTCAGGATAAGCCCTGATATGAGCGTGTGCCGTGCATACCTCAGCGTTTTTCCTTCTGACAGAAACGAGGAGATTGTTAAGAACATCAACGATAATGTAAAGTCAATCCGATTCGAACTTGGCGGCCGTGTACGTCATCAACTTCGTATCATCCCAGAACTGAAGTTCTTCGTTGACGATTCTCTCGATTACATCGAAAATATTGATAAACTTTTGAAGAAGTGAGATTTCCTTTTTATATAGCAGTCCGTTATCTCTTCTCAAAGAAGTCGCATCATGCCATAAACATAATATCAGGCATCTCGGTTTGCGGAGTTACCGTTGCCACCATCGCCCTGATATGCACGCTTTCGGTGTTTAACGGCTTTCACGACATGGTCGCATCGTTCTTTACGTCGTTCGACCCTGAGCTGAAGATTACTGCTGTAAAAGGAAAAAACTTCAAGGAATCCGAACTTGCCATCGACAAGGTTAAGCAGATTCCGGAAATCGTGGTGTGCACTCCATGCCTCGAAGATCAGGCTTTGCTGAGATATCGCGACCGTCAGCAGATGGTCACAATCAAAGGCGTTGACGAGAGTTTTCAACGTCTCACGTCGTTCAACGAAACGTTGTACGGCAACGGCTGCTTCGAACTTCAGGCCGATGTGCTCAACTACGGAATCCTCGGACTTGGCGTTGCGGCAAACCTTGGCACAAACGTCCGCTTCGACGAGCCTGTGCAGGTCTATGCTCCAACCAAGGGCGAGAAGGTTGATATGCTTCATCCAGAAGAAAGTTTCAATCAGGATGAGTTGTATTCGCCGGGCGTATTGTTTCAGGTGCATCAGCAGCGGTACGATTCGCATTATGTGATAGCATCTCTGCGATTTGCAAAGAAACTGTTCGACCGTGAAGACGAACTTAGTTCGCTCGAACTGAAGGTTGCCGATGGCGTTGATGTTGAAAAGGCAAAAGAAAAGGTTCAGCAGGCGATAGGCGACAAGTTCGTTGTGAAAGACCGATACGAGCAGCAGGAGGATGTCTTCAAGATTATGAAGGTCGAGAAACTCATTTCATACGTTTTCCTCACATTCATCTTGGTTATTGCCTGCTTCAACATAATTGGCTCTTTGTCGATGCTCATTCTCGATAAGGAAAAAGATACGCAGACGCTTCGCAATCTTGGCGCATCCGACCGCCAGATTGCCCAGATTTTCATGCTCGAAGGCAGAATGATTTCGACCTTTGGGGCTGTGGCAGGACTCATAATCGGGCTGATTCTGTGCTATGCCCAGCAGACATTCGGCTTGCTCAGACTTGGCGACGAAGGCGGAAACTTTGTGGTTGATGCCTATCCCGTAAGCGTGCATTTTCTCGACGTGCTCGTTGTGTTCGTCACTGTGCTCGCCGTTGGATATGCGTCTGTGTGGTATCCTGTTAGATATATGTGTAAGAACCTGAAACAAAAATAAAAAGAAACAAAGATGAAAGGACTAGTGCAATATTCTCTGAATATAAACGGCAAGTTGCTCGATTTGTCCGAGCCTCAGGTAATGGGAATCCTGAATGTAACTCCCGATTCGTTCTATTCGGGCAGTCGAAAACAAACCGAGGACGAAATCGAATCCAGAGTAAGGCAGATAATTGGCGAGGGCGCATCGATAATAGACATCGGAGCATATTCGTCAAGACCGAATGCCGACGACGTCTCTCCTTCCGAGGAGATGGAACGACTCCGTAAAGGTCTGACCGTCATACAGCGAGTTGCGCCAGATGCCATCGTGTCGGTCGATACATTCAGAGCCGACGTTGCCAAGATGTGCGTCGAAGAATACGGCGTAGGAATAGTAAACGATATCTCGGGCGGAATGCTCGACAAAGATATGTTCGCCACCGTTGCAAAACTTGGCATACCTTATATATTGATGCACATGCAGGGTACTCCGCAGAATATGCAGCAGAATCCGCATTACGACGATGTGGTGAAAGAAGTCTTCATGTATTTCGCCGAGAAAGTGCAGCGGTTGCGCGATCTTGGTGTGAAGGACATAATCCTCGACCCCGGCTACGGATTCGGCAAAACCGTTGAGCATAACTACGAACTGATGAACCATCAGGAAGAACTGCTCGAATTCGAACTCCCTCTGCTCGTAGGAATATCTCGCAAGAGCATGATATACAAGGCGCTCGGTATCACCGCCGACGAAGCACTTAACGGAACATCCGTACTTAATACAATTTCTTTGCTGAAAGGTGCAAACATCCTGCGAGTACACGATGTTGCAACGTGCGTTGAAGTAGTAAACCTTATACAAAAACTATTGGTTAAATGATTCTTTTGAGTATTATAGAGTTCCATTTAAAGGATGCGATAGACATCCTGCTTGTTGCCATGATGCTGTACTATGTGTACCGCCTCATGAAGGCGAGCGGCTCTATGAATGCTTTCCTTGGAATTCTTTTTTTCATAATATTGTGGTTCGTGGTGTCGCGCTTGTTAGAGATGAAACTTCTCGGCGCAATCCTCGACAAACTCGTTAGCGTGGGCGTTCTTGCCCTCATCGTCATCTTTCAGGATGAAATCAGACGCTTCCTCCAGACCATCGGAACGCAGCGCAAGGCCTACTCGCTCTTCCGCCTTTTTCTTGGCAGAAGAAAGGATTCAAAGTCCGAACTTGCCATCGTTACTCCGATTGTCAGGGCGTGCCAGTCTATGAGTCGCCAAAAGGTTGGCGCGCTGATAATCATCGAGAAACACATGCAACTTGGCGACATAGTAAACACAGGCGAGGAGATTGATGCACTTGTAAGCGAGCGGCTTATCGAGAATATCTTCTTCAAGAACAGTCCGCTGCACGATGGCGCGATGATTATCAGCGGAATGAAAATACGCGCTGCCGGATGCCTTCTTCCTGTTGCGCACGACCAAGACATTCCAAACTGGCTCGGACTCAGGCATCGTGCCGCACTAGGAATTACTCAGGTGAGTGATGCCATGTCGATAGTCGTCAGCGAGGAGACTGGCGGAATAACCGTGGCTCGTCAGGGTTCACTCTCGCTCGACATAACATCAGACGAACTCGACCGCCTTTTAATCGAGGTCTTATCGGAATAAAATATATAATTGTAGAAATGGATATTGCTGAATTACATAAACTTTTTGTAAAGCATCAGACAATCACTACCGATACGCGCGATTGTCCCGAAAACTCAATTTTCTTGGCTCTGAAGGGCGAAACCTTCAACGGAAACACCTTTGCTTCGGCTGCGCTTGATAAAGGCTGCGCCTATGCCGTTGTCGATGAGGCTGAATATGCCAAGGCTGGTGATGCCAGATACATTTTTGTAGACGACTGTCTGAAGACCCTTCAGCAGTTGGCGCACTATCATCGCGAACAGTTCTCAATTCCAGTCATCGAAATTACCGGAACGAACGGAAAGACAACCACAAAGGAACTCGTTTCTGCCGTTCTGTCAACAGAATATAACGTGCTCTTTACTCAGGGCAACCTTAACAACCATATCGGAGTGCCGAAAACATTGCTCCGTCTTACAGCCGAGCATCAGATTGCCGTTGTCGAGACTGGCGCAAACCATCCCGGCGAGATTAAGACGCTTGCCGAGATTGTAGATGCCGACTACGGTCTGATTACGAACGTTGGCAAAGCACATCTCGAAGGCTTCGGGTCATTTGAGGGCGTAATTCGCACGAAAGGCGAGTTGTACGACTATCTTCGCACAAAAAACGGAAAGATTTTCATAAACCGCGACAACGAGCATCTTACAAAGATTGCTTCGGGGCTCGAACACATCGAATACGGCAAGACCGATGGTACTGGAATCGTGGGAGAATTGCTCGATTGTTCTCCGTTTTTGAGTTTCAGATGGCGCGAGGGCGATTCAGAATGGAATAACGTAACGACGCATCTGATAGGCTCGTACAATATCGACAATGCACTTTCGGCTGTTGCCGTTGGTCGCGAGTTCGGCGTTTCGGCCGGAAACATAAACGCGGCTCTCGAGAATTATGTTCCGACAAACAATCGCTCGCAACTTGTCAAGACGGCAGACAACACGCTTATCGTTGATGCCTACAACGCCAATCCAACAAGTATGATGGCTGCTCTCGAGAACTTCAAGCAGATGAATGCCGAGAACAAAATGCTTATCATTGGCGACATGAAGGAACTTGGCGAGGCAAGCGTGGCAGAGCACGAGAAAATTGTCAATTTCGTGTCGACAATGAGTCTGAAAGACGTGTGGTTGGTAGGAAGCGAGTTTGCAAAGGTCAGTCACCAGTATCGTACATTTGATAATATAGAAGAAGCTACAGAATATATAAATAAATGTAAACCAACGGGTTGCACAATCCTGATTAAGGGTAGTAACGGAACAAAACTGTTTAAACTCCCAGATTTACTATAATTCATGTTGTAGAACATCTCGAAATGTTAAATATCAGATATTTAGGCTAAAAAAATGTTAAATAGTTTGGTGGAGTTGCATAAAAAACGTATATTTGCACGAATCCAAAAAAATATAAGTGATATTTTATTAAGAGACAATTAACTAATAATGAGTTTTAGCAAGAAAATACGAATATTAGCTTTTTCTATGTTGACTTTGTCAAGTGTTGCAGCATTTGGCCAAGATCTTATTGCGCGTCAGGCACCAATCGACCGCAAGATGCGTGCCGTTGATTCAGTGGCATTGCAGAACCTGATTAACGCCGAGAAGGGACAGTATGACGGTTATTCAATCTATCCAAACTGGAATACTCAGTATGTTCACGCTTATGGCGATGTTCAGATGCCAGACAGTTTCAAGATTGACCTCCGCGGATTTTGCATGCCTACAACAAGCCGGCAGATTACATCGCAGTTCGGTCCTCGTTGGGGAAGAACGCACAAGGGACTTGATGTGAAAGTTTACATTGGCGACACAATCCGCGCTGCCTTCGACGGCAAGGTGCGAGTTGTACGCTACGAGAGAAGAGGCTACGGAAAGTTCATAGTTATACGCCATCCAAACGGACTTGAGACTGTGTATGGACATTTGTCCAAACAATTGGTCGAGCCAGAGCAGGAAGTCAAGGCTGGAGACGTAATCGGACTGGGAGGAAATACTGGTCGTTCAACAGGTTCGCATCTGCATTTCGAGACTCGCCTGCTGGGTGAGGCCATCAACCCGAAGTTCTTGTTCGACTTCGAGAATCAGGATGTAACCGGAGACTTCTATGTATATCACAAGGCTTCGTCACGCGATCACCGCCGCAAGGCATCGGCTCTTGCATCTGTCGGAATTGACGAGGTGAATGCTGCCAACGATATGGCAAACGAGACAGCAGAAGAGGCTGTTGCCGAAAAGCCAAAGCGTTCTGCGAGAGTACACAAGGTTAAGTCGGGCGATACTCTGTCGAAAATTGCATCTATGCACGGCACCACAATTGCAAAGTTGTGTAAGCAAAATCGCATAGCCAGAAACTCAAAGTTGCGTTTAGGTCAGATAATTCGATATTAAAAGACAAAAATATTAAGAAAAGAGTCTATAGGAGTTTTTACTATAGACTCTTTTTTTTAACTTTGCACGGATAAATTAAAAATGCAAGTGGTGGATACTCAGAAAGAATTTGTTGAGGTGATGGGCAAGTGCCGCGACCTCTTCTCGAAAAAGCTGAAAGACTATGGTGCGGCATGGCGCATCATGCGTCCGTCGTCGGTGACAGACCAGATATTCATAAAGGCTAACCGTATCCGCAGCATAGAAATAAAGGGCGAAGCGCTTGTTGATGAGGGAAAGATTCCAGAATACATCGGCATTGTAAACTATAGCATCATCGGGCTTATTCAACTCGAATTGGGCTTTGCCGATACAGACGACCTCTCGTTCGACAAGGCGATGGAGTATTATGACAAGTACTCAAAGCAGGCTTTGGAACTGATGATAAGAAAGAATCACGACTACGACGAGGCTTGGCGCTCAATGAGATGTTCGTCGTGTCTCGACCTCATTCTGATGAAAATCTATCGCACAAAGCAGATTGAGGGCAACGACGGAAAGACTATCGTTTCTGAGGGCATCGATGCTAACTATATGGACATGATAAACTATTCGGTGTTCTGTCTGATAAAACTCGGATTCTGTGAAGTCGCAGATTAATAACATACTTCTAAACTGGTGGGTTAACATCAGCAGGTTTATTTGCGCTGCGATGTTCCTGTTCTCTGGTTTCGTAAAGGCAGTTGACCCAGTAGGCACCCAGATTAAGTTTCAGGACTATCTTGCGGTGGTTGGAATGGAAAATAAGATTCCCGACACGCTGCTACTGTTCGGAGCCATCGGACTTGCCATGTTCGAGTTTGTGCTGGGCATCTACTTTCTGTTTGGCATCCGACGTAAGTTTGCAACCGTAATGCTGCTGCTGTTCATGCTCGTGATGACTCCGCTGACGCTCTATCTGGCGATAGCCGACCCTGTGAAGGACTGCGGATGCTTTGGCGATGCCGTGAAGTTGACAAACTGGCAGACGTTCTACAAGAACGTGGTTCTGCTTGTGTGCGCGATTTCGCTATACAAGTGGTCGCTGAGAATGTTGAGATTCCTTACCGAGAGCACGCAGTGGCTCGTATCGCTGTTCTCGATTGTGTATATTCTGGTAACATCGATATATAGTCTGAGATACTTGCCGATATACGATTTCAGACCGTACAAGGTAGGTGTGAACATTGCCAAGGATATGGAGATTCCCGAAGGTGCTCCAAGGGCAGAATACGAAACGACATTCTTCCTCGAGAAGGACGGAAAAGTCGAGGAATTCTCGCTCGAGAACTATCCCGACAGCACATGGAAGTTTGTAGACAGCAAGTCGGTTCTTGTTAAGGAAGGCTTCGAACCGAAGATTCAGAACTTCTCGATTTCGACCTTGGCGGATGGCGAAGACATCACGGACGATGTCCTGTCTTACGAAGGATATACGTTCTTGCTTATCGCTCCGTATCTTGAAAAGGCTAACGACAGTTCCATCGACCTGATAAACGAGTTGTACGATTACAGCCACAAGTACGGATACCGCTTCTACTGCCTTACATCGTCAACGGGCAGTGCCATAGAAAAGTGGATTGACGAGACAGGCGCGGCATATCAGTTTTGCAATACCGATGCTACAACGCTGCAAACAATGATACGTTCAAATCCGGGGCTTATGCTCCTGAAGAACGGAACGATTATAAACAAGTGGTCGAGCGTAAGTCTGCCAGACGAGTACGAACTTACTGCTCCGCTCGACAAACTGCCGGTGGGCAAGATTCACAGACACGGGTTCTACGAAAAGACCATGTGGATGTTTGCATGGTATCTGATTCCGCTGCTTGTGCTTACCATCCTCGACCGAATGGGATGGCTTGCGATGCTTGTGTATCGCCGCCGCAAACGCAGAAATTATTTGAAAAATTTATCTAACCTTTTAATAAAAAAGTAGAAAAAATGAGACACAAAATTGTTGCTGGAAACTGGAAGATGAACAAGAATCTTCAGGAAGGCGTAGAGTTGGCAAAGGAGTTGAACACAATTTTGGCTGCTGACAAGCCAAATTGTGATGTAGTAATCTGCACTCCATTCATTCATTTGGCTTCAGTTTCTCAGGTACTCGACCAGAACGTAATCGGTCTTGGCGCTGAGAACTGTGCTGACAAGGCATCAGGTGCTTACACTGGCGAGGTTTCTGCCGAGATGGTTAAGTCAACAGGTGCACAGTATGTAATCCTTGGTCACTCAGAGCGTCGCGAGTACTATCACGAGACTCCAGAGATCTTGAAGGAGAAGGTTCTTCTTGCACAGGCTAACGGTCTGAAGGTTATCTTCTGCATCGGCGAGAGCTTGGCAGAGCGCGAGGCTAACAAGCAGAACGAGGTAGTAAAGGCAGAGCTCGAGGGTTCAGTATTCAACCTTTCTGCTGAGGATTTCTCAAAGATCATCATTGCTTACGAGCCAATCTGGGCTATCGGTACAGGTAAGACTGCTACATCAGATCAGGCTGAGGAAATCCACGCTTACATCCGTTCAGTAATCGCTGACAAGTATGGCAAGGAAGTTGCAGAGAACATCTCTATCCTTTACGGAGGTTCATGCAAGGCTTCAAACGCTCCTGAGTTGTTTGCTAAGCCAGATATCGATGGTGGCTTGATTGGCGGTGCTTCTTTGAAGGCTGCTGATTTCAAGGGTATCATTGATGCTTGGAAGAAGTAATAACTGAATTTATGAAAAATAAGTGTTACAGGCTCGCGGCTCTGGCCGGTGCTTGTAGCACTTTTAACAGTATTAGGTATGAGACTGATTTTATCGGCTGTTTTATTTGTAATATCCACTTGCGCCTTTGCGCAGAATTCGTTCACAAACCATCTTGAAAAGAAGGAGATGAACTGCGGAGTGGTTACCGTTAACCAGAGCAAGGAGATTGAGGCTCTTGTAAACGGAACTAGCACCGTATGCCCTTCGGCAACTTCGGAAACGACGGCGGCGCAGACGGCTGAGAGCGGAACAGATGCAACGCCCGACGGCAAGAAACTGAAGACATCGGGCTACCGAATTCAGGTCTACTCGGGTGGAAACTCACGAAACGCCAGAGCCAATGCCTATGCTGTGGCTGAAAAGGTAAAAAGAATGTTTCCCGAACTGAACGTGTACACGCACTTTGCATCGCCGAGATGGATATGCCGTGCGGGCGACTTCAAGACATACGAGGAAGCCAACGATGTGCTTCAGCAGATGCGCGAGACTGGTGCACTTACGGGAATTTCAATTGTTAAGGATCAAATCGTATTATCATTATGACAGACGACAACAAGTTAGAGGAGTTGGCATATCACTACAAGAAGATTCTTACGCTTCTTGGCGAGGATGCCGAGCGCGAAGGCCTTGTAAAAACTCCTATGCGCGTTGCCAAGGCAATGGACACGCTGACACGCGGCTACACAATGAACCCTGAGGATATTCTGAACTCTGCTAAGTTTAAGGAAGAGTACAGTCAGATGGTAATTGTAAAGGACATCAACTTCTACTCAATGTGCGAGCATCACATGCTGCCATTCTACGGAAAAGTTCATGTGGCTTACATTCCCAACGGATACATCACCGGACTGAGCAAGATTGCGCGCGTGGTAGATGTATTCTCGCATCGTCTTCAGGTGCAGGAACGCATGACACTCCAGATTAAGGAATGTATTCAGAATGCCCTTAATCCGCTTGGCGTGATGGTTGTTGTTGAGGCTAAGCACATGTGCATGCAGATGCGCGGCGTTGAGAAGCAGAACTCGATAACCACTACGAGCGACTTTACCGGCGCGTTTAATCAGGCAAAGACTCGCGAGGAGTTCCTGAACCTTATTCGCGGTTCCAAAAACGAGTTATAAGCAGTATTTTACAGTTCTGTCGCCAAGTTCCTTGGCGAGCAGATTCTGTATTTTTGACAGATTCTGGAACTGCTTCATAAGGTCGAGCACACGGTCGCTGTCGTTGTTGATGGTGGCTATTTTCATCTGCGTCTTTATGTCGTCCATCTTTCTTGTTATGAAGTCGTTCTTCAGGTCGTTGATGATGTGCGGAACGATGTCGAACAAGATTTCTTCATCGTTCAGAATCTTTTGTCCTTTAGAGTGATACTTGCTAAGTTGATAGCGGTCGCTCTGCAAGTCGGCTGCAAGTATGCTAATCTCTTGGTTTGGGTGAAATCCGAAGAATCTTTTAGCCGAGAAACCTTCGTCTTTGAGATGCTGAATTCCTTCGTCGAGAATCTGCTTGTATTTAGGATTTGTAAAACTCAGATTGTCGCGCTTGAATTCTTCTGAGATATACTCGATTACGGAAATTGGCTTTTCGTTTCCTTCCTCGTCTTCATCAATATAGACATTTTTTTCTCCGTATCTTACAATGCAGGTTGCCAGCATTCTCTCCTTAATTTCGGTGCTGTTGTTAGTCTTGCTGTTTATGAAATCGGCAATCTCCGCATTTTGTGGCGTGATGAACTGAGGCGCGCCCTGCTCTTGCGCCTCTACAGCCTGTGCTTCCAACACCTCTGGCGGAACTGGTATCTGCTCGCCTGAAACCGCCGTGCCCCCGTTTTCTTCGCGCTGCTTGCGAGCCTTCTCGGCGGCAGCCTGTTTTTCGGTCTGCTGCTTGTTCTGTATTCGAGCCTTGTTTACGGCATCTACGAGAACCATCTCGCTGATTTTCAGAAGTTGGGCACATTCGGTAATGTAGATGCTTCGGGTAACTCCTTCGGGAATTACCGAGATGCTTTTTACGATATCGTTGATTACGTTGGCGCGCTTTATCGGGTCGTTACCTGCCGATTGCAGCAAGTGGTTGGTAATGAATACGATGAAGTCTGTCTGATTATTCTCGATGTATTCTTTGAACTCCGTGGCATTGTGCTTGCGCGCAAAACTGTCGGGGTCTTCATCCTTAGGCAGAAGGAGAATTTTTACGTTCATTCCCTCGGTCAGAAGCATGTCCGTTCCTCGCTGAGTGGCATGGATTCCGGCATCATCGCCATCGTAGAGAAGAGTGATGTTCGATGTAAATCTGTGCAGAAGACGCACTTGCTCCATTGATAGAGCCGTGCCCGAGTTTGCCACTACGTTCTCGATGCCGCACTGGTGCATAGAAATCACATCGGTGTAGCCCTCGACCATGAAAACCCGGTTTTCCTTGGCTATTGCCTTCTTTGCCTGATACAAGCCGTAGAGTTCCCTTCGCTTGCTGTATATTGAAGATTCGCTCGAATTGACGTATTTTTGGTTTACGCCCTTTGTTGCTGCATCGAGCACACGACCGCCGAAAGCCACAACCTTTCCGCTCACCGAAATCCACGGAAACATTACGCGACCGCGGAAAGTGTCGTACAGCGAACCGTCTTCTTTCTGCTTGCAGATGCTTGTAGCAAGAAGGAATTTCTTGTCAAATCCGTGTGCGATAGCCTCTTTTGTAAGCGCGTCGAACGAGTTGAGGCTGAATCCGAGTTGGAACTTCTTTATGATGTCGTCTCTGAATCCGCGCGACCTGAAGTAAGCCATTCCGATGGCCATTCCGTCGACGCTGTTGTAGAGATTTGAGTGGAAGTAGTCGCGCGCCCATTCGTTTACGATGAACATACTTTCGCGCTCGCTCTGCGCCTGCTTCTGCTCGGCTGTGAGTTCCTTCTCCTCAATCTCGATGTTGTATTTCTTGGCAAGCCATCGCAGAGCCTCGGGGTAGGAGAACTGCTCGTGTTCCATCAGGAAATGAACCACGTTTCCGCCTTTTCCGCACGAGAAACACTTGCACACGCCCTTTGCCGGAGACACCATGAACGACGGCGTCTTCTCGTTGTGAAAAGGGCAGAGACCCTTGTAGTTTGCTCCCGACCTTCGCAGCGTTACGAATTCGGAAACAACGTCTACAATGTCGGCTGTGTTTATAATTTTATCGGCTGTGGCTTGATCAATCATGTTGGCAAAGATAGTGCTAATTTTGTTATCAGATTAGGATTTCTAACCAAATGATGTCAAAAAAAATCCCTTTTATCGAAAAAACATCAAAAAGTTTGCTGATGACATAATATTTCATTATTTTTGCTCGTCTTTATAAAACCGTAATATAGTGCGGTTGTAAAATCTATCGTTATATGCATCAGTTAAAGATTAACAAAAGTATCACCAACCGAAGCAGTGCTGCTTTGGACAAGTACCTGTCTGAAATCGCAAAGGAACCGCTTCTTACAGTAGATGAGGAAGTTGAGTTGGCACAGCGAATTCACTCGGGCGACAAGGAAGCGTTGGACAAGCTTGTACGCTCAAACCTTCGTTTTGTCGTGTCTGTGGCAAAGCAGTATCAGAACGGTGAACTGACACTTTCTGACTTGGTAAACGAGGGCAATGTAGGCTTGATTAAGGCTGCCGAAAAATTTGACGAGACACGCGGTTTCAAGTTCATCTCATACGCCGTGTGGTGGATTCGTCAGAGCATTATGCAGGCTCTTGCAGAGCAGTCTCGCCTTGTGCGCCTTCCGCTTAATCAGGTTGGTCTTCTGAACAAGATTAACAAGACAATTGCCGATTTTGTTCAGGAACACGAGCGCCAGCCATCTCTGCACGAACTGGCAAGGCTTGTCGATGTAGACGAAAGCAAGATTGCTGAGACACTAAGCGCGTCAAGTCGTGGAGCATCGCTCGATGCACCTTTCCAGGACGGCGAAGAAAACAGTCTTATCTCAGTGCTTTCAGACGACAATGCGCCTGCGGCAGACAACGGCATGGATCTTGAATCGCTCAGCACAGACCTTGAGCAGATTCTGAAAGAACTGAAGCCTCGTGAGATCCAGGTGCTTAAGATGAGTTTCGGTATCGGCTGCAACGAAAAGACTCTTGAAGAGATTGCCGACACTCTCGGACTTACACGAGAGCGCGTACGCCAGATTAGAGAAAAGTCGTTGAAGAAGTTGCGCGATACGGCAGGTGCTGACATGTTGCGTAAGTATTTGGGCTAATTTTATGATGATTAAAAAGTTACTGGCAGCCTTTGCGGGCTGCCTTTTAATTTCAACAAACGCGGCGGCGCAGACAACGGCTCACATTCCATCGGCAAACGAGGTGGGCGCAATTGTATGTCCCGATACGATAGCCGAGGTTCGGGCTCCTTTCGGGATGCTTCGGGTTAGTCGCCCGTTTTTTTCGTCAAGGTCGGTGAACATCGCAAAGAGCGGTGCGAAGAAGAACGTACTTTGCACGGCGGTTATCCAGAAATGTATCGACAAACTCTCGGCCAAGGGCGGCGGAAGAGTAATCGTTCCTGCCGGAACATGGCTCACGGGGCGCATTACTCTGAAAGACAATGTTGAACTTCATTTGCAAGAAGGAGCTGTACTTCAGTTCAGCGACAAGATAAAGGATTATCTGCCAGCCGTATTCACCCGAAACGAAGGCGTTGAACTTTACTCGCTCGGCTCGCTAATATATGCCAACGGCGCAACGAATATCGCCCTCACTGGAAAAGGAAAACTCGTTGGCCCTGGCAAGGAGAACGAGATTTACGCCCAGCGGATGGACGGCATAGTAATCGAGAATTTCATCAGACTTGACAGTCAGGTAGAGAAGCGAGTTTTCGATGGAAAAAGCCTGAAGGACAATCCTGCGGTTACGTTCAACGGTACGGAGGAGAAGAATATGAATGCAATTTTTCTGCCGATGTTCTTTGCTCCGATGAACTGCAAAAACGTGCTCGTCGAGGGCGTTACGTTCGAGAATTCAATCTTCTGGAATATCGTTCCGGTTTATTGCGAGAACGTGATTATCCGTGGATGTTCGGTAGACAGCAACGGCGGAAGAACAGACGGTATCGACATCGAATCGTCGAAAAATGTTCTGATTGAGTATGTAACGCTTGCCTGCGGCGACGACTGCTTTACAATAAAATCGGGCCGTGCCGAGGACGGTTTGAGAGTGAACAAGGCTTCGGAAAACATCGTAATCAGATATTGCCTTGCGCAGCGAGGCCCCGGCGGAATGACCATCGGAAGCGAGACTGCCGGATGGGTGCGTAACGTGTATATGCACGATTGCGTGTTTCATTCTCCGCTCAACGGATTCTATTTCAAAACCCGAAGAAACCGCGGCGGTGGCGGCGAGAACATGACTTTCGAACGCATCAGAATGATTTCGCCCAAGCGCGCCTTTCGTTGGGATATGCTCGGCTCGCCGATGTATATGGGCGAACTGGCAAACCGACTTCCAATCCGTCCGATAGTGCCGCTCACTCCGGCGTATCGCCACTTTACGATGAACGAGATTCTGGTTGAAAAGTGCAAGACGCTCATTGCGGCAACCGGAATTCCCGAAAGTCCGGTTGAGGACGTGAAAATATCGAATCTCGAAGCACGATGCGACGAGGAACTCGAACTTAGTGATGTCCTCAACTTCTCGATGAAGAATTGTGTTATTAACAGCAAAAAATAAAAACAAAAATATATGGAACAGAATCTTTTGATTTACAATACGCTCACCCGAACAAAGGAGCTTTTCAAGCCCCTTACTCCCGGAAGAGTGGGAATGTATGTGTGCGGTCCTACGGTTTATGGCGACGCGCATCTGGGACACGCACGTCCTGCAATCACATTCGATATTCTTTTTCGCTACTTGCAGCACATTGGCTACAAGGTTCGCTATGTCCGCAATATTACCGATGTAGGCCATCTTGAGCACGATGCCGACGATGGCGAGGACAAGATTGCAAAGAAGGCTCGTCTTGAGCAGCTTGAGCCAATGGAAGTGGCTCAGTATTACACCAACCGCTTTAATGCGGCAATGGCTAAACTGAACGTACTCCCGCCAAGCATCGAGCCTCATGCAACGGGACATATCATCGAGCAGATTCAGCTTGTTAAGGAGATTATGGCAAACGGATATGCTTACGAGAGTCAGGGCTCTGTTTATTTCGATGTTGCAAAGTACAACAAAGACCACAAGTATGGCATTCTATCGGGTCGTGACCTTGAGAATGTGAAAGATAACAGCCGCGAGCTCGACGGACAGAGCGAGAAGCGCAATCAGGCCGACTTTGCTCTATGGAAGTGCGCCCAGCCAGAGCACATCATGCGCTGGCCGAGCCCTTGGAGCGACGGATTCCCGGGCTGGCATTGCGAGTGTACTGCCATGGGACGCAAGTATCTGGGCAACCACTTCGATATTCACGGCGGTGGAATGGACTTGATTTTCCCTCATCACGAGTGCGAGATTGCTCAGGCTGTTGCAAGTCAGGGCGACCAGATGGTTCACTACTGGATGCACAACAACATGATAACCATCGACGGAAAGAAGATGGGCAAGAGTTACAACAACTTCATTACGCTCGACCAGTTCTTCACGGGCGACCATCCTCTGTTGCAGCGTCCTTATTCGGCAATGACCATCCGTTTCTTCATCCTTCAGGCTCAGTACAGAAGTACTGTTGATTTCAGCAACGATGCTCTTCAGGCAGCCGAGAAGGGTATGCAGAGACTCTTCGAAGGACTCGACGCTCTCGACCGCATTGTTCCGTCGGCATCAGGCTCGGTTGAGATGAAGTATGTTGATGAACTCCGCCAGAAGTGTTACGACTCGATGAACGATGACTTGAATACGCCTATCGTCATCAGCCTTCTGTTCGATGCTTGCCGTGTAATCAACACTATCGTAGACAAGAAGGCAACCATTACAGCCGATGTTCTCGAGGCTCTGAAGCAGTTGTTCCACACATTCGTATTTGATATTCTCGGACTGAAGAAGGAAGAGGGCGGCAACAGCGCGCGCGAGGAGGCTTTCGGCAAGGTTGTAGACATGCTTCTTGAGCAGCGTGCCAAAGCAAAGGCCAATAAGGACTGGGCTACAAGCGATGCCATACGCGACAATCTGGCAGCACTCGGCTTCGAGATTAAAGACTCGAAGGATGGTGCTACTTGGAAGTTGAACAAGTAAAATGACATCTTGACATGTACAACGTAAGCAAGTATTTCATGATTGCGTCTGCAATCTTCAGCCTGATATGCTGCGGTGGTGCGGTATGGGCTGGCATCAAACTGAACAACGACAGCACATGCTACTTCATGGCGCTGATATTCTTGGTAGCCTTCGTCTGGCTTGCCTTGTCTATCAAGAAGATGGGCAGCAACGATTAGTAAGATGTACATTTGTAAAAATAAATCCTCCAATGACCAACATTGGAGGATTCCTTTTTTCGAAATAAACAAGAGTGTTGCACAAATTAAGGTTTAGGTTGCAAAACTATCATAAAAAAAACTAATCACTAATAATTACATATCTATGAATCTAATTCCTATCTATTGTGATGACACGCCAATGACATGTTTGTGACATCATGAAATGATTTTTTTATGATTTTGTTGCAAAAAATGTTGGTGTCGTGAGTTGAATCTGTTTACTTTGCATTGTAATCATGGGTTATTGCCTATAAAAATGATATGAGGAAAATATTATACACATTTGTTTTATTAACATTCTCGGTGTTTGTTATGTGTTGTTCTTCAAAAACCGAGGGTGAGAAATCTTGCAAGGAATCACGGCACAACTTTGATGCTATTCATTTAAACGATAGCGCGCTTATGTTGATGCAGTCCGTTGATTCAACAAAGATAAGAATAGCTATACAATTATTGGATAGTGCTATATCTATTGACACGATACAATGCGACAGACGTAGTTTCTATTGGAATAAAGCTGGCGCATATGCTATTTTGGGCGACTCTGTTAGGTATGAAAAAGACATGGAAACTGCCATGAGCCTTCTTCCTTCAGATAATTTACTAAGACTGGTTTTTTACGGAAAAAAATATAAAAAGGCAAACAAAAGCGATTCCTCAGCGTACTATTTGTCCCGAGCTATATTTTTATGCGATAGTCTGTTAGAAAAGAAATATGATGAAAGTGTAGTTTTTTCCAAGGTTACAGCCTTGTCTCTTTATAAGGGGGATATGGCAGCCAAAAGGTGTTTGACGGAGGCATTGTCAAAGCATCCCGAAAGTGTACTTCTAAGCACGATAAATGAGAATTGGAACTATAAAAAACAAACTTTTGATGGATTTATGAGTAATTGGCAGCGAAATGGTATTCCTATTGAAAACGAATGAGATTTAATACAGATATATGACTTTTGTGCCTAAAAGCCATAAAAAACGCATCGCCTAAGAAAATCTTGTAAGGCGATGCGTTTTCAGTTTTATTTGCCAAACACGAGACTAAAGGTGAAGTTGCAGAACGTAAGGTCGTTCTTAAACAGATTGTGGTTTATTCCGTCGTCGTATTTGTCGCAATACTCGTAATCGTCGTCGCAACCAATCTTGTCGGGGTTGAACAGACGGAAATCATCGTTCACAAACCAGTTGGCCGTTTGAATGTCGGCTCGCACGCTGCCCGACAGATTGCCGGTTATAGGAAATTCGTAGCCCAGAGTGAATGATATTCCGCAGTAGTTTTTCGAAATATTGTTAGAGTAATAGTTGTATCGGCTGTTGATGTTGTAAACCCTGTCCTGATAGTTGAACAGGCCCACGCCGAGGTTGAAGAACAAGGCATCTCTGTTCATTACATAGCGCAGGGTAAGTGCCGGACGGATAAAGTGGACGTGCGCCTTGTCCTTGCCCTTCTGAATGTTGTTGTAGTCGTATTGCAGGCCGAGGGCAAACCACTCGCAGAAGTAGAAGCGTGAATCCATATTAAGGTTGTAGCCAAGACGGTTGCCGTTCTTCTCGAAGAAACTGTAACTGGCATTTGTCTTTGCTGCTGAGGCCGATAAACCGCCGCCCACTCCAATGCTGTATAATTCTGGCAGATTTTGCGCCTTCAGACTGACGGCGCACATTGAAAACAATGATACACAAATGAGTTTTTTAATTGATTTGTTCATAATAATATAAAAGATAGTCATATTTCGGCTGCAAAACTACAAAATTAAACTGAATAATTGAGCAATTTGAGAGTTGAAAATTGAAAAACTGATTCAAAATCTATTTGACAATTTGAGAGAAAATTGAAAGGCCCTATGAGAAGAGCGAAAGCAATTCTCAACTTAGAATAGCTCGAACCTTTCGGCTTGCTTGTCCGAACCTTCCCCGTAGCTACTCCGTTCCTACCCCGTAGCTACCCCGTACCTACCTCGTACCTTGAACCTATCTTCCGGCTTACTTTCCCGTATCCTGAACGTACCTTGAACGAACCTTTCGGCTTGCTTGCCCCTTGCTACCCCCTTACAGTCGGCTTACTATCGGCTTACTTCAAAAACATTACCAATTAACAAATCAGAAAAGAACTTTCAACTTTCGATTTTCAATTCTCAACTAAAATAATTGTCAATTGTCCATTGTCAATTCAAAAAAACAAGTCAAATTTGCCGCATGATGCAATAATAAAGCCGATATTTCCGTTATTCTGAAAATATACTCAGAAAAGATGAACAAATTATTTGCCACTATAATCGCATTGCTGCTGTCGGCAACCGCAATGGCGCAAACATACGAACAACTTGTTGAAAACGCCGAGAAATGCGCAAAGTCCGACAGCCTTGCCAAGGCCGAAGAACTGTACAAAGAGGCTCTGAAGCAGAATCCGTACAAGGGAAGCAATGCCCTCGTCTTTTCAAACCTCGGAAAAGTTCAGGAGGCGCAGGGCAAGAACAAGGAAGCACTCGAATCGTACACATACGCCGTAAACATGGCACCGTCGTCCGTTCCGCTGAGGCTTAACAGAGCCGGGTTCTACCTTCAGCAGAATGCCTTGGACAAGGCTCTGCTCGACTATACTTACGCGCTCGATATCAACCCAAAGACGAAGGAGGCACTTCTCTATCGCGCCTATATCTATGTAAGGCGAAGGGAACTCGACAAGGCAAAGCGCGACTATACCGAACTCTTGTCTATAGAGCCGAACCACTACGAAGGAGGCCTCGGCATGGCTCTGCTAAACGAAAAACTCGGAAAACGTCGCGAGGCGATAGAGCAGCTTACCAACATGCTCGTTGTCTATCCCGAAAAATCCGAACTCTATCAGGCAAGGGCTGAGATTGAACTTGCGCTCGAACAGAACGACATGGCTCTGCTCGATGTTGAACAGGCTCTGAAACTCTCGCCCGACGATGCCGAACTGTATGTTTTCAAGGCGCAGATTCATCTTGTCATGAAGAACAAGACGCAGGCACGCGCCGATTTGGACAAGGCCGTTTCGCTTGGCATAAACCGTGCGCAGGTTGCCGAGATGTATAAGCGGTGCAAGTAAACTACAACTTTTCCATTCCTTTGTATTGCCTGATGAGGCTTACAAAATCCTTGCCGTAGCGTTCTTTCTTGAACTCGCCTATGCCGCTAATCTCGCCAAATGCGTCGAGCGATGTAGGCTGAATGCTTGCAAGCAGATGCAAAGTCTTGTCGTTAAGAATGATGTAAGCCGGAAATCCCTGATTGTCGGCAAGTTGCTTGCGCAGTTCACGCAGATGGTCGAAGAGGGTAGAATCTTCCTCGCCTGGCTCAAAGTTGGCAAGCACAGGTATGATTGGCGTTTTTGCGGTGCGCTTGCGAGTCTGTCTCTCTGGCTCTTCGGGAGCGAGTTCGGCAAGCATCGCCTGCTTTCTTCCAAACAGAATGTCCTTGCCCAAAGGAGTTATTACGATTCGGTTGTTCTCGTTGTACATTATTTCGAAAAATCCGAGTTGAAGCATCTGCAACAGATAGTCGAGCCAGTTTCGTGCCGGAACATCCCGACCAACGCCGAAAGTCTTCAGTTGTTCGTAGCCCTTGCCCACGACGTTCTGGTTAAGGTTTCCGCGCAGAATGTCGATAAGCAGATTGATGCCGATGCGCTCGTTGGTTCGTGCCACCGCGCTGAGAGCCTTCTGCACAAGGATTGAGCCGTCGAACATCTTGGGCGGATTTTTGCAGACGTCGCAGTTTCCGCAGTTACATTCGGTTGTCTCGCCAAAGTAGTTCAGCAGAATTCGGCGGCGGCAATGGCTCGCCTCGGCATATTCCTGAATGCGCTTTAGCTTTTCTATGTTGATGTCCTTCTGGCCGCTTTCCTCGGCAAATTTCTTCTGCTGAATAACGTCGGCAATGCTGTAGAACATTATCGTCTCGGCTTTCAGACCGTCGCGCCCCGCACGGCCAATCTCCTGATAGAATCCTTCCATGCTCTTTGGCATGTTGTAGTGGATAATCCATCGCACGTTGCTCTTGTCTATGCCCATTCCAAAGGCTACGGTAGCCGTAACCACTTGCAGGTTGTCGTGAATGAAATCTTCCTGAACTGCATCGCGTTCCCTGCTCGAAAGCATGGCGTGATAAGGCTTTGCGTTTATTCCGTTTTTCTGAAGCATCTCAGCCACCTTTTCGGTTGTGTTTCGGCTAAGACAGTATATTATTCCACTTTCGCCGGCGTGATTCTCGATAAACTGGACAATCGTCTTGTCCTTGTGCTTCTTGTCCATTCCGCGGCGCACGTCGAGGCTGATGTTTGGTCGGTCGAACGAGCTGATGAAAATCTCGTTCTCGCTTATTCTAAGCCCAAGTTGAGAGATTATGTCCTTGCGCGTAGTCTTGTCGGCTGTGGCGGTGAGAGCCACAATCGGCACGTTCGGAAAACATTCGTGCAGCGAACTCAGTTTTGCGTATTCGGGACGGAAATCGTGTCCCCATTGCGATATGCAGTGAGCCTCGTCGATGGCAAAGAGCGATATGTTTATATCCCTTAGCAGATACGGAATTTCGAGCAGCAGCCGCTCGGGCGAGATGTACAGAAGCTTGATGCTTCCGCTGAGACATTGCTGGCGCACTCTGAAGTTTTCATTTTCGTCGAGGTTACTGTTAAGTGCCGCTGCCGGAATGCCGTTGGCAAGCAGCGAGTCCACTTGGTCTTTCATAAGCGAGATTAGAGGCGAAACCACCACCGTAGTGCCGCCCAAGAGCAATGCCGGAAGTTGGTAGCAAATAGATTTGCCGCCACCCGTAGGCATCAGGACCATAGTGTCCTTTTTTGAAAGAATGTTGTCGATGATTTCTTCTTGCAGAGGTCGGAATGAGTCGTATCCGAAATACTTTTTTAATGTCTCCAACTTTTTCATAAGTGCAAAAGTAAAGTTTTTTTGTGTAAAAGTGCTGTCTGTGTGCTTATTTTCAGTATTATTTTAATGGCAAAGATTGGAAATTTGAAAAAAAATGTAGATTTTTGCAAAACGATAATACGGAATTAGAGTGAAAAGTAATAATTACGCGCCAAGAGTTTCGCAGGAAAAGGCACAGGTGATTATAAGAGGCTTGAAACTTTTGGTTGATGAAAAAAAGTACAGAAATCCAAAGTTGTCGGCAAAGCAGTTTGCCGATGAACTTAATATCGACCATCGTCTTATATCAGTCGTGGTGAAGCGTGAGCATGGCATGACATTCCCGGCATATGTAAACCATTATCGCGTAAGGGAACTCTGTAAACTGCTGAGAAACGACAACAGTGAGTGTTCGGTATCGGTCGAACTCATGGCGCTGAAGGCCGGATTTGCCAGCCGCCAGTCGATGAGTTTGGCTTTTGCAAAAGAATTAGGTACATCGCCTTCGGAGTACCGCAAAAGATTTAGTAAAAAAGAATGAAACTTAAAAATTGTTTGGTAATGATGTTTGGATTGATGTCATTGGGCGCACAGGCGCAGGAAAAAGATTCCTTCAAGTACGCAGACGAGTCGTTTGCCGACATTCAGATGCTGCGATACAAAGTCGAGGGATTTGACGAGTTGTCGCTTAGTCAGAAGACATTCATTTACTATCTGTACGAAGCCGCTCTTCAGGGACGCGATATTCTGTTCGACCAGAACGGAAAGTATAATCTTCGCATCCGCAAGATGCTCGAAACCGTGTACACACAGTACAAGGGCGACCGCAACAGCGCCGATTTCAAGGCTCTCGAGGTTTATCTCAAGAGAGTGTGGTTCAGCAGCGGCATCCATCATCATTACGGCTGCGAGAAGTTCGTTCCGGGCTTTAGTGCCGATTTCTTCCGCAGCGCGCTGAAGAGCGTTGACGCAAAGCAACTTCCGCTGGCAAAAAAGCAGACCGTAGACCAACTTTGCGACGAGATATTCCCCGTAATCTTCGATGCCAAGATAATGCCAAAGCGCGTTAATCAGGCCGATGGCGAAGACTTGATTCTGACATCTGCCGAGAACTATTACGACGGCGTTACTCAGGCTGAGGCTGAGGAGTTCTATAACAAGATGAAGGAAGGCGCAGGCGACCAGCCTGTAATGTTCGGAATGAACAGCCGCCTTGTAAAGAAGAACGGCAAGATTAAGGAACTTGTATGGAAGGAAGGCGGACTCTACGGCTCGGCAATAAAGAACATCGTCAAGTATCTTCAGCTTGCACGACCATACGCCGAGAACGACCAGCAGAAGAAAGTCATCGACAAGCTCGTTGAGTTCTACAAGTCAGGTTCGCTGAAGACATTCGACGAGTACTCAATAGAGTGGGTAAAAGACCTCAACTCGCGCGTTGACTTCTGCAACGGATTCATCGAGAGCTACGGCGACCCACTTGGTCTGAAATCAAGTTGGGAGAGCATCGTAAACTTCAAGGATTTGCAGGCAACAAAGCGCACCGAGACAATAAGCTCTAACGCTCAGTGGTTCGAAGACCATTCGCCGGTAGACCCACGATTCAAGAAAGAAAAGGTTAAGGGCGTTTCTGCCAAGGTTATCACAGCCGCAGTTCTGGCAGGCGACTTGTATCCTTCAACAGCCATCGGAATAAACCTTCCGAACAGCAACTGGATTCGCAGCGTTCACGGCTCTAAATCGGTTACCATCGGAAACCTTACCGATGCCTATGCCAAGGCTGCACACGGCAACGGATTCCGCGAGGAGTTTGTGATAGACAAGGAGATGATTGAACTGCTCGACAAGTACGACAGTCAGACCGACGACCTTCATACCGACCTTCACGAGTGCCTTGGACATGGCTCGGGCAAACTCCTTCCGGGAGTTGATGCCGACTCTCTCAAGGCATATGGCTCAACAATAGAGGAGGCGAGAGCCGATTTGTTCGGACTCTACTACATGGCAGACCCGAAACTTCTCGAACTCGGACTCCTTTCTGACAAAGACGCATACAAGGCACAGTATTACAGTTACATAATGAATGGTATGCTCACCCAACTTGTCCGCATAGAGTTGGGCAACGACATCGAGGAGGCTCACATGCGCAACCGCGCCCTCATCTCGTGGTGGGCTTACGAGAACGGAAAGGCCGACAATGTTATCGAACTTGTAAAGAAAGACGGCAAGACATTCGTTAAGATTAACGACTTCCAGAAACTCCGCGCTCTGTTTGGCAAACTGCTTGCCGAGATTCAGCGAGTAAAGAGCGAGGGCGATTTCGAAGGTGCCAAGGCTCTTGTAGAGAAGTATGCCGTTAAGATAAATCCTGAAATCCACAAGGAGATAAAGGAGCGTTACAGCAAGTTGAACATCTCGCCATACAAGGGCTTCATCAACCCTGTTTATACAGCTGTTAAGGATGCCAAGGGCAACATCACCGATGTCAAGATTTCTTACGGCGAGGGATATGCCGAGCAGATGCTCCGCTACAGCAAGGATTATTCAACACTCCCTTATATTAACGAGTAAATGACAAAGGAACAGGTTGCCGACAACATACGGCGCATAAAGGCCGAGTTCCGTCAGGGAATGAACGGTGTGGCCTCTGCCAAGATGCGCGAACTGGGAGCACAGTATAAGGTTAATTTCGGAATCGAATATCCGCGCTTGCAGATGATAGCGCAGTCGTTCGAGAAAGACCACGACCTTGCGCAGGCTCTGTGGAAGGACAACATACGCGAGTGCCGTATTATTGCTGCCATGCTTCAGCCGGTCGAGACATTCGACCGCGACTTTGCCGACCTCTGGATTGAATCGGTAGACAGCGTGGAGATTGCCCAGTACACCAGCATGAACCTCTTCCAGCATCTGCCGTTTGCGTCGGAGATTGCATTTAACTGGATGGCCGACGAGCGCGAGATGTATCAGGTTTGCGGATTCAGCATCGCAACGCGCCTCATTATGCGCAATGTTGCCTTCAACGGCGAGGCGCAGAACGAGCTTATCGACCAGGCTCTTACAGCCATGCAGGACAAGTATCCGTCGGTACAGAAGGCGGCATTCTCGTGTCTGCTCAAGTTCGTCTCTTCGGGAGCGGACGAGGCGGCTAAGGTAAAGAACACATTCGCGTCGTTGCAGCTTCCGCAGAATCAGTATGGCGAGCAGTGCCGCATACTCATCGGCGAGGCTGATGCAGTATTGGAGACAAAAAAATGACATAGATATGGGAAAAAGTACGGACGAAGTACTTTTTCCCTTTTCTTTTTCGGTGTGTCGTAAAAAAGAGTTACCTTTGACGGCGCATTTTGATGGCTTTGTAAGAAAATATAATAAAAACATAACATAATGAAAGCAGGAAAAGTAGATGCCCTCTTGGGTATTGTTTTTGGAGACGAAGGAAAGGGTAAGGTAGTAGATTGCTTTACTCCCAAGTATGATGTAGTGGCACGTTTTGCCGGCGGTCCTAATGCCGGACACACCATCATCTTCGAAGGCAAGAAATTCGTTCTTCGCTCAATCCCTTCTGGTATCTTTGCAGAAGATAAGATTAACATTATCGGTAATGGATGCGTTATTGCTCCCGATTTGTTCATGGCCGAGGCCAAGGAACTCGAGGACGCAGGCTACACTCTGAAGGAGCGTCTTCACATCAGCAACCGCGCACATCTTATTTTGCCTACTCACCGTGTGCTCGACCGCGCTTACGAGGCTGC
>R24__coassemble_283_pt1 | contig 36953 bp, 32 predicted proteins | sample R24__metabat2_low_PE_011 | metagenome-assembled genome bin R24 | reverse complement strand
GAGGAACTAACAAAGACGCTTGATGTATAGGGGCTAAAATACGAGATTCTTTATACACATAAAAAGCAGGACTTCTGAGTTCTGCTTTTTTCTTTTACGCCTTATTCGGAAATACTAAATCGAAAGTTGAAAATTAACAGTTGACAATTCACAATTGACAATTCACAATTCATAATTCATAATTCATAATTCAAAATTCAAAATTGATAGCTCTGGATATATAGCGAACAATTATTGGCGTAAATATCCTTTTTGGAAATACAAAATAGTGGCAAGGTACGTCCAAGGTACGTCCAAGGTACATCCAAGGTACATCCAAGATACATCCAAGATATATGCAAGGTATATGTTACGTATATGTTATGTATATGTTATGTATATGTTATGTATATGTTACGTATATGTTACGTATATGTTATGTATATGATGGAAAGGTAATGAGCAAGTTGAATTGACAATGCCCAATTCAAAATCCCTACCGTGACTCGACAACTGTGAGCGAATGCGTTTTTTAGACGTCCGCGTGCAATACAAACAGCAGACAATCAACGCAATCCCCTGCAATCAATAGTCCACCTGTCAATTACACAAATGAGTTTTGACCCGAACGTGCGTTTTTCAGCAAATTACGGAATTACGAAACTTATCTCGTCGTGCTTTACGCTTACATCAACATACGAGCCAGCCGGAACTTTCTCGAGCAGTCCGTCGATACTTGCGCGCGTAGTCTTCAGAATCTGCGCCTTCACTCTTCGTGTTCGGTAAGCCTTCACTTTCTTGTTGTTCAAAAAACGGCCAATAAAAAGTTGGAACAGCAAGTTAGGAAACTGCAACAACGAGGGATTGAAGAGCAGCGACACGTCAAGCATTCCGTTATAAGGAACGGCACTCCGGGTCTGTCCGTATCCGTGGGCATTTCCCACACAAACCGATATGATTCCCGAACGATAGCGGTCTTCGTTTATGTCTATATCGAGTTTCAGAACTTCGCGATAGAATATCAATCGTATCAAGTGAATCCAGTAAATTATGTAGTAGATTCCGGTTAGCTTCTGTTGTTTTTTAGCCTCGTTAGTGATGCGCACAACATCCGCACCCAAGCCAAAATTAACGCTATCGAGAAAGAAGCGTTTAATCTTCGTGCCATCGGGCTGCTTGCATTGGAACACACCCACATCGACCTTGCGCACTCTGCCGCACAGAATGGCATCTACCGCCATCTCAAAATCATCGTAGTCGTATCCCCAGAACGATGCAAAATCGTTTCCGACGCCATTAGGGATAACCGCCAGTCTGATGTTCGAACGCAATTCAGACGGACATTTCATTATTCCGTTTATGGCATCGTTAAGCGCACTGTCGCCGCCAATAACGACGATAATGCGATAGCCATTGTTTACGAGCATGGCAGACAGGCGTTCAACCGAGCCGTAAGATTCGGAATGAACATAGTCAAAATGCACGTTACGCTCTTCCAAGTACGAGCGTATGTCATCCCATCGGCTCTGTCTGCCGATGAGTTTCTTTCGGGGACAGTAAATAACGCCCCATCTGTCCAGCTCTACCCCCATAGCCTTTCTTTTATAAAGTTGATTTTTCGTTCCATCGGCCACTCGGCGCGCAGCCATTCTATATGAATGCCACGACGCTCCATTCCGCGAAACCACGTCATCTGTCTTTTTGCAAACTGATGGATTGCCGTTTCGAGCAGGCGCACCATCTCGTCGTACTTCAACTCACCCACCACATACTGCGTCAGGAACTTGTATTCCAATCCGTAGTAAATCAAGTCTTCGGGCTTTATACCGCTGTCGAGCAAGCGTTTCACCTCATCAACCATACCCTCATCGAGGCGCGCATGAAGTCTTTTCGTAATCTTCTCCCTACGCAGTTCGCGGTCAATATCAACACCGATTACCAACGACTTTATCTGCGGAAAATCACGTTCCTCAACCGGACATTGCTTGTAGTATTCCTCAATCTCGATGGCACGGATTGCACGCTTTACCGAATCCACATCGGTTGTATTGTGAAGAGCCTTATACTGCTTCAGCCGTTCCGTCAGACTCTCTATCGACTCGCCAGCCAGAGCGTTTCGCAGCTCCGGGTTTTCAGGAACAGGAATCAGCCGATAGCCTCTCAACACCGATTCGAGATACATTCCCGTTCCGCCGCAGAGCACAGGCATCACGCCGCGCGAGGTTATATCCTCGTACGCCTTCAGGAAATCGCGCTGATACTCAAAAACGTTATATTTGTATCCGGCAGGCACGATATCAATAAGATGATAAGGAATCTGCTTGCCGTCAACAACATAGTCGGCAAGGTCCTTACCCGTGCCAATATCCATGCAACGGTATATCTGACGGCTATCGGCGCTGATAATCTCAGCGTCGAGTTCTGCAGCAAGTTTGGCAGCCAAGGCTGTTTTTCCCGATGCGGTAGGTCCAAGAATAGTAATCATATCCATAGCGCAAAAATAATTTTTTTTTAGCGCCCTTGCAAACAAATAAGATTTCTTTTAACCAAGAAACATTATTTTTCGGAATAAGCCTCGCCAGAAGAAGCACAAAAAAAATGCAAGAGATGCTCAGAGGGAATAAAAAAACTGCCCTTTCCCGAAGGAAAGAGCAGTTGTATATAGAATCAAAAGATTCAAATTATTAACCAAGTTCTGCGAAGTACTTGATAGTACGAACCATCTGAGAAGTATAAGAGTTCTCGTTGTCGTACCAAGAAACAACCTGTACCTGGAATGTCTCGTCGTCGATCTTAGATACCATAGTCTGAGTTGCGTCGAAAAGTGAACCGAACTTCATACCGATGATATCAGAAGAAACGATCTGATCCTCTGTGTAACCGAAAGACTCGTTAGAAGCAGCCTTCATTGCAGCGTTGATACCCTCAACAGTTACGTCCTTACCCTTAACAACAGCTACAAGGATAGTAGTAGAACCAGTTGGAGTTGGAACGCGCTGTGCAGAACCGATAAGCTTACCGTTCAACTCAGGGATTACAAGACCGATAGCCTTAGCAGCACCAGTTGAGTTAGGAACGATGTTGCAAGCAGCAGCACGAGAACGGCGAAGATCGCCCTTACGCTGAGGACCATCAAGTGGCATCTGGTCGCCAGTATAAGCGTGGATAGTAGACATGATACCGCTCTGGATAGCAGCGTACTTGTTCAAAGCGTCAGCCATAGGAGCCAAGCAGTTTGTAGTACAAGAAGCAGCTGAGATAACCTTGTCAGCAGCAGTCAAAGTCTTGTGGTTAGTATTGAAAACGACAGTAGGAAGATCGTTACCAGCAGGAGCTGAGATAACTACCTTCTTTGCACCTGCAGCGAGGTGAGCAGAAGCCTTCTCCTTAGAAGTGTAGAAACCAGTACACTCAAGAACTACGTCTACCTTATTAGCAGCCCATGGACAGTTAGCAGCGTCCTTCTCAGCAGAGATCTTGATCTCCTTACCATCAACGATGATAGAATTCTCTGTTGCCTCTACAGTGTGCTTACCCTCACCGAACTTGCCAGCGAAACCACCCTGAGCAGTATCATACTTCAAAAGGTGAGCCAACATCTTAGGGCTTGTCAAGTCGTTGATAGCAACAACCTCATAACCTTCTGCCTCAAACATCTGACGGAAAGCCAGACGACCAATACGGCCGAAACCGTTAATAGCTACATTTACCATGTTATTTAATTTTTTGTTTTATAATTGATATAAAAAAGTTTTTTTCTCAATTTCCTAAGAGAATACTTACAATGCTGCAAGATTCCCCATCCGTGATAGAACTATCCACAATTGCAATAGTGCGTGGTACTGCATGATGCAATCAGAACAACTATTGCAAGAAACATACCTATATAGAAGAATGTTTTCATCTGTATCCCAGTTTTATCGATAGCAAAAATACAAAATCTTTATTTTTTACAATGCTTTTAACGTTTAAAAATATAATAAAATTATGTTTTACATCTATTTTTTTTGCTAAAAACGCGCCTTTTGCTTTCTTCACTTTACATTTTGAGCACAAATTGCAAAACGGAGTTTGCAAAAGCAATAAATATGTTTTATATTTGCCACCGACAACAGAATAATGTCAGTCCTAACAAACGAAAAAATGAACAACATTAAGAAAATCGTACTTACTGGAGGACCCTGCGCAGGAAAAACCTCAGCATTAGTCAAAGTGATTGAGCACTTCTCGAGCCTCGGCTACAAGGTGTTCACCATTCCCGAAGTGCCTACGATGTTTACGCAGGCTGGAATGAACTACCTTACGAAGAACAAAGATTTTTTCTACGAAGGTGAGAAGGCGACTCTTGAGATACAGATTGACCTTGAAGACAAGTTCATGAAGATGGCGCAGACTTGCACGGAGCCTTGCGTGGTGGTTTGCGACCGCGGCGCGATGGACATTTCGGCATACATGACTCCTGAGACTTGGAACGAGATAACATCTGCCGTAGGCACATCGACCGAGGAACTGAAAAACCGCTACGACGCCGTTCTTCATCTTGTTTCGGCAGCCGACGGAGCTGAGCAGTTCTACACGACAGCCAACAACGCCCAGCGATACGAGAAGGCTGACGAAGCGGGCTTGCAGATTGCGCGCGACCTCGACAAGAAGGTGATAAACGCATGGAGCGGTCATCCGCACTTGCGCGTGATTAACAACGGCGAGGACTTCGACCGCAAGCTGAACCGCGTGATTAAGGAGATAAGCAACGTTCTGGAATTGCCTCAGAGCATTGAGGAGGAGCGCAAATACATAGTGCAGCTTACCGACGAGATTCCAAGTTATATCGAGAGCGACATCACCCAGCTTTATCTGGTTGCCGACCCGGGCTGCGAGATTCGTCTGCGCCGCCGCACTTGGAACGGAAACTCAATAAACGTACACACAACGAAGAAGACCGTTTCGCCAACCGAGGAAATAGTTATCGAACGTCAGGTTGAGGACACGCTTTACGAGTCTCTGCTTCAGCAGGCCGACCCTTACCGCCGTCCAATTCACAAGAACAGAAAGAGTTTCATCTGGAAAGGTCAGTTCTTCGAACTTGACACATACATTAAACCAGTTGGCAACCTTATGATTCTCGAAACCAAGGGAATAGCACGCCACGAGGATGTTAAGTTTCCACCTTTTATAAAGGTTATCGAGGACATCACGGGCAACCGCAAATATTACAATTACAACATTGCGCTGAAGTAGCAGAAGAACTATTTATTCTTCTGCAAATTCAGTTCAACATATTGCAGGTCGGCAACGGCTTCCTTATCGTCGGGCAAGAAATTAAGAAGTCTGCCAAGCGTTTTCTTAGCATCCTTGAAATGGAGATGATCCATCTGGCAATGGGCAAGACTGCGCAACAAGAAAAGGTAGAATTCTTTTTCTTTCTGGTTTGAGAAACTTGAGCGATAGCCAATTTCCTCATACCTCTCGCTCAAGAACGGAAGAGCCATTACCGACCTGTTGTTTACAAGCCAGTCGATATAGGCTTTTTCGTATTCAAGATTTCCTGCGCCGTTGCACCAATAAGCCTGCGCAATATACTGATAGGCATATTGCTGCTGTCGGTTGCGCACATATTCGCTGCCTATCTGCGAGCAAGCCTCAATTATTTCTGTCTGGAAGATTTTCTCAAGGCTGTCGGCTTTCTGCTCGCTTGCCATGACCGAGTTCTTCAGTTTTTCGTTTACCTTATTGCGATACTTTACCAGCCCCTCCGTCTTACTCGGGATGCGCTCGATGGCATTGTCTATCAGGTTTCGAGCCTCGAGATAGCGGCGTCTGTTAATCAGATGCTGGCAAGCCTTTACCGTAAAGAATACGGCATCGTCCTTCTCTTCATTACTGAGGAAATCCTTTTCGAGGATATTTTTGGCATAGGTCGTTGCCGCGCCTATTATTCGCAGGTCCTTGGCAAACTCGTAGACTTGCTGCTTGTTCTTGGCTTTCATGAAGCCGTCGTCATCATCGGCTGCAATCGGAACGCTTATGTCGGCATAATACACAGCCCTTTGCGGAATGTTGAGGGCGTTGCAGCAGCCTATCACGTTATCAACCGACTTACGGAACATTGCCAGTTCCTTCTCTGTCGGATTTCCGCCGTAGTAGAGAAAGTCCTCGAACCATCTGACAATTATCATGTTTGCCGCAAGCGAGTAGTACGGATATTCGCCAATTGCCGAATTTGCCACGGCGTAACAATCCTGCAAGTCTTTCGTAAAAATCTCGCAGGTGTCTGACAATTCCGTAACCTCGTATTTCAGCGGCAGGACAAAGCGGTAGATGCTGTCTGTCAGGCTCTTGCCAACACGTTGCATCTTGTTGCGAAGAGCCTCGCTGATGCAGACGCTCACGTTTCGCACATTCTGCTCGTTCTTGAAAGGCTCTACCCCAACAACAATCTTGTCGCCGTCGTAGCAGACCTCAACTTCGAATTTATCTTTCTTGCAATCAGTCAGTTTTATATTTCTGATTTCATTCTTGGCAGAAACCGTGCGTTCAACCTTTCCGCCAACAACAAATCTAACCTCGCTAATTTTATCAACATTTACCGGATAAAACTGCGAGAGCATCCAATCAAGCTTATAGGCATTCTGTGCCGGCTGAGCCATTGCCGCAAAACTTGCAAAAAGCAGCAGAACGGCAACGGCAAGCCTGTGCGTTATTTTTTCTGAGTTCCCCATTTTTCAAGTTTCTTATACTCTTTTTTGGTAAGTCGCATGAACGAGCCATGCTGCGGGTGAGCCACTCCCTTTATATCCTGAGGGTCGCTGAAGTTTGTAAGGTATTTGTCTGCCTTGCAGATGCGGTAATGCTTTGGGCGGTCGCTATACTGAATGTAGGCAACGCGCCATCCCTCCTCGCCTACGATTTGGAACGCGCTTGCACCCTCGCATTTCTTCTTACCCTCGAAGTTTACGAAATCGCGTGCGTCAGGCTCTGGCCATGGACCAGTAAGCGATTTAGACTTTGTCTGGAAGATGCCGGGCTGTCCGCCTTCCTTCTTTATGAGCATGTGATACATTCCATCGCTCTCAAGATAGTTGATGTCGGCATCGATTGTGGCATATCCCCAGTCGAATAGAACGCGAGGCTTTGTTATCTTTGTGAACGACTTGTCGGCATACGAATAGACCATACGGTCGTACTTGTCGTTCTCGTTAAAACTCCAGATTGAGTAGTAGATAAGATATCCTCCCTTGTCGCCGTTCTTCCACACATAGTCAGGGTCCCAGAAAATCTGAGGAGCCCACACGCGGTTTATCTTGCTCCAGTCGTCGATGACATCAGGACTTTCGGGGTCGCAGAAAATCTCGTTTCCCTTGCGGAAGTCGAACGTCGTGCTTGCCCAGTTTATCAGATCGTCGCTTTTCAGCAGATTTATTCCGTAGTTATACCACGTTTTCGACTTACGGTTGCACATATCGGTCGTAACCATCAGGTAGCCCTTTGCGCCATCGCTTCGGCGGCAGATGTAGGCATCGCGTGCTCCACCTTCAATCTTACTTGTCACCTCGGGGTCCATAACCGCCTTGCCTTCGAGCAAATCGGTATAGTTCAGTCCGTCGTGCGAGATGGCATAAGCCGTCCATTCACCATTGCCAGCCATGTGGCAGTACAAATATCCATAATCACCCTTCTGCACGTTTTGTGCAAAACCCATTGTGTTTGCAGCGAACATAATCGCCGCTGCCGTCATTCTAAAATTCATATCAACAGTTATAGTTTCTTTTTTAATCATCATACATTACCGTTCCTCCGTCCTTGCGCACCTTGCGCTTTAGCGGAGCGCCTTTCTTGTCGAGCATGTGAACCGCTGTTATTATCAAGCCAATGCCGCTTATCACCAGTCCGTTTTCGCCGTCCTTGCCTATCAGCCTGTTATAGATTGACGAATTGACCGGAAAATCGATATGTCCTGATTTCTGTAATCTGATAGGTTCTTCCTGAAAGCCGTACCAATCCCAGTCGCTGCCGATGTAGTAAGTACGCAACGCGCCAATCTCGTTGTGCTTCCCGGTCAGCTGATAGGAAATTCGCATGATGCCGCCCGGGCGCGCATCGGAGAGGTCGAACAGGAAGCACGGAACGTGAACATAGTCATGCCACGAAACAAGGTTTGCCTTTCCGAACCAGATGGCATCGGCACACTCCTGCTTGTTGCTGTATTCAGACGAATAAGTGTCGATTGACGTTACCGTGCACTCGCATCCCTGAAGCACCAATCCGTACTGGCGCATTGCCGTGATGATGTCGGAGGTTACGACAAAATCCACCCTGTCGCCAATCACCTCTTTGTTGAGATAGAACGACACGAGCATAGGCCAGTTCGTTGTCGCCGCCTTTAGTACGAGTTGCGGATTTTTCTCCTGCGGAGCCACATCGCACACCTTAACGCTTATGACATCGCCAAACGTAAGATTCTTGAAAGCCCCGCTGAACAGCATTATCTTCTCGCTCCAGTTTAAGGCGATTCTGCCGTTCCACACATTAGTAGACTTTACAGGTAACGAAGCAAATAATGCCTGAATCGATACTATTAGTATTATACAAATTCGTTTCATCTGATAAAAGGCTATTGTTCGGCGCAAATATAAAAATATTTTTCGTAAAGTAAAAACACTTTATAATGTGAACATCAGACCGATGGCAAAATCTGATTGTTTTTTCACAAAAAACGGATGTATTTTGATTGTATTTTCGCATTGCCCCAGCAGCATTATAGGAGAAATCCGCTTAAAATAGGGAAAATTATTTGGTTTCTGTACAAAACTAAACTATCTTTGCCGCCGCAAACAAACAAAAATTTAGAGGAAAAATGAGAAAATCTATAGTATTATCGCTATTTGCCCTCGTGGCTCTGAGCAGCTGCGTAAGCAAGAAAGACTTGCTCGACTGCCAAGTAGAATTCAAGCAGGTACAGACAAACTATCAGGATGCCCGAGAGAAACTGGCATCGCTTACAGCACAGCTTGAGGCTGCACAGAAAGCCAACGAGAGCCTTCAGAGAGCACTCAAGGCACAGAAGGAGACTAACACCAACCTTCAGAACTCGCTCGACAAGTCGCTTGTCAATGCAAACTCTAACAACGTGAACATCGCGAAGTTGGTTGACCAAATTAACGAGTCAAACCAGTACATCCGCCATCTTGTTGAGGTAAAGAGCAAGAGCGACTCTCTGAACCTTGTGCTTCAGAACAGCCTTACACGCTCATTGTCTAAGGAGGAGATGAAGGAGGTTGACGTTCAGGTTTTGAAGGGCGTTGTCTACATCTCGCTTGCCGACAACATGCTATACGAGAGCGGTTCGTACAAGGTTAACAGCCGCGCATCTGAAACCCTTTCGAAGATTGCCAAAATCATCAAGGACCACGACGGATACGACGTTCTTATCGAGGGTAACACCGACAACGTGCCAATCTCGCAGACAAACATCCGCAACAACTGGGATTTGTCTTGTCTTCGCGCATCAAGCGTTGTTCAGGAACTTCAGAACAAGTACGGCGTTGACCCTAAGCGTCTGACAGCCGGCGGTAGAGGCGAGTACAACCCTATCGTATCAAACAACACAGCCGTTGGAAAGCAGCGCAACCGTCGCACTCAGATTATCATCACTCCAAAACTCGACCAGTTCATGGAGTTGATAGACAAGGCTCCAAACGAGTAACAGAAATATTCAATCAGCATAAAGGAGGAAGGCTTCGCAACGAGGCTTTCCTCTTTTTTTGAATCGGATTGTTGAAAGTTGAAACTTGAGATTTGAAACTTAAAAATTGAGAGGGAAAACTTGAATCTACCAAGAAATCATCCATCTTCCTACATTCTTCCTTGACCGTTTTTACTTTCGACTTACAAATGCCCATTGGCAACCATCCATTGCTTTCCAATTAAGACGCCTGTTCGGGATAAGAAAAGGCCATAAAAATTGGTAATCTCGCTAATTATTTGCATCTTTATAGCTGTAAACGAATAAATCGCTCTATACACAACTTCATCATGAACATCTGCTCGGCACTTACTGCGTATTGCTTCTTCGACAACAAGCCTGATGCGTTGCCTGTGCATGTGGAAAACTCAAGAAAACTCAAGACAACTCGAACTGTTTGAACTGTAATCTTATCCCGAACTGGCGTAATAAATAGTTAGAGTATTTTGAAGAATAATTATTATCTTTGCAGAGAAGTAGCTAATAACAATCAAAACAAATTATTATGATGACGGCAGAAAAATTAATGGAACTTTATAAGAATGTGCGTGAAGAAGAAAGGATAAATGGTGAGCTTGGTCTAATAACGAATCCTCAGGCACTTGAAGGAGGGATTCTTTTAGTGGGTTTAAATCCATCAGGAGAAGGAGACATAATCTATAACTATAGTAGCTGTAAAAGCGATTTTTGGGATCCAAAGCATGAAATGATGGGAGATTACGATAACAAATGCGGTTATATTGATCTTTTGCCTGTAAGAAATGGAAGGCAAACTAAAGTCCATAATGATAATGATATAAAAAACAGATATCATGGAAGACTTCTTGCTCATACAAGAGATTATATTGAAGAATTACGTCCACGATTTATTATATTCGCAAATTCTGCTAATTATTATTGGGGGTTTGGAAAGGGTTGGATGGGCTATACATTCAATAAAGTCAAAACGCCTTTAGATGGAGAGAGGAAACGATGGAATTTGTTTCAAATAACAGGAATAGAACCAACAGGCGTAAATCGCTTTGTCCATGATACAAATCTTGTTGGCACTTTCTTCCTTCAATATCGCCAACATAAAGATATGTTTGGAAACCCTGTTCCAGAAGAAAGGAAACTTAGGTCTGCTGATATCCAAACAATAGTTAAATTCATTGATAGCGATTGGGAAAAGGAGCTATATTAATATCTACTAGCGGATAGAATTATTGAATTTGAAAATAATCACAACATTACGCTTATATAAAGATAAAAAAAGTAAATACACAATCAAAGATGGGGAGATTATAATCACAAATACAATAAAGGTTGATGATATTTAATGAATGTTAATCAACTTTTTACCGTATTTCACTAGTTTGTCCCTTAGGGGGCAAATTAATGAAATGCTTTTCTTTGCAAAAAATCACTTTCCCACGCAGAAACTCTACTTTCCGATGCAGAAGTTCTTGAGAAGATTTCCAAGTACTTCATCTGTGGTGATTCCGTTTTTCTGCTTTGAAATCGTGGAAAAAGCCGCATGAGTCAAGAAACATTCATGCGGTTTTTTTCATATTCTTGTGAATAAAACTTGAGTTGTTCAGAACTGAATTCTATACGCCAGTTCGGGATAAGAAAATGCCATAAAAATTGGTAATCTCGCTAATTATTTGTATCTTTATAGCTGAAAACAAACAAGTTACAAAACAAAAAGCGATGATTACCAATGACAAAATTACAGAAATTTTCTGTATTATCGACGAGTTTGACAAAAATTTGAACGAAGAATTGAAGAATAACCTCCGTTTGCCATCTCAACACAGTAGCGGAAAACGCCGCAGAAACCACAAGGGAAAACTCTGCGAAAGCGAGATTATGACCATCCTCGTATGCTATCATTTCGGCACATACAAGACGTTTAAGGAGTATTATCTGAACTGTATTCTGACGCAGCTAAGAAAGGATTTTCCGAACGCAGTTTCATACAATCGCTTTGTGGAATTGATGCCACGAGTGTTCCTGAAAATGATGCTGTTCATGAAACTTTACGCCTTCGGAAAATGCACGGGAATAACATTTGTTGATAGCACGATGATTCCCGTCTGCCACAACGTAAGACGCTATTTCAACAAGGTCTTTGCCGGTCTTGCAAAGGACGGAAAGGGCACCATGGGATGGTGTCACGGATTCAAGCTGCACCTACTCTGCAACGATTCCGGAGAGATCATAACTTTCTGTCTTACTGGCGCTAACGTGGACGACAGGGACAGCCGTGTATGGAACGTGTTCTCTAAGGTTCTGTTTGGGAAAGTCTTTGCCGACAAGGGATACCTTATCCCGAACTGGCGTATATATAGTAATATTTCTCACACAGAGGGTCAAGACTTGTGAATCCCGGTACAAATGGGTCGTGCTGGCGTGCGCCATAGTCGTACCAGTCCAACCCGTGGGTGCGGTCTAGTTCCTTGCCGTTATACTTGTATGGCTGCAAGTCATCGCCGCTGTTGTATGCCGTGGTAGTGAACATTTCGTCAAATGGGTAGTAGTTCGTTACCTGTGCCACATTACCGTTTTCGTCTATTACGGCGTTCCTAGGTGGTCTTGCGTAATAATGATAGATGTATTTAGGGGCTTCATATTCCATTAATTCCCATAAATTGAATGGCTGCGTTGTTTGCAATTTGCTCGTACCTTGAACGTACCCTTAACGTACCTTGAACGTATCTTCCCCGAACCTTCCCCGTAGCTACTCCGTTCCTACCCCGTAGCTACCCCGTATCTTCCGGCTTACTTCTCCGTATCTTGAACGTACCTTGAACGTAACTACTCCATACCTTTCGGCTTGGTACTCCCTTGGCATCCCCTTACTTTCGGCTTACCGTCGGCTTACTTCAATATAGCTTGCCTCTATGTAAAATCTACCTTGATACGAATAATCAACTTTCAAGTTTCAAATTTCAATTAAATAAAATTGTCAATTGTCCATTGTGAATTGCTCAAGTTTTTCAACTTTCAGCTTTCAATTTTCAAAGAAATTGTCAATTGGCTTTGGCTTGTTTGTCCGAACCTTCCCCGTTACTTCTCCGCATCTTGAACGAATCTCGAAAGCATCCCGAACCTTCCGGCTTGTTTCCACGTACCTTGGACGTACCCTGAACGAACCTTCCCCGAACCTTCCCCGAACCTTGAACGTACCTTGAACGTATCTTGGACGTACCTTCCCCGAAGCTATCGGCTTACTATTGGCTTACCATCGGCTTGCTTGAAAAAACATAGACATTTGCCAATGGCTGTCTTTCGGCTTATTTCCCTCTATGTTGCGTCTTACTTGATACGTTTTTTCAATTCTCTCTAAACAATTAAGAAAATTCAACTCTCCTTATTTTTGCCAACGATAAACTTTGTATATTTGCATCGAATTATAACGACAAATAAAAATAACAAAACAACTATGTCTGAAAACTTAATTATTGCAGAAGGCAATAAAGAAGAGAAGTATTCTACGCTTTATCCGCAGCTAAAGGCTATTGTTGAGGGCGAGAGCGACGAGATTGCAAACATGGCAAACGTGAGCGCGTGCCTAATGGACACGTTCGGCTTTCTGTGGGCTGGATTCTACCGCGTTATAGACGGCGTGCTGGTGCTCGGTCCGTTCCAAGGTCCGCTGGCGTGTACTCGAATAAAGAAGGGCAAAGGCGTGTGCGGAACGGCTTGGCAGAATGCCGAGACTATTGTCGTGCCCGATGTTGAGCAGTTTCCGGGACATATCGCGTGCAGCAGCATGTCAAGGTCTGAAATAGTAGTACCGATATTCAAGAACGGAAGCGTTTCGGCCGTGCTCGATATCGACAGCAAGGAACTCGGCACATTCGACCAGACCGACCGCATCTGGCTCGAGAAGGTAGCCACACTCTTCAGCAAATAAAGATGAAGGACGCTCGGGGAAGGACATACATAGCCATCGACCTGAAAAGCTATTTTGCTTCGGTTGAGTGTGTGGAGCGAGGGCTCGACCCTCTCACCACCAACCTCGTGGTAGCTGATGTAAGCCGAACCGAAAAGACCATCTGCCTTGCCGTGTCTCCATCGCTAAAGGCATACGGCATCGGAGGCAGGGCAAGGCTCTTCGAGGTTACGCGCCGCATAAATGCCGTAAACTACGAACGGCGCATAAAACTTCCGGGCTTCCGCTTCGGTGGAAAATCCGTCTCGGACATCGACCTGAAGGCGCATCCCGACTGGGAGGTGGATTTCATACGTGCCACCCCTCGAATGTCACATTACATCGACTACAGCACGAAGATTTATCGCATCTACCTGAAGTACATCGCGCCCGAGGACATTCATGTCTACAGCATCGACGAGGTTTTTATCGATGCCACCGACTATCTGCCTCTGTACAAGCTAACGGCGCACGAGCTTGCCATGAAGATGATTCGCGACGTGCTCAGCCAGACTGGCATTACCGCCACCGCCGGAATCGGCACAAACATGTATCTTTGCAAGGTGGCTATGGATATTGTGGCAAAGCATATCCCGGCAGACAAGGACGGCGTTCGTATTGCCGAACTCGACGAGATGTCGTACCGCCGCAAGCTATGGAACCATAAGCCGTTAACCGACTTCTGGCGCATCGGCAAGGGCATAGCGCAGAGGCTTGCGCCATACGGCATAGACACGATGGGAAAGATAGCACGTATGTCGGTTGACCGCGAAGAACTATTCTACAAACTTTTTGGCGTTAATGCCGAGTTGATTATAGACCACGCATGGGGCTGGGAGCCGTGCACCATCGACTACATAAAGGCATACAAGCCCGAGAGCAACTCGCTCAGCAGCGGTCAGGTACTTACATGCCCCTACACCTTCGACAAGGCGCGAGTGGTTGTAAAGGAGATGGCTGATGCCGCCGCCCTCGACCTCGTAGACAAGCATCTGGTAACCGACCAGATTGTGCTTTACGTAGGCTACGACGTAGAGAGTTTGGCTGACGGCACAAAATACGACGGCGCAATACACATCGACCACTACGGAAGGGCTGTTCCCAAGCCGGCACACGGCTCTGCCAACCTCGGAAGGCACACGTCATCGTCTAACATGATAATAGGCGCGGCAACGAGCCTATTCGACCAGATTGTAAATCCTAAGCTGATGATAAGACGGCTCAATCTGACAACAAACCATGTGATAAGCGAGGATAACATGGAAGAGAAGCACGAAGCCGTACAACTCGACCTCTTTACCGACTACGAGGCTCTCGAGGAGAAGCAACGGCAGGAGGAACAGCAACTAAAAAAAGAAAGAAAGATACAAGAAACGATGCTCGACATAAAGCGACGCTTCGGAAAGAATGCCATTCTGCGAGGCACGAACTTCGAGGAGGGCGCAACGACAAAGGAGCGTAACCAACAGATAGGAGGACACAAGGCATGAACAACGATTTAACACCCGAGGAAGCGGAGGTAATGAGGCAATATGCCGACATAATAGGACTTCCGCATCATGTTTCGGCAACGCACGCGCGCATGTCGATGGAGAATCGCGCCGCCCAGTTTGCCCCTTTCGCCGCGCTCAACGGGCACTCTGCCGCCATAGAAAGAACGGGCGAACAGTATATCGAAAAGATGGAGGAACAACTTACAATTGACAATTCGCAGTTGACAATTGACAATTTTTTAACCCAAATCGGTCATTAGAAAAAATAAGTAGCAAAATGTAAGTTGGTTTAATTATTCAGAGTCAATCATTAGCACTTTTTGCTTATATTTTTATAGGCTCCGGATACTTATCTGAACATTATGTAAGGCAAAATTTCTAATGACCGATTTGGGTTTAATTGAAAATTGAAAAGTTGAAAATTGAAAAAGTTTAATTCATAATTATGCTTTCTATTTAGCTGAAATTGCGACTCGAACTATGGACGAAGGCTATTGAAAAGTATGCAGAAAATCGGCAGAACTAAGCGACTTTTCGGGCTTATTTCAAGTCGCAAAGAATGTTTACCATATCTAATGTTTCGCAAGGCAAGATGCCAACAACACAAGGTTCGTCTTTCTTCTTCCAGAAATTCCTCTTCTCTATTTCGGGATTCCACTCCTTGAAGCCACTAACCCAGACATACTCGTAGTTCCTTCCGTTTAATCTAAGGAGATAATCGCCTCTCGGCTTTCCGCTTTTCAATATGGATTTCATCTCGTCAAGAACATTCATGCTCGAACCGATTAAAGTCCCTTCATAATCATTCTTGAACTTTGCACATCCGTTGTTTCTTTTGCAAACAACAGACTGACCATATACCTTCTTTTTGTAAGCCTTGCCCTTCGGGATTTTGTAGACATCTTTCTCTGGGATATAAGAAGTTTTCAGCTCCCAAATTGAGCCGTTGCACACAAAAATGTCGTAGGCATAAATCTGGTTCATTAGTGCAGATTGCTTGTAGTTTTCCAAATCTTCCCTCGCCTTTGAGTCGGCAGCATTTGCGAAGTCATTCCTACAATCAATCTCGCATGCTTTCATGCAGCGGAAACTGTACCATATTGAATCGCATAACTTTGTGTAATAATAAACTTCCTGCGGATTTTTCTCTTCCTTAATGTAAACATCTGAATCGGTCTTACAAACAAGAAGGCAGTTCCGGAGAGTATCGCTATCGGCAATAGCACCCGTCATCGTCTTGACATCGAACGACTTATATCTAACATAATCAGTTATACCGAATCTGTTATTGAAGTTTACCATGTAAGTTTCTCTTTTACTGAGCGACATCGGCAAAACATCGTCAAACTCCTTTTGGCAGAAAGCCGTAAGACCGTCTATCAGCAGAAAGAAAAGAATCATCAGTTTTGTTCTCATTACCATGCGTCGTTTTTCTCCATCGCAAAATAAACGTTTTTCCATCAAAAAGGATTCGTTGTAACATTTTTTAACAAACCGATGATTCTTCGGGTTCCCTTCGGGATGCCTTCGGGTTTGGGGCAAAAAAAAGAGCCTCATGCCCGAAAGGCTGAGACTCTTGTATAATATCTTATGCTGTTATTGGAGTAATAACCGAATGGATATTATCTATGTACTTTGCCAACGGCAACATATACGAATCAAAGACCGACAGTCTTTCGTCGAATGGCGGTTCGTTCACCAGCGTTTCCTTCGTTATGTCTCCGTTCTCGCAGACATAGGCAATTACCGTCATCAGGAAATCTTCCTGCTCGACATTCAGTTCGCTACCCGATATGAACTTAGAGAAACATCTTATCGCATTCTTTCTGTCAACGCCAACCATCGAGCGTATGAATACGGCAACATTACTGCCACAAGTCATACCCTTGGTATAACTGTCGTAATCGTTCTTGCTGCCAAGTTCATTCCATAATATGCGTTCAAGTTCGGCGATGTCGGCTGTGGTAAGCTGTTCCATCTCATATATCTTTTTCAGCACAGGCAGGTTTCTGTTATTTGCCAGAAAGTCGAGCACGCTCTGTCTGTACGATACGCGCGGCGTGATGCCCTCAACCGTACCCTCGTCCGAGATGCTGTCCTCTATATCGACCATGAACCACTTGCCACCCTGCCCCAAAAGGAACTTTACCAAGTCTCTGAGGTCGTTCCTAACCTTTTCAAGCCAGTTTAGCGATACGTTTTGCCATGCCACATCCGACAGCACCTCCTTGATTGTGCCCATCTTTGCCTGCACCTGCGGCAGCGTGGCTTTCTCCTGCAGTTTCTCGGCTATTGTCCGAACCGAGTTGACAGCCCTGCCGGCATTTGTCTCTCCGTCGATAAGCGAAAGTTCGATAAGCAAGACCAGCAAGTCGAATTTCTTGGCATTCTCGTCGAGAGTATTCTTTGGCAGCAACGGCGCAATTTCGTTGCCGAGTGTGGCAACATCTACTTCAGACAGATAATTCCATGCCTCCTTGCCTTTGAAATGGCTTACCGTCTCCCACCTTTCACGCACACTTATATGACTGTCGGACAGAGCAGAAACCTGTCCCCACAAAAGCGTCTTTATCTCGTCGTGAAGTCCCTTGGCATACTGGTCTTCCTGATATTTCTGATGCTGAAGACAGAAGGCAATCCTTGCCCTTAGCGCGAAAATCTTTTCTGTAAGCGACTGAGAAACGGCAATCTTCTGCCCATCGGGATTATTTCCGAAATATTCGAAGTTTCTGCACCAGTCGAAGATGTAGAAGAATTCCTTATCCTTTCCGTTTCCAAATATATTTTCAGACAGACGAGTGCCGCGACCTATCATCTGCATGAACTTTATCTTGCTCTTCACAATCTTGAAGAACACAAGGTTCAGCACATCAGGCACGTCTATTCCCGTATCCAGCATATCTACCGATACCGCTATCTGCGGATTTCCGTCTCTTATCTCGAACCTGTCTATCAAGTCTTTCGAATATGTTACATAATTGTCGATAAGCGCGCAGAACTCGCTGCTCTCGCCTGCATATTCGGGATAGAGAGCATAGAAACGTTCTACAATCATTTCGGCATGACGATGGTTGTAAGCAAAGATTATGGTCTTGCCTATCCTCTCTCCGCTCTGCACCTTCAAACCATTCTCCATCAAGTCTTGCAACACATGGTCTATCGTGTCTTTGTTGAAGATATAACTGAAAATCTCGTTGTTCTGTATGTTACGATGATAGTCCTCATCGCTTATCGCCTTTCTTGCCTTCTCATACTCCCACACGCTTTCGAGTTGCTTTTTCTCCTCGTCGCTCAGGCTGTCGTATTTTATGCCGTCTTTCAGAATCAGAGAACCGCGCTTCAAGCCTATGTATTTTACAAGATAATGGTCGGCAACGGCATCCTCCAGTTCGTAGGCAAAGTTTGGCACGCCCTGCTCCATCTGGAATGTCTCGTAGGTGCTGCGGTCAACCTCGTCTCTCGGCGTGGCTGTGAGCCCTACAAGCAGACCGTCGAAATAGTTGAATATAGCCGAGTATTTGCCGAAGATTGAGCGGTGAGCCTCATCAATCACTATCAAGTCGAACCTGCCAACCGAGAAAGCTTTCTCGTCGGTATCGATATAGTTAATCATCGTCTGATAGGTCGAGAACGTGATGCGCGCGTTTGTATCGGGGTCTTTGTCCTCGCTCAGAATAGAAGTTGTCATGTTGGGCAGCAGTTTGACAAAGTTTTTGTGAGCCTGACTTACCAGCGGTATTCTGTCGGCAAGGAAAAGCACATTCTTAACCCATCCGTTGCGTGCAAGCACATCAACCAAAGATATTGCCACTCGTGTCTTTCCCGTGCCAGTAGCCATAACCAGCAAGCCCCTGCGATGCTTGTTGTTGAAATGCTCGCAAACCGACTTTATCGCCATCTTCTGATAGTGGCGGTCGGTTATGTTGTCATTAACGCTGAAATCTGTTATGTCGTGCCGCTTGCGCTTCTGTATCAGCAGTTCCAAATCGTTTTCGGAGTGGAAGGCATAGAGCCTGCGTGGCGGATAGCCCAAGCCGTCTATGATGTAGGTTTCAAAGCCGTTGGTATAGTATATCACAGGCTTTATGCCGTATCTCTTTTCAAGGCACTCGGCATAGAGTTCAGCCTGATGCTTGCCCTTTACAGGCGAAACACTTGCCTTCTTTGCTTCGATAACGGCAAGTGGCAGACCGTTGCCGCCAAACAGAACATAGTCGCAATAACCTTTGCCGCCCGACGGAATCACACCTTCGTCGGCAACCTGCATCCCGTCGGCATAGTCGTTACCCATGGCAACCTTTGCTCCTTTGTTTGGCATTCCGTCAACCTCAACTTCTATGCACGCCTTCGACGGCTTGATTGTTCCTTCCTTGTCAAGCACTTCCCAGCCAGCCTCTTTAAGCATAAGGTCGATATACAGCCGGCGTGTCTCTGCCTCGGATATGCCTGTCGGAATCTGCGCAACAGGAGTCTTGTCGGCTGCCGCATCCTTGTCTGCCGTCTGCACAATGGCAGACTGCGACGTAACCGTTACGGTTGCAGGCGTAAGGCTTGGCGACTGCGGACTGTTAGGGATAAGGGCGTTGTCGAAAGGCTTTACTTCTTTTACAAAGGTTAGCTTTATAAGAATGGCTGCCACAACATTATAAATGTTAATAAGGCAGAAGAACGATTCTTTCTTTGTCACATTAACTCCGTGCGCTCCGTTGTTGCCCACCTTGCGCACATAGTGTACCGCCATCATCACCTTGTCGTCGCCGATAAACTCGCGGAAAGGCTCGCCGTCGACAAGTTCAAAAAGCGATGTTCTTTCGGGAATCTCTATGTTCTTCATCAGGTAGAGAGCCCTGACGATATATTCCAGCGCCTTTCGTGCACTTATGGCACTAATGTCGGGATTGCTTATCTGAAAATCCTCTGCTGCCGAACAGAAGTTATGCAGTTCCGTCAGCCCCAAATCTTGCAGATAGTCAAAGTTTTTCATGAGTTTTGTTATTTTTTGTTTCTTTTCAAGATATTATTTTCCAAGTCTTCCAACATTTTCATGTCTTCCGCATCGGCGATATACGCTTCTTCAGCCTTACGTTTTTCATTAAAAGCATCATATATCGCCTTTACTTTTTTCTCTGCAGCCTCATTTGTTATCGACCCATTACCCTGCAATATGTCCTTGTCTTGGAATACAAGAAGATTGTCTACATTCTTGCGCCAGTAGTCGAGCGTCAGGTCGCGGCGGCTCTTTACACGTTCCTCGGCACTTGTCAGAAATATATCAACAAGACGGTTCAGCGAGTCTATCTCATCATCGTGCAGATAGTTTTTTGCTACTATCACATCGCCTTTTCTAACAATGCTCCCTTTCCATACCGTAAGCCCCATGTTGGCTTTATTGGCATCGGCACGGCTTACCAGCAATTCGGCTGCAGTCATATGCGTAACGGCATACAACAGTTTATTCTGGGTTTCAGCAAAGAACATCTGCGTAGCCTTGTCATTCTTGTCGTAGTCGCTACTTAGTGCAAAAAGGTCGCGTACTTTCTGGTAAAATCGTTTTTCCGACGCACGAATATCGCGAATACGTTGTAACAACTCGTCGAAATAATCGGGGCGACCATCTGGATTTTTCAAACGCTCATCATCCATGGTAAAGCCCTTAACCAGATATTCGGTAAGATGTTCTGTTGCCCATTGTCTGAACTGTGTTCCACGAATTCCTCGCACACGGTAGCCAACGGCTATAATCATTTCGAGCGAATAAAATACCACATTGTAGTTTTTTCCATCAGCGGCAGTTGTCAAATATTGTTTGACAACTGATTCTTCGTTCAACTCATTTTCTTTCAGTATGTTAAGAATATGGCGACTAACAGTTTGCTTGGAGGTGGCAAAAAGTTCTGCCATCTGCAGTTGGTTGAGCCAAATTTTGCCATCTTTGGCATAGAGGGCTACCGACGCCCTCCCATCGGCTGTGCGATAAATAATTATATTTTGCTGTTCGTCCATGCTCTATTTTTTAGTTGAAATAGTAATCCATGCGGCTATCGAAGAGCGTTTTAACCTCGTTTAACGACTGTTTTACCAGCTCTTTCTGATGCTCTATCGCCTCGATTTTTTCAGCAAAAGATTGCTGAAGAGAAAGAGGGGGAAGAGGTAATTGAATTTTTAAAATATCTGTTCTACGCAAACTTGGAATAGTAACAGAAACATTATGTTGCGTAAAGTCATACTCTTTACAAAAGAAGAAGAAGTAAAACTCATTCAACCCAAATCGGTCATTAGAAATACATAAATCCGTGGTCAAGTTTATAAAGTCTTGAAAATGAGTTGTTTGTAAAGCCATTTTTCTAATGGCGGTCATTAGAAAAATCAAATTGCAAAAAGCTTGCTATCAAGCTGTTACGAAAGCAACTACGAAAAATAGCCATTCTAATGACCGATTTGGGTTCAATATGTCATTCTTTGGAGTTACCCCAAATGCCGTATCAACATTCCAAAAATCCACATTAACTAATATTGGATTATTAATATTACCCTTTCTTCCGATAATAACACTTTTTGCAGGGCAACGGAATTTTGAAGCATAGCCCATTATTCCGCCTGTACCATATATAGGATATTTGCCTTTTTCATCTTCTACTGCTTTGTAATCTTGACCACAAGTAATACTACAAGTATCACTAATAGTTTTCACTTCCCATTTTTTAGGGTTATCAATAGGGTCTCCAAACATCTCATAAAAGATGCTTTGAGCAAGTTTGTCGTATTCATCAAGTTGCGCCTTCTTCTTATCTATAACCGATTGCAGCAAATCGAGTTCAGCCACAATCCTCTCCTGCTCCTCCATTGGAGGGATAGGAATTGGAATTTTCACTAAATCAGAAATAGCCATACTTGATTGATTAACTGCATCTTTCCTTATTTTTGCCACTCTATCACGAAAATAATCAGATTGAAAAAATATATTCAGATAAGAAGGCAAAACTATCGAACGTACCACTTTTAATCGTAAAAGATTCATTCCATGTATAATTTGCTCATCATCTTTTTTTCGATAAAGAACAGAACGCCCAATGTAAGCCTTGCTATTTATATGAGACATAAGGATATCCCCATCATCCAAAATATTTTGTGAATACTTTTCTGCCGAAAGAATGTTTGCATATCCCAATCTATCACGATTAAATACACCACCAGATAGGGTTTCTATTCGTGTTATTGGAATACCAACAGCACCTTTTGTTTGCTTTATGTTTACTCCATTTTTCACATAAGACAAACAATCTCCCAACTTTTTATATGTCCAGTTTTCTTTCATCTTTCTTTGTTTATAATGTTATGCACCTTTGGCTTCCGAACTGAGCGGGGCTTCTGGAGCGGCTTTTTAACTTTAACTTTTTTGCAGGCAGGGGTTGCTTTTTTGCTGCGTTTGGTGGGTTGCTTTTTGGCTTGGGCTGACCGTTTTCGGTCGGCTGTTTTGCTTGCGGCTTTGCGGCTGGCTTTATTTATGCAGCCTTTTTTACTACGGCTGACCGAAAACGGTCAGCGTAATTTTGCGCTTTTTACCACCTTTTTTGCCTGCGCACAAGGCTGGGCTTTATGTGCCGTTGTCTCTTATTATTTTGGCAAAGCCTGTGAAACTGCATATTTCGGCGGCAAGTTTGTTAAGGTTGTGAAAGCGGCTGTAATCGGTATCAGCCGGCACACCATTAACCGCATCCATCTTGTCGAGCTTCCACGGCGCAAGTATCAGCAAACAGCCCTTGGCACATGCCTCAAACCTACTGCGCTCAGGCTTCCAATAGTTGTTTATAGGCTCTTTCTGTATGTGTATAAGCGGAAAGCCGCGCTCCAAACATTCGTTCTTCATCAACAACTCGCCTCGCGATATGCCGGGCGTTACTATTACCGTTGCTCCGCCAAGGACGCTGGCAAGCCATTGCTCGCGCTGAAGGGCATAATCGGCAGTAAGCTCGTAAGGCTGCTGGCTTACAGGATGGCGGCGGTGACATTGCACCTGAATCTTGTTTGCCCATCGCAACAAAAACAGGTTGCCGAAAATGCCGTAGTCGCGCCCTCCTATCTGCACATGAAGGCTTCGGCGCATAACATCAGGCATGGTTCGCCGCATGATGGCACGCCGTGGGTTATCGTTGACATAGGCAATCATAGCTTCCCTGTGTCGGTCGTCAAGGCACACAGTGTCGTCGTAGTTGTCGTCGAACAAAGGACGATGAGCACGCCCCACTAAGGCGTAATACTCTTGGCGTCGATATTTGGATAGATTGCGGATAAGCTCGCTTTCGTTGCTGTATTTCTGGGCTTTAATACGCAGCCATGCTGGCGCGGTGGGGCTATTTATTATGTCCGTTAACGGACGACTAACTGCCTGCGGCAGCCCCTGCGACCGTTGCCAACGGCTGGTACATACAGCCTTGAAAGCCTGCATTATATCGCCCAAGCACCATTGCATAGGCTCGAGCACCTCTATCACACCATGGAAGTGGTCGGGCATACATACGCAGGCATGAACAACAACATGGTTGCCATGTTCAGCCTGCCTTGCGGACGTCTGCTCCCATATTTGTTTTACCACCTCGCCCAAGGGCGACAGAAGCACCTCGGGGTGTGCCGCATCGCCAGCCAGACTGCCAAGCAAAGGCTCACGTTCTCTCACCACCAACGTGATAAGATAGATACCCTTGCCGTAGTAGTCGTGACCAGGGTTGCGAGGGCGATATGAGCCGGCTGTCACATCCATCTTTTACATCATTTTTGACTTAAACTCGGCAATAGCCGCATTTATCTCGCCTTGCAACTGTTCTATGCGGTTGAATATCACCTCAGGGGCATCATACTCAACCTTTACGCGCTCCACCTCCTTGTACTTGTTTATGCTGAGGTCGTAATCGTTGTCGCGTATCTCATCGACAGGCACAAGGAACGACTGGTCCTTGCGTGTGCGCTCAGCCTCGCCCTCCAGATTCTTGAAACGCGCCACCACATCAGGGATATCGTTTTCCTGACATTCCGTGCGCTTCTGGTCGAGCGTGTAGCCATCAGCCTTCATATCATAGAACCACACCTTGTCTGTTCCTCCAGCGTTTGTCTTGGTGAATACAAGCACAGCCGTAGAAACGCCCGAATAAGGCTGAAATACGCCCGACGGCATAGAAATGACCGCCTGCAAGCGCTGGTTGTCAATAAGTTCCTTGCGCAAAGCCTTGTGCGCCGTACTGTTGCCAAACAGCACGCCATCGGGCACGATACTTGCACATCTGCCGCCAATCTGCAGCATACGCACAAACAGGCTGACAAACAAAAGTTCGGTTTTCTTTGTCTTGGCGATGGCAAGCAGAGACTTGCTTACTGCCTCATAGTCGAGGCTACCTGTAAACGGCGGATTAGCCAGACAAAGAGAATATCTGCTATCGTCGGAATTATCGGTTGAAAGACTGTCACGGTACTGAATATCAGGATTGTCCGCGCCGTGAAGCATCAGGTTCATAGCTCCTATTCGCAGCATAGTAAAATCAGTATCGAAGCCATGAAACATGCCGTTCTTGTAATGTTCGGCATTCTCCTTCTTCAGCAACTCAGACTGATAATGCTCCTTTATGTACTTGGCACTCTCTACGATAAAGCCCGCGCTACCCATGGCAGGGTCGCAAATGGTATCTTTAAGAGTAGGCTGCATCATCTCGACCATCATACGGATAATATGGCGAGGAGTGCGGAACTGACCGTTGTTGCCCGATGCCGCCATCTTGCCAAGGATATACTCGTAAGTATCGCCCATAGTGTCGCGGTTGTTCATATCGAGATGGTCGATGCCCTCGACAATCTTAGTCAGAGTTCGCGGACTTTGAATAAGGAACGTGGCGTTCTGCATGAATCGGCTGTAGGCAGATTCCTTGCCCTCGTTCAGAGTCTTGATGAAGATAAAAGCATCTTTGCTGACGGTTCGGAACATAGCCTCGGGCTCCTTGTTCTTGAACACGCTCCATCGCAAGTCGTTATAATCAACGTCGCGGTCTGTTTCGGGATTGTGCCATGTGCCCTGCCCGAAAGTAGGGTCTTTAACAGCCACGCCAAAGGCATTTGCGTTAGCCTCTTTTGTGCGCTGTGCATCGTCGAGCATCTTCATGAAGAACAGATATGTCATCTGCTCCAATATGGTAATTGAGTTTGTAATGCCACCAGTCCAAAAGGTATCCCAGATACTGTCTATTCTGTTTTTTATCTCGCCTGTTATCATATCTTTTTTATTAGGTTATATAATTGCAAAGTTATAAAAAAACGCTCATTAAGCATTATAAGGCAGGCACAATATTTGGCATTTTACCGATGATTCTTCGGGTTCCCTTCGGGATGCCTTCGGGTTTGGGGCAAAAAAAAGAGCCTCATGCCCGAAAGGCTGAGACTCTTGTATATTTGAAGAAAGTTTTTTACTCCCACTCGATTGTTGCAGGTGGCTTTGAAGATACATCGTAGCATACGCGGTTTACGCCGCGCACGTTGCGGATAATCTTGTTGCTAACCTCGGCAAGGAACTCGTATGGCAAGTGAGCGAAATCGGCTGTCATGGCATCGGCCGATGTAACGGCACGAAGCGCAACCGGATTCTCGTATGTACGCTCATCGCCCATAACGCCTACGCTCTTGACATCAGAAAGAAGGATTGCTCCAGCCTGCCAAATCTGGTCGTATAGGCTTACCTCAATCTCGCCGTCCTTCATGTCGGCAGGAACGCCGGCAGCAAGCACCTTGCGAGCCTCCTCGCCAGAGAGTTTAACCTTCCAGTTGCGCAGACCCTGAATGAAGATGTCGTCGGCCTCCTGAAGAACGCGAACCTTCTCAGGAGTGATGTCGCCAAGGATACGCACAGCCAAGCCCGGACCCGGGAACGGATGGCGAGTGATGAGATGCTCAGGCATCTGCAACTGACGGCCCACGCGGCGCACCTCGTCCTTGAACAGCCACTTGAGCGGCTCGCAAAGTTTCAAGCCCATCTTCTCAGGCAGTCCGCCCACGTTGTGATGGCTCTTGATAACCTTTCCTGTAATGTTGAGGCTCTCGATGCGGTCGGGATAGATAGTACCCTGAGCCAGCCACTTTGCGCCCTCAATCTTCTTAGCCTCGGCCTCGAACACATCGATGAAGCCTGCGCCTATAATCTTGCGCTTGCGCTCAGGCTCGCACACGCCAGCCAACTCGGTATAGAACTTCTGCGAAGCGTCAACGCCGCGCACGTTCAGGCCAAGACACTCGTAGTCGCGAAGCACGTCTTCGAACTCATTCTTGCGCAAAAGACCATTATTTACAAAGATGCAGGTAAGATTCTTGCCGATTGCCTTGTTAAGAAGAACGGCTGCAACCGATGAATCCACGCCGCCCGACAAGCCAAGGATAACCTTGTCGTCGCCCACCTGCTCGCGCAGTTCCTTAACCGTCTGGTCAACGAACGAAGCCGGAGACCAGTCCTGCTTACCGCCGCAGATGTCAACCACGAAGTTCTTCAGGAGCAGAGTACCGTCAACAGAATGGAACACCTCTGGATGATACTGCACGCCCCAAATCTTCTCGTTGTTGGCAGCGTATGCCGCATACTTTACAGTTGATGTTGATGCTATACAACGGAAGCCCTCAGGCAACTTTGTGATGGTATCGCCGTGCGACATCCATACCTGACTGTTCTTGGCAAAGCCCTTGAGGATTGGGTTATCCTCTTCCATAAACTCAAGGTTTGCGCGGCCATACTCGCGAGTGCCCTCAGACTCTACGTTTCCGCCAAAGGTGTATGCCATAAGCTGCGCGCCGTAGCATATTCCCAGAATAGGATACTTGCCGCGAATCTGCTCAAAGTCGAGCTTGAAGGCACGCTCTTCATACACACTATAAGGAGAACCCGAGAGAATGACACCAATCACCGAAGGGTCGTCCTTTGGGAACTTGTTGTAGGGCATGATTTCGCAGAACATATTCAACTCGCGGACACGGCGTCCGATAAGTTGAGTGGTCTGCGAACCAAAATCAAGAATAATAATTTTTTGCTGCATTTATTTTTTGGGTATAAAATAAGTTGCGTGCAAATTTAACACAATTTTTCAAAAAATAGGCTCATTATATAAAAAAGAATTGTACTTTTGCCATGCAAAACTATAATCAGGTTAAATGAAGAAACTTTTTGTTACGGCACTTATTGCGGCCTTGGCATACTCGGGCGCAACAGCTGCCGATGGAAATAAGAGAAAGAGAGTTGATGAAAGCAAGATGGGGGCATACCTTATGGTTTACCATAAAGATGCCGACCACGGTCTGCACATGGCTGTAAGCTACGACGGATACAAGTGGAGCGCGCTGAATAACGACAAGGCTGTTATTGCCGGCGACACCATTGCCGAGCAGCACGGAATACGCGACCCGCACATCTTCCGCGGCCCCGACGGCGGCTTCTATCTGGCTATGACCGACCTTCATGTATTCGGCAAGCGCGACGGCATTCGTGACACCGAGTGGGAACGCGACGGCAAGAAGTACGGCTGGGGAAACAACCGCGGTCTTGTATTGATGAAATCATTCGACCTGATTAACTGGACTCGCACAAACCTCGACTTTACATATCTTGGCGGAAAGTGGAACGACGTGGGCTGCGTATGGGCTCCCGAAGTATGCTACGACGACAAGGCAAAGAAGATAATGGTTCACTTTACCGTACGCTTCGGCGCAGGAAAGGAAAGCATCTACTACATCTATACCAACGACGACTTTACACGCATGGACACAAAGCCTGTCGAGATGTTCTCTGCACCCGACCACAAATACAGCGTGATAGACAGCGACATCATAAAGTACAAAGGCAAGTATCATCTCTTCTATGTAAGCCACGAGCATACGGCAACGCCTGTTCATGCTACGGCAAAGAAGATAACAGGACCTTATGCCATCGACACACTATATCAGGACGGCGAGAAGCGCGGACACGAAGCACCAAACTGCTGGAAGCGCATCGGCGAGGAGAAGTACATCGTGATGTTCGACAACTACCGCACCAATCCGCACAACTTCGGATTTGTTGAGACGGCAGACTTCAAGACATACAAGCCGATAGGATACTTCGACCAAAAAGGCTCGCCTATGACGCGCACCAACTTCAGCGCGCAGAAGCACGGCGCAGTTATCTGGCTCACAAAAGACGAGGCCCTCGCCCTCGAACAACATTGGAACAAGTAAACGCACATCAGCAATGAAAAAAAGTGTAGTATTCGTAATCAGCTCAATGTTGCTAATATGCGTGTCGAGCGGACTTTTCTGGTACGGAAAGCAGCAGATAGACAAGCAGTTGCCGCAATATCAGTATGAGCAGGTGAAGATAGACGAAAGGCATCCGCTAAACAACCTCGTGCCTAACCCGGCATGCAGCATAAAAATAAGTCTGCAATACATAAAAACGCCGCACAACGAGGCTTCGGACTTGATAAACAAGACGATAAGCAAGAAACTCTTCGACAAGGAGAACGACTTGGAGAAGCAGAGCAAGGTTTTTGCCAAGCAGTATCGCGACCGCTACATTGCCGACATCGCGCCGCTCTACGCTCAGGAAGAGGCAGGGAGCCACGTTGAAGGCTGGTACAACTACAGTTACAAGGCCGACGGAAAGTTTGCCAACGGATGCTTCGGAGTACTCAACTATCTTATCCAGACAACCGAATACGAAGGCGGAGCACACAGCATCCCGATGTGCATCTACCTTAACTTCGACAAGAACTCGGGCGCACTCCTTACCGCCGACTCAATCTATGCCGAAGGATACGAGAAGAAACTCAACGAATTGCTGCTCGATGCCCTGATGAAGAAACTGCACATAAGCAAGATTCAGGAACTGAAGAAACTGGGATACCTGAGCACAACGAGCATCTATCCTCCCGACAACTTTCTTCTGAAGGAAGAAGGAATACTCTACTACTACAACGTGTATGAAATTGCACCATACGCTCTCGGAGCAACGCAACTGACAATAAGTTACAGCGACCTCGACGACATTCTGCGCGACGACTTCAAGGACAAGTACAGCGACTCGTCGATAAAACGTGTTATAAACTATTATTCGAAAGAAAAATGATTGATATTATCACAAAATATTTTCCCAATCTGACCGACCGTCAGAAAGAACAGTACGAAGCCCTCTACGACCTCTACACCGACTGGAACGCGAAGATTAACGTAATCTCGCGCAAGGACATCGAGAATCTGTACGAACACCACGTCCTTCATTCTCTGGGCATAGCCAAGGTCATCAATTTCAAGCCGGACACAAAGGTAATGGATTTTGGCTGCGGAGGCGGATTTCCGGGCGTGCCGCTGGCAATAATGTTCCCCGACACACACTTCCACCTTATCGACAGCATCGGTAAGAAACTGAAGGTTGCCGGCGATGTTTCGGAGAAGATAGGACTGAAGAACATCGATTTCTGCCATTGCCGCGGCGAGGAGGAGAAAGGCAAGTTTGACTTTGTTGTGAGCCGCGCCGTGATGCCGCTTGGCGACATGATTAAGATTGTGCGCAAGAACATAGCAAAAGAGCAGCGCAACGCCCTTCCAAACGGCGTCATCTGCCTGAAGGGCGGCGAACTGGAGAACGAGACAATGCAATTCAAGAACCACACCACGATAACAAGCCTCAGCAACGAGTTTACCGAGGAATTCTTCGAGACAAAGAAGGTGGTTTACGTCTCACTTTAAAGCAAAAAACAAAATGCTAAACATTCACACCGTTCGCTGCAACGAATTGCAGGAAAACTGCTACATCGTTTGGGACGAGACCAACGAGGCGGTAATCATCGACCCCGGAATGCGATATGCCAACGAGAAGGAAGCCGTCAAAAAGTTTATCAACAATAACAACTTGACGCTCAAACACATGCTCAACACGCACCTGCATTTCGACCATTCGTGGGGCATCAGCTTCATCAATCACGAATTTGGACTGAAGCCCGAGGCACACGGCGGCGACATCGAAATCTATCAGCATCTCGACCAGCAGGTTGTAATGTTCATGGGCGATGAATCGCACGAGGAAATCGTTCCGCTTGGCAGATGCCTTAACGAGGGTGATACGGTTGCGTTCGGCTCGCATGCGTTCAGCATCATCGAAACGCCGGGACATACCAACGGCGGCATCTGCTTCTATTGCGAGGCAGAGAAGGTGCTCTTTACGGGCGATTCGCTCTTCCGCATGAGCATCGGGCGAACCGACTTTCCGGGCGGAAGTTACGAGGCTCTCTCTCGCGCGCTGAAGACAAAGGTAATGACTCTGCCCGATGATGTTACGGCATACCCCGGTCATGGTCCGGAGACCAACATCGGCGAGGAAAAACTAATGAATCCTTATATTTAAAACATACCAAAAATGAGCAAGCAAGTTTTCATAGCAGGACCGTGCGTAATAGAGTCGGCAGAATGTCTCGACATCGTTGCGCAGGAACTTGTAAGAATAAACAAGAAATACGGCATCGACATAATCTTCAAAGCATCGTTCGACAAGGCTAACCGAACTTCGATATCGAGTTACCGCGGTCCGGGGCTCGAAAGGGGCTTGCAGATGCTTGCCGACGTAAAGCAGAAATACGGTCTGCGACTTCTGACAGATATTCACGAGAGCCATCAGGCTGCACCAGCCGCCGAGGTGGTTGACGTGCTCCAGATTCCGGCTTTCCTATGCCGACAGACCGACCTTTTGGTTGCCGCTGCAAAAACCGGAAAGACGGTAAACATAAAGAAGGCGCAGTTCCTTTCGGGACTCGACATGCAGTTCCCCGTAGAGAAGGTGCGCGAGAGCGGAAACGACAACATCTGGCTTACCGAGCGCGGAAACATCTACGGATACAACAATCTGGTGGTAGATTTCCGCAATATTCCTGATATGAAACAGTTTACGCCAACCGTCATAATGGACTGCACGCATAGCGTTCAGCGTCCCGGAGCAGCCGGCGGAAAGACTGGCGGAAACCGCGAGTTTGTGCCATCTATGGCTCTGGCTGCCAAGGCGTTCGGTGCAAACGGATTCTTCTTCGAGACACATCCCGACCCGGAGAAGGCTCTTTCGGACGGTCCGAACATGCTGTATCTTAACGAGTTGGAAGAACTCATCGGAAAACTCATAGAAAAGTAACAAGACGATGAGCAAGATAAAGGAATATGCCATAAAATGCCTGCAAGATGAGGCTCAAGCTCTGCTCGACCTCATTCCGCAACTTACCGACGATTTCGACAAGGCTGTTGAAATCATTCTCAACTGCAAAGGCAAACTGGTTATTACTGGCGTGGGCAAATCGGGACACATAGGCGCGAAGATTGCCGCAACGCTTGCCAGTACGGGCACACCGTCGTTCTTCATAAACCCTCTCGATGCCTATCATGGCGACCTCGGAATGATTCGCACGGGCGATGTGGTTATGGCTATCAGCAACTCGGGCATGACCGACGAGCTTCTGCGCATAATTCCGTATCTAAACGAGAATGACATTCCGGTTATAGGCATGTCGGGCAATCCCGAATCGCTTCTTGCCAAGCACAGCACATGCCACATCTGCATAAAGGTGAAGCGCGAGGCTTGTCCGCTTAATCTTGCGCCTACGTCATCTACCACCGCCACACTTGCCATGGGCGATGCCATTGCCTGCGCCTTGATAGAAATGCGCGAGTTTAAGGCAACGGACTTTGCTCAGTTCCATCCGGGCGGCTCGCTCGGCCACAGACTGCTGACGCGCGCCAAGGACATTATGCGCAAGGAGAATCTGCCTATCGTTCCGCCAGAGATGAAACTGAGCGAGGCGATAACGCACATAAGTCAAGGAAAGGTGGGACTGGTGATAATAATGACTGGCAGCCGCATAGACGGTATTGTTACCGATGGAGACGTGCGCCGAGCAATGCAGAACAATCAGCAGAACTTCTTCAACCTTAGCGTGAGCGACGTGATGACGAAGAAGCCGAAGACTATCGCCCCAACGGTTAAGGTGGACGATGTGCTGCGGACGCTTCACAAGAACAAAATCCACTCACTTCTGGTAGTTGACGAGGAGATGAATCTGCTTGGCATTGTTGACGAATTCGACTGCTTTATATAAAAAAATCGCCGTTCCTGTATCTTGCAAGAACGGCGATTTTTTTGAAATGTATCTTAGTTTATGCCTTAAAGAAAATAAAGACAAGCAATCTAAAAATTATAAGGAATGCAAAACAAATCAGGATAATTGTCCTTCTGTTCTTTTTTCGTCTTTCTTTATCATCTGCATCGCGCAAGTACGAATTGCGGTCTATTCTTGTCTGATAGCCATTGCCGTCGGTACCTGAATTTGCAGAAAAGGAAATGCCGGCCTCATCGTTTGTAGAAACTCCGCACGACTTATCAGACATCTCTTCACATTCAGAATTATTCTCGCGACGAAGGCGATGTTTTTCGAGCATATCTCTGTAACTCTTCATCACGTCCGACTCGTTTTTGTACAACTCGTCAAACTGTGCCTTGAACCGAAGATAGATAGAATCATCCTTTCCGCGAACAATTCCGAGATAATTGATTTTACCCCTCAGAAACTTGCTCACCTCTATGCTATAGTAATACTTATGATAATCCTTCTTTCGGTTGTTTCGATACGCACAGCAGCAAGCCGCCTCATAGCCGTATTTCTTCCAGACAAACAACAATGTGCGAATCTCGCGGATGTAACGGCGCGAAACGTTTAACTTCTTGTTTACAACGATGCCCGTAACCTCCTGATGGCGTGTTTTAGACTGCAAACGAACCTTCTTTTGGTTTATAACGAAGCCGTATGACGAGATTATCTCCTTAATTCTGTTGTAGAACGCACCGTTGAAGTCGAACACGTTTACATCCGAACTGAACGTGATATCGTCGGCATAGCGCGAGAATGTTACGTTGTTTTCGGCAGCCACCTTTGCAATATCCTCGTCCATCTGGCGGCACACAAAATTAGAGAGCAACGGCGATGTTGGGAATCCCTGCGCCAAAACGTCAACACCATCTTTGCGATAGGTGCAAAGCCCCGAAATAAAGTCTACGGCAAACGGCGAGAACTTGAAAGGCTTTGCCGAAAGGACTTGCTTTACCTGCTCGCGCGTAATGCTTGGAAAGAAATTGCTAAGGTCGATATTCAGCACGAAATTCTTGCCAGTATGCAGCGCGGCATTATCGGCAACAGAGCGTCCTTGCACAAACCCATAAGCCCACGGAGTTGCTTCCTCGTACGATTGCAGAATTTTCAGAATAGCCTTCAATCGCACTCTAAAAGCAGGCTTCGGGGCAACAATTTCTCTAAAACCACCCTTTCGCTTTGGAATGTTGAATATTCTTAATCTGTTACAATCATCTTTCGCTGTATCAACATTATAATTTAACTGAGAAACATTCTCCCATTGTATAGGTATACCATCACACAGATAACCATTATTACTATTTGTACATAGCCAATATGGTTCTCTCTTAACATCATTGAAAGCATCATATAATATCTGCGCAAGTTGCTTTGCCGATTCCAAGTTTTTCAGCTGTCTATCAACAGTTTCCTTGTCGATTTTCAAATTTTGTTTTTGGCGTATCATAGGTTATTTTTATAAAAAGAAAAAGGAACGTTCCCTCATTACTTATAGTAGTGAAATGAACATTAACACTACTATGATATAGCTTTGTAAAAAAGCTCTGGCGAATGCACCAGATTACTTCTAATATCTTTGGGAGCGTTCCGATTGTGCAAAAATACACAAATTTTCTATATCTGCAAAAGAATGGTTTTCAAAATACAATAAAAAAATCCATCTTTCTGCGCCAAACTCTTGACTGTCGAAAGACGGATTTCTCATTTTCTATTTATTAACCACATTTATCGGTTTGCCATCAATGTATGCCTTTACGTTTTCAACGCATTGCGACATAAGCCTCTGGCGCGCCTCGGTTGTTGCCCACGCAATGTGCGGAGTGATGTAAGCGTATTGGCAGCGGATTAGCGGATGGTCTTTTGATGGCGGCTCAACGCTCAGCACATCGGCTCCATAGGCGTAGATAACGCGCTCGTTTAGACATTGGGCAAGTTCCTCGTCGTTTACCAGCTGACCGCGTCCCGTGTTTATCAGCATAGCCGTGTTCTTCATCTTCTCTATGGTGTTGCGGTTCATCATCTGGCGAGTGCTGTCGGTAAGAGGGCAGTTAAGGCTCACGAAGTCGCAGGTAGACAGCAGTCCTTCGAACTCGGCCTTGTGTATGCCCGTATGCGAAAGTTGCAGCGGCGTTTTTGAAGTGTAGGCATACACATCCATTCCGAAAGCCTGAGCAATTCGGGCCGTAGCCATTCCGGTGTTGCCCAATCCGATGATGCCCATCTTCTTTCCGTGAAGTTCGGTGAGCGGAGTGTTCCAGTAGCAGAAATCGGCATTCTGACTCCAACGGCCGTAGCGGTTCAGGTCGGCATAATGCTCAACATGGTTTGTAACGGCAAGAATAAGGGCGAAAACCTTCTGCGCCACCGACTCGGTGCTGTATGCCGGAATATTGGTAACCACCACGCCAGCCTCTTTTGCCGCCTCGGTGTCTACCACGTTGTAGCCGGTAGCCGTAACGCCAATGTATCTCAGACTTGGCAGAGCCTTTATGTGCTCAGCCGTGATTACCACCTTGTTTGTCAAGATTATGTCGAAGCCGTCGGCGCGGCTCAGCACGTCCGAAGCGTCGGTACGGTCGTAAACCTTTACTTCTGCAATTTCTTCAAGTCCCTTCCACGACAAGTCGCCCGGATTGAGGGCATATCCGTCGAGAACAACAATTTTAGCCATATCAATCAGTTTTTACATTTGAATGCAAAGTTACATTTTTTTTGAGAAAGAACGGCATTACTGCCTTTAGAATGATTTGAATACCAAATCGGAACAAGAGAACCAAGGCTGCGCAGAAAACCCGAACGAAACCCGAAGGCATCCCGAAGGATTAACTGCAAACTTCGTATTCTTTTTTCATATCGGGAAGAAGACGTTTGAGTTGGTTTACCGACGGAATGAAACTCTTGTATTCCGTTAGGATGAACTTCTTTACAAGTTCGAACTTATCCTCGAAGTCGTTGTCGCGGCAGAGGCGCAGGAAGACTACGCCACGGATTATCTGCTCGGGAGCCGTGATGCCGCGGATTATCTTAACCCAGTCGGGATAGGCTTTGATATCTGAGCAGAGTCTTTCCCACAAGAACTGTGGAGACGAATAGTCCTCTACAAAGTCGCCGAACTTTTCTTCGATAAACTGCCATGTGGCAAGGCAGAGTTTCCTTACGTCATCGTCGTTAATACATTCACTATCATTTAGTTTAACGATTTTCTTCGGAAGCTCTAGTTCTATCGTTCCTTGGTGGTCGCCATCGCGCGATTTTAGCGGAATATCAACCTTTTGCATCCATTCTTCTACTTTGTCGAGGCGGATGCTTGGCGGATTGATGCAGAGCCGTCCGTTCTTGTCGACCGTAAACGAGAAGATGAGGTTGCCCACATCGGTAGGGCGCGTATAGTAGAACACGTTTTTATAGCGATGCACGTTGCAGAAGCCGTGATTGCGGAGGCAGGCATCGAGATAGCTGCCTACAATCTCTATGGTTTGCTTTTGTAATTGGGCGTTTTCTGCCTTTTCTTTGTTATCTTTCTTACCAAAGAAAAAGTTCATAAGTTGTTGCAGACCTCGATTTTCCTTTGCATTTTCTTCGCTATCGAGCAAAGCCGAAAGTTCCTTGTTTACCTGCTCTGGCGGAGTTGGCACAAATTTCTTTGCCGTCTTCTTTTTAGGTTTATCTGTTGGGGCAGATATTGGCGTAAAGTTTTTTGCGACCATTGCCCTTATCTTCTCCATCTCTGCCTCTTCGTTTGGCGAGTCCATGCTGTATTTTGGCTCGATGGTTGGAAGAAGTTGCTTCAACTTTTCGTAATCGGAGCTGAAATTTCCGCCCCAAAAGTTAGCCCCGTATTCTTGAAACATATCATCTACATACTTGAATTTCTCCTCGAATTTTGGGTCGTTGCAAAGTTTTGATATAATCAGCCCTCTGAAATATCCGTCATACATTCCAGAAAGTACTGTATCATCATTGTAATTCCAATCTATGTCCTCCGATATAAATTCTTCTATCTTTCGGACTATATTTGGCAAATACAGATATGTTTCTACAAACTTCTTGGCTGTACCAAAAAGATGATCAAAAAAATAATCAACAATCATATTAACGTCATTCACGGTTTCGATAACGGATTCATGACACTTTTCCAAGTAGGTTTTATCTACGACAGTTGTACGAAATACTGTTTTATTGTCGATAATTATCCCACGACCCGGTAACTGCTCCGTATCGCCTATACATTCAGAAATATATGGTTCAATTTCTTTTATAGTCATTTCGATACTAAAAAAATCGATTTTTCCACTCTCAAAACACATATCAAATATTATCTTGTATTGTTCGGTATCAAGCACATAAGCCGGGTTATACCCAGACTTATATGCCTTCCAGCCAAGAGGTTTTAAAACCTCGTCAAGTCGTTTAAAAACGATTTTCTTTTTTTCACTCTTTAGCATATTTATAATTACAAAGATTTTGTTATTGTATTTTTGTTTTATTCAAAGTAAAAAAACAATAGCGAAGATAACAAAAAAACAGAAATAAACATTTCTTTTCACATGAAAAACAAAAAAGAGCAACCATTATCTGATTGCTCTTTTTAGCGGAGAGGGAGGGATTCGAACCCCCGGAACGTCGCCGTTCGGCGGTTTTCAAGA
>R24__coassemble_278_pt1 | contig 37491 bp, 19 predicted proteins | sample R24__metabat2_low_PE_011 | metagenome-assembled genome bin R24 | reverse complement strand
CTAACAGAGTTATTACTTATATTTGCAGCAATAAAGTAACTAATATGGCTAAAGAGAATCCCTTTGTCTTTGGCAAGGCTGCCGAAGGCTCTTATTTTACAGACCGAACGGAAGACACCAAGCGCCTCACCGCCAACCTTACGCACGGCATAAGCACAATTCTTATCTCGCCGCGCCGTTGGGGAAAGACATCGCTCGTAAAAAAGGTTATCGGCGACATTGGCAAGAGACGTACAAGCACTTCGGGCACAGAAATAAAATGCGTTTTCATCGACATCTTTCAATGCAAGTCGGAGTACGAATTCTATCATTCCTTTGCATCGGCTGTAATAAAGCAGACTTCTTCGAAACTCGAAGAATGGGTAGAGATGGCAAGGACATTTCTGTCTAACATCTCGCCGAAATTCTCGTTCGGCTCAGACCCGCTGAACGACTTCTCGCTCTCGTTCGAGTGGAATCCGCAAGACGATACGGAAAGCGACATTCTGCAACTGCCCGAGAAGATTGCGCAGAAGAAAGGCATAAGGATTGTGGTGTGCCTCGATGAGTTTCAGCAGATTGCCGACTTCTCGGATGCCGTTACCTTCCAGAAGAAGCTGCGCTCGGTGTGGCAGCATCAGCAGAACGTTACCTACTGCATGTTTGGCAGCAAGAAACATCTGATGGAGAACATATTCAACGACAAGAGTATGCCTTTCTACAAGTTTGGCGACATGATGTTTCTGAAGAAAATAGATACCGAGGAGTGGGTTGATTTCATCTGCAAGAAATTCAACGACAGCGGCAAGAGCATAACAGCCAAACAAGCCGCCACGATATGCGAGGCAACCGAGAATCTGTCGTCGTACGTTCAACATTTGTCGTGGCTGGTGTGGTACAAATGCGACAAGACCGTTACAGACAGCGACATAAGCGGAGCGATAGACGACCTTTTGGAGCAGAACAAGGTGTTTTACCAAAGGGAGGTTGAACAGCTGTCGGAACTGCAAGTAAATTTTCTGAGAGCCGTAGCCGACGGGATATCGTCAGGCTTCAGCCGCAGGGATGTGATAAAGAAATACCGTCTGATATCGTCCCCCAACATTCAGTCGGTAAAAAAATCGTTGCAAAAAAAGGATTTGATAGACATAGACGGACAGACGGTAGCCATCAACGATTCCCTTTTCAAACTGTGGCTAAAACGCCAGAAGTTTTACGAATAAGGCTTTCGCGAATTTGTTGATTTTGCTATTAAGGCGAATTTTCGCGACCGATCTATGGTCGAGCGCGGAATTTCGGCAAAAGCAAGAGGACATAGAAAAACCCGAACGAATCCCAAAGGCATCCCGAAGGATTAGTCCCCGAATTCGCACAGGAATCAGGACTTTTTCAAGTTTTAATTTTCAAATTTCTCTCCGAATTGTCAATTTTGAATTATGAATTACCTACCTCACTCGAACCTTACCCCTTGCTATCCCCTTGCTATCCCCTTACTACCCCCTTGCTATTGTCGCACAAAACAATATACAAACAAATGGTTCGGATATTCAAATTTTTAAATTTGTTAATTATTGCAGATTCATCATTAAGAAATATAAAACAGTTTTGAGTAAAAAAAAGAGATTTTTATAACAAGAAAATTTTGTCGGTTAGATTTTGTGGATTATTTTTGCACCGCAAAAGACGGACGAGGGGATTCCGAAAACCCGTTACCGTTGAACATTTTCAATTGAATTAGAGTAGGAAAAACATTAAAACTAAAACATGAAAAGAATTATTCTTTCTGCACTTGTTGCAGTATTTTCTCTATGCGCAAACGCACAGTATGAGGCTGAGGAAGGCGATATCGCAGTAGAGGTTGGCTTTAACCCATTCTCAAACAGTTTCAACACTATCAAGTTGAATGGCGGTTCTATCAACGCAAGATACTTCTTCTCTGACAAGAACGCTGCTCGCGTAAACCTCGGATTCGGATACAGCAGTTCATCTGACAAGATTGAGAAAAAAGACGTAAGCAAGTACTCTGGTTCATTCTCTATCGACTTGGGTATTGAAAATCACTTTGCTTCAGTTGGTCGTCTTGACTTGTACGCAGGTGGTCAGCTTGGCATCGAGACTACATTCGGAGGTGCAAAACTTGGCGACACAGAAATTTCGGGCGTTTGTCTTGGAACTGGCTGGACTATGGGAGATAGCAATTACGACAATTGCTCTACTATATTCAGCCTCAGCGCTTTCACTGGTGCAAACTTCTTCATCTACAAGAAGCTTTATGTAGGTGCTGAGTTCGGTTTGTCATTCACAAGACGCGCAACCAAGGATTATGAAGTGAAATATGAAAACAAAACAGAAAAACACGAAACCAACTGGAGCAACAGTTCTATAGGTTTCTACTCAGAGCCTGCACTCCACCTTGGATGGGTATTCTAAAACGAATAAGAATTTGTGATTATATACGAGACTGGCAGAGCCTTTGGTTTCTGCCAGTTTTTTGTTTATGCCCATTTAGTGTCGATTTACAAAAATCAACATCAGACAATCTTTTTCAAGCCACTTTTCTGCCTTGAAACAAATGTATTTTGTATTTTTGCCACTCAATTATGGCACATACACGCCAAAGCATGACATAATAACGCAGACATCTACAGCAAAAAAAATGAGAGCAATACCGATAAGCATCAGCAAACTGACAAGCGCAACATCTTACATTATAAACAAGCGCAAGCGAGGCATCTGGCTGCGCTCATTCCGCATCTGGCAGCACCGGCCACACAGAGTAGACCCGATGTCGGACGAGAGCCACGAGTGCGCATCGTGCGGCACAACATTCGTGGGCAACTACTGCCCTCGTTGCGGTCAGTCGGCCGGCATTGGACAGTTCTCGTTTACCAACACCATACAGTTGTTTCTTAACGTGTGGGGCTTTGGAAACCGTAGTATGTTCCGTAGTATACGCGACCTTATTCTGCGACCGGGATACATGATTCGCGACTATCTGAGAGGTATGCACTCGGCATATTTTCCGCCGTTCGAGATGTTCTTTATTATGGCAACCGTATCGCTGCTGGTTGAATCGGGTTTCGTGCCTGACAAGAAGCACAAGGAAGAGTCGGCAATAGAGGTGATGGTAGACGATAACGAGTCGAAGAAGATTCTGCAAGAAGAAGGCATCGACCCTAATAGCGACGTAGTAATATCGATAAAAAACAACCAGAAGGTGTTGAAGGGATTGAGGCACTACACCTCGGCTTTCTTCGAGTTCTACAAGTCGAACCCTACGGTGTCGCATCTATTCACTATGATTCTGCTGTCGGTGCCTATGTTCTTTTTCTTCCGCACCACACCAAATATCGAGCGGCTAAGGTTCTCGGAGTTTGTGGTGGCGCTTGTGTATATATCCAACTCGTACAGCATTTTTTCGATAGCGGGGCATCTGTTAGGCTCAAGAATACTAAAACTGATGGCAATTATGATGATTCTCATCACGCTAAAGCAGCTGACGGGCTATTCTAAGCGCCGTGTTTTGGTCTATATGATGCTGACAGTCATCATCTCTTTCGTTAGCTTGCTGGCTCTTATTGCCGCCGCTTTATATGCGGTTTATCTGTTGGCTTAGAGTTGAGTTCGAGAAAGAGAGGAGTGCCTTTATCTGCGACTACTTCCCTTTCTCCTCATTGTCTTTTTGTTCGGCTGCCTCCATTTTCTTGTAAGATATATACATAGCAAGAAGTTTTGTAAGGAATTTGCCTTTGGATATTTTTTCATCCTTACAAATCAAACTATTGTTGGTCATTTCGTGCAGTTTGTTGTAGAATTCGATAGATTTAACACTATACCTCAACTTCCCAATCTGAATTAAGAATGGGGCATCCAGATAGTTATCTTTATCATTACCACGAGAATACAATTCTATTTTCTCGCCATTTGACAATTTAAAGTCTATGCCTACATATGTATATGACGTAGATATAATGAAACTGCCAAACAAAGCCAAGTTAACGAAATCTGAAGGCATAGAATATAAGCTGTCGGCATATTGATATAACTCATCAACTGTTGGCCTTTTACCGAAATGAAACAAAAATTTAGTTTTATGGAATTCTTTAGACTCCTTGTCCCTTAGTTTTTCAAGGTAAAACTCTTTATAATTGGCAATATCCAATGAATCTATCCCTATTTCTTTGAGGCTTTCAGGCATTCCATCTGTCGATGGTTCTATATTTTTCATCAGTTTCTTAACATCACTACTTTTTATTATCCTTGGCAAGTTCTTAAGTGACTTGTCATTACTAATCGAATCCTTTGCATCTAATTCGCTTAGCACAAAAATACCGTCTTTAATTTTATATTTTGCAGTATGTACAGCACCTCCTCCTAAACAAAATACATCTGATAGTTTTATTGTAAATTCAACGACATCACACTTTTCATGCGGATTGATTTTAGAACGTTTCTGGATGGCTGTAATCCTATTATTCTTAAATAAAAACAACTCATTAAAACAAGACAAATAATATTTTTCTGGATATTTCAGAGTATGATAAAAAGAAGAGTACCTTTCGGGATAATGCCTAATAGCATAATAATCACCAGTATATGGCTGACTCGTAAAAAAAAGAATTCCATTTTTCTGCTTTTCTATACCAAACAAATACATCGGTGAGGTGAAAAGGGTATCAACTTTTCCATCAGTACGTCTTGCGATACCATAGTCGTCAACATACTTTCCACGCTTATTTTTTATGACATAATAAACTTGGTTGTTTACCTTCACGGTATCGTTGTCTAAATTTGCCTTCGAAAAGGCTTCTGGCAACAAGAAAAAAGAAAAAGACAGTAATAGAAATAGTCGATTCATAAATTTAGAAATTATTTTCTGCAAAGAAAAGTATTTTTTCATAACAAGCAGTCATAAAGCAAATAAATTCAACAAAAAACGCCTTGAAAGCCGAAAGGCAATCAAGGCGCGAAACCCAACCCCAAAAAGTGGGATTCTTATTTGAACTTTAATGTTATGTTTCCGTTTACCGGGCCGTCAACCCACTTTGCCTGCGACTGAGGGCCGCACAAGTCGGTTGAATTGACCTTGTTTCGGGCTGGCGCGATGACGTTCAGCACCGAGATTCCAGTTTCAGGGAACGTCCACAACTGGCGGTCGCGACCGTCGCGTGGCTGATATACACCGATGTATACGTCTGGAGTGTTGTTCTTCAGACAGATTGTGCCTTCGGCTGTTTCGATGTTCATCCAATCAACGTTATCGAAATAGCCCTTGAACTCGGGATAAGTGAACGACTCACCCGGAATTGGGTCGTTATAGTCGTTCTGCCAAAAGCCGTACTTTGTTCCCTTTATGCGATTCTGATAAACGCGGTAAGGACCGCTTCCAACCCACGACTTGCTCTTTACTTTTGTCTCGGGATAGTCGAAGGCGATGCCCATCATATCCACAACTCCGCTAAAGTTGTATGTATACTGAAGATTTACCGAACCATCGGGCGCAAATGCCCAGCGAGCCTTGTCGATGTTTCCGAGTTTGTACTGAGCCGTAACAACAAGGCTGTCGCCACTCTCCTCCTTCAGGAAGCCTACAAACTGGGCAGCCTCTGGAAACAGTTCGTACAAACGTTCTTTCTGCTTTGCGTCCTTGTCGTCGTGGTTGTAGAACTGGTCCATAGAACGGTCTTCGCGGCGCACAACAACGGCACGAGGACCGTTTGAGAAACTGAACGACTTTCCGCCAGCCTTAACACCTAAGAGATAGCCGTTCTTCTTGCTGAACGAATATTCGGCATCGCCAGCCTTTACGGTAAGAACCGTATCTGCCTCCGAAGTCTGAGCCTTTGCGCCCGACTTGCCGGCAATCCACGGCTGGTTCTTTACAGGATAGCTCCAAGTGAAGAGCTCGTTTCCGTATTGGTCTGATGCCGTGATATAGAGAGCCTCTGCACCATCGCACTTGTCAACAGGAAGCTTGAGCGAGCCAAATGAATGAGGCGCAACATCCGGCCCCTTCAGCTCGCCGCCCTTGACAACGGTAAACTCGCCGTTCTTTGCCTTGCCGTTCTGAGCGGCAAACTTAACCCATTGCCACTTGAACTTGCACTCGTTAAGATTGGTAAAATCGTATCGGTTCTCGATATTGATGATGCCGTTCTCGACCGTAACCTGAACAGGACTCCAGATTTCTTTTACGGTATAATAGCTGCCCTCCTTCTCGTAGTGAGGACCAACAAGGCCGTCGCATCCATAACTGCCCACGTTGTCGATGAAGCCGTTCATGTCAACGCGCTTAACGCCCTCGTCAACCAACGCCCAGAGGAAGCCTCCGGCACAACGTGGATGCTTGTACATCATCTTCCAGTAGTCGTCGAGACCTGCTCCGTGGCCACCGTCGTACAAACCGTGAAGGAACTCCGTAGGCATAAATATTTCGGGCTTGCGAAGATAGTTCTGCGTTTCGCCGTAAGAGCGGTAGTGCATAGTCTCGAATCCTCCGAAGTTGCCCTGCGGATGGATTACGGGACGCTTCTGAGGGTCGTAGAGATGGAACTCGCCGTTAAGCTCGTCGTTCCAGCCTTTTTCGTTTCCGTTGCTCCACCATATCACCGAAGGATGGTTTACATCGCGCGTAACCATCTCTTTTACAAGAATCTTGCCCACGGCTGTCTCGTGATGACCGTGCCAGCCAGTCAGCTCGCTCATTACATACAGTCCGAGCGAATCGCAGGCATCAAGAAATTCGGGGTCGGCAGGATAATGGCTCAGGCGAACGGCATTCATGTTCATGCTCTTGATGAGGACGACATCCTCGATGTTCTTTGCCTTGCTGAGCGTGCGACCGCTCTCTGGACGGAAGCTGTGTCGGTTCACTCCGCGCACCTTCATCTTCATGCCGTTGATGTAAAGTCCGTCGTTGGCACGAACCTCGATGGTGCGGAAGCCGAACTTCTCTTTCTCAAGATGCAGTTCCTTTCCGTTTTTATCAATAAGTGTGAATCGGGCCTCGTATCTTACGGGCTTCTCGGCACTCCACTGGCTTATGCCCTTTACGCTGAAATCAACGTCGCAGCGGTCGCTTCCGACTCTCACGGCAGTTTCGTTGCTGCCCATCTTCTTGCCATTCATGTCGAAAATCTCGGTGCGTATCTTTGCACCTTCAAGAGCGCGGTTAAGTTCGCAGATGGCGATAAAGTGTCCGTCGGCCTTGGCATCAATAGAAATCTGATGGATATTGAGAGCCGGGCGAGCCACCATGAACACAGGGCGAATAAGTCCGCCAAAGTTCCAGTAGTCGGCACGACGCTCCGAGAGGTTTACGCCGGCGTTCTCGCTCTCCTTGCTAACCTGAACGGTGAGCACATTTTTCTTTGAGCCGAAGAAGACGCGGTCGGTCACATCGGCTGTAAAGCGATAGAATCCACCCTGATGCAAGCCAACAGCTTTTCGGCCGTTAATCTGCGCCTTGCAGTCGGTCATGGCAGCCTCGAACACCAGATATACTTCCTTGCCGTTCCACTCGGCAGGGAGGTTGAACTCGTACTTGTATTCGCCCTTCTCATCGGCTATGCCTTCGGGAAAGGCCTTTCCGTAGAACTTCATTCCGTACTGGAATGTTCCGAAGCCCTGACACTCCCAGCACGAAGGAACTCCTATTTTTGTCCACTTGCCCGAGTTGTTTCCGCCCGAGCACTTAAAGTCCCATTGAACCATATCGTCGCAACCATGGCCGCTAAGATACTGAACCTGAGTTGTTGGTGGAATGCCTGCCCACGCTGCCGAAGAGAGCGCGAGGGCAAGGATTCCGACAAAAGATTTTCTGTTTATCATTACGGTTTTCTGTTTATCGTGTATAAAGTTTCAAATGCAGACGATAGTCGCCCTCGGTTGGGGCAAACTGCTTTAGAACGCCCGGACCGCAACTGCTGTTGCCAAGTCCCATAACGGCGGCGTTGGTCTCGACCCATGTGGCTGACGATTCAGGAAGGTCGCAATCGTGCGTGCAGGCAAGCAACTCCTCGGTGCTGAACGACAGGGCTGAGAACGAGAACTGTTTCTCGACTGCCTGAATGGTGATACCGCTCTTGTCTTTGGCATTCTTCTTCAGGATGAGATAACTTGCGTCCTCGTGGTTTCCGTTATCCTGCGGACGCGGATAGTGTGTGTACTGAGCCGCCACCGAGCTGTTGTAGAGTCCTACGAAAGCCGACTGCTTTCTGTCGGGATAACTGTCGTGACTTCCGCGGGCGTAATAACTTATATTCTTGTACTGATTGCTGAACTTCCATCGCAAAGCATATCGCGGAAGAGCCGGAACAGCGCCTTCGGTCGTGAAGTGACTCTGAACATCTACGCAGCCCTTTGTATCGATGGTGTATTTTATGTTTGCAACAACCGAGCCGCTGGCAAGTTTCGCCGTCTGGCGCACAATTACCACTACGTTGCCGTCTGCCATCTGCTGCCAACTTATAATCTCGCCAGCAAGCGGAGCATCGAACAGATTGTTCTTCTTCCACTCCTTGTCGAGCCAGTTGCCGAAACCCTTGTCGTTGTCAGTAGATGCTCGCGAAACAGACAGTCTGCCGCCGCAGAAAATCTCATCGCCCTGCTGGGTAAGGCTGCGGAATGTTCCGTCGTTAAGAATCTGATAATTAAACGATTTCGATTTGATATTGATAATGCTGTCGGCGCGCGATGCCTCTACCATCTCGTCTGCCAACTTTACGACCGGAGCCACGGCAATATCGTTTTGAACGGCAAACTGAGCCGATGCCACCACAAATCCGGCAGGTGCCCACGAAGTGGCTTTCTTCAACTCGGCAGAAACGTTTATCTGAACGTTCTTTCCGCTGCCAATAAAGCGCGAGATGATGTCGGAAACTGCGGTGTTCACGTTGTAGAGCGAATCGGTCGGAGTCTTTGACAGAGTGCCTGCGCTCTCGGCCTTTACCGCGCCGTCGACCAAAAGCTGCACCTTTATGCTGTACGGAGCAAGCCCTGTGTGATGCTGGCGGTTGATGACAGAAATCTGCTTGTTGCTGCTCTTGTATCTGAATGTCAGAGGCTGATAGACGTGCTTAACCTCGTAATATTTCGGTGTGAGTTCGCGGTCGGACATCACGATGCCGTTAAGGCAGAAGGCTTTCAGGTTTGGCTTGTCGCCGAAGTCGCCTCCGTAGCAGACCTGAATCTTGCCGTCGTCGCGCTTGCGATAGATGCCTTGGTCTACCCAATCCCAGATGAATCCGCCCAACATTCGCGGATGCGAGTAAATCTCGTCCCAATACATATTCAGATTGCCCATTGCGTTTCCCATTGCGTGGGCATACTCGCTTGTCAACACAGGGCGGTTGTCGTTCTTGCGTTTGGCAATCTCGAGCAGACGCTCCCATCGTGCATTCTCGGCGCGTTCCTTGTCCTCGCCTTCGGGCACTCCCGGATTGAGATAGTCGTCCATCACGCGCGGATAGAATCGGCTTATCACATCAACCTCGCGAGGGTCGGGATTTCCGTCGGAGCCTTGAGCCCCTTCGTAATGAACCGGTCGGGTTGAGTCGAAGTTGTGAAGCCACGAAGCACAGGCGGCAAAGTTAGGTCCCCATCCGCTCTCGTTGCCAAGACTCCACATCACCACCGACGGGTGATTCTTGTCGCGCTCTGCCATGCGGCTCACGCGGTCAATGTAGGCGGCTGCCCATGTTGGGTCGCTAGCCAGAGTTCCGCGCAGTCCGTGAGTCTCCAAATCAGCCTCGTCGAGGACGTAGAGTCCGATACTGTCGCACAACTCGTACCATCTTGGAGTATCGGGATAATGACTTGTTCTCACAGCGTTGATATTCGCCTGCTTCATCAGTCTGATGTCCTGAAGCATACGCTCCTCGGTCATCACCCTGCCGAGTTTAGGGTCGTGCTCGTGACGGTTTACGCCGCGCATCTTTACAGGGCGACCATTTACGAGGAACAGCCCGTCGCGAATCTCTACTGTACGGAAGCCCACGTTCTGCAAAACCTGCTGAACGGTCTTTCCGTCCGAATCAATCAAGGCAAGGCGCAGTTTGTACAGATAAGGAGTCTCGGCCGTCCATCGGTTTGGCTTCTTAACCTGCATCTTCATTCTGCCCCACTTTCGGTAACCTCGCTGCGGAAACCACTCGTTCATGCGCGAGGCCTTGTGTTCGAGGTCGAGCACATCGGCAACATCAACCGTATCGGTAGCGATGGTTCTGCCGTTATCTGTAAGGACGGCGGCAAGGCGGTATGAGGAAACATCGAGCGTGTCGTCGGAAAGACGAAGTTCGGGGTCGATGCTGAGTGTGAAATCGCGATACTGCCTGTCTGCCGCCTCGGTGCGGACGGTATAGTCGGCGATGCAGAGTTGCGGATTGCGCAGAAGATATACGCTGCGGTGTATTCCGGCAAGACGCCAGAAATCCTGGTCTTCGAGATACGCGCCGTCGCTGTACTTGTAAACCTGAACGGCGATGGTGTTCTCGCCACTCTTCAGCATAGATGTTATGTCGAATTCGGCTGGCTCCATCGCGCCTTGGCTGTAGCCTGCCATCTCGCCGTTTATCCAGAGATGAAAAGCACTTGCCACGCCTTCGAAGCGGACGGAGATGCGGCTGCCGTTCCACGATGCCGGAACGCTGAACGTGCGCACATACTGTCCCGTAGGATTTCGTTCCTTGTAGGTGGTGTAGCTTTCTTTCGGCTCTTCCATCACAAAAGGCGGCTTAATCCTGAACGGATATCCTGCCGAGACGTAAATTGGCGTGCCGTATCCGCTAACCTCCCATGTTGCCGGTACTTTTATCGTCTTCCATGCCGAGCATTGTTCCCAGAAAGGAGCATCGCCCCACTTGAATGCACCGCCATCATCGCCAATGGCACTCGGCATCCAGTTGAACTTCCAGTCGCCATCGAGAAGGACGAACGAATCGCCATTCTGCTGAACGAAAGGAACGAAAGAAGCCCGCGCCGCCTCGCGATTGCGTTGCAGAATGTTCTGGTCTTCGATATCCGCAAGTTGCGCAAGAGCCGGAACGAATGCCGAACCAGCCACAACGCAACTCACAAACAGTTTCTTAATATTCATATCTAAAAAAATCTTTTACTCTACAATCAATGCATCGAAGGCGAGTCCCTTCGTGTCTTTTGCCGAAAGTTCTATCTTGTAGTGTCCGGCGTTGATGAACGAGCCTGTGGTGGTGTTTACAACCTTCCACTTGGCAGGCGTGTCGGGCAGCAGCATGTCTTGCTCAAAGAGAACGACGCCCTTGGCATCAATCATGCGCACATGAGCCTTAACCGGCTCGGCATTCTGATTCATGTACTTGAACCGGAGAGTGTATTCCTGAGCCAGTCCGGTTGAGATGTTCCAGACTATAGAGCAGCTTCCGCCTTTCTCGAAGAATACGCCCTTCTGCTTTTTGTGCTCTTTTATCGTCTTCTTGCCTTTTACTGCGGCATCTTCGGCCTCGTAGGTCATCTGCGCACGAACGTTGTCTTCCTTAGGCAAAAGATTTTCCGGCATCTTCTCGTAGACCTGCTTGTCGGCATCAGCCCAACTGAAGTTTTTGTCGGCTTCGAGTTTTGTTGTCTCGATGTTTCCGACAGAAGTATCGGCAGAGATTGCGATGGCTGAAATCACAGCCTCGCCCACCGCCACGCGAGGGAACGAGATACGGAGTTTTCCGTCCTTGGCACGAGAATAGACAACAAACTTGCAGAGTCCGGCAAAGCCTCGTTCTGCCCAAAGGTCGATGTTATGGAGTTTTACCGAATCGTTCACAGCCACGTCGAAGAGGCGGAGTCCTTCCTTGTCGGCAGTGTACGACTCGCCCCTACCTATCCACGGCTCAATCATGTACAGCTCGATGCGATAGTTTGTGGCGGCATCTGCCCCGACTTTGAATTCGTAATACAGCTGCTCGCGTCCGAAGCGGAACGACTGCATCAGTTTCATGTCCTTTGTGCCTCTGACGGGCGCGGATATGGTGCGCTGACTTCCAAGATAAGGCTGAAGATTATCGAAACGGTCGTCCCACGAGTGCGAAACGGCCTTGTTATCCTGATGCCAAAGCTGACCATACTCATCTGTATAATCATCGCCACCGCAGTTTATGCGATAGATGTAGTTCTGATTAGCCTCGCCCTTGATGCTCACCGCCTCGCGATGGCTGTCGCCCTGTGCAAGAAGCGACATCTTCGGAGATTCGGGCTTTGCGTAGTCCATTATCATATCTTCTGCCGCTGGCTTGCCGTTTTTGTAGCCCACAGCGCAGACTATACCATAACGTATGCCGATATTTCCGAACGACACGCGGCACTCGTCCTCTTTCTTTATTGCGGTTGCAAGATATTCATTTTCAGCCACATCGTTATAGAGTCTGACGGAATCACAGTTGGTATAAACTTTTTCGAGACTGATGATTCTAACCATCGGCTCTTTGCCGCCAATGGCACGGTAGAGATAGTACATATCCGACGGTTCTTCCCACGGAGTAACGATGCCTTTGTAGTTGTACGGGCCAACCTTGTCGATAAGGCGCAGAGCCTCATCGGGCTGACGGCGGCCGGGATTGTCGTGACTGCTGTAAATCCATTGGAATTGTCCGCAGACGCTATCTTTTGCCGACCATGCCTTGCGCATCTTCAGTTCGAGAAGATTGCAGGCGCGGTCTTCGGTATAAGCCTTTGTGTCGAGCGACTCGCTACCGTGAAAGTCGAGGGTTCGCCATGCGCCATACTCGCCATTCAGCAGTTGCTTGTCGTTCTTCAGTTCCTTATCGTACCTGTCGGGATGTCCGCCGTAAGTTCCGCTCCAGTTCTGAATTACGTTCCAATCCGTGCCCTCGCCGCCGTTGCAAGTCGTAATCAGTCGCATATTTGTTGCGGTTGGGTCCATCTGGCGTATGATTTCTGAACACTCGGCAGCAAAATCGCGCGGCAGAGTGCTCTCGTTCTGCAATCCCCAGAGCACGAGCGAAGGCGAATTGCGGCGTTCCTTAACCCACTGGCGCAGAAGTTGCTTGAAGTTGTTGCGGAAAGCCGGTGTGTCGTACCAGATGTGCGCGCTGAACTGCGGCCACCACACAATTCCACGCTTGTCCCATTCGTGCTGATAGAGCAGGTTGTGCGGATGATGCGCATCGCGGAACGCGTTGAATCCAAGGTCGGTAATCTGCTTTACGCGAGCCATTACCTGCTCTGGCGTGAAGGCATGACTCATTCCAAAGAGATGCTCGTATTCGCAAACTCCGTGAATGAAGACGGGCTTGCCGTTTATCATGAATCGTTTGTCGCCGTCCTTTCGGGTTAGCGGCCAACTTATGGTGCGGACGCCAAACGTAGTGTTCTCCTCGTCGGTTGTCTTTCCGTTGCGTTTTACGAGGGTGACAGCCTTGTATAAGTATGGTGAGGCATCGCTCCAGAGTTGCGGATTGTCCAACGTGCCTTTCTGCCTTACTGTTTTCGTCTCGCCGGGAGCAAGAACGACCTCGTCGGTAAGGCGCATCTTCTGAACGCCGTCGGCATTGCATATCTTGCTTATCAGTTGAATTTTCTGCTCGGCAGAGGAGTAATTCTTCACCTCGGTCTCGACGAAAATATCTGCCGAAGTGGCCGATGCCTTGTCGGTGTTCCACACATGAACGCCGAACGGCTCAACCCTGACCTCGTCGGTTATCTCAATAACAACGGGGCGGAATATTCCGAGCGGCTGCGAGCCTTCGCTGAATCCCCATTCTGAAGAGCATCCGCCGCAAACCCAAGGCATATCTTTTATTCCCGAAGGATGCTCGGCCAGAATCTCGATAGTGTTCTTTGCGCCCGACTTCAGGAATTTGCTAATTTCGTAAGTGTGAGTTACGCGTCCCATCGGCTGACGCTCGGCTACCTTAGAGCCGTTTACCGAGAGTGTTCCGTAACTGCCTACGCCTTCGAGCCTAATGAACACGTGCTGATTAGGCTTAATCTCGGGCACATCTACCTCGGTGCGATAAACGGCTGAACCGTGAAGATTGCCGTGAATCATCTGGCGCGCGCCTTCGTAAGTGTCCCAGTTGTGCGGAACGCTGACCGTCTTCCATTCTTGCTTGTCGATTTTCTTTCCGTCGTTGTCGAGAAGACAAGTACTCCAGTTGTCTTTCAGATTGATGAGGATTCTTCTGCCTTTGGCATCGGGCTCTGGAAAAGAAACGCGGCTCTTGCCCATCGGCTTGCTCGTTGCCACGGCTATTCCGCGCTGCTCGGCATTGTTTACGGCGCAATAGAAGTGATAGACCACGCCGTTGTGCTTTATCACATAACTCTTGTGAGCAAAAAGTTCGTCGTATGGCTTTGACGGATAAATAAGGTCGTCGCCCAGCCAGTCGTACCAATGAACAAGGTCGTAACTGCACGCAAAGGTGTTGTATGCCTTGTACGCTCTTGTTGGATTGAAAGCCGAGAAGTAGAACATTACGTAGAGGTCGCCAATCTTCTTTATCTGCGCATCGCCGGTGATTGTTCCGCTGCTCTCGTGCGAGAATACAGGATTTCCGTCGAAACGCTTCCACTTCTTCATATCCTTGCTGAGGGCTATGCCGATGCGCTCGCCCTTCCATTTTGTTTCGGGATTGATTCCGCCGGCGTTGTAGTACATAACGAAGGGCGCACCGAGTTTCTTGCTCTTGTCGAAATAGATTGTGCTCTTGTACTGAGTGAGTTTCTCCCACCACTGGGCGTCGGCATCATTATACGAAAGCAGAGGTGTCGCGAGCGACTGCCATTCATCGCCATTGGCTATCGGCTTCGATGTCCATGCCAAGCCTATGGAAAGCGGAGCATTAACGGCTTCGTAGCCAGTTCCAGGGCCGCCGATGTATGTCATCCAATTCTTGCCCTTGTACTTGCCGAGTTCTTCGTTGCCTTCCCAGTCTGTGTTCAATAGTCCGGGGAATCCGCCGCGCTGGTTGGCGTCCCAAAAGCCGTCGCGATATTTCAGGATACAGCCTACGGTGCGCCATTCAAGCAGATTGTCGCTCTCGGCAAGCCATGTTTCGTATCCGCGTCCGTCGGTTCCGCCCTTTCCGTTATATACGACGTATGTCATAAGCCACTTATTTCCTTCGCGGAAAACAGTCGGGCAGTCAATCTTGTGTTTGTTGTCGGCAGGCGCAACAACCATTCCGTACTTGTACGGTGTCTTTACTTCTTCGTAGATTTGCGCCATGCGCTCTTGCGTAACAACCTGAGCGCGTGCAAAGGCTGTTACGAGAGCAGCGAGTATCAATGTTATAGTTAGTCTGTAATATTTCATCTGAATATTGTTTCTTTAATAGAATAGCCAGTCTACCGACTTTGCACCGCCGTTCAAGCCTACATTGCGAGGCTCAAGTTTGTCGTTTGTCGCACCGAGAACCAAGAGGAATCCGTTTGGCATATTCAGTTTGTGGTGTCCTGCGCCAAAATGATAGGCATGAACGTTTACGAGCGGCATGTTTGCCAATCTTATTGAGTTTGACAGATAAGGCTCTGCCTGACCGTACTCGTTGGCTGTTGCGTCAATCTCGAGTTTCGGAGCCTGAGCATATTTGTCCTGCTCGTCCTTGAAGTAGCCTACAAGAATCTTTACAGGCTTGTCGGTCTCGAACTCGATGGCTGTGAGCACGCTCGAATTGCGTTGGTCGTTACAACTGAACTGAAGTGCGGTGAGTCCGTCGAGTTCAGGAGCAACGGCCTCAACTGCCGTGTTAGGCCGGTCGTTGAACAGGTCTGTTCCGACTTTCAAATCAACCTGTTTGTAATTGCTAATCCACTTGATGTCGGCCTTGTGCAGAGGCTTGTATTCCTTTGCCTTCATGTTTATCTCGCCCGACTCAACCTTCTTCAAGTAGTCGATATTCTTCTTGAAGTTGTCAAGTTCGTTCTGATAATGTACCAGCATCTCGCTCCAATGCTTGTTCTTGCCGTTCTCGCCCGTGATTGGTATGCGGCGCATCGTTGTCTGCATACTGTTGGCATAGAGATAACTGCCGTTTGTAAGACTTACAAGATTCTTGTAATACTCCAGGCTCTTCTCGAACAGCGGCAGAGCCTTGTCGAGGTCGGCAATGCGGTGTCCCCACTGATAGTCGAGCACATATTTGCAGGCCATAACCTTGTATGCAAATGAATATGCAAATTCGCGATAGCAATGAATATCGTTCTTCAGTCGCTCAAACTCGTCGCGGTTGGCGGAAACTGAGTTTATGTCGATGGCATCGATAGCCTTCACCGCTCTGTCGCCGTGATTCATCACTTGGTCAATGATGTCGAGAGGCAACTCGCCCTCGTGTGGAAGGAACTTCCATTCTTTCTCTACATACTCAATGAGTTTCTCGCCTTCTGGTCCACAACTCTCGTAAAAGCCGGGATAAACGGTATATTTATAAGGGTTTATAAGCTGGCTCGCAAACATTCCAAGCAGTAGGCACTGGCGGTTTCCTTCGGTTATGCCGAAACGGCGCAGCAACTTCGGAGCAATCTCGCCGCTCTGCTCATATGCCTTGCGGATGAGGTCGGCATTGGCATCGGTTGTTCCGTAGAACGATGCCAGTTCGCCGTTCCAAAAGTCGGCCTCGTCGCTGCGGTTGCGCTCAACCTTCCAAGCGTAGCGCGCCCAAGCCTTGTACCACATCCAGTCGCGGTATAACTGTTCCTCGCGCTTGCCGCCATCGAGTTTGTCGGCAGTATAAGGATAATCCCAGTACGATGCCTGCGGATACAGATGAAGTGCGTTTGCCCCATGAACGGCGTGCATTGCCATAACGGCGCGCTGAATGAAATCGGGCGAACTCCAGCGGAACGGCTCAAGATTTGCAAGAATATGCACGTTGCTGATATGGATGCTTCCGAGGCTGCTCAAGTCTTTGTGAATCTTAGACCACGGTCCGCGCGGCTGATATGTTGTAAGGCTCTCGCCGTTGTACTTGTGCATGGTGTAAAGATTCTTGTACAATGGCAGAGATGCGTCCATAACCATCTTGCAGTCGGTATCGTGAGCGCGGACAAGGATAGGCGGCTCGTCGGTGCGGCCGAGTTTCTTCAGTCCGTCCTTTACGCCGGGGATGATGGTCTTTGTAAACCACTCTACATCGTCGTCGTAAGTGTTCATTGCCTCGCCAAGGCATACGAGCAGACCTACGTTGCTGTATTTCTCAACAAAGGCGGCTATGCTCTTTCGGGTGTAGTCGCTAAGTAGCGGAGTAATCTGTCGGTTCCTGTCCTGAGTCTTAATCTTGTAATGCTCGGCAAACGGCTTTGAAACCAGAATATTATAGAACATCTGTATAACAAAGATGCCTCGTTTGTCGGCCTCATCGGTAATGAACTTGAAGATTTCTTCGTTCTTTTTGAATGTCTCGTCATCAACCTCAACGGCAAACGGATAGTCGGGCAGTTTTACGAGCGATGCAAACGGATGGCCGTTCCACAGATAAACGGAGTTCATCTTGTTGTGTACAAGCATGTCGAGATACTTAATCCACTGCTGCTTGTCGTACAGCCACGGAAAGAGTTCGGGCGTGTAGGGATATTCGTAAACCATTCTGCCCGGCAGAAGATAAGGTTTCTGAACACCGATGCACGTTCCGCGCAAAACCATCTCGGGAGCCTCGCTACGATATGCCGGAAAGTTGAAGTTCTTCTTGGCGATGTAGTTGTCTGCCAACTCAACACAGCCGTAGAGTGCTCCGCTGCCGTCGGCTCCGACGATTGTTGTCACGCCTTTCGAAGATGTGATGCTGTAGCCTTCTTTCTTCAGCGAATCGGCTCCTTCTTTAAGTACAAAAACAAGGTTTCCGCCTTTCGAAACGGGCTTTTTAGGCACGTTTCTGAAGACAGAAACCTTTATTCCCTGTTTGGCAAGAGACGACTGCAACTGCCCGGCACCAAACTCAATACGGTTCGAAGCCGACTTGCCCAAATATATACTCGCACTTTTTTGTGCCCTGATACTTGATGAAAATAATACAATAATGGTCGTCAGACCTACGATTTTACCTATATACCTCATTCAAAAATTAAAAAACAGCCAATAGTTAGTCAAAATTTCTCATTCAGGGGGTAAAGGTACAAATATTTTCAGAATATCAAGGAGAATCGTTTTTATTTTTTCACAAGAACGATTGTTGCGCCGTATGCTTTCGACCTTTTTTCCATGTATTTAAGGAAATCGTCTTTCTTCGAGATGTCGTGTTTTCCCTTTCGGCACTCCATTGTCGATACAACCGTGACGACGTTGCCTTGGGGCACTGCCGCGAAACTAAAACTGCCGAATTCCGACTCTTCCTTTAGCGGATTTGGCAATGCCTCAATCTTCATGTCGTCGGGGATTGATATGCGAACCGTGTCGCAGTAACTGTACGAGTTGTCTATCACTATTGGCGATGTGCGCTCGTTGCGGAATCGCGGTGTGCCGAACGACCTGAACGGATTGCATCGGATGAACATTCTGCTGCCGTTCATCTTGCCGTACACAGCAGTCATGCTGCATTTCACAAGCAGATGCGGCTTTTCCTCTTCGTGAAAATCTTTCACTTCGACATCGGTAACGGTGGCATCGTCAAGACGAATCCAACGGCGGACTATCTTTTTCTGCTCGCCTTTGTCCTCGCGCGCCATGCCGAAAGTGCGGCTGTATCTTCTGCCAAAATGGTCGCAACTAAAGGTGAGTTTTCCGTTGCCGTCGCTGCCAATCTTGACATCTGCGCTGAGGGTCTCGCGACTGTCGGATGCAGAATAATCGGGCAGACGGACTATTTTCCCGCCGTCTGGAGTTACAAGCAAGCACTCGTGTCCGGCAAGCGATGAATGAATGAATCCGAGTGGAAGCTGCGGACAGGTACAGTCCATCAGGATGAACTTGTCGTCGGGACGGACGATGTACAGAACGACGTGGTTCAGCTGGTGCATGTTCGGAAAGTCCTTCAGCAGATTCTCATCCTCGGTACTTATAACTACCTGATACGACGTTATGCCTACTTGCTTCAGCAAAGCCTGCATGTAATTTGCCAGAGCCTTGCAGTCGCCAAATCCGGTGCGGCTAACCTCGGTTGCCGACATTGGTTGCCATCCGCCCAAGCCAAGGCTTATGTTTACATATCTTGTTTTCTCGGCAAGATACTTGTACAGAGCCTTTATCTTATCCAAATCGGTCTTGCAGTCGGCGGTGAGCGAGTTCACTTTTGCAATTTCTTCTTTTGGCAGAACGTCGCGGCCTTCGGCAAGTTGCCAGTACCATTTTCCGAACTCTTCCCACGACTTCAGGCTTCCGGTTGAGCCTCCTATTGAGAACTCCGACGGCTCGGCAATAACCATCGGATAGCGCATGTCGTCATCGTCTATATAATCCTCGTCTACAAGATGGCGATGCGCCGGAAAAGTCCACCTGTAAGTCTTGCCCTTAGCTGTTTCCTGAACGTCGAAATTCATTTTCGACGGAGTTTCGTATTTCAGCACCTCGACCTTTGGCGATGCCGTAATCTGATAGGTTGCCTCCTGCATAGACTGATGGCTGTACTTCATCGGAGAGAATACAGGAAAATCGATGTATCCGCCGCGCGACTTCTCTGTCCATTCATATTCTATCGTAAACGGATATGACAGAATCTCGCAGTCGTAGTAAAAATGCACGTTGTCCGATGCCAGATTAGACGACACGGCGGTGGTGCGCAAATCCTTCTGCTTTATCTTAGAGATTACGTTGCCATTAGCATCGTATGCCTTTCCCGAGAACGACGACAGGTACGAGAACTTGTCATAAACACGATGCCATCCGCTATGGTCGAGTCCTTTCTTGTTAAGAATCGTAACCACCCGGCGGAAGTGGACCGCAGACTCGCTACGCGCCGAGGCATCAACATCAACATCATAACTCCGCACCACCGAAAAGGCATTTTTCTTAAGCGAGTCGGGAATGCTCTCAACATCATACTTCACTTGCGCACAAAGCACCGCCGGCATAGCGGATGCCAGCAGTGCAAGTGCAAGAATATTTCTCTTCATCATCTGTGTTATGCTTTCTTTTTTAAGACAATCTTCAGGGAGTTGATATCAAGCAGTTCGGTCCAGAATTTCTGAAGTTCGGCATAGTCGGCTGCAAGAATGAACGAGTTGTTCACGTTGAAGTCGTAGACCGTGGTGATAAGTCGTCCCTGCTGCTTTATGTCTATTTTCGCCTCCAGTTCGCCGTCTTTGAAAGTAAGGAGTTTTCCTGCCGGAATTTCTTCTATCTCGTAATCCTCTGGAATAAGGATGCTCGACTTAATCTCGGTGTTCTGCAGGTTGCTGAACTCGATAGGCATATCGCGAGTTGGGTTTACGAAATAGTTCTTTCGCTCGTCGGCAAACACCATAGGGTTTACATAAAGGCGATCGCCGCTCTTGCCCAGCGATTTTGTGAATCGGTACTGCTCGGTCGAACTCAGTCCTGTTCCGTCAACGTTCTTCACGTTGTAAGACTGTAGTTTGCAGTCGCCCCACTTCTCAATCTTCTCTATCAGAGCCAGACTGTCTTCCGTCTCATGATACTGTTTCTTGAACATCTCGGCAAGAATGCCGGTACAAGTGTTGTTCTTTGTGCCCACGAGGTCGCCTTCCGGATTTATTCCGCATCGGATAACGGTTTTTGCGGCATGACCTCTGATGGCAGCCAAGTCGAACACTTGCGAATCGATGCTTGTAATTCCGGTTTCGTACAGAACGCCCTCGGCAAGTAGGTTGAGCGGAAGCACGTTAACATCGCCATACTCGGCAGAACAGTCGGCAAAGAACAAAGCGCCTTTCTCGTCGGAGAAGGCAACGACGAAAGTATGCAACTTGTCTATTGATGGATAAGTAACCGGCAGTCGTCCGCGGTCGCGAAGGCAAAGCAGAAGCGGAGTGCAGGTTATTCCAGCCTCGCGCAACATGCTCATGTATATAAAGTTAAGTTCGGCATTCGAGCCTTTTCCGTTCTTCACAGCCTTGTTCGGATTGTCGGCAACGAGTTTGTAGTCGCCGTTCCACTTCAGTTTCTTCTGAATAAAGCCGAAGAGCACGCTCGCCTTCTTTGTTGCCGACATTCCATCGAGTCCGAGTTGCTTCATCTCCTCTGAATACGGATTCTTCAGAGAGAGGCATTTCCGGTATCCGCCTTCCTCGGCAAGGGTCTTTCTTACGCTGTTCCACGATGATGTATAGTCTTTGTACACGGCTCCCGGAATGTCAATTCCGTAGAGTTCGAATGACAAGTTGTGCGAGTAGGTCTTAGGACACCACACAAATCCCTCGTCCTTTATAGCCTTCAGGTTCTCGGCCTCGGTGGTTACTCTCTCGCCCGCTGTCTTCAGCACGTTTCCCTGTACGTTGAACACCATGTCGACTGGCTTTCTGGTTGTGTTTGAATGTTGAAAACCTTTCTCCTCGATGTGAAACTTGAAATACTGCGGAATAGTAACGGTATAGAACGAATACTGAACGGGATATTCCTGCTGAGAATACCATGTGTCGATGTTATGGTAGCCTTCCGATATGTGGGTGTACTTATATTCGATGATTGTTCCAACCTTCACGTCGGGAATAGAGAACTTCATTCGCTCGGAATTCTCGTTCACCGTCTCCTTAAAGACGTATTTCGACGGCATCGAAGTCTTTACCACCTTGCCGTCTACAAGATTGTATGCCGTTGCCGACAGATTCTGTATGCGGTCGTTCTCTGTAACGGGGCGTTTTGAGTTGTAATAATACCTGATAGCTACGTTAGCAGCGTCCTTGCCGTCGTCCTTCAGAACCCTGATTCGTGTTTTCAGTTCTGTCTTAATGTAGAAGTGTCCATCAGCATAGTAGTACTCAGTTTCGCCGATACGGTAGATATACTCGGCAGCAGCAGAACTGTCGATGGCACAGACCGTAGTCTTGAAGTCGGCAACATCGACTTTGGCAAACTTTTTCTGAGCATGGGCGCAAAGGCTTCCCGTCAGCAGAAATGCCATTAGTGAAATACCTGTTTTCATAAGATGAATGAATTAACTTTTTGGATTGAATTATTACTTGTTTTTGGATTTTATATTGAATGATGGGGATAATTTGCAGCAAAACTAATCGCTATTGTCATATATACAACATTGTATATTCATATCTGTTCTATCATCGATAAGTTTCGATAAACCAGAGAGTTTACTTTCTTTTCCGTTTATTTCACCATCATATTTAACGGCTTCACCGAGAAAATTGAGCGGAAGTTCGTTGGCACGGCAATATTCGGCAGAAGAATCTGCGCAATAAGCCGTCGTCGCGAAGTCGGAAGCACCAGCCTCGGCAAACAGATTCTGCGAATAGGCAGTTGTACAGCACACTGCGACCAATGCCACAAATGCGACTGTTGTTTTCATGATAATAGAATTAAAATGCTTTTTAGCCTTAATGATCATATCTCGTTTTCAAAAAACGTTGCTAAAATACATTTTTCTTGACAATGGCACAAGAAAAAGGATAGTTTTTTTTGCCAAGGAGAAAACATTACTCGTATTACAGTAAGTAAAAGAAAAACAAATCCCCTATTCTGCCAACCTGCTATATCAAAACGAGATTATACAAACATGTATGAAAACGTGTTCCGCCTCTCTTTCCAAAGTCTGAAAGAAAAGCGGAACACGCTGCACTAATCCGTTCTTTTGATTCATAGCCGTTTGTATATTGCCAACAGATATTTCCTTATCGGAAGCAGCCAGTACCACAGTTTTACGGCAAGTCTACGCCATCTGCCATACAGATAATGCCTCTTTGCCGACGAATCTACAACGTGGGTAGCCACGGCTTTTACATCGGCAACCGAGCAATGCTCTATGGCTATGAGGTTGCCGTCGCCCATCAGAAAGAGGTCTTCGCCGTCTATGCGTACAACGCGATGCACTACGTATTTGCAGTCGTCTACCCATGCCAGAACCACATCGCCAACCTTTGTCTGTGCAGGCTTTTGCAAAACAACGCAGTCGCGCTCCCCAACTATGAAGGGCAGCATACTCCACCCCGTTACGGGCAGCGTAACGCTAACACCTTCGTTTACCAATCGGATTGTTTCTTCTATGATATTGTCACTCATTTTCTTTTATGAGTTTTTGTCTTTTACACTACTTAGACTTAATGTTCGGTATCTTATTCTATCAGGAATAGACCGGAATATAAATTGCCAGAAATCCATTTCAGCTTTGAACGGTCCCCAAAAATCAAAACACATTAGTTTCAGTCGTTTTAATCTATCCTCATAAAAAATCTGACGCCATTTCCCGTATTCTTTTTTTTCAGCATAACATCCGAAATTTCCTTCCTCGAGAATCTTGCGTTCAAGCCATCTGCCACGATATTCGTCTGGTTTGCAAAGCATTATGTCTTTTTCAATACAAAATTTCTCTGAGAGCAACCACATAAGAGCATCAGCAATGTTGCAAAGTCCAAAACGGCTTAACAGCGAAGACACGAGTTCGCGATCTTCTACCGTAGATTTTTGCAGCAAAATGTAATAATCGCATACATGGCGCAGACCAACTCCACTACCCACAAAATGCTTTAGGAGATGCGACAACTGAGCAACAAGTTCGAAACGTAATGTCGGAACGCGAAAGCCCAATTCAGTCATTTGGGCATTAAGAACCTCCTCCTCAAGCCAGCGCAGCATCCGCTTGCTAGCAATTGGTTTTCTGTTGCCAGCTGATGGTAGAAAGTGATATTCAACAGGTATTCCGCCGTTGCCCACTCCTTCGATATGATGAACATGCGCCTCGGCTTCTTCAACCAGTCCCATCTTCAGCAGTAAGTTTGAAACCTTTTCGAGCCCGCCTTCAACCCAAATGTCTATGTCGCCGGGCTGACGGCAGAATTTGTCGGGATAGAGGCGTGCATTTGCCTGCCCTTTCAGGATTGCTGTTTTGCAGCCTTGCTCGGCAAAAAGGCGTGTTAGGCGCGCTGCCTCGCTGTTAAGTTTCTCGTTCAGTCTGCGGATGTTATCGGCATCATAAGCCCATTGCATCAGCACGTCGAAAGGCGGTTTCTTATCCTCGGGAAGCAATTTAACGCCATTGTATAATATGCCGACAAGTGTCTGACGCTCAGCCTCATCGTACATCCACATCCAATCGTCGTCACTTAACTCTACGGAAAAATCCTGCGTCTGACCTAATGCCAGGCGCAGGAGCATATAGAATTTTTCGGTGCGACAGATTTGTTCAATGCCTTTCATTTTATAAGATTATTTCTGATTAACACTCTGTTATCTGTTTCACAGGCACTTAATCAACCTGCCAATGTCCCTCTCCATCTGGTGAAAGTCGAATGGTACCAGTAGTAGACTGCGCCCATGCTCCGGCAGAAAACATGGCTGCGAGCATCAGCATAGCTGCGCGTACCGAAAACATTTTTAGTGTTCTACTTTTTTTCATAATAACATATTATTTGGGTTAATAAAATAGTATCAGCGTGAAAAGTTCAGCAAAAAATTCCTCAAAATATTCATCTGCAGTTAAAAATCATGCCTTAAAAAAATAAAACGTGGCTAAATTACACATATTCTTTCTATTAGGCAAAGAAAAAATAACATTTTATTTTGCAAAACGTAAATTTTCCATCATTTACTAAACATTTGAAAAAAACAATTATTTAATGGACAATTCAAAATTCACAATTGACAATAGGGTAAGTTGAAAATTCGGAAAAAAATGGAACGCAGAAAACCCAAACGAATCCCGAAGGCATCCCGAAGAAATAGCCACAAATCTTCGTTCTGCCGAATTTCCGTACTGGCGTATTTTTTTTGATAGCGACAAACAGACTGAGGTCTTCGATTTTAAGTTTTAGCAGTTAGGAAAGAAAGGAGGGCGGCTTCTTTCGCCGTGGCGAAAGTGCCGTCCTCCTTGGGTGTTAGTTTTTCCAAGCCGCTGACGCGGCTAAATCTGATATTTTGGAAAATGGAGAAACCATTTAGAAAGCAATGACAGAGCGTACGTAGCCTATACCATTAGTCTTATCTTCCTCCGAAATTTTACCAGAACCGAAAGATACGCCATATACAGTGGTAGATGTGCTTTCCGTACTTGACCAATAGCCACTAGCTTGAAGACCAGTACCACCTGCACCGGTAATGATACTATTCAAGTTACTAGCTGCGTAACTAGGGTTACCCGCAGTTGAGAGTTCTGTAGTAATAGCAGTACCACTCTTCTTGGTTGCAAGTCCCTGACAAACCTTTTCTAACTGGGTTCGAGACGGCAAGAACCAGCCACTGGTGCCACCTGGAACCACGGTGCCGTTATTGCTCTCAGCAGCACTTGCGGCAGCGTTCCAAACAACGCGGTCAGTGACGGCGTCACTCATGCCAATAGCAAGACCTCTGTACCACCCAACTTCTGCGTCTTTTGGATTGCCTACGTATGAAATTATTGCAACTGCTGTGGTGTTTACCGCTGTAGCAATGGTTGTATTGTCGTAGACTTTACCGTCGATAGCAATCACCCTGCCAACGTCATTGGCAGTAGCTTCTGTAAAAGGAATAATAGGAGTCATCCTCCAACTTACACTATAGCCATTGCCAGATGCGTAGGTCTTTCCAGTCAATAGTTTAACATAGTCCTTTGAGCCACCGGTGGTTGTAACCACAACGTTCTTTGAAGCTATAGGCTTAATAGCAACATAGATAGGACCTGCAGCAGCCGAACGGGTTACTGTATAAGTATCCTCATCTGCCTTAACTGTTACATCAGTAACGTTACCAGTAATTTCGTTGGTTCCATCGCTGTCCTTGAGGGTAAGAGCAAGGATGGCGAGCTGGTTTTCGAGCGTACAACTTGGAAGATTTTCGCCTAGCCACTCTCCTTCATAAGTAGCCAAGTCAAGATTGCTGGCAAGGCTTGCCAGAGTACCGTCCTGATTAGCAAGGGCATCGTAGTTGATGGAGCCGTCAGCCCTCGCCATAGATGCAGGATAAATGTAAGTTACACCTATCGACTTGTCAGGTGTTTCAAGGTCGAAGGTAAATGATGCACTTGTGCCGGCATCCTTGATATCGTCTGCTTTGAGGGCACGGCTCACAGCCTTTACCATGCCACTTCCGTTGCTGTAAACAATAGCCATCTGCTCGCCAACGGCAAATGTCTTAACGCCTTCGCCAGTCAGTGCACGCGTTGTTGCGCCGGCGTCGAGTGCAACGCTGGTGGTCATGGTTACAACTTTTTTACTTGTGTTCTCAAGCTGCTGCGACTTGTCGATGGCGCTGTCGTCATCGTTTGAACAGCCAGTCATTACTGCGCCCACGAATGCGAGGGCTACAATACTAAGAAATCTCATTGTCTTTTTCATTGTCTTGATTTTTTTTAACTTCAAATTGCTCATGCACGACAAAGACAAGCACGCCTTATTAAGTCATCGTGTAATCACAATTTTACTTGCGTTTGCGGGTTCGTTACTCTTCAGTAGGAGTATTCCAGATGTAGTTTTTCGTACCAGTTCCATCGCCGGAACCAGATGTACTATAACTGCCAGCCAAAAGATGGCTGTGGTGCTGTAACTTAACGACCTTCATCGCCGGTTTACGATACCCCTTTCTTTTAATGTTTTCTCTTTTCATAATTCTCACTTTTAAAGTTAATAAATATAAAGCAAAATCAAAATTCTTTTTTTATGCAAGAACATAGTTTTTTCTCTACGCAACAACTAAAGCAGATGCCACCACGCGCAGCATAGCTGTACGTTTAGACAAAAAAACTAAGTGTTCTGTTTTTTTCCATAAAAACTATCTCCATTTTAACAGTATCAGCGTGAAAAGTTCAGCAAAAAAATTCTTCCAAATATTCATCATCGTTAAATGTTCATGCCCTTAAACTGTAAAACCCGGCTAAAGTACATATATTCTAACAATTATCAAAGAAACGGATAGTTTTTTTTGGAAAAAGATAATTTTTATCACGACTTTCTAAAAAAAATGTAAAAACCGTAAAGATTTTTCGGCACATTTTCACTCTAAAAAAGTTCGAATATCATGGCGCAAAAATCAGCATTTTTTCAACCCAAAGAAATCATCATACACAATATATAAAGAAAAAGAGCGTTGAGTATATATTATTTATAATATTACACACATGATTGAATTTGTTAGAGGCACACTCGACGAACTGACTCCGGCAACTGCCGTGATTGACTGCAACGGCGTTGGTTATCTGCTTAATATATCGCTAAACACATTCTCTGCCATTCAGGGAAAGAAGGATGCAAAACTATACGTCTACGAGGCTATCCGCGAAGATGCCTACGTTCTGTACGGATTTGCCACAAAAGGCGAGCGCGAGCTGTTCCTGCTGCTCATCTCGGTTTCGGGCATTGGCGGCAACTCGGCACGAATGATTCTGTCGGCATTCACTCCGGCCGAACTGTGCGACACCATAACCACCGAGAACGACAAGGTTCTGAAGGGCGTAAAAGGCATAGGACTGAAAACGGCACAACGAATAATTGTTGAACTGAAGGACAAGGTGGGCAACATTGCCAACACCAACGGAATAAGCACCACGGCACAGGCAGACACAGCCGTAAACAGCAAGACGAAGGAGACGCGCGAAGAAGCAGTGAGCGCACTCACCATGCTCGGCTTCGCACCTGCCCCTACAAGCAAAGCGGTAAACGAACTGCTGAAGGAAAATCCCGACTACACCGTACAGGAGGTTATAAAGATGGCATTGAAGATGCTGAAATAATCTTGACAAACATTTTTTGATGATTGGCTTTAGACAATGGAACAAGGCTGCCGTCCTTTCTGCTCTGGTGTCGCTGGCTTCTGCCAACTGGGCAATTAACATCCTCACGCCAGAGGCAAGGATAAAGACCGCCTTAAACAACGAAATAAATTCTGAATACAAGGCTCAGGCAGATTCAGACAGTCTTGCTCACCCTCGCTTTGGGGTGAGCAAGACTGTTGCTATGGAGCAGGACGAACTGAAAGAGAACGCATCGGACCTGAAATCGCCCGACAACCTTAAAACCGAAGCCGAATACAACGAGAAGGGCAACTACTACCGCGTAGGAAACAAACTCGGAAACAGTTTTCTGAACACGCCGTTCATAATGTCGGTAAACGAATACGGACAATGGCGCGAGAAGCAGACAATGCGCGCCTTCTTCAAGCAGAAGAACGACTCGGCATTCGTGGCTAAGGGCAAGGACAAGTTCGACTTCAGCGACATGCACTTCGACCTTGGTCCGGCCGAGAAGATTTTCGGCAAGGGAGGCGTGCAGATAAAGACTCAGGGCTCGGCTGAGATAAAACTTGGCGGAAACTACAAGAACACCGAAAATCCGAGTCTGCCGCTGAGAAGCCGGCGCACGTTCGGCTTCGACTTCGACGAAAAAATAAATCTCTCGCTCAACGGAAAGGTGGGCGACAAGATGAAGATGAACCTCAACTACAACACCGATGCCACGTTCGACTTCGACACAAAGAAAATCAAACTCCAGTACGAGGGCAAGGAGGACGAGATAATAAAACTTCTCGAAGGCGGAAACGTGAGTTTTCCTTCGAACAACTCGCTCATCTCGGGCGCATCGTCGCTCTTCGGAATACGCGCCGACATGCAGTTCGGCAAACTGAAGTTGCAGACCGTGGTTTCGCAGAAGAACTCTACTTCGAAATCGGTTTCGTCGAAAGGCGGAGCGCAGACAACACCGTTCGAGTTCTCGGCAGACAACTACGACGAGAACCGCCACTTCTTCCTTGCGCAATACTTCCGCGACACATACAACGCCAATATGGCAAAACTGCCTAACATCATGTCGGGCATAAACATAACGCGCGTAGAGGTGTGGGTTACTAACAAAAACGGCAGTTACACAAGTCCGCGCAACATCGTGGCTTTCACCGACTTGGGCGAAGGCCGCCATCTTAGCAACCCAAACTGGGGCGGCGGCTCGGCAAACCCGAGCAACACCAGCAACACGCTCTACTCTACCGTTTCGCAGATTCAGACGGCACGAGACATTGAACAGGTAAGCACCACGCTCGACGGATTCAACAATCTGGAGGGCGGCGTGGACTACGAAAAGATAGAGAACGCCCGAATGTTAACTTCGTCGGAATACACGCTGAACAGCAACTTCGGCTTCATCTCGCTGAAGAGCACTCTCCAAACCGACCAAGTGCTTGCCGTTGCGTTCGAATACACCTACGGCGGACAGACGTATCAGGTGGGCGAATTCTCTACCGACATAAAAGACTCAAACTCTGCCCTTCTCGTAAAACTTCTGAAGAGCACCAGCAACTCGCCAAAATCGGGCACATGGAAACTGATGATGCGCAACGTCTACTCGCTCGGCGCATACTCAATGCAGAAAGAGAAATTCCGCCTCGACATAAAGATTCAGAGCGACACCACCGGAATTTACTCAAACTACCTGCCCGAAATAGAATTCAAGGACAAGACTCTGCTGCGTCTGCTGGGCTGCGACCGTCTGGACAACAGCAACAAAAGCAATCCTAACGGTTATTTCGACTATATCGAGGGCTACACCGTAAACTCATCAACCGGACGAGTATACTTTCCGGTGGTTGAACCTTTCGGCGAGGACCTGAAAAACGCAATCATTAAGGGCGGAGCATCCGAAGCCACCGCCAACAAATACTGCTTCAGCGAACTGTACGACAGCACCAAGACCGTTGCCAAGCAGATTGCCGAGAAAAACAAGTTCATGCTTGCCGGACAGTACAAAGCCTCATCGGGCAGCGAGATTCAACTGGGCAGCATGAACATTCCGCAAGGCTCGGTGGTTGTAACGGCAGGCGGAGTAACGCTTACAGAGAACACCGACTATACGGTAGACTACGGTCTGGGCGTGGTTACAATCATAAACCAGAGCATCATAGACGCCGGAACATCGGTAAACGTGAGCCTCGAAAGCAACACGGAATACAGCCTTCAGCGCAAGACGATGCTTGGCATGAACTGGGAATACACGTTCAACAAAGACTTCATCATAGGCGGTACGTTGCAGCACATGAGCGAGAAACCGCTCACAACAAAGGTGAGCATGAGCGAAGAACCGCTCAACAACTCGGTTGTGGGCTTCAACGTGTCGTACAAGAAAGAGAGCCAGTGGCTCACGAATATGATTGACAAACTTCCGTTCGTAAACACATCGGCACCGTCGTCGATAAACTTCACGGGCGAGTATGCCCGACTGTTTGCCGGCAGTCCGAGCGGAACGCAGGGCGGCGCATCGTATATCGACGACTTTGAGTACACAAAGAACGGCATAGACATACGCACGCCAACGGCATGGAGCATCTGTAGCACTCCGTCGGATTTCGAGGAGAGCAAACTGAGCAACGACGTGCGCTACGGATTCAACCGCGCCGCGCTGAGTTGGTATTACATCGACCCTCTGTTTACGCGCCGCAGTTCGTCGCTCACGCCAAGTTACATCAAGAGCGACACTAAGCAACTGAGCAACCACTATGTGCGCGAGGTGTACGAACGCGAAATCTATCCGAACAAGGATACAAACGTGGGCGAGACAACAACGCTCTCAATCCTCAACCTCGCCTACTATCCTTCGGAGAGAGGTCCTTACAACCTCGACCCCGACCTGACATACGAAGGCAAGCTTAACAATCCGTCGAAGAGATGGGGCGGAATGATGCGAAAACTCGACACTAACGACTTCGAGACATCGAACATCGAATATGTTGAGTTCTGGATGCTCGACCCATTCATCTACAACACCGACGGAAGCAACCGGGGCGGCGACTTCTACCTTAACCTCGGCGAGATTAGCGAGGATATTCTGAAAGACGGGAAGAAGGGCTACGAGAGCGGTCTGCCGATAAGCGATGCCGACAAGAACTTCAGCGAAACGGCGTGGGGACGCGTTCCGAACACATCGACAAGCGTGGTGTATGCCTTCAACTCTACCGCCGGAGCAAGAACAAAGCAGGATGTAGGCTTCAACGGACTAAGCGACGACGATGAGAGGCTCTACCCTGCCTACAAGGCTTATCTCGACGAGATTCGCGGCAAGGTAAGTCCTGCGGTTTACGACTCTATTTACAGCGACCCTGCAAACGACGACTATCACTACTTCCGCGGAAGCGACTACGACAGTCAGCGCGTGGGCATCCTCGACCGCTACCGCCGCATAAACAACCCGTCGGGCAACTCGCCTGAATCGGGCAGCAACGGCGAGAAGTACGACACGGCATACAAGAGCGTGCCTGATACCGAGGATAAGAACTCTGACTACACAATGAACGAATATGAGAAGTATTTCCAGTATCACATAAGCATACGCCCCGAAGACATGGTTGTTGGCCGCAACTTTATCGTAGACAAGCGCGCCGCCATCTGCAAGGACGACACAAAGGATGTTTACTGGTATCAGTTCCGCGTTCCGGTTGACGAATACGAGAAGATTGTGGGCAACATAAGCGACTTCTCGAGCATACGCTTTGCCCGAATGTTCCTTACAGGATTCGAGCAGCCGATAATACTTCGCTTTGCAACGCTCGACCTTGTGCGAAGCGACTGGCGAACCTACGACCAGAAACTCTACACCGCCGATGCTCCTGCAACAAACGCAACCCTGCTGATGAGCGCGGTAAACATCGAGGAAAACAACGACAAGACTCCTGTAAACTACGTTCTTCCTCCGGGAATAAGCCGTGTGCTCGACCCAAGCCAGAGCCAACTTACGCAGAACAACGAGCAGGCTCTGAGCCTCGTTGTAAAGAATCTGTCGAGCGGCGATGCCCGCGCCGTTTACAAAGGCACTAACATCGACCTTCGCCAATACAAGCGCATACAGATGTACGCTCATGCCAACGCCCTCGAAAACGACATCACCAATCTGACAGACAACCAGATAAGTATGTTCGTACGCCTTGGCTCTGACTATAAGAACAACTATTACGAATACGAGATTCCGCTCGTCCTCACTCCCGAAGGTAAGTACCACGAGGAGAGCGGACGCACATCGGTATGGCCGGATGCCAACTACATGGACGTTGAGTTCAGCAAATTCACCAAGATAAAGAAGGCACGCAACAAAGCCCGAAACGACGGAAACGTGAACTTCAACAACCTTTACAGCGAGTACGACCCCGAACACCCAAACAACAAGATAAGCATAATGGGTAACCCTACGCTGGGCGAGATTAAGACAATAATGATTGGTCTGCGCAACAACAGCCGCGAGGTAAAGAGTGCCGAGGTATGGGTAAACGAACTACGCCTGAAAGGCACGGAGAACGAAGGCGGATGGGCTGCACAGGGCAATCTGAGTATGCAACTTGCCGACCTTGGCTCGGTATCGCTGCAAGGACACTACGAGAGCGCAGGCTACGGCGGACTGGAGCAGACGCTTGCCGAACGACGCACGGACGACTACTTCCAGTATGCCGTTACAACATCGTTCGAGCTGGGCAAGCTCGTTCCAGAGAAGGTGAAACTGAGTATGCCGCTCTACTACTCGTTCACAAAGGAGAGAACAACGCCTAAGTACAATCCGTTCGATACGGACATGCTTCTGAAAGACTCGTACGCGCTCTGTGCCGACAAGCAGGAGAAGGACTCGCTCGAACATCTCACGACGACGATTTCAACCTTCAGCAACCTGAGTTTCAGCAACGTCAAGTTCAACATCGCAAGCAAGAACCCGATGCCTTACGACCCTGCCAACTTCTCGTTCAGTTTCAGCCGAAGCATGAAATACAACAGCGGCGAAAATACCGACTGGGAGAAGGAACTCGACTGGAAGGGACTCATCAGCTACAACTACGCACCAAGCTACAAGCCTTGGCAGCCGTTCAGCAAGATAAAGAGCAAGAGCAAGTGGTACAGAATACTGAAGGAGTTCAACCTTAACTACCTGCCTCAGAGCATCTCTGTCTCGTCCGACATCAGCCGCCACTACTACGAGTTGCAGGAGCGCGACATCGAGGCTCTCACCGCCGGCGAACGCAGCAATCTGCCAATAAGTTTTGCCGACCAGTTCCTGTTTAACCGCGAGATGAACGTGCGATGGGATTTGACTAAGAATCTTCACATGAACCTAACCACCGCCACTCATGCCGAGATTGAAGAACCGTACGTTGCGGTTAACAAGGATCTCTATCCCGATGAGTACACGGCTTGGAAGGACTCGGTAAAGACAAGCATTATGCATTGGGGGCGTCCGCTCGACTATCAGCAGACATTCACGGCAAGCTTCCAGAGTCCGCTGAACAAGCTGCCTTGCTTCGACTGGATTAACGCCGACGCAAGCTACAACTCGTCGTACAACTGGGAGCGCGGAACAGAGGACGAGGACGGCAACAGCTACGGCAACACCATTAACATGCAGCGCACCATTAACATGAACGGAAAACTGAACTTCGAAACTCTCTATAACAAAATTCCGTTCTTGAAAGAAGTGAACCAGAAGTTCGCACGCATACAGCGCAAAAGCAACAATCAGCCAAAGAAGAAGGGCAACGCACCTGCGGCAAGCAAGCCGGGCAATTCAAAGAGGTTTACCAAAGAGGTTACGCTGTCTAAAAACAAGCCGCTGACTCTGCTGCACAACCGCAAGAGCAAACGCCTCATCGTAACTGCCACCACAAAGGACGGCAAGGAATATCCTATAAAATACAAGGTTGTAAACGAGAACAAGATTGACATTACGAACAACGACTCGGTAAGGGTAAAGGTTTCGGTTACAGCCAAAGAGCCTCTCGAGAACAAGGCGTGGTTCAAGACGGCGCAGTATGTGGCACGCGGTCTGATGATGGTACGCAACGCAAGCATCAGTTACCGCAACACCTACGCCATGTCGCTTCCGGGATTTGCGCCAGAGGTGGGCGACTTCTTCGGACAGCGCAAGGGCGACATCATGGCGCCGGGCATGGGCTTCGCCTTCGGAATGGTGGGCGATGGATACATTCAGAGAGCGCACGACAACGGCTGGCTGATGGGCAACGACAGTCTGTCATCGCCTGCAACGACAAACCTTAGCGAAGACCTTCAGATTAAGGTAACGCTCGAGCCTGTGCGCGAGTTCAAGATAGACCTTAACGCAAGCCGAACGGTGAGCCGCGCACGAAGCATAGAATATATGTACAGCGGAATGCCCGAGACTCGAAGCGGAACGCTCAACATGACCATCGTGTCGCTGAAATCGGCCTTCGCAAGCAGCGGAAACGTAAACAACGGATATTACAGCGCAACGTTCAACCAGTTCCTAAACAACCTCGATATCATCCAGAAGCGAATAGAGGCGCGATATGCAGGGGCTACATATCCTAACGGAACATCGCTGGCGGGACAGACGTTCGATGCCAGCAACGGAACGGTGAACAAATATTCTGCCGACGTAATGATTCCGGCATTCCTCTCGGCCTACAGCAAGGGCAATGCCATGACGTCGCCACTCGATATCTTCCCTACCCTGAGCCAGATGATGCCAAACTGGAAGTTCACCTACTCGGGCTTGGGCAAGCTGAGCTTCTTCAGAAGGTACTTCAAGAGCGTTAACATCACTCACGGATACAAGAGCATCTTCAGCATCGGAAGTTACAACACGTTCTCTACCTTCCAGCAGTACATGGGCGACAATATGGGCTTCGTTACCGATGTGGCAACGGGCAACCCTGTTCCGAGCAGCATGTTCGACGTGAGCACATGCTCTATCAACGAGTCGTTCTCGCCTCTCATCGGACTGAACGTAACGCTGCACAACAATCTTACGGCAAAGGTCGAGATGAAGAAGACGCGCATACTTAACCTTAGCATGGCTTCGACCCAGATTGTAGAGACAACGAGCGACGACCTTGTGTTTGGCGCAGGATACAAGATTGTGGACTTCAAGTTCTTCGGAGGTCACAAGGTGATGAAGGACAAGAAGAGCAAGAAAAAGGATTCGGGCAACAGCGACGAGAGCACCGCACCGGCAAAGAGGAGCCGCAACCGCGTGAGCACCGACCTTAACATTCGTGCCGACTTCTCGCTGCGCACGCAGAACGCACTCTGCCGAAACATCAGCACGGCTCTTACAACAGCCAACAGCGGAAGCAAGGCGATAAAACTGAGCATAAGCGCAGACTACACGTTCAACCGTCTGCTAACGATGAGCGCGTATTACGACCGCCAGCGAAACGTGCCGCTCATAAGCACAACGGCATATCCAACCACAACGGTCGATTTTGGTCTGAGCATGAAGTTCTCGCTCACCCGATAAGGGCTTTTTGCGAGGAAAATGCAGAAAATGCAATATTTCCCTTATTTTTCTCGCAAAAAGTTTTGGAGATTTCAAAATTCCTTGTATCTTTGCACCCGCAAACAAGGAAATGCGTTCTTAGCTCAGTTGGTAGAGCAACTGACTCTTAATCAGTGGGTCCAGGGTTCGATCCCCTGAGAGCGTACAAAAAGAAGGTTGATTTTTAATCAGCCTTCTTTTTTTGTTTTTTACCGCACAACCCTTTCTGCCTTGGCAGAATTCTTATCACATAATCATATTTTATATGCTAAAAACGACCAACTTAACCATATTCAGTTCAGCCGATTTTCCATCGGTCACTGGTCGCTTACGACTAATACCCCACCGTTAAGCCGAATTTCCGCGCTCGAACTCTGTTCGCTTGCTACCGAAGGGACGCAAGAATTCGGCTGAGAAAAGAAATGGGAATTTGTAATTCCCACCGCTGAAAAAAATCTCGTTCACTTGCTACCAAAGGGACGCAAGAATTCCCACCGCTGAAAAAAAAATCGCACATAACATTTTGTCGCAAAGCGACAATGCGAGTTGCAAACTCGCGCTATAATGCCGCTGCCGAATTGCAAATTCGACAGAACAAAGGGGGTAGTAAACGACCACAAGTCGAGCGGCAAACCCAATATTGAAATTACAGACGCTGGAAGCGTCTCCGCTCAGTAACCGTAGGTCGGGACGACCTGCGGAAAAGCCACCAACCAACAACAAGCACTCTGAAGGAGTGCCCCATCCGTCGCTATGGGCGACCACTTTCAGGGTCGATGATATTTGTTTCATTACTGTCCGCAGATCCTACGGATGCTGCGGTTACTGAGAGGTGACGCCTTCAGCGTCATTCCTAATAATCATTTCCGAATATAGAAGGACGAAGTTTCTTACTCCGAACTCAGATATATTTAATATGCTCAAAAACGACCAGAGCAACTCGCGATATAATATGCTGCCGAATTCTTACCTCCCATCGGTAGCAAACGACCACAAGTCGAGCGCGGAAATTCGGCAGAACGAAGAGGGTAGCAAGATAGGTAATTAACGTGAACCGAGGTAAGTAAAAAAATAATAAGGTTAGCCGTTAAAAACAGACTAACCTTATTACATCTATGACAAGAACGTTTTCTTTAATAACCCCACGTTGTGTTATGCGCATCAAGATAACGACCGATATAATTATCTTCACCAATCTTATATATTTCTATCATAGTACTCCAATCGCCGCCATTTTCTATTTTAATAAAATGCATACCACCATCAGGAGTGTAAGTTATTGTATATACAGTCCATAGGTTCTTTTTTAGAATTTCACCATTTTTATCTGTTATGGTTATAATAACTTGATTATCACTTGATGTTGTTTCTTTAATCACCATCGTAGCATTTTCATAACACTTAAAATTGGTTACATAGAACTTTGAAAAGTGAAAAGTGCTATTTCCAATATGATTGGTAATTTCAGGTTTTCCTCCTGTATAACCGCTAAAGTCATAATTATCGTCACTATCCTTAGTGCAACTGCAAAGCAGCATTGAAACGCACATCATAAGAAACATAACTGTGCTTCCAAAAATCTTTCTTGTATATCCCATAATAATTTAAAATTTAATTAAGTTAATAAAAATCGTATCTACTTGAAAAATCCTCCAAAAATATTCATCCATGTTAAAAGACCATGCCTTAAAACCGTAAAACAAGACGAAATTACGCACAATCACGCAAACGCCCAAGAAACGGATAGTTTTTTGGAAATGGTAAATTTTTTCATCGTTTTCTAAAATAATGAAAAAACGAAATAGTCCTGTTGGCTGGTTTTAGGCTAAAAATGCACAAATATCACGATGCATAAAAATAGCAATTTTGCGGCGATTATCCTTCGGGATTCGTTCGGGATTTCTACGTTCCATTGTTCCGAATTTTCCCGTAGACAGTAAAACGTGAGTTTTTCAAAACGGGATTTTCAACTTTCAACCACCAACCTTCACCGTACTCTGGCTATACCTTGCATATACCTTGGCACTATTTTGTATTTACCCAAAGACTAAAAAGTTCACTTTTCTATAATTTTGAATTATATGTCAAATAGCAGTTAGGCTTTCCACAAAGTTTCACGTTACCCATACCAACCCTAATTGTTACATTGGTAAATTCATATTAAGAGTTAACCTATTCCGATTCTCAACCATTACTCTACCTTTATAAGCTCTTCCCCGTACCTTCCGGCTTACTTGAATCTACCTTGAA